>Ga0209491_10004445_pt1 | contig 21665 bp, 3 predicted proteins | sample BON02_FD_187213 | JGI IMG/M metagenome (GOLD analysis project Ga0209491, IMG submission 187213) | Freshwater microbial communities from Lake Bonney liftoff mats and glacier meltwater in Antarctica - BON-02 (SPAdes) (version 2) | ecosystem: Environmental > Aquatic > Freshwater > Ice > Glacier... | reverse complement strand
TCAGCAAGTCCGGGAAGGCGGCGGCATCACGCGGGAAGGTAATCATGCCTAAATCAACGAGGCGCAGATGGTGGTCGGAGCGTGCCTGCAAGAAACCTCGCAAGTATTCCATGACTGTCTTTGAGCCTTTGACAATCACCTCGATGGGCGGCGCCTTGCACGCGCGGTTCTCCTCGAGATTCAACGTCTCGATGTTGGGCAGTTTGCCCATCTCGATGGGCACCTGCGTCATCTTGTTGTTGTTCAACGAGCAAGTCACGAGGTTGGTGCAGCGACACAGGTTACGCGGCACAGTCGTCAGCTGATTCTCCGACACGTCGAGCAGACGCAACTCCAACAAGCGCCCGATAGCCGACGGAATGGCCTGGATCACATTGTGGTGGAGGCGCAGCGTTTGCAGTCGCTCGAGGTCGCCAATCTCATTGGGCACGATCTGGATGCGGTTTCGTCCTAGGTTGAGAGTCGTGAGTCTCGTCAGATTACGCACTTCCGATGGAAGTTCGTTGATCCGGTTGTCCTCGGCATCCAGCACCACCAGATCAATCACGTTGTTGAAAAAGTCGTCGGGAAACTTTGGGATGTTCTTGTTGCCTTGTACCTTGAATGCAGTGAGGCAGGTGAGACCAGCAATGCGGTTGGCCAGCAGCGGCAACTCGTTGTTCGACAGGTCCAGGTCGAGCAGATTGGAGCACATGCCTATCGCCTCATCTAGCTGAGCAATCAGATTGTTGGACAGATTTAAGACCTCCAGCTGCAAGTTGGCACCGATGTTCTCCGGTATACGCCGGATCCGGTTCTTGCTGAGGTCCACCTTGCGAGCGCCATATGGCCCCTGCTGCCCATCGTCAGAAGGAGGGCGGTCGACAAGCAGCTCGATGTCAATAGGGTACGTACCAATGTCTCGATCATTGTAGATGAATTCGAGCTTTTTGCGTGCCGTGAGCACATGTTGGCAGAATTCGAGGGTGGGTACCGTTCCCTTTGTCCAGACATCGCGCGGCGGCGCTTGAATTGGGTTACCGTCGAGCTTGAGTTCCTTGAGGTTCTTGCGCAGTTTGCCGATCTCAATGGGCAGCCTCCGTATCTTGTTGCTACTGAGCGTGAGTGTGTTGAGGCGTGACGCTCTACCAATTGAGGCCGGCAGCTCCTGCAACTGGTTGCCATCGGCGTGCACGAGCTCGAGGACCGGCGCATGGAAAAGTTCATCAGGAAATGTTGACAACTCACAGTCATTCAGCACAAGCTTTTTGAGTTTGGCAAGCAGGCCAATCGAGCGGGGCAGCGTGCGCAGTGCATTTTCCTGAACCTCAATCTCAGTGCAGTCTTGCCACGAGGAGATGGAGGCAGGTAGTTCGCGCAGCGAGTTCTCATCCGCCTTGAACCGGATGATCTTGTGCCACTTGCCCACCTCATTGGGCAGATACTGCAGCTCGTTCTGGCTCAGGTCAACATACAAAAGCTGCACCAGATCTCCGATTTCCTTGGGCAGCTGCACAAGGATATTGTCGGCAACCTTAAGCTTGGTGACGTTGGTGAGGAGGCCTATGTCCGGGGGGATAGTGCGCATTTCGTTGCTGGCCAGCGACAATTCAATGAGCATGGTGAGGACACAAATCTCGCGCGGGAAGAAGGCAAGGCCCATCTCGCGAAGGTCCAACCGCTTGTACATCTCTGCCTCCTTGAGCGTGCGCATGTAGACCATGATCGCCTGCGTGCCCTCGGCCACGATTTCGGGAGGCGGCGTCTCGAGCTTGTTCTGCGCGACCATGAGCTGCGACAAGTTGTCACACTGGCATAACGACAAGGGTAAGAATTCAAGCTCGTTTGCGTTGACACTCAGCATCTCCAAGCAGTCCAGTTTGCCAAGCTCATCCGGCAAATCCTTGAGCTCATTCTGGTCGAAAATAAGCTGCTTCAGGTTTGCCAGCTGCTCAATTTCGGGCGGGAGCTCCTGGATCTCATTGTCAACCATTTTGAGTCGTGTGAGGTTGGTGAGGAGGAAGACTTCAACAGGAATGGAGCGCAAGCCCATCTTATCTAGCACAAGGCTGCCCGTCTGACGCGCTGCATGCACTCGCTTCATATAGTTAAGGAGGATACCCTCTCCGCCCATCACTATGGCCTTAGGTGGGATGCGCAGACTCTCCACCTCGTCCATCACGAAACGCAATTTGGTTAGGACCGTGAGATCATACACTTCCATTGAGAGTTTCTTGAGGTTGGTAAGGCGCAAGAGGCCAGCCGGGAGTGCCAGCAGCGGGTTGGCCGTGCACAAGAGTTCTGTGAGATTTGTGAGCTTGTAAAGCTCAAAGGGAAGAAGCCGGAGCTGATTGTGACTAAGCCAGAGCTGCGTGAGATTTTCAAGCTGCGCGACTTCTTCGGGCAGTTCTTCTAGCTGATTGTAAGACAACTTGAGCACCTCCAGCGACGTCAGCTGCGAGAATTCGTCGGGCAAGAAGCTCAGCATGTTGTCGCACAAGTTCAAATTCATGAGGCTGACCATATGACTAATTTCGTCGGGCAATTCCTGGATCTCATTGTGGAGCAGCTTCAAGCGCGTGAGGCTGTCCATCTCGTAAATCTCATCCACCAAGTACGTGAGAGCCAGGCCAGTGAGATCAAGGGCTTGTGTGCTATACGCTTCTACGATACCATTCAGGAACATTTTCATGGCCACAGTACCCTTGGCCACCACTGGGGCCGGCGGCACGCGAAGATCGGCATTGTCGTCCACCTCAAGCTTCTCCAGGCACTTGATTTTGCCATACGACCAGGGCACCATCTTCAGGTTGTTGCCTATCACTGAAAGTTCCTCAAGCCACATCATCTCGCCTACTTCGTCGGGCAGCTCTTCGATCAAATTATCAATGAGCGATAACTTGGTGAGGTTGGTGAGATTCTTGATGGCAGGCGGAACGGAGCGGATCTTGTTGTGGTCCAGCTTCAGCTCGCGCAGCGCCCACATGTCTGCCACGGCCGGTGGCAGCACAAGCAGTCGATTGTCAGAGACATTGAGCTCAGTGAGGCGCGTCATTTGGCGCACGGCCAGCGGCAGCATCTTGAGCAGGTTGTCGGACAGATTCAGCTTGGTAAGCCCCGGAATCTGACACATTTCCAGTGGTACCTGCTGCAGAGCCATCTGACTCATGTCGCACTCAAAGCTCGTGCGTGCTTGGTACATTTCCTTGAGATACTCGACGATGGCAGCAGCGCCCTCGCGCACGATCTCGGGCGGTGGATTGCGCAGGTGCTGGTTGTCGGCATCGACGTGCACCTTCTCGAGGCTGGTGACGCAGCCAAGTTCAGCCGGCAGCTGCCGCAGCTCGTTGCCGGTAATCGTCAATTCCCGCAATTTGGTCAAATTTGACACAGTACCGGGCAGTTCAGCTAGATAGTTGCCCGTGAGACTGAGGGACGTGAGGTTAGTCATGTTGCCCACCTCTTTGCGCAGCGTTGGCAGGCCGTTCTCGTGCAGGATCAACGTCTCCAGCATGTCCAGCTCGCACACCTCCGGGGGCACAGTGTCAAGCTCCTGTCGCGTGAGGTCGAGGATCTTGGTCTTCTTCGACTCGACGATGCGCAGCAGGTACTGGACTATGCTGTAAGTGCCTTTGTTACACATCTGCTTGGGCGGCGTTATGATGTCGGGGTTGTTATCGAGGTAGAGAGCATGGAGCTTGGTGAGCAGGCCTATCTCGATGGGCAGGCGCACGATGTGGTTGCTCGAAAGCAGCAGCTTTTCAAGATTCGTCAGCTCGCCGATTTCCGGCGGCATCGTCGTCAGCCGATTCCAGGCAAGATGTAGCTCTTTCAACTGTGTCATCTGGTTTATAGTCTTTGGCACCTCCTCCAACTGGTTCGCCACCAGCTTCAGCACCTCCAGCTGCGTCAGCGCAATGAGCGGCACCATCGAGGCGATAAGATTATCGGATAGCCACAGCACCCTGAGCCTGCCGCAGTTGCCGATGGACGACGGTAGCGACGAAAGCTGATTCTGCTCAATCTTGAGCTCTACCAAGTTGAATAAGTTGCCCACATCGATGGGCAGCATTTTGAGCTTGTTGTTACTTAACTTGAGCGAAGTGAGGCCAGTCAAGTAGCCAATTTCAGCGCCCAGATGCTCGAGCTCGTTGTCAACGAGTGACAGCACGTGGAGCGCCACAAGGAAGCGCATCTCCTTGGGCAACTCTTTGATCTTGTTGTTCCATAGCTGCAGCTCCAACAACGTGGGCATAGTCGTCACGATAAGTGGCACCGACATGAGCGACATGCCACTCAGATCCAGTCGCCGCGTCTCCGAGGCCTTGTGAACACTCTTGAGGAAGCGCACGGTTGCTGCGGTGCCAAGCTGCCACACCTCAGGTGGCGGGGACCGAAGCTCATGCGTGTCAAAGAGCAGCTCTTGCAAGTTTGGCAAGTCCCCGAGCTGCCAGGGCAAGCTTTGCAAGGGGTTGCCCTGCATCCGAATCGACTTGAGCCCCTTCATCATGCCCACTTTGTCCGACACTGAGTAGATTTTATTGTCCTTGATCGAGAGCGTCTCGAGGTTGGACAGCTTGCCCAGAACGGGCGGCATAACAGTGAGCAAATTTTTGTCAAGAACGAGCTCTTTGAGCTTTTGCAGATTGGCCATCTCGCCTGGCAGCGCATTCAGATGGTTGACGGCCAGCCACAGCTTCGTGAGGTTAGTGAGGTTGCCGATGAAAGAAGGGATGGCGCTGATGACGTTTTCGTTGAGCGAAAGATGCTCAAGGTAGCCCAGGCCCGCCATCTCTGGCGGCACAAAGTTGAGCTTGTATTGCTCGAGGAAGAGGGTATTGTTGCCGCGCGAACTGTACACATGTCTGAGGTAGCTCATAATAGAAGGAGTCCCACCATTCAGCACCTCTTCGGGCGGCGTGCGCAGGTCTTCATAGTCGATGCGCAGCTGCTGCAGGTTCTCGAGCAGCCCCATCTCCGGTGGAAGCATGATGAGCTTGTTACCGGAGGCCGAGAGCTCCGTGAGGCTGACAAGCTGGCCCATCTCTGGCGGAAACGACATTAGGCGGTTCTTGTCGAGCTTCAGGTACGTGAGGTTGGTCAGATCCGTGATCTCTGCAGGCACAGTCGTGAGGCCATAGGCGGAGACGTCAAGGACACCGATGACGCGTGCATCATAGCACCGTCGCATGTACTTGACGCAGTACAACGTCCCTTTTTCGTACACGCATCGCGGCGGCGAGAGGAGGTTCGGATTGTGATCGACAATGAGGGCGTCGAGGCGAGACAGCTTACCCAAATCCATTGGCAAGCTCTCGAGAAGGTTATTCTGGAGTGTCAATTCAATGAGGTTCTCAAGATTGCCGAGCTCGGCCGGCACAGACTTTAGCAGATTAAACGGGCACTTGAGCTGTCGCAACGCCGTCATCTTGCCTATCTCAACCGGCAGGATCTCAATCTGGTTGTGACTAAGGCGTAGGTCCTTGCAGAACTCAAGATGCGCGATCACAGGTGGCAACACCAGTAACTTGTTCTTGTGCAGCCATAATTTTTTGAGCCGAGTGAGCTTGCCGATTTCCGGGATGAGCGCCTGAATCTGGTTGTTGTCGGCCTTGAAGGCCTCGAGCTTGGTGAGGGCGCCGATGACGGGCGTCAACTTGCTGAACTCATTATAAGAGATGCGAAGCTTCTTGAGCTGCAACAAGTTGCCCATCTCCGGTGGCAAGCGCGACAGCTTGTTGTCGATGACTGACAGCGACGTCAACTTGACCAGCCCACCAAACGCCGAGGGCAGGCTCGCAAGGTGATTCTTGAACAGTTTCAAATGCGTAAGATTCGACATGCGCAACACTTCAAGTGGCACGTAGGTGAGGCCATTGCAGCTGAGGTCGAGCTTGCCGGTCCACTTGGCGCGGTTGAGCTTCTTCAAGTAGTCCAGGATCACCACAGCACCCTTGCTAATTACCTCGCGCGGCGGCACCTCCAGCAAGTCGTTGTGGTCGGCTTCAATGTGCGTCAGCCTCGTGAGCCAGCACATTTCGGAGGGCAGCGCCTGTAGCTTGTTATAGGACATGGACACGCTCTCCAGCGAGTAGAGCTCCATCATGGCGCGCGGCACTTCCTCGAGCATGTTGTTGTCGACCCTGAGGTCCTTGAGCTTCTGCAACCGTGCCATCTCGCCTGGCAACGAGTCGAGCTGGTTTGAGGAAAGATGCAGTGTTTCCAGATCCGTCAGCGTGGCGATGAAAGGCGGCAGCTCAGCGATGCGGTTCTCCGACAGTGACAAATTGGTGAGGTTGGTCAGCAGCGACACGGAATAGGGAATAGTTCGCAACATATAACCGTTGAGCTTAAGCGTGTTCGTATACTCTGCCACACGGATTTTGTCCATGTATTTGACGAGATCGGAGGCATTGCGCTGTGCAAGCATCATGATCTCGGCGGGCGGGTCCTTCATTTCGTTGCCATCGAGCGTCAAGACGCCGAGCTTGGACAAGTTTCCCACCGAAGACGGCAGCATCGTCAGCAAGTTCCTGTCCAGATGCAGCGCCGTCAGGTTGGTGTACATACCAATCACTGGGTCGAGCTCAGTGAGCTGGTTGTCTGCTAAGGACAGACCAGTCAAGTAGGGCATGTCCAACATCTCGGGCGGCAGGAAGGGCAGCTTCATGTTGTCCATAAACAGTAGCCGGGTGCTACGTGCCTCTAGCAGGCGCCCAAGGTATTCGATTATGACGTCAGTGCCCTGCTCAATGATGATGGCCGGGGGCCTCTCCCAAAAGTTGCCCTCGATGGCCAGATCCGTGAGATTGGTCAAGCGCCCAAACTCGGGGGGAATCTCCACCAATTCGTTGTGGTCCACAAGCAGCTGAGTGAGGGCGGTAGCATGGCCCATCTCAGTGCTCAGCTTACTCAGCTGGTTGTAAGACATTTGCAGTGTGTTGAGCTTGTGCAAGTTGCCCACGCCCATTGGCACCGCCGTCATGACATTATGCGACAATATCAGCACCTTAAGCGCCGCCATGTTATGCACCGCCGGAATGAACATGAGTTCATTAAACTCCAGGTTGAGGACTTCAAGCGCAGTGAGATTCATAAGGCTCATGGGAACATCTTTGAGGCGGTTATGCTCCAGCTGCAAGCGGCGCAGGTTGTAAAGCTCGCCAAATTGCTGCGGCAGTTTCTCCAGCATGTTCATGTCAGCGCGCAGATCAGTGAGTGACGACATGTGCGGCAAGTGATCGGGCAACGCCGTCAGACTGTTGCGCGAGAGAAACAGAGTCTGCAGCGCATCCAGGGCGCCGATCTCATCAGGCAGCGACTCCAGAAGGTTGTCAGCCAGCGCCAGCGATCTCAATGCCGTCAGCTTGCTGATGGTGCGCGGCACCTCTTTCAGGTTGTTGTCGTACAGCTTGAGATCCACTATGTCGGGCAGGATCGTCGCGATGAGCGGGAAATTGGGGTTGCCCATGGAACTCAGGTCGAGAGCGTTACTCTGGCGTGCAGTGTGGATGTTGCGCAAGAAGCGGAGTGTTTGGTCAATTCCTTGCTCCATGACCTCGCGCGGCGGGATCTTGATGCTGTGCTCGTCGATGCGGAGCTCCTTGATATTCGTGAGAAGACCCACTTCGTAGGGTAGCATCTGGATATTGTTGTTGAGGAGCGAAAGGAACTCGAGGCGCTGTAAGTTTCCAATTTCTGGTATCACCGACTCCAGCCCATTATCATCCATGTCCAGGTAAGTGAGCGACGTGTAATAGGCTATGGCAGGTGGAATGGCAGTCAGATTGTTCTTGGTCAGCGACAGAGCAGTGATAGACGTCATGCCTGCCGTCTCGATCGGCAGCGTGCGCAGACGGTTCTCATCGAGGAGCAGGCGGGTGATGCCAGTTAGCGCCAGCACTTCATCCGGCAGCACCGTCAGGCCAAAATTGCGCAGGTCCAACAAGCCTGTGTCTTGTGCTTTGAGCATGGCACGCAAGTAGGCCATGATCGCAGTGGGACCCTGCTGAATGAGCTCCTGGGGAGGCGAACGAATGTCATAGTTGCCATCCAGCGTGAGCTCCTCTAGCCTTTCCAGCTTGCCGAGCTCCATAGGCAGCTGCTTGAGCTGGTTGTACGCAACGCTCAGAGATGTCAGGCCCGAGAGGTTGCCAAGCGCTGCGGGGAGAGCCGTTAGATTGTTGTCTACCAAAGATAGATCCGTGAGATTCTGGAGGTTTGCAATGCGGCTCGGAATCTCGGTGAGCTGGTTGTCGGTGAGCGACAGACGGGTGAGCGTCGTCAAGTTGGTGATCTCCATGGGCACAGCCTTGAAACCAAACCCGATGAGATCCAAACTCTTGGACCACCGTGAATCAAACATGCGGCCAAGGTAGCTCAGCACCATCCGCGGGCCCTGCTCCACTATCTCTTCGGGTGGCGACCGAAGCATATTGCCCTGAAGGTGGAGGTTCTTGAGCTGGCGCAGGTCGCCCATCTCGACTGGCAGGATCTGGATCTGATTGTCTGTGAGAGAGAGCTCGGTAAGGTTAGTCAGTTTGCCGATCTCGAGTGGCAAAAAGCTAATCTTGTTGCCTGGTATGCGCAACCGGGTGAGGCTCGTGAGATCCCCGATGACTGTCGGCAGGAACTTGAGCTCGTTGAAGCCCACCTGCAGGTTGTTGAGCGATGTCATCTTGCACACACAGTCAGGCAAGGCAGCCATCTTATTGTAGGAGATGTTGAGCGTCCTGAGCTTCGTCAAGTGTTGCAGCGAATCCGGCATGGTTTCCAGCACGTTGTTGAAGACTTCTAGAACCTCCAGATTCCCCAGCCCGTACAACGACGCCGGCAAGACTCGGATCTGGTTATTATCAGCCTTGAGATGGGTCAGCGAGACGACCTCGCCCAGCGACGACGGCACTTCTGTCAGCTGGTTGGCCGACACATCAAGGAAGCGCAGGCACGTGAGCTCGTTGACGATGCTCGGGATTTGCGTGATGGCATTGCGTGCCAGCGAGAGGGTGGTCATGTTGGTCATTCTGAAGATCTCGCCGGGAATAATGGGCAGCGCCATACCACTCATATCAAGCACGCCAGCCTCCTTGCGCGCGCTGTCGAGCATGCGCCGCAGGTAGTCCAGCACGGCCGACGAACCCTCCGCTTGGATCTCAGCGGGCGGAGAGGAAAGACTCTTGTTGTTCTGGAAAGCAAGCGTTTCAAGCGTAGTCGACAAGAGCCCCAACTCTGCTGGCAGTGCGCGCAGCATGTTGTTGGTGATTGACAGGCGCGCAAGCGATGTAAGCAGTCCCAGCGACGACGGTAGTGTTGTCAAGTTATTGCTGTCGAGTAGCAGTTTGTTCAAGTGTGTGAGGTAGCCAATCGACTCGGGCAGCCTCTCCAGCCGATTGTTATGCAGCCAAAGCTCATTGAGGCCTACAAGGCGGCTGAGGTCCTGCGGAAGTGTGCGCAACTGATTGCCCGTCAGCGATAGCTCCGACAGCGAGTGCATGTCCAGCACATGTTCAGGCACCTCCTTCAGCCCCATGTAGCTCAGGTCGAGTTTGTTGGTGACCTCAGCAGCTGAAACACGCTTCAGGTACTTGAGCGTCACTCCCAGGCCACGCTCGTTGATTTCGGGAGGCGGCACGGTGATGTTTGTGAAGTCGTCAATCTTTAGCTCTGTTAGTGCGGTGAGATTGCCCATGGTGGGCTGGAGAAGCTCGATGGGGTTTCCATCCATACGCAACCAGCTCATGTTGGTCAAGTTCTCTATCATCTTTGGCAGCGTGGCCAATTTGTTGTCGCCCAGATCGAGCTCGGTGAGTTGCGTATAGTCGTTGCAGATGTCGTGTGGCACCTCCGTGAGGCCAAGTCCGCTCAGGTCAAAGTGTTGCGTGTCAATTCCCTTGAGAATGCGGCGCATGTAATTGAGAATGCCAGTCGTGCCCTGCCGCAGGACGATAGCAGGAGGGTTGTAGATTTCCCGGTTGCCAGCAATGATGAGGCGCTCCAGGTGAGTCAACTTGCCCATCTGCACCGGCAACGTGCGTAGCGCATTGTTTTCAAGCGAGAGCTCGCGCAGCAAGGGCAGCTGGCCCATCTCGCGGGGCACGCCCTCGAGCACGTTGTAGCCCACGTTGATGGTCTCGATTTCCTTGAGGTTGCCCACCGAGGGCAGGAGAACAAAGAGCTTGTTGAAGGACATGTCAAGCGACTTGAGACTTGTCATGTGTCCGATAGCCGGCGGCATCTCAGAAAGATGGTTGTGGTGCACCATCAAAAAGCGGAGACTCTCAAGGTGCCGCGCCTCCCAAGGGATCTGGCTCAATTTGTTAAACGACAAGGACAGGCGGGTGAGAGCCGTGCAGTGCCCAAACTCGGCCGGCACATTTTCGAGCTGATTATCCTCGAAGTTGAGATCGAGAAGCTGATCCAGCTTCATAATATCGGGCGGCAGATCGGTGATGGCGTTGTTGACCAGCTGTAAGTCTGTGAGGTAGGTCAAATTGCAGATTTCGATGGGCATTTCAGTGAGCTCATACCCGTTGAGCTCCAATCGGCACGTGCGCCGCGACTCAAAGATGCGCCGCAAGTAGTCAAGAATAATGTACATGCCCTGCTTCAGCACATCCTTGGGCGGTGACACCAGCGGGTTCTCATCAATATTCAAGATCTTGAGGTTGCGCATATAGCCCAACTCCGGATGCAGCATCGACAAGTGGTTGGCATGCAAGTCGAGGGTGTGCAGCTGTCGCAGCTGCCCCATGCGCTCGGGCAGCGACAGGATGCGGTTGTTGAACAGGTACAGCTCCTCCAACTCCAACAGGTCACCGATCGAGGGCGGCACTGTCGAGAGCTTGTTGTCATTCAGAAATAGCTTTTTTAGGCTGGGGAAGTTGCCAATGCCCGATCCGACTGACTCAAGATTGTTGCCTGCCAGGGACAACTCGGTGAGGTTGGTGAGGAGCAGCACGTCTGCGGGAAGCGACTGAAGAGACATATTGCTGAGGTCTATCTTGTGCGATGTGCGCGCAATATACACCTGTTTCAGATACTCGAGAATGATCGAAGTTCCTCTTGCAAGGAGCTCTTTGGGTGGCGACTCCAGCTCGTTGTTTTCAAGGGCCAGCACAATGAGGTTTGTCAGTAGTCCCAGCTCTGGCCGCAAATACACAAGCTTGTTCTCAGTCAAACTAAGCACCTCGAGCTTGGTAAGCACAAGCACAGCGGCAGGAAGAGTTTCGATGCGGTTGTCGTCAAGCAGCAGCTCCATGAGATCAGTCAACAGCCGAAAGTCCTCGGGAATTCGCTCCAGCTTGTTGCTGCACAAGGCCAGCGAGGTAAGGCCAGGCAACTCAAAGATCTCGGGCGGCACACTTTTGAGGCCCATGTCCGAGAGGTTGAGCGCATGCGTCCGTTTGGCTACGAGGAACCTGTAAAGGTACTCTATTGTCTTTTCACACCCTGCCTGGATCACCTCGGGGGGGGGCACGTCGAGGGCATTCTTGGAAACATCCAGACTTCGCAAGTCCGACAGCATGCCCATTTCAAACGGCAGCTTCTTCAGGTTATTGTCACCTAGTAGCAGCGTGTCGAGAGACGTAAGAAAACTGATTTGCTCTGGGACTTGCGACAGCATGTTGTGTGACAAACGCATCTCTGTCAGCCGCACCATGCCCGATATCGTATCAGGCAACAAAGTAAGGCGGTTGTGCTCGCATCGTAGGTCGGTCAGACTCGTCAACTTGCCTATTGTTGAAGGCAAAAAGGCCAGCATGTTGGAGTCAGCCCAGAGCTCAAGCAAGATCGACAACGTGCCGATGGAATCAGGCAACGAATTGAGCTCATTGGAGTCGACATGGAGGTACTCCAGGAGCCCAAGCTTTGCCAAATCGATAGAGATCATCTTGATTTTGTTGTGCGAGAGAAACAAGGTGTGGAGACAGGTGAGCTGCTGGATGCCGAGCGGAATGGCCTCGAGCTCATTGCGCACACAATTCAGCTCTTTGAGCTGCGACAGATATTTAAGGTCTTCTGGCAGCTCTTTGAGATGGTTCTGAAACAGATTCAATTTCGTGATACTCGCTAGTTTGGTGATTTCGAGTGGCAGGTGATGGAGCTCCAGACAACTGAGGTCCATCACCCCGCTCTTCATGGCCTCTGAGACGCGCCGCAGATACGTCAGCACAATTGGCGTGCCGCGCTCGATAATTTCCGGTGGCGGACTCTTGAGATCTCGGGTGCGCTCGAGGTTGAGGTTGACCAATTTGATACAGTCTCCTAGCTCCACCGGCAGTGCCACGAGCGGGTTCTCCGAAGTGTTGAGGCTCTCCAATGACGTGAGGCGGCCCAGCGAGGACGGCAGCATCTGGATGGCGTTGTCGGCAAACGACAGCGTCTTGAGGTAGCCCAGCTTGCCGATTGCAGCGGGCAGCTCCTCAATGTTATTGTGATCCAAGTTGAGATACGTCAGTGCCGTCATCTTAAAGACCTCGTTGGGCACGGACTGGAGCTCTAGGCCGCTCAAATCCAAGTAGCCTGAAGAGTAGCCCTCCCACAGACGGCGCAGGAAAGATATCACCGCAGGACTTCCCTTGTTGAGCACAGCCTGCGGCGGCGACTCGAGGTTGTTGTCCTCATACGAAATCGTGTGAAAGTCGGGCAGGCCGCCCAGGATAGCGGGCAACTCTGTGAGCCGATTCGCCGAGACATTCAAATCGGTGAGCCTGCGGAACTTGCCAATGCGCTCGTCGAGTACCTCCAGCCTATTCTCTGCAATGCTCAGCGATGTGATATGGGTCAGACCCAGTACATCCTCGGGCAGACGCATCAGACCCAGGCGCGACAAGTCAAGCTTGCCCGTGTAAACCGACATGCACAATTTGCGCAGGTACTCCATAATCATGCGGTGGCCGCGTATGATGATCTCGGGCGGTGGCGACAGCAGCGTGCCATTGTCTGTGAGCGGCATAGTGCGTAGACATGTAACAAGGCCCAGATCAATGGGCAGTTTGACGAGGTGATTGGTGTGCAACGTGAGTTCCGTCAGATTGCTTAAACAGCCAATGCCGCCTGAGAAGATAGGCCACCCTGCATTCTCAGTGCTGGCCTCGTACCTCAGTCCCGACGGCAGGTCAATCAACTCATTATTGTGCACCTGCACGCGAGTCAGCGACGTCATATACTGTATCTCTGATGGCAGATGTTGCAACTTGTTGTGTGCAAAGTTGAGATCCAGGCAATTGACGTAGAATTGGAAGGCTTCTTCCGGCAGCACTTCGAGATCGTTCTTCTCAAACGACAAGGTACGCAAACTCGACAAGCCGCTCACCGACGGCGGGATGTAATTGATAGCGTTGCGATCAAGCACAAACTCCTCGAGCATATGCAGGTGGCCAATAGACTCGGGCAAAAATGTGAGGGAGTTGGAGGACAGCTGCAGGTCACGCAGATTGACAAACCGTCCCATATCAACCGGCAATGTTGCAAGCTCGTTGTCGTCGATGTGCAGCACCTCGAGATTCGTAAGCAGCACAGCATGCGGCGGCAATTCTTTAAGCACGTTGTGCGACAGGCGCAAGTCCTCCAGTGCCGTAAGCTCCGAAATATCTGCCTCAAGCACCGCAAACTCATTGCCGCACAGATTGAGCGACTTGAGTTTAGAAATGAGAGCACCCGGCGCGTCGTGGCCATACTGCCCGGTGCCCGAGAGCAGTTCAACGGGCAGCGTCTTGAGCTCCATGCTGCTCAAGTCGATTTTCTCAGAGTCGTAGGCGTCAAAGACGCGCCAGAGGAAGCGCAAGATAGTTTCCGTGCCCTTTTCAAGAATCATCTCTGGCGGCGACTCCCAATCATTTTCGGAAACCTTGAGCTCTTTGAGATCGGTAATGGTGCCGAGCCAGATGGGAATGCGAGTCATTCTGGTGCTACGCAGGTCCAGATGCGACATGGCCGTGAGCACATGCATACTCGACGGCAGTTGCTTGATGGGATTACCCTTGATGTCGATGCTTTTCAGACTGCTTAGCGTGGCAAAGTCGTCTGGCAGCTCCGTGAGCCGGTTGTCTGTGAGCTTGAGGGTATGCAAGTTGCTAAGCACCAGCAGCTGCGGCGGAAAGGCGACAAGTCCCTGGTGCCCCAACGCGGCCCGACTCAGATCCAGTTCCCCCGATGTTTGCGCGTTAAAGAGGCGGCGCAAGTATCCCAAGATCCGCCCGGTACCTTCCGCGATGATTTCTTGCGGGGGAGAGCGCAGTTTAGCACCATCCACTTTGAGCCGCTCCAGCGCCGTGAGCGTACCCAGCTCCCACGGAAGATCCAGCAAGCAGTTGTCGTCCAAGTGCAATTCTTCCAGATGCTGGCACTGCCCGATCTCAGACGCGAGCTGCCCTCCATTTTCAATGCCGATCTTATTGTTTGTCACATGGTAGGTGCGCAGGTTTTTGAGGTGACCGATGGAAGGAGGCACCAGAGTGAGCTGGTTCTGAGATACGCGCAGGTCTTTGAGAGTCGTAGTGTGATAGATAGCCTCAGGCAACTTGGACATTTTGTTGTTTTCAATGGAAAAAACCTCGAGTCTGGACAGCACAGCGATTTCCTCGGGCACATCCTCCAGCTGATTGTTCTTGAGCGAAAGAAGCCGCAAATTGGGCACATTGAGGATCTCTGGAGGGAAATTAACAAGACTGTAGTCATCCAAATTCAGCTTATGAGTGGTCCGTGCTTTGAGAAAGCGCCGCAAATAAGCCAAAACCTCCTTGCCTGGCAACGCCATGATTTCAGGAGGGGGCGATCGCCAGGGGTTGTGCTCGACCTTGAGCACCGCCAAGTTCTCACAGAGGCCAATGTCGACGGGCAGAATGTCGAGATTGTTCTTCTCCATCGTGAACTGTTCCAGCAGCGCCAGCTGGCAAAGCTCTTTGCTCACCACTTGCAGCTTATTGTCGTCGACGTGAAGACGCCGGAGCCGCGAATTTTTGCAGAGCGTGTCAGGCAGGTACTCGAGCTGGTTGTGCTGCACTCCCAAGTATGACAGGCTGTACAAGTTTTCGACTTCGTTGGGCAGGGCATACAGGGTATTATTTTTCATTTCGAGATGCGCCAAGCTGCGCCAGCTCTTGACACACTCGACGGGAAGTGCAGCGATCTTGTTGCCCGACACATCCAACGTCTTCAACGACGTCAGCGTCTTCATTGACGAGGGGATTGCCGGAATCTTATTGTCGCGCACAAAGATCTTTTCGAGGGTATGCGATTTGACGCCCACAAATTCGGGCCATTCCGTGAGGCCGTACCCACTCAGATCACACACGAGTGATTTGCGCGATGTGTAGAGCGCGTGCATGTACTTGATCAGCACTTCACTCCCTTGAGTATACACGGATTTCTGCAGAGGGTGCACAACACCGCATCAGTCACTGCGTCGAGACGTTAGTCGTCTCCGAGGTATGCACTGGGTAGTATTCAAGACACTCACCTCACTGCGTCAAGCCCTGGTGGATTCAGTTTTGTTACACTGTGCCACATGCGCGCTCGCGCCACTGCGCAGCATGCAGGCAGCACACAAACCACAAATAACACTGCGACTGCACGACGCACGGGTCATGCAACATGTGTGGGCAGGTGTGTGTGTAGATGTGTGAAGGTATACGGATAGATGAGGCTAGACTGCAAGCACTGGGCGCATGCCTCACTCCATCAACCCAAACCCTACACGCCTACAGTACGCTTGATCTCTACACCACCACGCCACACAACCAGCAGGTGCCCTTTGCATGAATCCAAAGGGCGACGCAAGGGCACTTTACACGAGGCGGCGCATGCTCTCACGCACGCACGCACGCACGCACGCACGCACAGGCACGTGCACGTGCACAAACACACATATATATATACCGGCGGAAAGACAAGAGCGTTGCCATCCATGAGGATAGTCAAGGCAGGGAGACGGCCGAGGTCAGATGGCAGCGCTTGAAGGCGGTTGTTGCAGACGTCGAGAGAGGTGAGCTCGTCGAGAGACCCCAAGTCCTGCGGCAGCTTGTTGAGTCTGTTGTTGTTGAGCGACATGCGATTGAGCTGACGCAGGTGCTTCACCGCGCCGGGGATGGTGCCCAGATTATTCTTGTTGGCCTCAAAAACACGCAGGTCCACCAAGTTGGACATGGCGACAGGAAAGACGGAAATGTCGTTTTCGTTGAGGTAAAGTTCGCGGAGGGACTCAAACTCGCTCACCTCTGGCGGAATGGCGCGCAGGTGAAAGGCTGAAAGGTCGAGGTTGAAGCTCTCTCGCGCCGCGTACATTCGACGCAAATACTCAATCACAACGCTCGAGCCCTGCGAGATGACGTCTGCAGAAGGCCGCTCTAGTTTGTTGTTTTCAAAGTTGATCATGTCAAGATTGGGCAGCGCACCCAGCTCGTGCGGCAGCACCTTCAAGATGTTGTAGCCCACCCATAGCTGCTTTATGCTAGTAAAACGCTTGATGTCGTTGGGGATTTCTTTGATGCGATTAAATTCAATATTCAAGCTGGTGAGCTGCGTCAAATTGCGGATTTGATCCAATTCGATGGTCTTGAGCAGATTGTTCTGCATGTCGAGTTCAGTCAAGTTAGTCAGCACCTGATTCACCTCGGCAGGCACACCGCGCAGGTCCATCCCGCTCAGATCCAACACATTTGTGCGTGTGGCAATCCAAAATTTGTCCATGTATTCGAGAATGGCGCCGACGCCCTCCTTGACAATTTCAATGGGTGGATCCTTGAGATCATTACCGCCCAGCTGCAAGCGCGTCAGTTGACGCAGCTTACGGAAGTCAAGAGGTAGCCGCCGGATCAAGTTGGTGTCAAAGGCAAAATACGTCAGCTCTTCAAGGTTGCCCAGCGCATTGGGAAAAGCTGGAATGCGGTTGAAGGAAAGATTGAGGTGCCGCAGATTGGTGCACGCGCCAATTTCGGCCGGGAGCTTGTTGATGCTGTTGTGGCAAGCATCCATATACGTGAGCGACTGGAGGTTGCCGATCTCAGCCGGCAGCTTTTTCAGATTGTTTCCCGCCACGCGCAGCAACCGCAACGACGTGAGAGTCGCAAAATGATGCGACAATCGCAGCAGCTGATTGTCAGCCACTGAGAGCTCCTCCAGCCCAGCGATTTTGGCCACTGCATGCGGGAAAGCTTGGATGAGGTTCTCATCCAGATTCAGACGCCGCAAAGCTCGCATCTCCTTGAAGTCATCTGGCAACATCTTGATCTTGTTGCGCTGCAATGACAGCTCGACCAAGTTTGACAAGACTCCTAGACTGTCAAGAGGCACCTCCTTGATCCCGTTGTTATCCAGGTGCAGAGTTGTAATAAAGGTGAGCTGACTGACTTGAACAGGAACTTTTTCAAGCTTGTTGCCATTCATCATGAGCACCTCAAGTGTCGTCAACTGCCCCAAAATCTCGGGTATTGTGGTGAATAGGTTCTTATCCAGCTCCAAGTGCGTCAGCGCAGTCAGTTCGGGCATCTGATCTGGCAGCATGCGTAGCGCATTGTTGTTCAGCATGAGCTTGACGATGTAGGGTACGTGCCAGATTTCGCCGGGCATCTCTGCGATGCTGAGATTGTTGAAGTTGAGGATTTTCGTCTTTTGCGCATAAATAAACTTGTGCAAATACTCCTTAATAAGTACTGCACCCTTTTCAACTACCTCGGGTGGCGGGGAGGTGATGGGGTTGCCGGTTGCATCGATTTCTTCAAGCCTCTCCAACATGGCGAGCGCCAGCGGCAATCTGCGCATCTTATTGTTGTTTGCCTTGAGCGAGCGCAAGTACCTCATTTGCCCAATCCAGTTCGGAATGTCCATGACCTCGTTGCCACTTACTTGCAGATCACGCAGGGCAGTAAAGGACTTGACCACATCAGGCAAGCGCAGGAAATGATTGTTGTTGAGCGTCAGCTTTTCGAGCGTTGGGGCCCATTTCACTATGTCCTCAGGTAACGTTTTCATTTTGTTGTCAGACAGACGAAGCTCCTCAATATCTTCGAACTCCAGACACTCCTCTGGAATTTCTGTGAGGTCCAGGCCGCGCAGGTCGAGGATCTTATCTTTGCCTGCCACATAGAGCCGACGCATGTATTTCATGGTGATCTGCGGGCCCTTTGCGCGCACCCAGTCGGGTGGCACCTGCAGATCGTTGTGATCGAGCAGCAACTCGCGCAGCAGCGTGCATTTCCCAATGCTGTAGGGCATGCGCGTGAGGTTGTTCTCGGCCACCGATAACACGGACAGCAACGTGCAATCGCCAAGCTCATCGGGCAGTTCCTCCAGCTCGTTGTTTTGGATCCACAGCACCGATAGCTTCTGCAGGTTCGAGATGCTGCTCGGCAGCTCTTTGACGTGGTTATTGTAGAGACGAATTTGGTTGAGCTCTTCGAGTTTGCTGATTTCGTCGGGAACCTCTGAAATGTTGTTGTCGTGGAGCCACAGGATCTTTAAGTCCGTGAGCTCAAACACCTCGGGTGGGATCTCGCTGAGCCCAAAACCACCCAGGTCAAGCTTCTTGAGTTTCTTAGCCTGCTCAATGGCGATCTTGATTTTGCGCTTGGTATCCTTGTTGAGCTTCTGCGCATCTTGCTTGGCCTTTGCGGCGCGGGCCGCCGCCAAAAAGCTCACATCACCCCCCTGCTGTAGCTCTTGCTGGGCTGCAGAGGCCTTGAGAAGGGCACCGAGCGCCAGCTTGGCCTCGCCGCGCTCGTTCTCCGCCATCCTGATAGGCCACGACTAAAAAATACTCCTGGTCCTGTACAGTATTCTCCCTTTCACTTATTAAGCTTAGAAACACCCATGGTGCGGCAGGGCGAAAAATGCGGCTACCGCAGCATACGACCTGCGATACTTGTCCCCATGATGCAGTCTCGCATCATCCATCCTCTATCTCTCATGACACATGCCTATAGCTGTGATAACCTCCAAGGACGGACCGCCCAAATTTGAAGAATTCTAAACGAAAAAAATTTGAGCCGGCTCCTATTAACTGTTTTAGAGTCGGGGGCTCTTTTTCACATAATCCCGAGACTACATTCTTGTTAGGTCCGGGTGGCATGCATGTTGAGCATCATGCAGACGCTGCGTAGAGATGACAACATGGTAGCCCTACTTGCATATTACATCTTCACTTAATGGACCGGCTCTCCAATGGCACTCCTTCATCTGGTTACCCTCGGGTGCCGTGCGCAATTCATGCCATCAAAATGGAAGAAATGCGAAAAATCAACGGCTAAATGGTGCAGATCGCGCACGGAGCCTAAGGGTAACCTTGTGAAGGAGAGCTCGTGGCGAGTTGATCCATTGTGCGAAGCTGTAGTATGCAAGCTCGGCTACCTCCTCATGTGATCATGTTTGCCCTCAGCATTCACTCCTCGCCTCTTGCTCTCCCTCGCCATCTCCGACTCCTAATCAAATTTGTGATTTCTTGACGGTTTTATAATTTCCTAATCAAATTCGTTATCCTTCGGGGTTTTTTGATTGGGAACTCCTAATCAAATCAAGAAAGTCCTTGATTCGAATAGGAAACCGACATCGGGTTTTTTCCTACTCCAATTTTTTTCGTTCGTAAATGTGCCAAATCTAGAAATCTTGAGATCTAGAGATTAGGAAACACTGCTCAAGGAGGCCGAGGGTCACGCGCTCGAGCCCCTGCCGGGCGAGACGCACAGCCGTGGTGCCTGGAATCAGGTGCCACCCAGCTGCATGCAAATTCCAGTTCCTTTCGCCACGTGAGGAGTCCCCATGCGGCCCATCCATTGCATCTATTGGTTGAAAGATCCGTTTTTCCCCACCCTGCCGGCTCACACAAGCACCTTCACCTGATAGTGTGCGCTCATGCGCGAACTGCTGGAATGGCACTGCCCATGAATCTGGAACGACTCGTTCAGGAACTGACCTCCACAACCAGCTTCATCCACGCCCACTCACAACAACGTATGTGTGCAGATTCAGACTGGTGGGCCGGCGGGTTGTATTTGCGGGAGATACAATGTCACATAGTACGCTGCTATGTTGCATCATTGTCATGGCGGGCACCTCGTGCAGCCGACCTGCGTTGGGCTTGGCGGCGTCCTCAGCTGGGGTGTCCCCTGTTCCTTTCCTTGCGCCAGCGTCCCCCTCATTTCAAGACCAGGCATTGCGCCTTCGCGGCGGTGGCGCCCCCGGCAGGTGAAAACCCAGCTGGCGACACATGTTGTGTGAGACTTACATCAGCCTCAAATCTCGGGAGCTTCTTGTCAGCCTTTCTGATAAAAAAGTTGGATGCCGAGGGAGCACTGGAACGTGCAGAACTGACATTAGGCGTGTTGTCTTCCTTCTCTCCTCATTGTAATGCAGGAAAATGTCGGCGGCACAGCAGGCTGGTGCCATTCCGGCCGAGGCCATGCGATTCTCGTCCAGTTTTTCCGACAAACTGACGGGCGGCGCAAGCTCGCTTCCCTCTACCTCATCCGCATCAGCAGCATCGGCGAGTGCTGAAATCACGGGCGAGGGCGGGCCATTGGTGGCGTCCGCAGCCATCTCGCAGATGCCTGGTGTTTACGACCCTCGCGTGATGCACAAGACAGAGCCGTGGCGTCGTGCGCTCGTCAATGACGAGCCCTTTGCTGTGCAGACCAAAGTGAGTAACGTGTGTCTTCCCTCGTCGTCACCTGTGCTGCGCCTGCTTTTCGAGTGCATGTATGTTGCAGGTTGCAACTGACTGGTGGTTGGGTGTGGCATGGCATGATGGCAGGGTCGTAACCTGTTGGTTGGCAGCACACTAGTAGTGCCATTGCTGCCGCTCTCGCTGCCGCTGTCGTTGCCGCTGGCCTTGTTGTCGATGCCCATGTGGCTGATCCCTCGCATGCTGGCAACTGCCGATACACGTGTAAGGCTCGACTCAGATCAGGGCGACTGGATCAACAAGTTTGTGCGCTCGCCGCTGTCACCCATGTCTGGGCTCTTCACACAGCGGCGCTCGGATCCAATTGAAACCATGCAGCGGCGACCGTGGATGAAGATGCCGCTCAAGGTGTCAGGGCCCATGTCTCAACCGCACCCGTCCTGTTCCAAGATAGAGACTTCAGCCCTTACTGGCGGTATGATTCTTACAGACAAGCTGATGCAGATCCACACCGGCGATATCCTCAACTACTTTGAGGTGCGCGCAGGGGCACATAGCAGCTTCACGTGCATTGGCATCATGACGCAAGCTAGTTTCGAGGAGAGCGACGCGCGCGAATTCGACTCGAGCGGCATCCCATCTGCCGATAGCGTCTGCTACACGGGCTCAGGCGCGCTGCTGTGGAACATGGGGGGTGAAACACAGATGACCGCCGATCTTTCCGAGGCGGCGTCGCCAGACCGCGCGCTGCGGCCTGGCGACAGGGTTGGCATTGTGGTGGATATCTCTGTGGGTACCATGGCCATCCTTAAAAATGGCAAACAAGTTCTCATTCGAAAAGGCCTCCCTATTGGCGAGCCCATGAGGTCGTGATAGTATATGTATGTATATGTATGTGTTGATATATATTCATATATATATATATATATATATATATACATGTATATATATATATATTTTATATGTATATATTTATGTACATGTATATACATATGTATATATATAATCATACATGTACGTGTGTGTGTTTATGTGTATGTGCATATATGCATGTATGTATATATATATATAT
>Ga0209491_10004442_pt1 | contig 21676 bp, 15 predicted proteins | sample BON02_FD_187213 | JGI IMG/M metagenome (GOLD analysis project Ga0209491, IMG submission 187213) | Freshwater microbial communities from Lake Bonney liftoff mats and glacier meltwater in Antarctica - BON-02 (SPAdes) (version 2) | ecosystem: Environmental > Aquatic > Freshwater > Ice > Glacier... | reverse complement strand
GAGGCAGGAGGAATACAGTGGTGTAGAATACAACGTGCCTTTTCGCGAAGAGTCGTGCAGAAGCAGCTGCATTTACAGCGGTCCATTACACAGTCACAGCCGTGATGCCGTCAGCCAGCATCCGTCTACCCGCGCTGGTGCGGAGTCAATCCAGCTGATCGATAGCGGGCGCGCATTACAAGCACTGAGCGACCTCGCTCGGCAATTTCGGTGTCACCCCATTTTTTGGCGGGAATTTATGGTACTGATTTGTTTTTGTTTTCCCCTCGATTTGGTTTAGTCAGTTTTTGCAGATTTGGCGGGAAACCCAATTTGCGGCCAACTCTGGGCGCGCTACAACACATCCGTCTCACACCTTCCACCCCACAACACTCAGAGTCACTCCCACCAACACTAAGAGTCACTCCCACCTCCCACCCAGCCACGCTCTACCGTGACCACCTTTCACTTGCACTCTATCACCTGTCACTCAAGACCTGGATCCATACATGAAAAAACAAGGGTACTAGACCACTATTTATAGTAATATAAAGCAATCATCATCATCAGCACCTTTTAGACACATTCTTATATCGTCCCCTCACATTCCTCTCCGAATTATATTCGCAACCGTGACAGCCTAACCGTTGAGTGGGCACCTCCGAGTTGTAATGGAATGAGGACCAGGGTTCACGGCATGATGGGTTGGGGCCCGGTGGCCTCCACGCTGAAGGACATGCCGGTACGGACGCAGCACATCCGGTTCTAAGCGCTCAGCCAAACACGTAGCTGAGATTAGACAAGGGAATGCACGTGCAGACCGATGTGTTTATGCACATTTGTTACAAGTAAACCCGTCCAAACCTGCCGCTTGTCACGGTACGTTCAGACTACCCCTTGGGGGGGTCATGGTCACGTACCGAGACCCCACATAGACCCTATATCCTTATACTTGGTCACTCACATCTCAAGGGGTTGTTCCCCAAGTACCTGGAAAATAAAGACTATGGAAGGAAGAAGTAAACCTTACAGAGAAATCACAAAAACTTGAAACAAAACTGTACACAAACGAATGCAAAGATAAAAGGCAAACACTTACAAACACACATGGATTACCCGCGAGGGAGTGACCTGTGTGTAACACGAATTCAGACGAAACCCTGCGGTTCGTCTGACACCAATAGAAAGACATGTATACATATGAAAGATCATACATACACGGGAAAGCCTTAAACAAAGATACTGAAACGAAGATAGAGATTCCAACACCAACACCAGCAGCTTCGGTCCGTCAGACTCTCCACAACTCCACTGAGGCGCAGACAGAAACAGAAAAACAGGCATTACCAACATCACACTTGTAAAAGGCCACTGCGCAGACAGGCCCGCAGCCTCGCACAGCCCGATTCACAAGTGAAATGCAGACAGACTGTAGATATATCATATATGAGCTGGAACCATTGCATGAATAGAGGCAGACTGCATATATATATATGACAAACAATCACATGTACATACAAAGATAGGTGCTCGCCCCCGCACCTGTAATACAAAATATAAAGTCTAGACTGCACACATGTAACGCGCACCACCAACCCTCTGTCTGACCTGCAAATATTGCATATTTGCAGGGCGAAGAGAATCAGCCACACACGTCTCGCACAGAGTCCTAACAAAAACACATCTGTCTTTTCTTCAATCCGTCAGTGCATCCGACCTCCTGTTGTGGCACCGTGGGAAGAAGTGGCGTCGTGTCGAGACTGCTCGTGAAGAAGAAGCCCGCTGGTCCTTGAAGGCTTGCGCTGAACTTGCGTCGTGTCGAGGCTGCTCGCGAAAAAGAAGCCCGCTGGTCCTTGAAGGCTTGCGCTGAACTTGTGTCGTGTCGATGCTGTTCGCGACGAAGAAGCCCTGCTCGCGAAAAATAAGCCCTGATTTATTTTTTACTCAAATTTGCTTTCAATTTTTTTGTGGATTTACGGGTATAATTCAGGTTTTTCGGTTAAAAGTCCTCAAAACTCCGCGTGACTGGATTATCTAAGAGCGCAACCAGAAATTGCAACTGCTTCCTCGATGGCGCGTGTGTCAATCATGGATCCGTGAAAGTGAGTGCTTAAGCACTATACCCTTTGCTAGAAACACTGGCTGCACGCCCTAGCGCCAAACCCCCAGCGGCTGCCGCTAGGCAGACGGTGCGCCCAGCGGAAGCTGCTGGGATGTTGGCGCCAGGGTGTGCAACGCATGCACGATCTGAATAGCCTTCTTGAGGCGCGTTCGGCAATTCTGCGTGCACCTGCATAGGTTGCCGCTGATGGTTATGACGGCATCTTCAGCAAAGCTTCTTCACCATTGTCACCAAACCGAAGCGTCACAAAATGGTCACGGTCCCCACATGGACCCACACAGGTGTGGCATCTGAAATCGAGGGTCACACATTTTGATTTGTTATACATTAGTCAACTTTTCATACTAACAATAGCGTCACCAAATGCTTCTGTGATCAAAGCTGGCTTTTCACCACCCAACAAGCCAAAAAAAGAAAGAAATAAAGAAAGAAAGATATGTGGTGGTACATACCTTCACTGCTGACGCACCTGCCCGTTGGGGTGGGTACTGGCGAAATATTTGTGGACAGTTTTCAATTGCAACCATGACACAGCTGTGTCACAGTTTCAAGTGAAAACTGTTGGAAGAGGCAGAGGTGGATTTGTCAACTGATGCCTATCTCGTGCGTCATAAGAGACCTCATAGGTAGCGCCAGAAATGACCAACATCCGTACGCTGTAGGATTCTGACATATTGATCACAGGGATTTGGCGATTTTACATTCCCATAACCTCATTGTGGGATTCCTACTTTTTCACCGGGAGTCAATCAGGCCCTCTGTGAGAGGCTGGCACCGCCGATGGGTCTCAGTCTGTCCTATCATCCTGATGCAGACGGTTGAGTGGGTGAGTGAGGACAAAGAGCACGATATGCTCATTGACGAAACTGTGAAGTTAATGAGGCTCAGGATTCTGATGTCAACCACGTAGTTTTGGATCTAGGCCTCCCCCCTCACCTCCTCTCCTGGGAAGCTGTCAATCTTCAATCTCATGCTGGGCTTCGATCTCTTTCATGTCTCTCGCTCCTCTTGATAAGGCCACTCTTTCACAAACACTGTCACACATAAAACAAATATTTCGACGGACAACAAACGCCACAGTGTGGCTGCTCTCCGCAGCAGGCTTACATCATCACAGAGGCGCTCCGTACCGAGGAGATATTAAAGGTGTTGAGTGGGTTTAGGTTGCGCGCATCTAGGATCTGCACCTTGCCTTGTGTGCATCCGTACCCCAAAAGTGTGTCGTGTGCATCTATCTGTAAGCCGTGTCATCCGTCCGTTGAGCGCATCTGTCGCTCTGGATTTCCAAAAGCCGTCACTGACTGGACGGAAAGTTTGTAGATAACTTCAGTCACGAATCAGACGTCACGTCCCTACTAGACCTCTTCACGTCACGTCCCTAAAAGACCCTTCTTTGTTTATTATTGTGTTCCACATAAGTAGTGAAGAGACATCCTCCTTCAATTCAATTCAAAAGTCTCGCCATCTTCTCGACTCTTAGTCTCTGCTCTTGCAGTTTACGCCACTGCGTTTAGGCCTATGTTTCCCTGGTGAGGAGCCCATGCTCAACCCGGCGCTGTGTTTGCTTTGTGTTGCTGTTCATATCGCACGACGACCTTGGCCGTACGTTTATTTTACCGTACGGGACATTCTCTTTTGCAGACGCTTCATACCTATTGATTCCTATAAACAGACTTCAACCCCACATTCACCGTCCGCGATGCTATAGCTCACATGCCACTGGCACCCTCGTCGCCCTTACTGCCGACAGCAAGCGTAACGCCCTACTTTTTGCGCACGTCCGACCCTTGAGCGAACTTCTTCGCTTGCCCTTCCGCAGGACCCTCGCCCTTCCCCTTCCTGCTAGATTTTGACCTTCGGGAGACCTTTTTTCGCAGACCACTCTCGCTCGTTCTTTTCTTCGGGAGACTACAGTACGCCCTTTTGGACGACTTCAACACAGTTTGAACTTCGGGAGACTTCTTTCACAACCCTCACATTTTCTCCGGCGGTTTTTTTGTTAGGTCCCTACAGTCCTCGATGTTGATGTGAAAGATGTTTATTAATAACAGAAAGTCCTAAACCCCCCGGTCACCATAGGTACCTAATTTGGGTCTTCTGCTACATCCCTTAAATGGGATTGCATGGTGTTCAGTTTTGCGATTGCTCGTGTTCCTGTGTATACTGCGATTCCGAAATTTTAAAGTTCGTGTTCTCAACGCTACGGAGTAGGAGTTGTTTTGAAATAACTATTTCTTTTCTACTTGGGGGGCGTGAAGGCTCATTGCTATGAATAGACATCGTCACTTTTGTTGTTACCAATTTTCGAAGTGGTTTGGGAAGTTTTTGTACTGTATAGTGCATGCTTATTCGCATTTCTTTTCCCTATTTAGTTTTTGCCAGTTAATACTAATGTTAATTTCTTGTACTTACTGTTTTTTTTTCTGAGTATGTCTCGCACCCTAATTCAAGAAGCATACCGGTGTATCTGAAAGATTGTAAGTGATTGGCAGCGCCTACTCTTTGGCCAAATTATGTGGTCTGGTCACGTCCTTGATGGTTGGAGGTGTAGATTAAATCTTTCCATGTTCTTGTTGGTAATTTCTGTGGGTAGGGATTGGAGTGTCCATTCTGTCTTGGAGTTTAGTGCGATGAAAAAGAACTTGAGGATCATATCCGACATAAAGAGGGTTTTTTGGACCGTTCTATTGCGTATGGCTTCTCGCGTGTTCTTATTTTTGACACCGAGTGTTTCCAGTCCTGTCAGAAACTGGTTTGTGTGGAGGGAGCCCCGTACTCCCGTTGTAAAGTTGGGTTGAGAGGCTTTCCAGCCGCTCTTTTCTCGGTTACTCAGGTGGTTGATGAAGCCTAAGTGTAAGCTATATCTGCCATTTTTCTCCTGCTCCTTCTACTCTGCCCAGTCCTCATTGGTGTCCATTACTCTGGTGTATTCTAGAAACACATAACTTTTTTCCTTGTCGAAGGCTAGGCCATCTGGTCTCCAGGCGATAAAGGTGTCTATGTCTGTTTCGTCGAAGTCAATGTCGTAGGCAATGTGGTATTCTTCGATATCCTTTCGTAGTTTGGCTCTGTTCTGTCCCGCTCCTGGTGGGAGGATCTCATGTAATCCCATGTGCTCCAAGAATCTTGTAAAGCCCCCACTCCGCGTGTGCTTCTGGGCTTAAGGCAGAGGGGAAGTGCCATCGGGATTCCGATGCGTCATTTAGTTCAGTAGAGAATTTCCGTATCGAGAACAACAGCTCCCTCCATATGCCATGATGAATGGCTATACGTGGGAGTTGTAAGACTGGGCAATAGCATTGTATGTGTCTCACACTTTCGACCGAGTCTGGAGGTTGTCTAATTTTCTTTTCCTTGTAATATCTTTCGCACGGTCTGCATTTGACATCGTTGAGTATGCCCCACTTTTCAAGTTGGAGCGCGCAAGGGAATTGGTATGAGAGGCATTGTAAGACCCTTCGTCTTGCCCGTATCCATACGCTTCTGTCCTTGTGAAATTTGCCTAGAAGGTCTCTTGAGTTGTCCTTCCTAGTCAAGAAATTTGCTGTTGACCCCGTGAGGGTCTTGAGTTGTTGCTGTGCTACCTGGGAGTCAATTTTTTTTTTGACCGTTGGGTTCATGGGGCTTCGGTGTGTTGTTCCGTTTTCAGTCCAGGAGAAGATGGGTCTGTTTGCGGGAAGGGACTAGTGAATGTTTTCACTCTGTCTCCCTGCGTCTGCCCATCTATCTGCTAGTTCGTTTAAAGGGTCCCCTCGGTGGGCTTTTATCTTAATGCAAACGGTATGAAGGCCTTGTTCAATCCGTTCTTGTAGAAGTTGTACTAGGTCTCTCATGATGTCGGCGTCAGGGTTTCCCCACATGGAGGGGGATTTGCCCTCCCCTATCCACTTTTGGGAGGAGGATAGGAAGCATGCCGAGTCTGATAGGAGGATTACTGGTTTCCTGTCCTGTTGCCTTTTGGCATCTTCCAATGCTAGGCATGCCGCCCCTAGTTCCGCTCTGTTAGAGGAGTTGCCTTCCTCACCTCTTCCCAGCTGGCAGCATCCTCCTCTGTTTTCGTCTAATCTATAGAAACCCGCCCCCATGAACTCCTTGTCATTGGATCCATCTGTGGCGTAGACTGCCCCTGGGAAGTTATAGATGCCTAGGAGGCCCACTTCTGTACCGGCTCTGTTTATATCCTCGAGGTCTTCCGATCCAAAAGAGGAAGTGTCTTTCGTGTTGTCTGCTTCCAGGGCTTCCTGTATGGCCGTCCGTGTTGTCTCTGTTATCTTCCCTCTGGTGCTCATCCACACTTCCGTTGTCATGAAGTGTGTGGCTAATTCGTCTTTTCCTTCCCGCCACCATCCCTTGTGTCTGCTGCATTTACCGTCGGCCCTGGCTACCAACTGCGCCTCTCTGAAGGGGGGCTGGGTTTTGTTGCTCGCCCCTAGCGGTTGGGTGAGAAGGATCCAGTTGTCTGTTGCGGCGAGGGTAGGGGTCATGTCCAATATCTGCTTTTCGTCAAAACCTGACCAGTTAATGAAAGTTGGTTGTGGGGTCGCGATTTCTTCTCCTAAAATTCTTTTATTGCCTCTCCCCACGTTTTTGAAGCAGGGTGGGATGGAGAGGGCTGCATCCCCTTGGTATTTGGTGGCTTGGAAGACTTCTTTCACCGTCCGTAACATTTTCCAGGCAAATGATCTGTGTTTCTTGTCTTTGTCCAGCCTGAGTTGTCGTGTCAGTTCGTTTTTTATGTTAGCTCGAAGTGCGCTGGGCTCAGAGTTCATCAGGGTGTGTTTAAGGAAATGCCATTGTGCTCCGTCTAGGCTCAGAGGTCCTGATGGTAGATGGATCGTGGCTATGCCTTGTGTAGTGACTGCTTTGATGAGGCCTGCTGTCGTATTCCAGAACTCGGGCTTTTCAAAAATCCGAATTGCGCCCACCTCTGGGGGATTCCTGATTATATCAAAGATGTCCTCTTTCCAGGTTCCTATCTTTTAAGGTTTCGGGGTCTCTAGATGCATGTGAAACCGAGAACCTTTCTCTCTCTAGTTTCGATTGTCTCGTCTCGGCCTGTTCCTCCTCTGGGTGTTCCCCTCCTCATGAGTGGAGGATAGATACGATTTTGTCCTTGATCTCTGTCGAGGGTTCTGTGTAGTTCACCCCCCAACAGTCCCCGTCGTCTACTTGTCCCCAGTCTTGTTCGTCCGTGACGTATCTTCGCATGTATTCCTCTACCTTTAGGTGTATTGGCCTACGATATTCGTCCATGATCATTGGGAATCCCAGTTCTGGAAGCGTAAACCCAAGCCATGGAGATTCTTGCGCCATCAATAAATTGTGCCGAGCAGCTAAGCGGGAGTGTCATTCTTCCCTTCGTTTGGGGGGTGTCTCTATCTAGGGCTACCAGCATGTTCGTTAAACACCGTTTAATAGCATCCATTGAGAGTGCTACGTCCTGTGCCCTGGTATCCCATTCCAGTTCCTCAGGGAGAACCGACCAGAAGATGAGACCCCCCTCATTTTCTTGGAGTTTGAATTGTGAAGATTTCCTTGCTGCCCCATTCTGGGAGCATGCAAGAGAGGGGGGAAATTGCCCATTCTGGGAGCATGCAAGAGAGGGGGGAAATTGTGGCAGAGAGGGGGAAATTGTACCGTGGTCCACAATCTGTTACATGTGGGACATTGTCTATTAATGTCCGTGGAAAATGCTCGGCACCACCACCCTCTCCTTTGGGTCCTGTGATTTGGCCACATGTCTTCCCAGAGTCGTAGCATATCCTGGTTGGTTATCAGTGATTGGAAGAGGTTGTGCGAGGAGGATGCTCCGAGGTTGAGGAGTTCATGGATACGGCTCCTTGTGGGCGTTTTGAGTTGGCATTCAAATTCAAGTTGTTCACTATTGGCGTGTCTGTCTATAGTACCCCTTTGTGACTTGAGTCTGTTTTCTTTCAGTTTTTATACAGCTCGACATCTGTTCGGGAAAGCTTTGCCTAACTCTTCCATACGTATCCATTGTATTCCATCAGCTTCATGGTTTGTTCGAGTAGATGGGGGGGGTTTTGTTGTAAGTAGATTTTGTTGCAATATTTTATTGACTATTTGTGACATGTTGGTCGCCCATTCCTCACCTTGCCAGCCTTCCTTTATGCGGTCGAGTATTTCCTCTCTATATTTCCCCTCGTTTTTTGGTAAGGGGGGGTTTCGTATCGACATCTCTTCAGACCACCACTCCCGGATCTGAGGGTTGTTTCCGAATTTTTTGTCTTTTTAATCAGTAATTTCAGTATGGAAGAGAATTCAGTGGCGGCCTCCCCCTCCTCTCTCAGTATGGCTGAGTCTATTTTTCTGATCCCTTCCAGGGATGTCTCTATTAAAGTTAGGGAGGTCAGGGTGTCACCCGTGCTCGAATTGTATCTCCATTGTTCTAGTTTGTCTTCCGTCTTGGAAATTGTTCGGTACATGGTTTCCTTCACTTTGTGGTCCCCCAGAGGAGAACCGTGTGTCCTCCACGTGAGTAAGAGTTTATCACATGCCCTCATTATCTCTTCTAATTTGTCCAGGTAGAACAGCACCCCTTCTTCGCCTTGGTTCCTCAGGAGGGTGCATTGGTTCCGTATCTTGTTCCGTTTTACGATGTATTTACCCGCGAGTTTTGATGTCCTCATTCCTCCCAACTGTTCTATTCCTGGGTCTCGTCGTCTTTTATGTCCGGTGCATGCAGGTGGGCCGGGAATTTGTGTAGTTTTTGGATCCATCTTGTCACGCTTTCTTGCGTCACGCCGTCTACCCCTTTTAAGGGGGGGCAATAGAACCTGTTCCCGCTCCCTTTTTGGATGCGAGGGATTGAGTCCAGTGTGGTGTATCCCGCTCTGATCAGTTTTGGTCTAACAGCCATGAAGGCCTGTTCGCCTTTCCTGAGATCTATTAATTTGTTTTCGAGGGTGTCATCCTGCCTCTCTGGGTGGAGGTTAGCCTTTTGTAACTCCTGTAATCGAGCTCGAAGAGGGTAGACCACTTGGGCCCATCCTATCTTTCTCCTGCCTTTTGCCCTATTTTGTATGCCATATATGCGGTCTGGTTCTGTTAGTTGCGATAACCGGACTAGGGTGTGGAAGTTTCGTTGGATGGCCTCACGAAGGGTAGGGCATCCTGTGGTTGTATCTTGGCCTTCTGTTTTCATCGTGAACATGTCGCCTCCTTCGAATCGCATAGTAACTAGTTTCCCCTCTGCCGACACTTCCATGGTTTGTGCCCGTTTCCACTCGTTTTTGTGTTGTATGTGAACCACGTGTTGTGTCGTTATCATTGCCTGTGCCAAATTGATGTTTGTAGCTGAAGCTATCCAGTCCGGATGAAATGGGTCCCAGCTTACTTTTATTCCTAGCGTACTCGTGAGGTGGCTTGCAAACACGAAGGAGTTCTGACTCGCTTGGTCCCCTGTTAGGTCCCTACAGTCCTCTCCAGATATAGTTTGTTATGGCAGCGTATTGTTTTCTGTTCCATTGTAGTATCTTCTTTTGGGCTCAGTACACGGTCAGGGTGAGCAAGCACCACTGCGGCCAGACATTTAGCACCTACTTTGGTGGGTGCGAGAGGCGCGGCCCTGTAAGGATTTTTTTTTTTGATTTTTTGTCGATTTTTGGAAACAATTTCGTTTTCTTCAAAGATAGAATTCTTGGAAATACCGAATGTCAGAAAACTGGGAGTTACGAGGCCTGGAGATCCAAGTGTTCGGGGCCGTGTCATCAAGAGGTAAAGAACGATGTGTGGAAGTACCTCGAAACAGTCGTCATGGGCCTGTACGCATTTTGTGAGCAAAATCTTGCACACCCTGACCGTGTACTTAGCCTTTGTGTGTATTAATTTGATCCTTGAATGAATCATAACTCAATATTTTTTGTTTGTATGTAGTATCTTCAAAGTTCTTCTGCATGTATTCATTTGATAAATTTTCTTCCTCATTGGTAGACATTTCGCTTCAACGCTCCTTGGATCTATTTCGAGTGTTCTGGCCTTGCTAATTTCTCGAGGGAGGCACGGAAAGTTAGTAGATAACTTCAGTCACGAGTCAGACGTCATGTCCCTACAAGATTTCTTTACGTCACATCCTTAAAAGACTATAATGAAATGGCACCAGGGCAGTGGTGTGATGGGGGTAAGTCTGCAGGCAATGAAGAAAGGTACGTGCAGGCATCATCAAGGGTAAAAACTAGTTTAATCTGTGCTTGCACGCGTTTACATAATACATGAACTAAAAGATGTTCTCTTACGATGTGAGTCTGTTACCTCCTGTGACAGTGTCTCGAGACACTTTCTCACACTTACATCCGCACGTGGTACCCCGTACCATTTCTCGCATGACTGTCACGCGCAGTCTAAAGGAGCATTCTCCAACAATAAAAAATCACTATGTGATATAAATTGAAACACACACAAAACAAAATCATATCACACAACCAAAAATAAAAATGTGCACTCCAAAAGCACTCCTTCTTACACTAGTATTGGGCTGCCTGTCATCCCTTGACGGTTCGTCTCAATCCTACTTATTGGCCCTTGAATGCTTGTCGCATCCCTGTGGCCGTCCTTGATTTCTCTTCTTCTCCTGGCCAGGCGGCCCTTGACTGGTGACTTGGGCTGCTGCACGGCCCTCGAGGGAGGGCCCTTGCAGGCTTGTTGCATCCCCGCTCGTCTGCCCTTGATTGCGCGTCGTGTTCTTGACAGTCAAATCTTGACCAATGACTGAGACAGTGATAACGCTTGTGATGGGCCCTCGCATGGGCTCGGTCTGTTCGCCAATTGGCCGTCGGTGCATCAGCCAGCCAGTCCTGCTACTGTCTTGCCCCAGTGCGAGTCGCTCTCCTGGTATACTGGTGCCAGGTAGTGGTCAGTGTCAGCAACTGTTGCTGGCTGCCCGTTCTGGTTTCGTCCAGCTCGACGCTGCAGGGCCCTTGTGTGTCGGCCCGTGAATGCCTGTCACCTCCCTGCTTGGCAGTCGTTGACAGCGCTTCTCCTCCTTGGCCGGCTGGCCCCGCCGCTGTCGCCATCGTCGTGGCCCTCTGTACTGGCTGACTCGTGTAGGGCATGAGTCAGTTTTTGTCAGCTGCTGCCAGCTGCCCGCTCTCATTTCGTCTGGTTCGCAGATGCACGGCTTGGGAGTGTCGTGATTAAAAAAAGTTCCTTCTCCCTGACCTATGCTGGTTGTGTCAACCAACCTAAGTTGACAGCGTTGTGAGTTTGCGCTCGAAAAAACGTACTTCTTGTTCCCGTATCAGCCTCCGTCCAATTTTCCTTCACCGCTGCTGTTGCCCTTTTAGGTTCTCACAAGAATATTGCTACCAAGTATAATGGAACGGCGCCATGGCAGTGGTGTGATGGGGGTAAAATATGCAGGCAATGGGGAAAGGTACGTGCAGGCATCATCAAGGGTAAAAATTACTTTAATCTCCGCTCGCACGCGTCTACATAAACACATGAACTAGAAGATGTTCTGTGAGTCTGTGACCTCCTGTAACAGTGTCTCGTGACACAGACCCCTTTCTATCTTATTATTAAGTTAGTAGATAACTTCAGTCACGAATCAGACGTCACGTCCCTACAAGACCTCTTCACGTCACGTCCCTAAAAGACCCATTTCGATTTTATTATAATCATTTTATTTTTATTTTATGTTATTTGAATTGAAAGAAGAGGTCTCTTCACTATTCAGTGGAACAAAACAATAAATTAGACAGGGTTCTTTCAGGGACGTGACGTGAAGAGGTCTTGTAGGGACGTGACGTCTGACTCGTGACTGAAGTTATTTACGAATTTTCCGTATTGGCGTCCAACTAGAGTCAGAATACAGAATTGGGCAACATCGAATTTCTTTTCTGATTGGATGACGCCCCTGTTAAGTAGCTTGTTGTGACTGTGAAACAGATACGCGCTGGGGTCATGCCAGCAACTGATGTGCGCAAGGGTCTTCTTGGAAACGGATGTGTGCAAAAGGATTGTCTATCATCTTCAAGTTTGGTGGATTCGCGTAACGAGCTTTTGACTTTTGGGTACGATGCACACAAGACAAGGGGCAAATCCCGGATGTGCGCAACTTACCTCACAGTACGAAACCCCTCTAACCCAGTCTTGTTACTAAGAAGACAGCCACCCACTTCTGCAGCAGGTTGGACAAGACCACGGTGCATGCCACAAAGGTCTCTGAAATCAAAGCTGTCGTGGCCCCAGGTGAATTTAGTAACCCCTACATCCAAAATCTGTTGATTTTCACTACGAACTCTACTTTCGAGAATACAACACAAGAAAGAAAGAAAGGAAAAAAAACTCGATAGGTCATGATCTGCCCAGACGACAGTTCCTGAGGCTTTACTCAGTCGGTTGGCCACAAAGAAAGAAAGATTTTTTTTGCTGTGTGTGTGTCACAGTCTATCAATGTGTGTGTGTGTATGTGTCAGTGAGCGTGTTTAAGTATCTGTATATACATTCATACACACGCACACACAAACGTACGCACACATCTATATATACACGTACAGCGGCGCCTAACATTGGCGGGCAAGAAGGCTCCCACTACATGATAGATGTGTGCGTGTGCGTGTGTGCGTGGGCATGTGCACATGTGTGCGTATGTGTGTGCGTGCAGTTTTCAATCAGAATTCTCAAAGCAAACGAGTTTGCATCTTCGACACGGGAGTCGCACACTGGTCTAAGAGTACAGTAGCATCCCGGGAAGTAGAAACCACGGGTTTTGGCCCAGCCATCGTGTTTCTAAGCACACACTGATGAAGTCAGCAACCCAGCCTGCCAGTGTTGTTTCTATAAACCATTAAGAAACTGCCACCCCACCCAGCGAGTTTCTACAAACCCCCTAGAAACCAAAGAAAATCATAAAAATCAGAAAAATCATATGATTTTCCCTTATGATTTTTTTGTGATTTTTCTATGATTTTTCCAATCTATGATATTTCAGAATTTTTCTATGATTTCTATAGAATCAAATAGAAATCATAGGAAAATGATAAAAAAATCCTGAAAAATCATAGAAAAATCATAGACATCATAGAAAAATCCTAGAAAGGCAGCCAGCCAGTTTCTAAACCTAGTTTCTATAAATGTTAAGAAACTGCCCCAAATGCCTGCCAGCAGGTTTCTAAAGTACACTGGAAGAAGCTGGCCAAATCCAGTCTGCAGTTTCTACTTGCCAGTTTCTACTTCCCGGGATGCTACTGTAGTTTCTATCCAGGCCAATACCAAGAACTTGAATGACGGACCAAGGAGAAAGACTCGGAATAATTGAGTTGGGATCATTTTATTCTATATTACGTACATCACACTGTAGATTGACCGTGACCTATTATTCAACGAGTATCGGCGACGTAGCGCAGGTCATGCGGCAAAGAAGGCTTGAATAGTCACCTCCGAGTCCCAACCTGCAGCGTCCATGCGCATATGCACAGTTGGCAACTGAACAAAGGAGGGCATGCGCTCTGGGCAGTCAGTGCACCGTTCAAGCACCCTGAGTGCCTGCTTGAAGATGAGTCTCGTTGCAAGCACCTTGTCGTCGCAATTTTCGTTTTCGCCCTCATACAGGACGCAAAAAAGGCGAGCCAGCTCAGTTACGCACCAGATTTCCTCGCAATTTGCTTTGACGCTGTCGTTCACAGTGCAGAACTCGAGGAACAAGTCTGGGTTCACCACCACCAGCGCCGCAGCAGCGCGGAACGAACCAATGCACACGGCATAATGCAGTAGGTTGGCGCCGTGAACCTGTAAGCTGGCAGGAAGGTCGCTCATGACACTGTTTTCAGGCTTGAGCGCCAGCACAAAACTACAGCGCTGCATATCTGTTATTGCATCAGATGCACCTCTGCGTGCCAGCTCCAGGAGGCCGTGGTAGTCGTCGCGCTGGACGAAATTGATGGCCAGGACGGGCAGGCTCTTGCCCTCGAGAGGAGTAGCAGCAACGCCCACCACAGACGGGATGCCCACTGCACAGCCCTGCGGCAGCGGCAGGCTCATGGTGACAGATGTCGTCCTCCTCTTACATTTGACTGAGCACTCACTGAGTCTGAGAGAATCAGTCGCTTCACGGGCCGGCGCAGACGCTGTGCGTCGAAAAATGGCGCTGCTGACCTCATGTTCGCGACTGGTAATCATGTTAGACACAGATGCTTGCTTCGTGTGAAGCTTGTAAAACTTGCGGGCAATGCGCTTTTTGATAGAGTCGCCCTGAAGATCTTGCACGTAGTACTCTTCTGCTCGGACTTGAACCGGGGTTCCGCTGGGCATTGAAGAGGCAAGACTGTTCCTTTTGTAGTTGAAGCTGAAGGGCATCAACTTCCACTGGGAGCGCAGAACGGGACAGTCAACGCGAGCCTTCTGTCTACATTGGAACAAACTTGTGCTGTTAAAGAGAGATAGATCAGTCTCGATGGATGGGAATCGATCAGTCTCGATGGATGGACAGGACTCGTGTCATGATGTCTCTTCATCTTGGTAATTCTGAACAGGCCCAAGTTCGTGACAATATGAATTCAATTTGTGGATCCAGAATTTTCAAAAGAAGTATATCTAGTTCTGAAAAGGTAGCTTTTACAGTACACTTAAAGTCGACAAAGTTTGCTGTCTTAGAAAGTGTAAAGAAAAGGTTTTTTAGTCATCGGCAGACTCTTTGGTACCGTTGATCAAAATATAAAAAGTGAGAAATTTTTTTTTGCCGTTGCATTATTGAACACTTTGTTAAACAGAATATTTACGTTTTACTACACGCGTGTAAAACAACAGTGCGATTGGGCGGCCGGCGGCACTGCGTACCAGGACTCCGCGTTAGATACTCTAACATGTGACATGAACTGCGGGAGTGCCTTCGAGCCAGGCGCTTCCGGGCTTCCTTATTACTGCACCTCCATCTGTGCTCGTTCCTGCTGTACTTGGCGCGCTAGCAGTGTAGATTCAAAACCAAAAAAATAATCGCCAAGTAATCTGGCCAAGTCTTGGCCTCATAATGAAAATGCTCAACAAAAATAATGTCTACTTAACACAAACAACAAATTGTCAAAATCAAACATTACATTTATTACAATTCAAAATAACTCTGATCTTGTTCACTGGACTAAGCGAAACGCTTAGTCCAGTGATTAGGTTGGGTCTTCGACACTAAAGAAGAAAGAAAGAAAGCAAACTTAAATGATGTATCTGTGTTTTGTTCTCTTCCTCGTTTGTTTGTATGTTTGCGTATGCGAATGTCTTCTTCGCCACAATATACGAATGTATACGTCAGATCTATATTCAATAAATCAATATTCAAATATCCGGGGTCCATTGCAGGAGTGCCGTTCGATTCGGCCAGGCGCTGCCGGGCTTCCTTAATACTGCACCTCCATCTGTGTGCGTTTCGGCAGTACTTGTCTCTCTAGCTGTGTGGATTCAAAACCCAAAAAAAAAATTGGCGCCCGCGGTTGACGTCTGGGTTGACTCTGTAAAAAGACTCTCAAAAAGAAACTACATCGGAAGCCCTGTTTTTGGTGTTGTTGTCTCTTTATTAATTCAACTCAACCCCCGAGCCCAGAATGTATCTAGACCATGACGGGAACCGCAAAGGCGATATAAGTCCGAGTTGAGAGCCTAACAATCGTGACCCAAGGTTGATCGCGGAAGCTCTGTAATTGTGAGACATTCGTTTGCATAAAAGTTGAGTAATATATAAGAATTTGGATGTATGTGACCGCTGATTTCAGATTTGCACCTAGAAATGTGAACGTCAAATTTTAGGTCCTATCAAATGAAATCAGCGGTTAAATAGGTTCAAATCCTTGTATGTCACTCAACTTTCGTACAAACAAATGTTTCACAATTACAAACAAACATACAAAACAAACAAAGAGCTTACGCGATCAAGGTTGCACAAGCTGACACCGGTACAGCCCAATCCCGAGAAGATGAGACTTGAAATGGTCATCGGAATGCAAACCGAAATCCTCGATGGTCATCCAAGGTCTTTTTTCGAAAGGCTCATTTGAAAAGAAGAATGAACTTTGACCATGGAGGGTTTCGATTTGCGTTTCGAAAGAAAGAAAGAAAGAAGTTTCGACGAGCATTTCCAATTTTCGACCACTTTCCCTAAGCGAAAGTCTGATTTCAAGAACGGCCATATCTCCAGATTTTGCTTCGTTTTTCAAATAATTGAAGTAATCCCATGAGGAAAGTTTTGCTCTGCCGTTGAGTTGCCGTTGATCTCAGCTTCAATTCAGTGGCAAAGGCAATCTGTACGTTTGAGGTTGATTTCAGGACCTTGCCAATTTGTACATTTCGTCACCATGCCCACATCCCCACCACTCACTATTTTATGTCTTTGCAATCTTTCTTTCTTTCTTTCATTGTTTCCCCGAGCGGCCTCTCAATTTTTTTGTCGATCCTATTTTTGAGTCCCAGGAATCGCCAGATTACCACAGAAGCTGCTGACAAAATTTACAGGGGGCAACTTTAAAAATCCACCGTTTCGATACGGTGGTTTTCCACCTTGGTCCCCACACGGTGGATATAAAAATCTGGAAACCATGGATTTCCACCACGTACGTGCGACCTCTAGTGAGGTTCAAATCAACCGTCCAACACGTTCGTACGTGCGAGCAAAGAATGTGACTCACGCCAAAACGATTTTTTTCTTGCAAAAACAAAAAAAATTGGTCTCGGGTTCTACTTGACTGTGGCCTCGGGTAGGTAACCACGTAGGACCCAAGAAATTGTCCCGGACCGGAGGACCGGAGTGGTTACCCAAGTGCTCACCACGCGTTTAGTTCAGTAATTGAAGGGTATTCTACACCTAAGAAAGATAGAGTGAAAGAAAGCTTCTCGCGTTTGAAGGGCTTTGGCCTCTCGCGTTTAAAGGGAGCTTGTTTCCAGTGGCTGGTCAAGTTGGGACTGCGAAAACTTGTGTTTCTGCACGAAGCTCTCCCTGTTGTGCGACTCTGAGAGATGGTAGTGATCATCAAGGAGACGATTGTTGTGTAAATTTAAAAAAAAAGATTAACATTCTAAATTCAATATTCTACGCATGTGTGGAAATTTATATCTATATGTGAACATATGTGTTTATGTGTGATCAATGCATTTGTATGTACAAATGTATTCATGTACACATATTTCGTACATTTATGTCATAAACAATTATACATCTGTATCGGTGTAAATGTAATCATGTATTTCACAACACACGCATTCGAACTCACGTTCAATCACAAACATGTTTCATACAAACTCATGATTTGTAAGCTTCAAAAATAATGTACAAAAGTGCCCAAAATCACGCACGATGCGCTAGCACTTCGATGCGCTAACACCTTTGTTTTCCAAAAAAAGATTACGGCCGCACCGCAAAATTTATGCCTCTGGCAGCCCTGTGGGGCTGTTTGCTTCGCTTCGGCGATGGTTTACCTTTGTCATTGGGTGAAACAGAAGCGAAGGTCAACCCTTAATGTCGGTTCGATTGGTTTACCCACGCCCACCACTACAATTGCACTTGATTGTGATGTGAACTACAAGCCAAATAAATCAAAGCCAGCTCCAATTGAATTGGACCTGGTTCCCCGCAATTGAATTTCCTAATGCGAAAGGTATTTTTAAGTAAATCCCAAGGTAAGAAACTCGTTCGGATATCTGAAAATCTTTCGGAAAATGAGTGTGGGCAGGGTGTAGCGGCGCTGTGACTGACTGCAACGGCGAGGGGGCAAATAAGTCGGCATAAATAGCCACACAAGGAGGCAACTCTGCTCCCATTCTACAGATTCACTCAGTTCACCATGTTGCCGCAAGCACTCCTTCGCATGCTGTTATTGCGCGCCGTGCGAGAATTGTCATCATTTAATCAACGTTTTCTCAGTCAGTTTGTTCTTCCTGCGAACAATTTCGAGTTAGGAACCTTCCTGTGCTCCAATCTGGTTGATTCAAGGCTCAGATTGTTACTCTCAAATTTTTGAATCTCAGACAAGCTAATAACGATTACCTGAAATGAATATTCTATCTCCTGTCGCTTTGCTTTGGGTATTGTAGCCCCCTAGTGCAGTGGGATTGTAACAGATGCACTGTGACTAAAGTCCTGAATGTACACGTGCTACGGCTCAGGCGTGGAAAAAGTTCCGGTTCCCTTCAGGAATTTCCCGGCACTTTCAGAAATACGCTTTTCTTAACCACTTTCACCCACTCTCTTCAACTTGGGCATTTGAAGACATGACTTCATAATCCTCGGTTCAATAAAACAAAGCACCTCGTAGCCTTGATAACTCTCCAGTATGCTCAAACTCAATGAATATGTATCACATTGGCGGTACCCAGCATTATTCTCTTTTTGCTTGAGGCTTGAAATCAAGACCGGGAAGGCTGCACAGCTCTCAGAACCCGAAAGTGTTGTCAGTGAGCTCAATGGTGACGTCTCCTCGCCATTTTCAGCCATTTTTGCTTGGCGAGCTTTGAATTTTTTTGCAAACCAATTTTGGCAGAGGAACTCTCGGACATCATGTCTATGCTAGTCCCAAGCTACTGCTACCCTACAATAGAAATGCATCAGCATTTTTTACAGGAATCAGTATGCGAAGGAGATCAAAATGATCTTCCTTTTTGGTTTACCAATAATCAACATTATCTCTCTTTATTCCCAAGCTTGCTAATGGGTGAGTTACGGCAGTTAGGGTTGTTTGGAGGGTGTTGGGAAAGAAGAGTCACGATTTTCTCATCTGGTACAAACCCAAACTCTGAAATCAGCCATTTTCGCTCTGGTATTTCTGGCTTTACTCATCTTCATCTCAAATTTGCTTTCGCAGCCGGCCGCGGCAGGGACATTGTTGTTGTGGGAGGAGCAGCGGGTCGCGGACCGCTGTGGGCACTATCTGAATTCTCCGAGCTCGAGGTTTGTGGATTACTCTCTTTGGGCGCTCTGTGATAATAGTAAAGCCTTTGGAATCGAGCGTGAATGCGGACTTGGAGAGCATATGAAACCCAGAATTATTGGAGTACAATTAGATTTTGGCCGAATGCACGGAACTAAGCAGTAGTAGGAGCAGGTGAGAGGCTGGAAATCGTGCGAACGCTCACTCACATTGACTTTCAGACTTGATTATCCAGCATGAAAGCCCAGTTATGATAACTGAATTGAACTTGTATCAGCTGCAGACTTTGAGCACTGGAAACTGATGGGCTGAACGAAGAAAGCCTTGGAGCGTGTATTTACTGACTCGGATTCAGTTTGAACTGAGCAATTAAACATCATATTTGCACAGACATGACAAATCATAGTGATGCATCAAATGTAAATGAATTTTTGGCCGCGCTGACTGTGAGTTAGGTGCAGCTCATATATGAATTTCAAATTATGTTTGTGAAGAGTGAGACTTGAAAGTCATGAAAAAGATTGACTGATTTTTGTCAACCTCAAAAAGTCCTTGATGTTTGTTTGTTCGTTTATTGTAAACTTCGAAAATCTGTACTGCACGCGGTGGGGGGGACTTTGAGGTTTAGTACCAGGCCTCGAGATCACGTACAAAACGGCGAAATCCCGAGGTACAAAAGTTGAAATAATTTGACCAGTTTTGCCTAAGCTCGCCAATCACGGAAGGCAATGCAGGCAGATGATGGCGAGGAGGCGGCATCACCAAGCTCACCGACAGCGGCTTCGGGATCTCAGAGGTGCATAGCCTGCCCAGTCTTGACGCCGGTCGCAGGACTAAATTTGCTCCGGTAAAAAGTCTCGATTCCTCAGAGTTCTCCTCAGAATTCTCAGATCTCAAAACTTTATAAAGTAATGTCAAGGTAAACCCAGTAATCTCGTGAAATGGACAAAACTCATTTCATAGGATTTTTCCTTCGAATTTTCTTACTACACCTCAAATATCCTTCTGATTCTAAGGATTGTACTACACCTCAAACTGCTTTCCTATAAGTTCAATCCACAGAAACGATCGGAAAACTCGCCCTTTTCGAGAAATCTTGTCACAGCGGAAAGGAAGAGGGGTGGAGTAATGCGGACAGAGGACCACTAAAGATCGGATGCAAATCATATAGCTTGGATCAATCTGATGCAGAGCAACACAACGCATTGCGCTATGTTGGGACTCATGAGGGCGCAAAAAGTTACATTGATGCCTCATCCGCTCAAGTGACCGCCCCAGACCTCTTTGGGGGCTTTTCCTTTCGCAGTTTGAAAAACTGAAGGAAGGGGATTCATGAATCTACTCCAAAGAACACAGTAAAACGGAATTCGCCGAGAAAAAGTTCGGAGAATCGGAGACTTTTCACCGAAGCAAATTTAGTCTTGCGACCGGCGTGATACCACGGGATTGGCCGCTTCGCTTTCAACATTGCCAGTCGGGCTGGCCTGCCACGGAAGGAGCAGTGAGCGCGTGGGGGGAAACGAAATGAGCCTGCTCACAGGTGGTGAGCAGGCAAATGTGGTTCGTGGGGATGATCTCAAAGTCTGCCCCACCGATTGTACTTCGCCTCCCGCCCTGGGCTCGAAGTAAACCCCCTGGGAGTGTATTCACTCGGGCCGCGTAGCTCTTCCTGCGGTCCTACCAAAGGTACACCACCGCCCAGAAACACTCTACGTGCCAAATGAGGTTAACACTCTACAAGTTGACGGGTTGTCTTGCATCCCTGGACTTACGCAAGCCCCATACAAGTCGCATCCTCACCCACCGAATAGCGTCCCGAGATCCCCCACGTCTGATCCCCATAAGCGCTAACACTCAAGGCAGTCTCGCGCCTCAAGTACCAACACTCAAGGGAGTCAGGGTGAAAGAAAGGGGGAGAGGGCAACCCATGAACGATTGGTAGTTGAACAAAGCGACCTCCCGCCAACAAAGCAAAATAAAACTCTGTTACGAAGCAAATCCGACCGGGTCGGAAAGTATACCTGTGAACGTCCGAAGATGCCCTCTGACCTGGCGTGTTCGTGCTATTCAAAACAAAACAAATTCGCCCGGGTAGGAATGTATACCTGCGAACGTCCAAAGGTATCTTTTGATTGGGCTCGTTCATAGTACACAAACCCTAATGGATTACATCCTCATCCCTGCCAACAATCTCCCCCTCCTCTGCTCATGCCCTGTCCTAAAAGACTCCTTCCTACCCCTTCACAGCGACCACGAGCTCATAATCACAACCCTCAAACTCCCTACTAAACACACACCCCTCATCATCCCACCTGCCCCCCCCGCCCCACGCACCACTTTTAATCACAAGCTCCTTGACAGTCACATCATCCGTGACGCTGTCCACAACTGCTTCTCCCTCCTCGCCACAAAAGTCCTCGCACACAACCACACCCTTCAACATCAATTCTCTTCTGGTCATATCTCACACCAGGAGATCATTGACCAGACACACTCGACCCTCCTCAACGCCCTTCACCTTGTTGCCCTATTGCACCTCCCACACACTCCACGTCCCACGCCAATCCCCGCAAACACCCCACCTGCGCAACCCCCAAGTCACTCCTCGCTACACTTTGCGGCCTTGCAAACTACCCTAAGGAGGGCACGCACAAGCAATGCCCCAACGCAACAGATTCAATCCCTCCTCCTCGCCTGCCATACGGCTAGGACC
>Ga0209491_10004439_pt1 | contig 21686 bp, 29 predicted proteins | sample BON02_FD_187213 | JGI IMG/M metagenome (GOLD analysis project Ga0209491, IMG submission 187213) | Freshwater microbial communities from Lake Bonney liftoff mats and glacier meltwater in Antarctica - BON-02 (SPAdes) (version 2) | ecosystem: Environmental > Aquatic > Freshwater > Ice > Glacier... | reverse complement strand
CTAGCCGTCTGGGGCTGGATACAGGGATGAGCTGGTCGTGCTACAATCCAACAGAAAATGGTCGCGCATGCGGATCGTGCGACAGCTGCCGTTTACGGCGCAAGGGTTTTAATGATGCCGCGATTGAAGATCGGATCGACTATGCCAATACCGCCGACTGAGACTGGTGTAACCGCCGCGACTAAGGTCACAGACAAGGCACCGGCCTATAGCTGGTATGCCCTGAGTGTGCTCGTGCTTGTTTATATGCTGAACTTTATCGACCGGAATATTCTTTCGATTCTGGCCAATGATATCAAGGCAGACCTTGGCCTCACCGACGCTGATCTTGGTTTTCTCTACGGCACGGCATTCGGCGTATTTTACGCCCTGTTTGGCATCCCGCTTGGGCGTCTCGCCGACAGCTGGCACCGGATCAGGCTCATGTCGATCGGTCTCGCCTTGTGGTCGTTTATGACTGCCATTTCCGGCCTTGCACGGAGCGGTCTTGAGCTCGGCGTGGCGAGAATGGGTGTCGGTGTTGGTGAAGCAACCGCCAGCCCAGCCGCTTACTCGCTGATTTCTGATTGGTTTCCTAAAAAAATGCGCGGTACCGCGCTCGCGATTTATTCTGCTGGCCTTTATCTGGGCGCTGGGATCTCGCTGGCTATCGGCGGGGTAATCGTGGAGCAGTGGAACGGCGCTTATCCAGGCGGTGGGCCGCTTGGGCTAGTTGGTTGGCAAGCGGCCTTCATGGCAGTCGGCATTCCCGGCTTATTGTTAGCGGCCTGGGTTTTGACCCTGCGTGAGCCCACTCGCGGGGCGATTGACGGATTGCCCGAGCGGAAAATCGAACATCCGTTTAGAGACTTTGTGGGCGAGCTATTTGCGGTCATCCCTCCGTTTACATTCATTTCAGCGCTGATACGGGGCAGGAAAGCCTTGTTGACGAATGTCACGGCGGCGGTGGTAATTGCGTTATCGGCCGGCCTGATGAGCTATGTCACTGGTAATTCTCTGCAGTGGATCGCGGTCGGGATCGGCTATTACGCCGTCTTTTCATGGGCGCATTCGCTGCGTGAACGAGATTTCCCGACATTCAAGCTCATCTGGGGGAATCCTGCGTTTCTTTATACAATTCTTGGATACGGAATGGTCGCCTTTGCGTCCTATTCAGTATCTTTCTGGGCCGCACCCTATGCAGAACGTGTGCTCGGGGCTTCAAAGTCGACGCTTGGTTTGTTGATTGGCGGCGGGGGCGCAGTTGGCGGTTTCTTGGGTGTGATCATTGGTGGCAGAGTCTCGGACTGGTTGCGTGAACGTAACCCGGGCGGACGTATTCTAGTGATCATGTTTGGCGTACTTGCCCCGGTCCCGCCCTTGATCTTCGCCTTCACCACCGAAAACGTCGCGCTGTTTTACTTCTTGAATTTCCTGATCTCGCTCTTTGGCAGTTCTGCACTGGGTGCAGCAGCAGCAACGACGCAGGATCTTGTGCTCCCGCGAATGCGAGGCACGGCCACTGCCACATTTTTCCTATCGACTACGCTGGTCGGCCTTGCGCTCGGGCCATACATGGCCGGGCAGGTTTCTACGATGACCGGCAGCCTTTCGATCGGGATATTGTCGATGTTGGCCGCAGCGCCGATCGGCACAGTATTGCTGTTCATGGCATATCGGACAGTACCCGAAGCCGAGCGCACCTTGGTTGAGCGCGCCCGGCTGGCCGGGGAACCCGGGATCTAGCTGCGCTTGAGTACTCCGCACGCGATCCGGCTGCCGGCATTGCCGGTAGGGTTGATCATGTAATCGTCAGCATCGGCGTGGATTACGACCGCTGTGCCGTCGGCATCGAAAAGCCATGAGAGGATTTGTTCGCGATCATCGTTGAGTTCGATGGTGGTGGATGCAGTTTGACTGCTCCCGGCAACAAGATTGGGTAAATCGCCGAGATGACTTCCGCCCTGGCTTAGTGTCCCGTGCTGCTTTCCTGTGGGGTTTAAATGTCCACCGGCTGATACAAAATCCGGGACTTTGCAGGCGCCGGTCGTGTGCAGATGGAAACCATGCTGCCCCTCTGGAATTCCGGTAGCTGTGACCGAAAGAGACAATCGCCCAGCATTTGAAAGCAGCACCACCATTCCGGTCGGAGTCCCATCGGGGGCGCTTAAAGTTGCTGATGCGACCTGCTCTGCTGGCAAGTCCGCCATCGTGGAACACGCGCCAAGACTGATGGCGGAAAAGGTGAGGGTGAGGGCAATTATTCTGCTCATTACGATCTCCTAAAGGGTTCGATTACTCACCCCTATAGTCGATCCAACGAAAAAGGGGCCAGATTGCTCCGGCCCCTCATCGATATTTTATCGCTTCCGCGAAAATTACATGCCCGCATTCGGACCGTAAGTAACTTCCACGCGGCGGTTCTGCAGTTCGCGAACACCGTCGGCGGTTGGAACACGAAGCTGGGTTTCGCCAAATGCTTCGCTGGAAACTCGATCACCCGAGATGCCCCGGCCTGAAAGATATTCCGTAACCGAAGCGTTACGACGCATTGCCAAGCCTTCGTTATACCGAATGGTACCCGAAGTATCAGTGTGACCAGCAAGCATAACTGCTGCGGTACCGCAGTTGCGATAGGCCGAGACAGCATTGTCAAGGATGGTCGCAGCTTCAGGTGTGATGTCCGACTGATCCCAGCCGAAGAACACGATGTACGGTCCCTTGTTGCACGGCGGAGGAGGAGGAGCTGCCACAACTGGCGGTGGTGGTGGCGGAGGCGTTACCACTGGAGCCGGTGGTGGAGGTGGAGGTGGCGGAGCCTCACCACCGAAGTTGTATGTCAGCGTACCGAGAATCGAGTGCGAAGTAAGCTTCGTCTCGCTATCGCGACCGGCAAAATCGACCAGGCCGACATTTGGAGCGTTGAAGAAGCGATAGCGAAGACCCACGTCCCAGCTGTCATTCAGCGGAGCACGAACCCCAGCAAGCGCTTGCCATGCAAGCCCGCTGCCGGAATCATCATATGTCCTGAAATTCTGAAAGGCACCCGTATTGATGTCAACGCGGGCAACACCGATGCCGCCGCCGACAAAACCCTGGATTCCGTCATCAGCACCGAAATCGAACAAACCATTGAGCATGAAGCTCAGGGCGTTGACGTCGCCATCTGCGGCGTAGGTACCAGAAACGGTCGACCCTGCAACGCCAGTAGTACCGGCTGTAATCGAATTGATATCTGCCTTGCGATAGCTGGCTTCTGTTTCAAGGCGGAAAGCCCCGAAATCGTAACCGACGGTACCGCCAAAATCAAAACCCTTGTCGAGGTCAGCTTTGAGCGAATCTGTTCCGCTGTTGATATCAAAATTGAGATCTTCGACGATCATTGGTCCGCCACCAACTTCGACGTACCATTGGCCGTCGCGAGCCAGAGCAGGTGATGCGAGGGCCGTAGAGGCCAGCGCCAGTCCTATGACGAGTTTCCGCATTATGAAATTCCCCTTATAAAATCGAAATAAATCCACCGAGAACCGTTTTTCTAACTTTTCCGTTTGGATGTGGCAAGCAGGCATTGGTTCTAAACTGTTGCAAGAAAGCATCGTTTGCCCTTGTTTTCGCTTAAAATCGCCTTCAAATCATTCCTACAGACATACGAAACGTGGCGTTACCACTTTAGAGTCCCTTTTTAAGGAGTAACCCCTCCGACTTCAGTCGGATACTGGCTTCAGCCTTCGACTCGGTTTGGGCATACAGCAAGGGGTGTCACACGACATTTCATCATCGCTATCATATCGTCTGGGCACCCAAATACCGTTACAAGGTGCTGCACGGCGCGGTCCGGCTCAGAGTGCGCGAGATCATCCGGCAGGTGTGTGACGAGCTGGGCGTGAAGATCATCAACGGTGTGCTGTCGCGCGATCACGTCCATCTGTTCGTTGAAGTCCCGCCGCACGTCTCGATCAGTGACTTCGTGAGACGAGCCAAGGGTCGCTCGTCGCGCAAAATCCAGCAGGAGTTCGAGCATATCCGCAAGCGCTACTGGGGACAGCGGTTCTGGGGCAGGGGTTACTTCTCAACCACGTCTGGCAACATCACCGATGACATCATCATGCGGTATCTCGATAAGCATATCCACAAGGATGGCTTCAGCCACACCACATGATCCTACCGGCATCAGCCGGTCAGTTATTCAGATCGCGGCGCGCCTTCACCATCCAGCCCATTACCCGGCCATCACCAGTTGCGACATCCAGTATCCGCGCAGAGCGCGGCAGAGGTCTTGCAAATGCGTGCCAGGTCTGTCGTTGAGCCTGGACGATACCCTGCCGTCCGGCCGGCAGACATCCGCTGGCTTGCCCCTGCTTGCCGTTCTGCGACCAGAAATCGGCCCATGCGGCATCGTGGTTGACGCTCATTTCAGTTCGCTTTCTGATAGGGTTACATCGAAGGCAACAGTCATGCGCCGTCCCGCGCTAAATGGCCTTGTGCCATGATACAAGGTGCTGGGAAACAGCGCGAGATGTCCGGGTTTGGGCTCGATTGTTTGCAAAGGCGGCAAGTTGAGCCGCAGATCTGGGGGAGGGCGTCCAACCTCAAGCCAGCCTTCCTCTGCTTCAGGGTTATCAGCCTGTGGAACCTCTAGATAGAGCGCGGATGATACCAGCCCTTGCGGGTGGATGTGCGAGGTATGGAAGTCTCCTCCACCGTTCAGCCGGACCGACCATGATCCAGCCAACTTCCAACCTTCGTCCCGGTGGCGGAGCAGCGGATGCGCGGTGTCGGTAGCGGGCAAGCCTGCGCGATATTCCTCAATTGTCTCGAGCAATGCCGCTCGCAATTCGCTGAGCACAGGTTCGGTGCGATCGAATAGAATGCCCCGTGTCTGGGTTCCGCCGCGCAACGACTGCCCCAGAGGAAGAGCGGAGCTGTCATGTAGAGCACGGAGCAGCGACGCGACATCGGGTAGTGTTTCATCTGCGCCGATCAAGGGGAGCAGGCGCACCAATCCCGCTTGGTCATGCAGCCATCGCGCCCGGCCTCGTGCACGATCATCATCCTTCAAACGCCAAATGACTCCGAGCAAGGCGAAAGCCGAAATATTCCACGCTTCGGCCGCCAATACCAAGTCGAGCAGACCTTCCGCCCGGTCCAGCTCACCTCGCCTGATACGGTGCCGTGCTTCTTGCAGATGCCTATCCGGGGTTCCAAGACCCAGGTCTGCAAAGATTGCCTCAGCCCGATCATCGTCGCCTGCGGAACCGGAGTTAACTGCTTCCATTAACGCGAAGGGTTCCGTTTGGGGGAACTTGCGGCGGGCATCTGCGGCAATCTCCGCTGCCTCGGTAGAACGGTCGTTTCCCTCCAACAGGGCAATCCAAGCGAAAGGGATATTGGGATCTTGCGGTACGCGCCGGACGGCATCAGCATAATGGCCTGCAAATTCGGTCTCTCCCGCACCCAGCTTCAATTGGGCTAGAAATCGCAACCCTTCGGTCCAGTGCGGTGCCTGCTCCACCAGCGCCTCGGCAATTTCCCGCGCGCTTTTGGCATCGCCAGCTACATCCAGTGCCTGCGCTTTACCCAGCCATAGATCAGCATCTCCCTGAGTGATGGCCAGCGCTGCGTCAAATCGCTGCTGGGCCGATGGATCCCCCTGCTCGATGGATACTCTAGCCCTACCATGCAGCGCGCGTGCATGGCCCGGTTCCAGCACAATTGCCCGGTCGTACCACTTCGCAGCAAGCGCCAAATTACCCAAGGCACGTTCTGCCGCGCCGCGGGCCGAGCAGTATTTCGGATCATTCCACCCTTCTTCTTCGACGGGTCGCAGGACTGAAATAGCCTGTCCGTGATGGCCTAGTCGAGCCAGCGCAATAGCCCGGTTGAGTGTGAATTCCAGGTTCCCGAGATCAAGCATGGATGCCTGGCTGAATTGCCGTTCTGCCAGCTCGAAATCACCCAGTCGCATGGCTAGGTTGGCGGCGCTGTTCGCCAGCGAGGCATCGCCCGGAAACCTAGCCATGCCATCGGCAAAAATCTGTTTGGCAGCGTCCATGTCTCCTCCGCGCTCCGCTACCATGGCGCGGCTACGGCAGTCGTCAGGCGTAGTGATACTCACCGGTCGCGGAACCATCCGCTGATGGCAAAACGACCGATCGGAGCAAAAGGTGCGACATAGGAGACCGCATGGGGTTGGGGGACCTGAAACAGGTTCAGCGTGTTGAAACGCGGCCGATAGCCCTGAACGATGTCGCCTTCGTCATCGAAAAACTGAAGATAGCCGCCCCAATCCGGCTGCCAGTCGTCGACAGCCATATTCAGGACGTAGGCAATCCGCCAACCTTCATCCACTTGCAAGTCGCTATGCAGCCCCAGAAAATTGTTTTGCCCAAACAACGTTGCATGCCCATCTGCTTTGACCAGGCCCTCGATCCCGGTGACCTTGCTAATGAATTGCAAGAATTTCTGGGTGTTTAGATATTCCAGCAACAGATCATGTGGGCCGCCCTCGTCCCATTTGCCTAGAAAAGCCTCGACCAGTGAATACCGACCGTAAATGAAGGCGTAATCACCCAAAGCAGCAGCATTTTGTGCCGCAGCCCCGTCAGTCTGGAATTTCCGTCTGCCTGGGCCGGTTTGTAATTCCTGAGCATTAATGGCCTGAGGGCCAGGTGTAGTCGACAATCCGGCTTGTGTAGCGATACCCCAAGGCGTTTGCTGTGCAAGTATTGATCTAATTTCTGATGCTGTTTCAGTTGTCAGGATATCGCGGATCTGGACGCGTTTATTCTGTGCGAACTGCTCAGATAGAGCGCTCGCGTCAAGATCAGGATTGAGTTCGAACAGTTCTTTGGACATTTGCCTGTTTACCGACGGCCGAAGGGCTTGAGTTGTGCGCCATACCCTCTGAAAACCGCAATTGGCAAGTAGACCGGCGCCGTCTGTGACTGCCGGCGAGCAGTACTTTCGGCGCGGGCCCCTTCCTGATCATTAAGCACGCCTCGGATCACGGCAGCCTCCTGCGAAAGCTACCCTGAATCAGAAACTGCCTCCTTTGTGAATTCCGCTAGTCAGCACGATGTTACAGTCAGCTGTCGCCATTTTGAACAAGCTGCACGCGAACACTGGACCTTTGCCCCGCGCTCGGATAACCATGTGGCATCCCCGGGGAGGTCGCGTGACCTGAGAGGGACGTTTCGCAGCGTCCGACCCGTTGAACCTGATCTCGTTAGCGCGGGCGGAGGGAGGGCGGCTGTTTTTCCCGCACTTCACCCGATCAACCGGAAAGTGCATTTTTATGGCCGACATCAACAGCAAACTCGAAATTGGCGTTACCACCGGGCCAATCCGCGGCAGCCGCAAGGTGCATATCGGCCCCTATAATGTCGCCATGCGGGAGATCGATCTGGAGCCTTCAAGCGGCGAGCCGCCGCTGCGGGTGTATGACACCTCCGGCCCCTATACCGACCCCGATGTACAGATCGACATTCAGGCCGGCCTCGCCCCGCTGCGCCGCCAGTGGCAGCTGGATCGCGGTGATGTGGAGGAATACACCCCGCGCGATGTGAAGCCGGAAGATAACGGCCAACTTGGCCCAGACCGTTCAGGCGGCGTTCCCGCATTCCCCGCCGCGCTGCGCCGCCCCTTGCGCGCCAAGGCAGGGCACAACCTCAGCCAGATGCATTATGCCCGCCGTGGCATCATCACGCCGGAAATGGAATATGTCGCCGCGCGCGAAAATTTGGGGCGCGAAATGGCGCGCGAAGCCTCATCCGGCGGCGAAAGCTTCGGCGCTTCTGTTCCGCTGAACGTCACCTCCGAATTTGTCCGTGATGAAGTGGCGCGGGGCAGGGCGATCATTCCTTCCAACGTCAACCACCCTGAATGCGAACCGATGGCTATCGGGCGCAATTTCCTGGTCAAGATCAACGCCAATATCGGCAACTCTGCCGTCGCGTCCGATGTGGCCAGCGAAGTCGACAAGATGGTCTGGTCGATCCGCTGGGGCGGCGATACGGTGATGGACCTCAGCACCGGCCGCAATATCCACGACACCCGCGAATGGATCATCCGCAACAGCCCCGTGCCCATCGGCACCGTGCCGATTTATCAGGCGCTGGAGAAAGTCGGCGGCGTGGCCGAGGATCTGACGTGGGAAACCTTCCGCGACACGTTGATTGAACAGGCCGAGCAGGGCGTCGACTATTTCACCATCCACGCGGGCGTGCGCCTGCCCTATGTGCCGATGGCCGCCAAACGCGTCACCGGCATTGTCAGCCGCGGCGGTTCGATCATGGCGAAATGGTGCCTCGCGCATCACAAGGAATCGTTCCTCTACGAACATTTCGACGACATTACCGAGATCATGAAGGCCTATGACATCGCCTACAGCCTCGGCGATGGCCTGCGCCCCGGCAGCATTGCGGACGCGAATGACGAAGCGCAATTTGCCGAGCTTTATACCCTAGGCGAGCTGACCCACCGGGCATGGAAATCTGACGTGCAGGTAATGATCGAGGGTCCGGGCCACGTCCCGATGCACAAGATCAAGGAGAATATGGAGAAGCAGCTGCAGGTCTGCGGCGAGGCTCCGTTCTACACCCTCGGGCCCTTGGTCACCGACATTGCGCCGGGTTATGACCACATCACCAGCGGCATCGGTGCGGCGCAGATCGGTTGGTACGGCACCGCGATGCTTTGCTACGTCACGCCGAAAGAACACCTCGGCCTGCCCGACCGCGACGATGTGAAAGTGGGCGTGATTACCTACAAACTCGCCGCCCATGCGGCCGATCTGGCCAAGGGGCATCCGGCGGCTCAATTGCGCGACGACGCCCTGTCACGCGCCCGCTTCGAATTCCGCTGGCGTGACCAGTTCAACCTCAGCCTCGATCCGGACACAGCGGAGGCGTATCATGACCAGACCTTGCCAGCAGCAGGCGCAAAAACTGCGCATTTCTGCTCCATGTGCGGGCCGAAATTCTGCTCGATGCAAATCAGCCAAGAGGTGCGCGATTTCGCCGCCAAGCAGAACCAGACCGCCGACGGGTTCCTGGCCGCTGAAAAATGGGGCGCAGAAACCGCTGCGGCCAGCAAGGCTGCGGCAGAGGAGGGCATGAAGGAAATGTCCAAGGTCTATAAGGACAAGGGACAGGAACTGTATTTGCCCGCAGAGGATTGATTTGCCGCACTTTGCGGCGCATTCTCCCTGTCTTGGATAGACAGGGGACGGGCAATGAAGTCACTGAAATTTGCAATCTGCGCGGGCGCCTTGGCGGTGCTCGGCGCGACTTCGGCCAGCGCGCATGAACCGAAACAGACGATCATGCCGGAGGACGCCGACGCGCTCGCGTTTCAGGAGGCTGTGGGATATTCCGATGCGGTGATCGCGGGCGGGATGATCTACCTGTCCGGCGTGGTCGCGGCACCAAGGCAAGGTGAGGAGAGCATGGCCCCCGCCTTCACCCGCGCGTTCGAGGCATTGGGCAATACGCTGACCCGAGCCGGTGCCAGCTGGGATGATGTGGTGGCATTCGACACCTACCACACAGACCTCGCCGGACAGCTGAATGAATTTGTCGAGGTCAAGAATCGCTATATCAAAGCCCCATTCCCCGCATGGACCGCACTAGGCGTGTCGAGCCTGTATGAGCCAGAGGGGCTGGTAGAAATCAAGATTACGGCGCGGGTTGCCGAGTGAACATGTGCGAGGGTGTTTTCGCGGCGGGCTTCGTCAACCCCTATGCCAGTGGCTATTCAGCGGACACGCTCGCCTATTGGGTGATCCTGTCGGCATGGATACTCTACGAACGCCAGACCCGCAGCATCTCACGCAATTCGGAGGCCGTGTCGCCGCTGACGACTTCAACATAGCCGATCCCGGCGCTGCGGAGGGCTTCGCGTTTTATGGCGTCGCGGGGGCGCTAGTTTCATTCTTCTCTGCGCTTTTGCCACAACGAAAAAACGCCCAATTGCCTGCGGTTTCAGGGATACGGTGGGGGTCTCGTTCGTTGATAGTTAAGAAACACATGAAAGAGAGAAACCTTATGCAATTCCAGTTTAATTCCGACAGCAGCGTTATGGGCACCGAAGATGTTGCCAAGCGGATCGAGACGCAGGTGCGTGACAAGCTGGCGCGGTTTGAGGATCGGCTCACCCGGCTGGAAGTGCATGTGAGTGACGAAAATGCCCGCAAGGGCGGCGGTCAAGACAAGAGCTGCATGATCGAAGCGCGCATTCGCGGTGAAAAGCCGATGGGTGTCACCGGCAAGGCGGGCGATGTTGATGCAGCGGCGCGGACGGCGGCGAACAAAATGGCAGAGCGGCTCGCACGCCATTTCGACAAGGCCGACCGAAGAATTCCGACCGACTAGGCGCCGACCCGCTCCACCAGTTTCCGCCCTGATTTGCCACATCCTGCGGGAAGGCGTACCTCCAAATCAGGGTCGCTCTGTGGGAGGGACAATCATGCTTGGCAAATATACTTATATGCAGGCCGCACTATTCGTGTTTGGGGCCATTTTCTGTCTAGTTTATCCGCTGGCGCTGGTGTGGCCATCAGGCTGGGCATGGCACGAGGGCGCGCCCTATGCTTCGCAATATTACATGATGATCGTGGGCGTTTATTTCACCCTGGGCGTCTTTCTGATCCGCGCGGCGGGCAATCCGGGCGCGCATCGGTCTTTGATCCAGTTCACCATCTGGTCGAGCGTGGTCCATGCGGTGATCATGGCGGTGCAGGCGTGGGGCAGTCCGATGCATGGCGGCCATTTGCTGGGCGATGTTCCGGCGTTGTTGCTGGTGGCGGCGGTGCTGGGCCTGTTGTCACGCGGTTCGGACCGAAGGCTTGCTGCGGCGTAGCATTGATCCGGGCGGGGTGCAGGGGAGGCTTTCCTACATCGCCGAAATCTGCATTAGACTGGGCGATGACAGACACATCACCCGATCTGCCCCCCCCAAATCCTCAATCAGGCGAAAGCCCGCCGCACGTGCGGCACCTTGCTGCGCCGCAGGACCGGTGGAACAAGTTCAAGATGGCGGAATTCCTGCGGCAATTGGCGGCGACGCATTCGGTTGCGGCGGCGGCGCGCAGCGTCGGGATGTCGCGGCAATCGGCCTATAAATTGCGCTCCCGGCTGAAGGGGGAGCCTTTGGATATCGCGTGGGAGACGGCGTTTCGGCATGGCTATGACAATCTGGCTCATGCCGCGCTGGAACGCGCGATCAACGGGGTGGAGGTGCCGCATTATCATAACGGCGAGCTGGTCGGCACGCACCACAAATTTGACGAGCGGCTGACGGTGGCGCTGCTAGCGATGCTTAACCGCTACGGCGTGCCGCAGGTGGGCCGCTATACTGCGGCGGCCGAATTTCACTCTGAACGGTGGGACGCGCCGCTCGCCCGGGTGGAAACAGATCATCCGCTGCGGCGGTTCGAGAAGGCGCGCGATCCGCTGATAGAAATGCAGGCGCTGGAGAAAAAACACGCCGCCGAGGAACGTCCGGCGGCGGCGTACAATGGTTTCCGCTGAGGGTCGCCGGAGAAATTGGGGGTGACAGATGCCTTGTGTGCGGCGCGGCTGTCATCCAGCGGCGCAAAGGCGCGCAATTGCGGGCTTTGTAGGGGTTACAGGGGTGGGTGACAGGGTGTCACCCAGTGTCACCCTGATGTCATTCTGTCACACGCCGCTGTTGCTCATGGCGATCCGGCACTATAGCAGCGGGCCAATTCAAAGGACTTTACCGCGATGGCTGATCTTTACCTCAAAAACCTGGAATCCGAACGCAAGGCATTGTGGGCCATGTGCCGGTTGAAGGGCCTGCCTAAAGACACACCGGAACGGCAACGGATTATGGCGCTGGACGAGTTAATCGCGGCGCATAAGGCCAAGAAGACCCGCTGAACCTGGGATTGCTTGAAAAGGCCGGGGCGCCGCAGTTTATCGTCTGCGGGGCCCCGGTTTTGGTTTAGGACAGCCTTGCGAGCAATTTCATGGCTGCTTCCTCGGACGATGCCGGGTTCTGGCCCGTGATCAGCATGCCGTCTTCCAGCACGTAAGACGCCCAATCCTCGCCCTTGGAATAGGTGCCGCCTTGCTCGGTCAACATATCCTCCAGCAGGAAAGGGACGACATCGGTGAGGCCGACAGCTTCTTCTTCGCTGTTGGAAAAACCGGTGACCTTCTTGCCTTTGACCAGCGGCGCGCCGTCCGGTCCTTTGACATGGCGCAGCACGGCGGGGGCATGGCAGACGAAGGCAACGGGTTTGCCATCGACAACGGCCGCTTCGATCAGCGCGATGGAGGTTTTGCTTTCGGCCAGATCCCACATCGGGCCGTGGCCGCCGGGATAAAATACCGCGTCGAAGCGGCTGGGTGTGACCTCGGCGAGTTTGTGGGTGGTCGCCAGCGCCTTTTGGCTGTCGGTATCATCCTTGAACCGTTTGGTGGCTGCGGTTTGCGCGTCAGGAGCATCGCTCTTGGGATCAAGCGGTGGCTGTCCGCCGGCGGGCGAAGCGAGGGTGACGTCGGCACCGGCATCCTTGAAGACGTAATAGGGTGCGGCGAATTCTTCCAGCCAGAAGCCGGTCTTTTCGCCGGTTTCGCCAAGTTCGTCATGCGACGTCAGGATCATCAGGATTTTCATGTGGTTGTCCTCGGGTTATATTTTTTGGGATATGTTAGGACAATGCACAGTATCGGCGGCTGTTCCGCTTTTATCTCGGACTGCGGGCCAATTTCACGAGCACCTGGTCGAGCGCTTGGAGGAATTGTGAACGGTCGGCCTTGCTGAACGGTGCTGGGCCGCTGGTCACATCGCTGACGCCTGCCCGCAGATCGGCCATAATAGCCCGGGTTGCGATGGCGGACCCGATAGAGGCGGCGGTGAAGGGCTTGCCGGTGGGGGCGAGCACCTGTGCATCGGACTTGATAGCGCGGTCGGCCAGCAGGATGTCGGATGTGATGACGATGCTGCGGCTGTCAGATTGCTCGGCGATCCAGTCATCGGCGGCGTCGAATGCACCCGATACCACCACGCGGTGGACCATCGGGCTGTCAGGCACCCGGAACGGACTGTTGCTGACTATGTGAACCGCAACGCGGTGGCGGGCGGCAACACGGTAAATCTCGTTCTTCACCGGACAAGCGTCGGCATCGACCAGAATGCGAATGGCGGGCGGAGGGGGCTGCGAAGATGTCATCGATACGGCCGTGTCGATACCGGACCGAGTGCCAGCAATGCAACCCACTTGCCTTCTGGTCCCGCAGGCCCGTCTAATCGGGCTCCATGCGGCTCAGCCGTTCTTCATATTCTCGAGGCCGCGCACGGTGCCGGATTTCTGAGACGGTTCGGAAGCGTTGGTTTTCTTCTTTTCTGCCTTGGGTTTGCGGATTTCTTTGTTCGATTTCTTCTGGCTCTTGGCCATGACATTTCCAGTGGGGGCGGAATGCCCCACGATGGAGTTACACTTGATTGACCAAAACAGCGCCATGAAATCGTCAGGAATGTAGACGAGCCCGCAACCGTACTGTTGTCTGCCGGGCGCTACGGAGGCATAAAGCTGCACATGATTTCAAAGCACCCATTTCGCCGCTTCGCCTTGCTTGCTGCCGGCAGCATTCTGGTGCTTGGGCTCGGCGCTTGTCAGGGCGCAAAGTATGAACCGGCGCCGGTCTTTGACGGTATTGAGGCGGAGGAAGTTATTCACTTTACCGGCACAGAACCGTTCTGGGGCGGACAGGCAGTAGGGTCCATACTGACTTATACTACGCCGGAAAATCCGGCCGGCGCGGTTGTTGCGATTCAACGCTTCGCGGGAAATTCCGGGCTCGGACTATCGGGCAATTTGGGCGATCAGTCGTTTGATATGACGGTGACCCCCGGTGAATGCAGCGACGGCATGTCCGACCGGATTTATCCGCTGACGGTTACATTGGGCTTGGCAGACGAGGTTCGCGAAGGTTGCGGTTGGACCGATCGGCTGCCCTTCAGTGGGCCGGAGAGCCCCTGATGGATTTGCCGGACAAAGCTGGATTACTGGCTCAGGTGAAATCCAATCGTGCATCGTGGGCCCGGAGTGTTCGTCCGGCCAAGATCGAGCCAGCGGGGCAGGGGGAGCAGTCTGTTTGGGATTATCCGCGTCCGCCGGTTCTTGTGCCTACGCCTGAACCGATCCGTATCTTTTCGGCGGGGAAGGTAGTGGCGCAAAGCTCGGCCGCGCTGGAATTATGCGAGACGGCCAGCGCTCCAGCCCCCTATTTGCCGCCGAATGATGTGCGTACTGATTGGCTGACTGCCAACGGCAAGATTTCCGTTTGCGAATGGAAGGGGGTGGCGGCGTATTATGATCTGGTGATGCCATCCGGGCACCGCATAGTGGACGCCGCGTGGGTCTATCCCGATCCGTTCGATGATTTGGACGAGGGCTATGCAGCCATCGCTGGATGGTTCTCATTTTATCCTGGAAAGTTGGAATGCTTCGTGGGCAAAGCCCGCGCAACTGCGCAACCAGGCGGCCTATATGGCGGCTGGGTCACACCGCGGATTAAGGGGCCAATCAAGGGCGGCCCTGGTTCCCAAAGCTGGTAGTCTGCTACCCGAGTTGAGCTAGCATCTGCGAGTACAAACCGGCGGCTTCAGTTCGTCGGCGGCCAGGCTCATTTTGTCTAAATCGCCAATAAATTTCGGAACAATAATATGGTTGCATCCATTGTAGACTTGAACACGTATCTTCTTTGGCGATGCGTGAGATCATGCATTTGCATGTGCAAATTTGTTACTCAAAAGGATATTCCATGAAAAAGATTTCACTGATGCTTGCTTCTGCCGCCGCAATCTCGCTTGCCGCCTGCGCAGAAGAGCCTGCTCCGGCTGATACGATGGCTGATGAAACATCGATGGCCGCTGAAACCGGTACGATTGTCGATGTGGCAGCAGGCAACCCTGACTTCGCCACGCTGGTCGCTGCAGTAACTGCTGCCGATCTGGGCGCTACCCTTTCCGGGGCCGGTCCGTTCACTGTATTCGCGCCGACTGAAGCTGCCTTCGCCAAATTGCCGGAAGGCACCGTGGCCGATCTGGTGAAGCCGGAAAACAAAGAAACGCTGACCAGCATCCTGACCTATCACGTGGTTGCCGGAAACGTGAGCGCCGAAGCGCTGACTGCGTTGATTGCCGATAATGGCGGTACCGCTGAACTGACTACCGTAAATGGTGCGACACTGACTGCCTCTGTCGTTGACGGAGCCGTGGTGCTGACCGATGCGGCTGGCGGCACTGCAACCGTTACAGCAACCGACGTTCCGGCATCGAACGGCGTGATCCACGTGATCGATACGCTCGTAATGCCTGCATAATTGCGCGACATGATCGAATGAATGGCGGGGCTGCTTTCGGGCGGCCCCGTTTTTCGAAGAGCTTTAACGCTTTTTCACAAATTCGGCGCGCAACACGAGGCCTTTGATGCCTGGATATCGGCAATCGATTTCCTGCGCATCGCCAGTCAGGCGAATCGACTTGATCAAGGTACCTTGCTTAAGCGTCTGGCCAGCGCCTTTGACGGTCAGATCCTTGATCAGCGTCACTTGATCCCCGTCAGCGAGCAGATTGCCGACCGCATCCCGGACTTCCAGACTGTCCGCTCCGTCCGCTGACTGCTGGAGTGCAGCCAGCTGGCTGGCAGGCATCCATTCGCCGCTGGCTTCGTCATAAACGTAGTCGTCGTCGCTGGAATCCGTGTCAGATCCGGTGGGCGTGTCAGTCATGATTCGTTCGCCTTTTGGGTGAGTTTACGCCTGCCGCCATGGCTTATGCGATCACCTCTGAGCCAGTTTGCATCGGCGTTTTTTGTACAAAATCATAGAACCTTCGTGTCTCGACCACAAATATCTGTTTTTTGAGCGTAATCGCTTCGGCATGCTCGCTTATAACTGCTTCCTGGTCTGCGCGGACCACCTATCTGAATGGGCTGGAAAGGCCAATTTCCGGGTCTGAATCTGGGCAGCAGATCATGGCTTTGCTTTTTAAATTATGTTTTTTGGTAATTATGTGCTAGTGCATCTGAGCTGACGTCGAAAACACGACGGACTTCGACGATACCGGCCTGGTGGAAACATCCGGCCAACAGCGACGACTTCCTTTTTCGAAACGACCTAAAGCACTTCTGCGTTGCACTTCTGCGCGTGGGAACACTCCGTTTCTCGAAGGGAAACAACTATGCCTACCGGAACAGTCAAGTTCTTCAATACCGACAAGGGCTTCGGCTTTATCCAGCCTGAAGACGGCGGCGACGACGCCTTCGTCCATATCACTGCTGTGCACGCTGCAGGAATGCAGACGCTCGATAAAGAACAACGCGTTAATTACGAGCTGGAAACCGGCCGTAACGGAAAGACCTCCGCGGTTAATCTGACCAACGCCTAATCGGATTTAGATGAGGCCGGGGGCGGTGGCATAACGCCGCTGCCCCCGGTTTCACGCCGACTTACCCTAAACACTAACTTCCCGGAAAGTACCGAATGAGCCAGTCTTTCGAATTCTACCAGGAACGCGCTGAAGCTGCCGCCAAGGAAGCCAAGGCTGCAACGCTCGAAAACGTGCGTGAACGCGCCCTTCGTTCCGAATCTGCTTGGCGCGAAATGGCTGATCGGGCCCGCGAAACTGATCGCGAACGCAAGATCGCTGACAAAGCACGTGCCGAACGGCGCGAAGCCGAAGCTTTGGCTGCTGAACAGCGCGCTGCTGCAGCTGCTGCTGTCGAAGCGACCGAGCCTGCGGAATAATCCCGGACAGCGGAGCTGCTGCTGCGCTGCCGATGTTTACTTGTCTTTGGTAACGCCCGCCGCGTGCAATTCTTTGCTCAGTCGGCCGGTGAGCCACAGCCACCACATCCGAAAATCCGCCGCCAGCGACCATAGCGGATAGGTAAAGGTGGCCGGACGGTTCTTCTCTACCGTGAAATGCGCGAGCCAGGCGAAGAAGTATCCCGCCAATGGCATGGCCGCAAACCACCAGTAATTCCCGCTGACCAACGCATAGGCTGCGATGGCAACTACCAGTGTACTGCCAATATAGTGCAGCACACGGGTTCGGACCTTGCTGTGTTCCTGCAGGTAAAATGGCCAGAATTCGGCGAAGCTGGTAAATTCCTTTGTCATAAGCTGGCCGCCTTATACCCGATCCCTAAAACAGTCCGGGCACTTCGCGCTGTGCCGGAGAAGGCACATCCGGCTGCAGCAAGACCCGCGCCGGCGCGACTGCCTGTGCACCTTGCACGCCAGGTGTTCCGGCAATCGGAGTGCAGGCACGTCCGGCAAGGAAATTTAGCGCCGCAGCCACCGATGCTTCTGCCGGATCACCTAATTGCGCGCTGATATCATCATTGGCGCGGCAGGTGTTGGGCACGACCGAGGCCAGGCCGGTGTAGTAGTCGCCCTGCCGGTTGGCATTTTCTGTTCGGAAGGTAACGGCGCGTATCCGGTCATCGCAGGCAACCAAATCGAAAGGGAATTGGCCGACCGGTTTGCCAAATGTATTGCTGCCGACAAGTGCCATATTGTTGTTGAGATAAGGAATGAAGGCGTTGGCAACCAATTCACTGGCCGATGCAGTTCCTGCGCGCCCGATAAACGCGATCTTGGTTGCGGCGATCGATTGCGGCTGCGAACGAAACAGGTCAGTGCTGTTCCGGTCGGATTTCGATGCACGCCAGGTGGTATAGCTGAACACCTGCCCCACCTTGTCCCGGCCCATCAGGTCGCCCATCAATTCCGCAATGCTGACCAATCCGCCGCCGTTATAGCGGAAATCCACGATCACCTCGGTCACGCCCTGCGCCCGGAAATTGGCGAAGGCAGCGCGCAAATCGGGATCGGCCGTAGTAATAAAGGTGCGCAAGTTGACGTAACCGACCTGTTTGCCGCCATCATTGATAATCTTTGCGCCGTACCGGTCGGACACTGGATCAATCGAGAAGTCCGCCTTGGTGACGGTAACTTGCTGGGTTGTCCCGGAAATGCTGCGAATGCTGAACACCCGGGTCAATCCGCTGGTCGATGCCCCCAGCGCATTGATAACCGCTTGCGGTCCGCCCGATGCCATCAGCGACGATATGGATTGCAAGGTGGAGGCACTGGTGCCGACAGACAGCAATTCAACGCCGCGATCAAAGCCGAGTGGGAAGGCCGGGCCTGTTTCAAACGCCTCGATCACGAAAACCCGATTGGCCGCAGTGTCATACCCCAGACGGATACCAAAACCGGCGCTGGACCCAGAATTGAAGAAGGCATTCTCCTCCGCAATCGAAGTAATGTAGGTGAAGCCACGGTCTTTTAATTTGGCGCCCGGCGGCCCGACCAGCGCGTCGATATAGCTTTGTACATCGGAGAAACCGGCAGCATTCACGGTCGTGTCGAGTTCTGTGGGGAACAGATACCATTCATTGAGCACATCGAATGCAAATTGCTTGCGCGTAGCAAGCGCACAGGCCGAGGTGGTCGGTGTGGGCGTGGGGGTCACGCCGGTCCCGCCGCCCGAGTTGGAAGTTCCTCCGCCCCCGCATGCGCTGAGTGCCGCGGCCAGGCCGATGGTGAATGAAGTGCGTCCAATACGCATAGCCTCTTGCTCCGGAAAATTTGCAACGACACCGATGATTAACGGCAAAATTCAGTGTCGCGATGGTGCCCATTCAATGAGTCGCGGGCAAGCCGGAATATGCGTTTTTCCGGTTTACGGTTGGAAAGATGCCGAAATTCAGCATATTTTCGCCTCGACCTAGTGGAAAACCGTGATTTTCCCGCCTCTAACCCTCGCCGCTCGCCGTCATTCGGCCTAGAGATAGGAAGAATAGGAGAAAGTGTTCAATGTCTCAGTCCGTACCAGCCTGGCTTGCAACTGCGCTTAAAGATGCCCGTCCGGGGCATGCTAAGCTGGCGGTGGCAGAACTGGTTGGCGAACGCGAATTTGGCCGGTCGGGCTTCTCCCTGTCCAGCCCGGCGTTTAAAGATGGCGAGGAAATGGACCCCTGTTTTACTGCGCAGGAAGAAGATGCCGTTGCCCCGCCGCTGGAATGGAACGCACCGCCGCCCGGTACGCAGGAATTGGTAATCATCGTCGAAGATGCCGATGCAACCGGGGACACGCCCACCTGTCATTGGCTGGTTTGGGGCCTGGCCCCGCAAAAGGGTAAATTGCTGGAAGGCGAAGTGCCACCGCGCGTGGGCAAAAATGCGCTCAAGAATTCAGAATGGCTGCTGCCCGATCCGAAAGCGGATGATGCGGCGCATGGTTATGTATTTCAGATTTTCGCGCTTGATCTCCCGTTGACCCTGATGCCAGGTGCCGGGCGACAAGATCTGGTGGCAGCCATGCGTGGCCATGTCATCGGCGCTGCCGTGCTTACCGGGACCTACGCCCGGCATGAAGACGAAGATGAAGCGTGGGACGAGGAGGATGTCTGAAATCCGGCACCGTTAATATCGCCGGATATTGGATTGAATACGCCAACATGAAAGGAATTTAAGATGGCTGGTAAGAACAATGCACTACAGAAACCTGTAACACTTTCACCTGCACTTGAGAACGTAATCGGCAAGGGTCCAATGACCCGTGCAGAGGTTACCTCCAAGATTTGGGTCTATATCAAGGCTCAGAATCTGCAGGACAGCAAGGACAAGCGCCAGATCAATCCTGATGCCAAGCTTGCTCCGGTCATTGGCAACGATCAAATTTCCATGTTCAAGATGACGGCTGCTGTTTCCAAGCACCTGACTTGATTTGGTGATTGATTTTTTAGGCGCAGCTTAAACGCTGCGCCTTACACCTTGCGCGGGCGGAATGGCCAAGTGGTCGCTCCGCTCGCCCATAGGGATAGCCAGATGATCAGCGGCTGCGCGATCATTCTGGGAATATGATAGGCGAGACCTGCTCCGCCATCATCGCGCGCCATATCCATGATGAAATGATTGATGTTGGCCGGCCATACGCACAGCGCGTATAATGCCAGGCCGATCCCTGCTGCCCGCCGTAAAGGCTTTGACCACGGCTGCATCAGGCCTGCTGCGCCAAGCAGTTCGGCAATTCCGGTCCATAAAACGACTGCTTCCGGCCACGGCACAGCGGCAGGCATAATCGTCAGGAACGGTGCGGGATTGGCGATATGGGCATAGCCTGCGAAGCCATAGAAGGCCGCCAGCAACAAGATTGCGCCGGTGCGGATCACGCTTGGGAAACCTCGACGCCTTTCCAGAACGCCACATGATCCTTGATTTCAGCGGCGGCATCCTTCGGTTCGGGATAATACCACGCAGCATCGACATTGGCCGCACCGGCCACATTCAGCGAATAATAATGCGCCGTGCCCTTCCATCCGCAGATGGAGGTTGTCGCGCTGTCTTGCAGCACATCCTGATCGACCGATGCCTTGGGAAAATAATGATTACCCTCGACCACCACCGTATCGCCCGATTGCGCGATGACTTTGCCGTTCCACTTTGCCTGCATCATGATAGAATTCCTTTTTTGCATTGTGTGCGTAGCAGCTTATGACCCAGTTGCGGAAGTATGACTTTGAAGCGACAAGACGCGCCTGTGGTTGTTAGATCGCTTGGTGGGCGTCATCACTATTTCTCGTGCCGCTTAGAGCATGAGAATTGGGCTCAAAATCAACACCTACCCATTCCCACCTTCACCAAAATCGTGCATCATCGGCGCATGAACCGGGGAACCACCACCATGAAATATCTCGCCTGCCTGCTACCACTCGCCCTCATCGCCATGCCAGCTGCCGCGCAAACGCCGGAGGAGGTTGCTGCCGCCGCATTGGAAGCGGCGCCGGTGTGGGATGGTCACAATGATGCGCCGAACCAATTGCGCGGGCGGTTGGGTAATGTGATTGGTGATTTCGACTTTGAGGATACTACCGATACAGGCGCGGAACATTCCGAGGGCCGGACGATGCATACCGACCTCACGCGGCTGCGCGCGGGCAAGGTGGGGGCGCAGTTCTGGTCAGTTTATGTCTCTGCCGGATTGACCGAGCCGGAGGCGGTGCAGGCCACCATCGAACAGATCGATGTGACCCACCGGCTGATCCAGCGCTATCCCGATGATCTGGCGCTCGCCCTGACCGCAGACGAGGTTGAGGCGGCGATGGCGCAGGGCAAGGTCGCATCCTTGATCGGGATGGAGGGCGGCCATTCGATCGGGTCCAGCCTGGCCGTGCTGCGCCAGATGTACGCCATCGGCGCGCGCTATATGACGCTGACGCATTCGAAGAACACGCCTTGGGCAGACAGCGCCACCGATGCGCCCAAGCATGACGGCCTGACAGATTTCGGCAAGGATCTGGTGCGCGAGATGAACCGCATGGGGATGCTGGTCGATCTCAGCCACGTAAGTGAGAAGACAATGCATGATGCGCTGGATGTGGGCCGCGCTCCGGTGATCTTCAGTCATTCCGGCGCGCGTGCGGTCAACGGCCATGCGCGCAATGTGCCCGACGGCGTGCTGCGGCGGATGCCCAATAATGGCGGGATCGTGATGGTCGTCGGCCTGCCCGGTTTCCTCAGTGAAGATGCCCGCCAATGGTGCTGTCAGTCTAATCGCAACTTGTCTCTGATTGACGCAGCTAGCCCTTACCCAATTACAGATCAGGCCATGAGGTTCTGCCACTCAGCCAGGGCGGCTGAGCGGCTTGCTTTGTAAGTTTGTCG
>Ga0209491_10004435_pt1 | contig 21700 bp, 20 predicted proteins | sample BON02_FD_187213 | JGI IMG/M metagenome (GOLD analysis project Ga0209491, IMG submission 187213) | Freshwater microbial communities from Lake Bonney liftoff mats and glacier meltwater in Antarctica - BON-02 (SPAdes) (version 2) | ecosystem: Environmental > Aquatic > Freshwater > Ice > Glacier... | reverse complement strand
GGCCCCCCCCCCCCCCCCCCCGACGTCCGACCAACAGCACGTCTGTGGGTATGGACCACACCAACTGGGGCGCGGTCGACCGGCGGCACGGGCGAGGCACGACCGCACGGTGCGCGCGCGTTCAGGTGGCTGAAGGAGGCGCGGCGCACCTAGTCAAGCGAGCAATGTGCGAGACGCGTCTGGGTCGCTAAATTTAATTGACGCCGATATTTTTGCGAACTTTCCTTGCCAATTCTTCATTTGGAAGCTCTGGACTTTGGTTTTTTTTTGGGGGGGGGGGGGGGGTGACGACACCGAGAACGGCGCCCGCCGAACATGCACAACGTCGGGTTAACCCCGATGACAAGTTCAGCATCCTCGATGGCAATTTCAGCAGCATCACCGCGGTGGAGACACTCTCCGCGACGGTGGGCAGTGCACGGAGCGGGCTCGTGAAGAGGATGGATGCGCTCGAGAAGGCGCCCTCGGGGACCTCCAGTCGGGGAAAAATGACCAGAAGTGGTTCTACTTCGACACGCACGCGCGGCTCTTCCTCTACCTCAGCGGCGCGATCAACACCAAGTGGACCGAGGACTTCGGGGTGGCCGAGCGCATCTTCAACTACCAGTGGGGCCGCTTCATCAACACGCAGCTCAACGACGGGCTCGGCTATCCGACCGGCGCAGTGAAAAAATTGTTTGTGGAGCGACACAGGCAGGAGTGGTGTGTAGTCTAGAGTGCAAGACATACATAAGAGTGAAACATGGAGCTCTTTCTTATTTGCGAGTGCGGCTCGAAGGAGGACGACGTGCGTGTGTGGTACGTGGGCGAGCCCGCGCAGTGCTACGAGTGCAGGTCTATCTATAAACGCAAAAAGAAGGCGCGCTCCAGGAACAGACCGTGCAAAGACTGCTGCCGTCGCGTGCCCCTCAAACAGCGCGCAGACACAGACAATCCTTTATTATGCGACTCCTGCTGGCAGTCTCGAAACGTCACGAACACCAGGCTCACGTGCGCAGACTGCAACCGCGAATACACGCTGGGCGGCTGCGACACGCCCCACTACGGCTCCCGCAACTCCTGCGGCGAGTACATGCCCGATCGCGCACACCGGTGCCAGAGGTGCAGGTTTCCCATCGTGCTCGAGCGGCCCCGGTCTATTCTATGGCAGTCTCTCATCGATATCGAGGCCGTCGAGGATAGCATTGTTCTTACTCTATGCGGCATGTGCGAGAACTTTGTCACTTTGGCAGATATGAGCGGGTATGCGCCTGCTTGCTGAACATGCAAAGGATCGCGGCGGACTGGATGCGCAGATCTTCTTCTCTGATGTCCCATGCCGCCGATATCTGCCTCAGTGTAGCTGCCGCCGCGGCAACGGCTTCGAATTGGTCAAACTCTTCTTGGATCATTTGTGGTGTTGCTATGCCGTACTTCTCATGTTGCATCTTGAAATTTGCTTCCTCTCTATTGACATTGAAGCAATATCCACATCGAGCACCTCGACCAGCGCTGTCTGCACATTTGTGATGATACACAACGTCATCTGCTTGAATATTGCAATCGAGGCATCTGAGTTTGTGCATAGTTTTGGCGCTACACTCTTATGTATGTCTGTGTACTCTTATGTTTGTCTATTGAGAGTCGGGGATAGTCACGTGCGGATCGTCTATGAGCATGCCTGTTGTGTCAAATGTGTACTGTCTGCTGAAATTTATGGGCTTGGTATGTAAGTCGTAATAACATGCTGTTTTGGTGGTCGGAACGTCGTCTCTCTGGAGTTTCTTATGTAGCTTGCGCCGTTCAGTTTCAATGCGATTTCTATTCTTATAGCAAGCCGTGCATACAGGGTCCCTCCCACACATCTTTTTAAAATCCTTCCGGTCCCAAACTTTTTTATCTTTCCGGTTCTGAACGTCAACTGAAACAATTGCACAGTGTCGACATTGGAGAACCACCTGCCGTCGAGGCATGTCAGAAACAGCACTGTTTTTATCAGTATGAGTCTTTTGTTAGTCGAAATTAGTCTTGTGTTGGTCTCTGATCTTTTTTTTTTCACGTTCACACTCAGCCCAGAGTCAGTGTCTATATAGAAATGCATTTTCACGGGAATTCCTGGGATCGCGCGGTCGAGTCGGGGGGGCAGGAGCCTTAAAAATATTTCGAGGCCCCAAATCATTGTCATGGTAAGATTGTGAACCACAGTGTGAAATTCCTCTTTTTTTTTAAACCCACCCCCCAAAAATGTCGGTCGGGGTCCTCGATCTATAGTTTTGCCTTTTCGTCCGCCCACAAAATCGCGCGGGGACCTGTACACTGGCAGAGTCGGTTAGTATAGAGGCGCGCTAACCCAAAAAAAAAATACAAAAGACCCCCCCCCAGCGGTACACTGCGGGGCAGTACACCCACGGTATTAAAAAGAGCAGACAGATTACTGTCATATATATATATATATGCATACATATATATATATATGTATATATATATATGTATATATATAAATATATAAATAAATAAATATATATATATATATATAGAAAGGGCAGTCTGCACCCTCACTGCAACCCATTCACAGACGGTTCATACGTTCTGAGCACACGAGCACACACGCACATGGAGCTGATCTCAGATCCTGGTTTCGAGGCGGTGAGATACGGTAAGTTACAGTTATATACAGCTGGATACAGCTAGATAGGTCTGGATACAGCTAGATACGTACGGATACAGCTGGATACAGTGGGATACGGCGGGATACAGTGGATCTGCTGCAAAACGGCTAGATATAGATCGATAAAGGGATACAGCGGGACACCAAGGATATGGTGAGATACAGGCGGATACAGGTGAAATACAGGCGGGATGTCCCGAAAATACACTCCAGGAGAGGGCTGGGTTAGCCGAGGCCTCGTCCCTGCAGACTGGCGGTGGAACAAGTCGGCCGACAGGGGCTTAGTCATTACAAGAGATTGTTTTACTGAAACAAAGAAACAAAGCCCGAACACTGGCGCACGCGCAAACAATACACTGCGCAAGTAACTAGGCTACCCCATAGGGGAGCCTGCTAGGCAGAGTGCGTGTGAAGCGCGCCCTTAGGCTTCAAAGCTTTATTGTGGGAGTCAATCATCCTTTTATTGCCGCAGCCCCACTTGCAAAGACTACCCTATTGCAATACTACTGCACGCTCATTGCGCAATATATGCCCCCCCCCCCACCGACCCCCCATTTGTATGCCATACACCATTGGTGATGGCAATAACGTGTAAAGGCCTAACAGGGGCGCGAGGAATTTAGGTTAGAAAGGGCCGTCTGGATTGGCCTTTACAAGACATTCTTTTACTTCGAGTCGTTTGTTCACAAATCAATCATCCTTTGATTGCCCTCCCCCACCTGCATTGCCCACACTATTGCAATACTATTGCACGACTATTGGACAATATACGACCCCCCCTCGACCTCCCGTTTGTACACTATGCACCATATACGATTGGTAATAACAATATCGCGTAAATGCGAAAGTCTGTACCCTCACTGCAACCCATTCACAGACGGTTCATGAGTTCTGAGCACACGGATACAAAGAAACAAAGCCCTAACACGAGCACACACGCACATGGAGCTGACTGGCGGTGGTATAGATCGGCCTCAACTGCCAGATAATGACAGGGGTGCGAGGTGTTGGGGTTAACTGCCAGACTACTAGCCTAGTTACTAGCTAGTTACTACGCATTACTAGGTCATTGCCAGCTTGTTACTAGCCTAGTACTCCATAACTAACGTTAGTTATGCACTACTAGGGTTTCGCCTAGTAACTAGCTAGTAATTAGGCTAGTAGTCTAGCAGTAGAAAGGGCAGTCTGCACTCTCACTGCACTGCCAAACTACCAGCCTAGTTACATGGCTGGTTAACCCATTTAGGCTAGTTAACATCAAAATAGGCTAGTTACTAGGCACGTAACACGTGTTACTAGCCGTGTCACTAGGCTAGTTCTAAATCTCACGACACTCTTAAACACGACGAGATAGCTCTCAACCGGAATAATATTCTGGTTGATGAATACGGCGTTGTGTAGTGACTAGGAGATCCCTTGAGCTGCTAATCGCGAGGTGTGGGAATGTGGGCGAAGCGTGGGCAATATCAAAGGGGAGACAGATGGAATCCGGCGGGATACAACTACTGGTAGGCAATCTGCAGTTGGCGTCTCTCTTGGACAAGTAACAAAGACACTAGCCTAGTCATCAGCCAAGTAACGAGTTTACTGGCCGAGCAAGAAGCTTACTAGCCCAAATGGGTTAACCAGCCAAGTAACTAGGCTAGTAGTTTTGCAGTGTGCAACGCATTGACACTGGAAGCCAGAAGCTGTGGCACACGGGGTTGCCTATTCGTAAGTAGTAGCGGTCGATGCGCGTGCGCCCATGTCTATAATATGTTTGTATCTCGATTCAGAGGTATTGGTCCTCCCTCCGGTAATGTCCTCGGGACTCTGTTTTTGTTGGCTGCCGATCTTTGTCGACTTGTCATTCCCGCGCCGCGTTTCCTTGTCGTGTTTCTATAAAGTCAATCTACAGGCATCTTGGGAATACCCCTCCCCGCTCTCTAAATCATATAAACTGATGACACCTAAACTAATCGTTGCCGGTGGGCTATCCTAGGCTAAGAGGTCCGGCGTATGCGTATGCGTCGGCGGCGAAGTCCAGCGGTGCTTCGGCGACTTGGGTCCAGTGGTGCTTCGGCGACTTGGGTCCGACGCCATTCCGACCTACTTTCTAATATAGAGGCTTACCTGGATCTAGCTTTCGCAACGGCCTGTTTAGGGCCTCCCCACTGGGCCAGGACGGAATTGCGGCGCGCATCGCCTCGTGCGCTGTCTTTTGCTCGGCAGTCTGCTTCTGTGCCATGGCCACAGCCTCGGCTTCACGCTGGCGGTCCTTCTCAAACTCCGCAAACCACGAGTGCGGTGCAGCGCCTGCCGTGTACGCAGCGCTCGATCCATCTTCCTCCGCTTCTACAAGTGCATCGGCGACCTCAGCTCCGCTTGAAAAAGCGTGCAGGAAGCTGAAATCGCGGCTCCCGCTGTAGGCGTCCATGTGCCGCCGGACGATGCGGAAGAATTCAACTGTGTGCGAGAGCTTGTTCTTGTCGGGGTGCCAGGTCTTCAGCAGCCGAAAGATGAGCTTCTTGTAGTCGGCCTCGCTTGCGCTCTCCATCTGCCGCAGCTGCGCCACTAGGCCCGCTCGTTCCGCATTAGGGGCCGTCTCGCCGACGGCAGCGGTGGCGCTGCTTGCATCGCTGATGCCCGCCTGGCGCCCTCTCGGCACACGCTCGGCGCTGCTGCTGGGCTGCCTAATCTTGAAGATGTCGCAGTGCTTGCGCGACTCGAGCGCGCCTTCGGCCATCTTGAGCAGATACTCGCGTAGGAGATGGGAGTCTTCTGCGGCGACAACCAGAGCGCCGCCAAAAGCGGTGGGCAACGAGGAAGCAAAGCCCTGCGGCTCGGTGGGCTTGGGCATCACAAGAGCGACCATGTACCTCGGCACGCCCTTTTCGGCCGAGGCGACGAAGTGGACAAGTGCGACTTCCTCGTCCTCTTTGAAGATGCAGTCGATCTCCTGCTGGATGAAGCCGGTCATCGCCAAGGGCACTAGTTCGCCGACGGTCCACTGGTAGACGTACTCGGAGATGGCCTCGGATTCGCCGCAGTCTACCTGCCGTAGGCTGAGGACGTGTCGCACCTAGAAGAGGACAACCGTAGTCAGGAGTGTAGAACTACTTGCGGCCTACCGGGAGGCAAACCCCAGATAGTCGCTGTTTTGTAGAGGACAGAAGACCACTGTGCCAGTTGTCATCTAAGCGCTTAGAGGACAACTGGCACAATGGTCTTTTGTCCTCTACAAGGAGGGCTTCTAATGAGCCTCACTTTAGAAATGCAGGGGTCGCATGCGACCCATAGAGGTGTGCATTGGAATGTGGTTCTCTTTGGCCAGGGCTGTGTTTCTTTGTTTCTCCCAAAGCCACCCTCGGATCAGTTCCCTGTGCGTGTGTGCGTGTGTGCTTTTTGTATATAAACCGTCTGCGAAGCTCTAAGGATGCTACTAGTAGTTCGAGTATTAGTATTATTACTGGTACTGCTACTGCTTCTGCTACTTGTGCGTGTGCTTCTTCTGCTTTTGCGTCTTCTGCGGCTGCGATGCCGCAGCCGCCGCCGCCGCCGCCGCCGCCATCACCGTCGTCGGCGGCGGCGGCGCAACGACGACGGCAACGACGACAACTACTACTATGACCACTGCTACTAGGGCTGATGTATGGTTAATGGTGATCTACGAAAGTCGCGTTGCAGAAGGGCATGGTCGCATTGGGAGACATGGAAGGTGTTGTTATTCACCGTTGAAGGGCCGCCCCTCCAGCAGCCGAGCATGGCGGTGTAGTGGGAGCGGTCCGGAGCAACTGCAACACTGCCAGCAAGAAGAAGCTGAGGCAGTACCAAATCGCCTAGGATCCTCAGCAATTCAGAGCTGAGATCGGACCCGAGGACACCGGTCTGTATCCACAGCCGGTTTGGGGCATCATTGCGAAGCTCCGCGTAGGCAAACTGCTCCACGCCGCTGCCGTCGAGCAAAGCGCCCGTACTCAGGATGCGCAAGAGTGCCCACAGCGGCGCCTGCGACCATCCCCACTCGAGCGACTCCAGCAACTTCCGCACCGCATCTGGCTGTGCAATGCCGGCGCACGCGCAAAGCCCCTGCACAAACTCGGCCGAGTTGACTAGATTGTGCAGCTTCCTCTCGCCCTCGCTCGGCTCAGCATCGCAAACCGAATCGAGCACATCTCCCACAATCGCGGAGAGTGGCCGAAGACCAGACTGGCGGCAGAGCCTCTCGCCCATCTCGCGCGTCTCGGCCGTAAAGAAGTTGAGCCCTTCCGCCTCTTCCAGCATGGTGCAACGCGCCTTCAAGCGGAGCTGGTCCACCCACACCAGAGCGTCGGCCTTCCGCAGGCGCCCGTTGTTGTCGAAGAGGTAAAGCTCGAGCCTGTCCTCGCCACCAGCGTCCTTCTTGACCGCGTCAAAGATCTGAGAAAGGCAGGAGATAGGTAGAGTTTATGTTAGAAACGGGTGTGCACTTAGCCGTGGCGCACCAGCACTCACCCAGCTGGCTCTCCGCGGGGCTCGACTATAAGTGGTAGCTGTCGATGTGCGTGCGCTAGTAGTGATATATATATGAACCAGTTCTGATTACATTGTTGGTTAGAGTTTGCATTACACCGTGTGGCATGCGTTAACCTTGCGCACCTTCTTAAGCGCAAACTCAGCAGCCTTCTTGTCGCCTGGCAGCGGCACGCCGTCACTTGGCACTTGCACAGCGGCGTGCGCCAAGCAGCAAACCCAATCGGCAAGCTCCAACACCTTGCGCACGCCCATCGCGGCCGCCGCCCGATGCCAGCTAAAACGCCAGCCCGCCTCGTGCAGGAAGTCTTGTGCCCGAGATGCGCCTATGGGCAACCAATCAAAGACCCGCGAAGGCGCCTCCAGCCCTACCAAGTTGCGCTGGCCACTCGCGTCCTGGTCGATGCGCAGTGGCACGCAGGACATCTCGGAGAGGGCACTTAGCACGAGCACATTGGTGTTGGTGGGCTTGGCACTGGTCAGCCGTGCTTCCATCGCGTCAAAGATGCGTGTGAGGTCGCCGCAACACGATCCGCTGGCCAAGAGGTGATTATTCGACTTGTAGAGGCGCGTCTCAGCTAGGAGAGCCTCTGCGATGGCCTGGAGCTGCGATGCCAATAGATCCAACTCAACATGCTCGGGCAGGTAGGGGCAGCCTGTGATACCACGGAGGGACTCACAAGCACTGGCGTCCTCGACAGTTGCCTTTCCATTGGCGTACTCATCAAGGGCGAGAACGTATTGCTGGGTCCAGACTAGAGACGCCACCTCCTTGCTCATCGCGAGGCGCGCGTCGAGCCTCACCAACTGCAACGGCCCTGCCATCTCAGGCCGTGCGCCCAGAGAGGAGGTGTCCGGGAGCGCTTGCGCGTACTGCGCAATGTCCCCAGGATGTGTCGCGTGGCGAGCCAGCGCAATCCAAAAGCTCCCAGCAGCCTCCCGTAGGAGCTGAGCCTCTCCTGATTCGCGTGCACCCCCAGTGATGGCGGCAACGGGCGCCTTGGGCAGGCATCGCATGAGCTCAGGGAGGAGATGGTGCAAGCGCTTCCTCGAAGCAAGGCTCAACTCCGCCCCGGCCTCCGCGTCAAGAGCAGCTGCGCACTTGTGCAAAGCACGCGCCGGCAGGTTGCGCCGGCAGCCAAGCCGAGCCAGCAACGGAGTGTGGGCTGCAAAATCTTTGCACGGCATCCACTTAGCGAGTTCAGCGCCGAAGAACTGTGCAATCTTCAGCGCAGGTTGCAAGGCTGCGTTGGGCGTCACCCACGCGCCACTGCCCGTGCGGACAAACTGCGTCTCAGCCGCCAGCGTCAGAATCGACTGAGCCCGCGGCCCGTTCCCATCCGGTGCGGACAGGTTCACCCAGCTGTAGAGCTCGTTGAGCAGCGGCGTAAGCCTCGCCGCACCCTCGCGCGCGGCGCGCGGCAGCTCCGGAATCAGATACTGTTCGACAAACTCCGAGGCCCTGAGCAGGTCGATCGACAGCCCCAAGTAGAGCGAGTCACTTTTTGCGGAGGGCCAAGCGAGGTGTGTCACGCCAGGGAGGGTGAGGTGGATCAGGTTGCCGGTGTGGTCGGTCTTGCACTCTTGGTCGTTCCCAATGCACACGTACTTGCACCCCTCCTCGATGCATGTAAAACGCGCCGCTTCACTGCTGAGCGTGGCGTGCAGAAAGAGGGGCAGCGCCTTGACCAGGCCGAGCACAGCTTTCAGGTTTTCGTCTGTCCGCGAGGCGAAGTAATCGAGCAGGTCGGCGCGGTCCTTGGCGCGCAGGCCAGCTAGGCGGTCTGGTGACGCCTGGAGAAGCCGGCAGAGCCCAGTATCACCGCTCGGCAGGTGTATGCCTGTTTTCTGCAGCACCTCGGCACGCGCGTCGTCGTCGCCCGACACGCCTAAGACCTTTAGGATGTAGAAGCCCGCGCGGCGGACGATGTTGTCAATGGACGGCTGCCACGACCCATCGATGCCACTGAGCGGGAAGACCTCGCCGGCCTGCTCCAGCCGTAGCAGCACAACGCCGTCCGCCCCATGCGCCGCCAGCACGCTCCAATGGTGGAAGTTGGCCAAGGTGGACATGAACGAGAAGAGTAATCCCGTTTTCTGCGCCCCTACGAGCTCCCTCCAAGCGAGCCTCCAGAATGCGCTCAACCAGAGCCCTGTCCTGCTCTCGTTTGCGCGCTCCGCACTCAGGATGCCGTCGTGAAGGGCCTTCTTTCGCGGCAGCAAGCCCTGGAGCGCGAGTGTACGTATGCCAACTGCTTCAGCCGCCAGCTTGCAGTCCCTTTCAGATCCGCTTGCCTTGAGCAGGATCTGCGCCTGGTCCAGATGGATGAGCTCGTCGCGCGACCCTGCAAGCAGGCCGTCGTCCTCCCAGTACACGGTGGCCGCGAGGTCAAACGACCGCTGCTTGTTCGACTTAAGAAGGAGCAAAGGCACCCCTTGCAAAAGGGAGAAGCTCAATGGAAGCTGCGGCGCCGTGGACCGCGCCCGCGCCGCCGCAGCCTGCGTGATGAATGTGAGCAGCGCATTGCAGTCTAGTGGCTTAGCACCAGGAAGAGCGCTCCGGCCCCGCAGGTGAGCGCACACCAGCTTAGCCGACAGGCTCGGAGGTGGTATAGAAGAGCCTGCCTTTAGTGCTGCTTCGAGTGGCGCTGGCAAGGTGATGAGCTTCATCCCGTCTTGGACAAGCAGGTCCTGCACATCATTGCCGAGCTTGGTAGCTCCCACCCGAAAGAAGACGTCCGCCGCTGGATAGAAGTTGCCCGACCAAGCGTCATCGGAGCCGACGGTGACTGGAAAGAGCGCCAGCTGCTGCTCCACAGTCTGTTTCATGGCAGCGGTGCGCAGCAAGTCACGCAGCGGGCGGCTGTCACTGTTTGTCGGTCCATCGGCGAGCGCAAAGACGTCGAGGAACTGCTGCAGCGGCATCTCACCGCTGACCACGTTGGCGCGGCATGATTCGAGTAGCGCCACGAAGCTGGCAGCCACGGGTCCATTCAGCAGCTGCGCATTCCACGCAGCCGCCTCGGTGGCGCTGCCAGCGGCGTTGGTGGGCAGCGCCACCGTCTTGCGCGAGGACGGCAAGTCAAAGTGACCGTGGAGGAGCAGTGGCGGGCCGCACTTGAAGCCTGAGATCGGAAAGTAGCAGCAGACGCCTCGGGTTAACCCGTGGCAGCCCATTGGTGCGTTCAAGCGGAGCGCGGTTGCGCCGTGCGGCAACAGTGCGCCTGCGCTGGTGCTGCGCCGCTGCTTGACCATTTGCAGTGTGCCTGGGTCGCAGTCGAGGGCATGCGAGACGATCCATTGGTGCGTGGCCACTTCCGGAGCCATAGCACCAGTTACAAGGCGCTCTACCCTCACCTCGACGTGCGAGATGGCGCGCCGCGAGACCCCGCCGCGCTACTGCATCTCCTCGAGGGTGGTTGGCAGCGATGACATCAGCTGAAGCGCGTCGGAGACCGGGATGCTGGCGCTGAGCACATTGAGGTTGGCCAGCTGCGACTGCACTCCATTGGCCGCGCGGTGGACGAAGCACGCGCCCCGCACGTGCTTGGAGAAGAGGAGCAGCTCTTGGGCCGTCGTCGCGAAGGCCTCGAGCTGCGCAAGCAAGCTGACAGGCGAGACCGCTTGTCCGATGTCAGAGGCGGTGGAGCGGAGCGGCAGGCGGAAGACGGTAGGCCACGCCTCGACGTCAATCCACTCAAATGGCTGCAGCATCGCTGGGAAGCGCTCCTGGAGTTGCGTCAAAGTGTACGCCTTGCCGGTCTCGGCGCCGCGCGCCACGACCAACCCGCATGGGTCAAATACGTGCAGCGCGCCGTTGGCGTGGAGCGTGAAGGCGTCGGCCATGTGGTACATGCAGTTGAGCCCGACACCAAAGCGGCCGGCGCTCCCAAAGTCATCGCGCTTGCCGCTCGTACCCAGTCTCTCCATCCGAACAATGTCGCCGTCGCTCAGCGCGTGCGACGAAGCAAGGAGCAGTGCGGGGCCCTGCAGCGACGCCGTGCGCTTGTCGACCAGGCCGGCTTTCTCGTAGCTTGCGAGGTCGAGGCAGAAAAGGATGAATCCGCCCGCCGTGTCATCCACGTTCTGCCAGTGCTCCGTCAGCACGTCGGCGCGTGAGTTGTAGTCGTGGAGCAGGCCGCGGATCCGGTCGCGAAGCGCCTCCTTCTGCCCAAACTCCTCGCCGCCGAAGCCAAAGCCGCCCGGCGCCTCGCACCGCTGCGCCAGCTCATCACGCACCGAGGTGCAACCAAGCCGCCGGCCGGCATCAGCGCCAATGCTGCCGCTCAGCAGCTCGACGCCCTTGCTCGGCGCGTCGTTGATGAAGACAAGCTTCGGCGGCGCAAGCCGGCCAGAACGCGTCAGCACAAAGCATGGGCGCGTCGCGAGCACTGCCCGCGCGTCGTCGCCTTCGCCCTCGTCGGTGCAGAGGCTGCTGAGCTCAAGCGCGAGGTTGGCTGCAAGCGTGAGCTGGTCCGGGTGGCAGCACGCCCGACACGCCGCTCTCTGGAACTATGCCGCCGCTGGCTGCCGCGGCAAGCGAGGCGAGCTTGTCCGCAACCGTACCAGCGCTCAGCCGGCGCGCGACGCCCGCAGCCTCGAAGAAGGCGTCGCTGAGCCCTGAGGTGCAACACAGGGCGTGCTTGCGTTAGAGGAGGGTTGGGTTTCAGACGGTGAATGTGTTGAGGCCTCGCCTGTGATGAAAAGGAGGGAGTGTTTGCGTGAGAGGAGGGGCGTGGTTGGGTTTGAGATGGGTTGGAGTTAGAGGAGGGCGTGATAGCGCTAGACACGGTGGTTTTCTTGTGGCCTCACCGCTACGCCACTCGTCCGGAAGCTGGCCAAAGCTCGGGTTGAGGTCGTGCTTGTACTCGAGCGCGATGCAGCTGGGGTCGACAAAGCGCATCGGGCAGCTGGAGGTCATCACCGATGGCACAAACGGGATCTCGCGCAGCTTGCTCATCCAATTGCTCCCAAACGTCTTGTGATTTTTGCAGGTCCGGTCCAGCGCCATGCAGCAGGCAAGCGCGTGATGCGCGATGTGCACGGAGCCGCTCCGCGTCACCTGAGCCTCGATTGCTGTAATGCACTTGTCGATCATGTACACTTTGTACGGAATCAACTTTGTCTCCTGCTCTGTGGCAGTGACCTTCGATGCCCAGGTGTAAGACAACCAGCTTGAACTGTACACGTTCGCTGGACTGCAAAGGCACGGTGCGCCCCGCGGCGGCTCATTGGACGTCGGAGCTGCCAACCAGGGCGAGGTGGCCGGAACAAACGGCACATCGCGCAGCTCCTTCAGCACGTTCTCAGGCGGAGTCGGCATGAAGGTACCCTCGCGCTGGCGCACGTACCCAAGAAGCTGACCCGCGGCCTCCGCGTCGCCCTCGCGTGCGACACTCTTGGCCTCCTCGAGCACGTCGGCCCAGCCGAGCTCAGTCTTGAGGCCCCACGCGATCGCCGTACGCAGCACCGCCGCGCCGTCTAAGGCCGCCACGCCGCGCGCCACCACGCCAAGCCGCGCCAACTCCAGGTGCGGCTGCGCGGGCGCAAAGGCAGTTGACGTCGTCGCGAAGCCGCCTGCCTGTAGGGGCACCCATGCCAGCGCCTTGAGCATCTCGCCCCATTTAGCCACTTTGCTGCCCACCCAGCCGTCAGCATGCTCGGCCAGCGCGACCAAAATTGGCGAGAGGACCTCGCTCGGAGGCAGCGCCGTCGACGTCCGCTCGAAGAACTCCTCCATAAACTCATCGATGGCGAGCAACTTCAGCCCGCTGTGTGCGACGCACGCCGCGCGCACGTGCTCGGGCAGTTGGACGACGACGTACTTAAACTCGTCGCACGCGAGGTAGAGGGAGAGCAGCGCTTTGACTTGTCGCTGGAGCGCGGCCGTCGGCAGCTCGAGGTAACGCGCCTGGCTCGGCGTGACGAACGCGGCCCCTGGAATCCAAGAAGGGCGTGTTTGAGTTAGAGTATGGCTTTGTGACGTGTATGCGGCTAGCGGTGCGTGGCGTGCCTAAAGACGCGCTACGCACACACTTTGCCTGGCAGGCTTCCCTATGGGGTAGCCCAGTTACTTGTGTACTGTATTGTTTGCGCGTGCGCCAGTGTTAGGGCTTTGCTTTTTTGTTTCTGTGGCGTTGGGAGACACGACGGGGTGTGTTTGGTGCGGTTGCTTGATTCGCTGCCCTACCCCATGATGCAAAGTAGGAAGGGCGGGCCCTAACCTGGAACCTGGGACGGTGCATGTATACGTAACTAACGGCCGGCGAAACGGTTTGAACATTGCTATGAAGGTCGGCCCTTGCCCTGGAAGCCGGGGACAGTGGGTGTTGGGTGGAGACGGTGGGTGTTGGGTAGTGTTCATGCCTTGTCTTGAGCCGTTCATGCCGCAAACACATATTGTCCCAGGTTTCCGGTTAGGGCCCGACCTTCCGAGGGCGTGTTTGCCTTGGAGTAGAGCGTGGTGGCGTTAAAAACAGGGTTTGTTTGATTGCTACACCTACAATCCAAAGTAGGGCGTGTTTGCATTGTGGGGTAGGGCGCGGTGGTATTAGGGACTCGGCTTTATCCTAACCCTCAGTGTCAGGCTTAACCCAACACATGTATCCACAGCTCAACCCGCAAGAAGGGGTTAGGGTTAACCCGTTAGAGACTGGTGTGGTGGCGTCGGCTGCGGAACGAAAGCACGCGCGCGGTGGGTTAAGGGTTAACCCCCCGTTCTGTGACAAAGATACCGTGGTTGCGCTAGAGTGAACGCAAGCACGTGCGCGGTGTCAAGGAGGGCGTGGATGCATGTACGAAAGATGTGATTGCATTAGAGAAGGGTGTAACATGCCGTTAGAATAGGACGAGAGACCCCGTGCTGTGACAAAGCTTAGGCTCTCAAAGCCACTCTCTGATCAGTTCCCTGTGCGTGTGCTCGTGTCCCCTTTGTATATAAACCGTCTGTGACAAAGAAACCGTGGTTGCGTTAGATAGGGTTTCTCTCACCGCCGACGCGCACGTGCGGCAGGACTGCCTGGTTTAGGGTTAGGGTTAGGGGGTTAGGGTTAGGGTTAAGGTCAGGGGTTAACCCACAGCGGGTGTACCTAACCCTAACCCTAACCCCTGGTTTATCACGAGCATGTAGTCGGGTTAAGGGTTGACCCGAGAAATATTCCGCAACCGCAACGAGTGCTTTAACGACCACAATCATATGTAGCAAACAGCTAAGGAGTTGACTCGTTAGGGCCTCACCGCCGACGCGCACGTGCGGAAGGACCGCCTGGTTTGTCACGAGCGCATAAAGAGCCTCAGCGCACTCCTTCCACGACGCCTCCAACCCCTCGAGACTCGGCAGGGCACGGAGCACCATCTTTTGACCGCCGCCGTTGACGCCACCCTCGACGCCACCTTCCACACTGCCCTCGACGCCGCCCTCCACGCCTCCTTCTACGCCGCCCTTTACGTCGCCCTTGACGCCGCCCTCGACGCCACCCCTACCACAACCGTCGCCGCTTTCGCCTTCGTCGCAGTCTCTGCCTTCGCCCTCGCCGCCGCCCCCATCGCCGCCATCACTGCCGTCCTCATCTCCGCTGCCGCCGCTGCCTTCGCTGCAGCTGCCGCCTACTTCGCCGCCGTCACCGGCATTGCGTTGCTCAGTTTCCCAGACCGCCCTCAAATAATTCAGGGAGTCGAGCCAGAGTTGTGGTAGGGCCTGTTCGGGGATTCGCGCGAGGTTAACCCTTAACCCGGTTGGCGTGCGTGCGTGCGCATCTTGTGTGTGCGCGCGCGTGCGCGCGTGTGTGTGTCTGTCTGTCTGTCTGTCTGTGTGTCTGTGTGTCTGTGTGTTTGTGTGTTTGTGCGTGCGTGTGTGTGTATGTGTGTGTGTGTGTGCGTGCGTGCGTGTGTGTGCTCGCGTGCGCGCGCGTGCGCGCGCGCGCGCGTGTGTGTGTGTGTGTGTGTCTGTCTGTCTGTCTGTCTGTCTGTGTCTGTGTGTCTGTGTGTTTGTGTGTTTGTGCGTGCGTGTGTGTGTATGTGTGTGTGTGTGCGTGCGTGCGTGTGAGTGCGTGTGTGCGTGTGCGTCTGCGTGCGTGTGCGTGCGTCTCTCTCTCTATGCGTCTGTTTATCTATCTGTCTGTGTGCACGAGCGCGCTATATTTATGTACCGAGCGGAGGAGCATTTTGTTCCATCGGCTTCAGGCTGAGTGTGTGTCGTCGCCTGAATCGGTGGCCTCAAGCTGGGTTAAGGATTAAGGGTTAACCCATAACCCTAACCGCTAACCCCTAATCTGTTTAACCGCTCAAGCTCGATGCCATCGGGTTAAGGGTTAAGCTCGGGTTAACCCGGGGCGGCGAGGGTTGGATTAAGGGTTAACCCTGAACCCTAACCTAGCCCCTTTAACCCGTGTGTGTGTGTGCTGTGTGTGTGTTTGTGTGGGTGTGTGGGTGTGTGTGTGCACGTGCGCGAGCGAGCTATATTTCTATACAGAGCGAAGCAGCATTTTGTTCCATCGACTGCAGGCGGAGTGCATGTCCTCGCCTGAATCGATGGCCTCAAGCTCGGGTTAAAGATTAAGGGTTAACCTTTAATCCTCACCCCTTAACCCATTTAAAAGGTGCCCTGTGTGCTAAAGTCAATCGAAGCAGCTTTAGAGCAAGGTACTATACCGAACGCAGCAGCATTTTGTTCCATCAGCGGCAGGCAGAGTGTATGTCGTCGCCCGTGTCGACGGCCTCAAGCTGGAGCGTGCGCCGATTCTTGGTGACACAGAAGGAGGCGTTGAGGTGGACTGGCAGGCCGGTCGCCATGGAGCCAACCGGCAGCGCGCAGAAGACGCCGCCTGTATGTGGGAAGGTTCGTATCTCACCAGTGGTGGTGGTAGTAGTAGTAGTAGCAGTAGTAGTAGTAGTAGTAGTAGTAGTAGTAGTAGTAGTAGTAGTAGTAGTAGTAGTAGTAGTAGTAGTAGTAGTAGTAGTAGTAGTAGTAGTAGTGGTAGAAGTGGTAGAAGTTGTTCTTGTTCTTGTACCAGTAGAGGTAATAGCAGTAATAGAACGAACAGTAGCAGTAGCAGTAGATGTAGTAGTAGAAGTAGTAGTCACCATAGTATCAGTACGAGTAACAGTAGTAGTAGTAGTAGTAGTAATCATAGTCGTCGGGTTAACCCGAGACGTTGAGGTGGGCTGGCAGGCCGGTCGCCATGGAGCCAACCGGCAGCGCGTAGAAGACGCCGACTGTATGTGGAAAGGTGCGTATCTCACCAGTGGTGGTGGTAGTAGTAGTAGTAGCAGCAGCAGCAGCAGCAGCAGTAGTAGTAGTAGTAGTAGTAGTAGTAGTAGTAGTAGTAGTAGTAGTGGTGGTAGAAGTGGTAGAAGTTGTTCTTGTTCTTGTACCAGTAGTGGTAATAGCAGTAGTAGAACGAATAGTAGCAGTAGCAGTAAATGTAGTGGTAGAAGTAGTAGTCACCATAGTATCAGTACGAGTAACAGTAGTAGTTGTAGTAGTAGTAATCATTGTTGTCGGTTTAACCCGAGACGTTGAGGTGGGCTGGCAGGCCGGTCGCCATGGAGCCAACCGGCAGCGCGCAGAAGACGCCGACTGTATGTGGGAAGGTGCGTATCTCAGCAGCGGCAGTAGTAGTAGTAGAAGAAGAAGAAGAAGAAGTAGTAGTAGTAGTAGTAGTAGTAGTAGTAGTAGTAATGATAGTAGAAGTAGAAGTAGTGGTGGATGCAGATGTAGTAGAAGTAGTAGTCGCCATAGTATCAGTACTAGCAGTAGAAGTAGTAGTAGTAGTAGTAGTAGTAGTAGTAGTAGTAGTCATAGTCGTCGGGTTAACCCAAGGCATTGAGGTGGGCTGGCAGGCCGGTCGCCATGGAGCCACCAGGTAGCGCGCAGGAGACGCCGCCTGTATGTGGGAAGGTGCGTGTCTCACCAGTGGGGGTAGCAAAGCATTAGCCCTCATTTGGTACCGTGCCCTAACTTGGGACTCTTCGCCAGCACGATCGTTAGCTGCGCTGGACGATCCGCGACTCGTTACCGGGCAGTAAGGGAGCCCCTCCTCTGCGTGCCAACAGCTTTCCAGGGCTTCAAATGTGTGCGGGGGGGGCTCAAGCAAAGGGAGTCCCCAGTAAGGGCACGGTACCAAATTAGGGCCAACGCTGTGCTAGTAGTAATAATTCGGTCGATGAGGAGTCGGAGCGGAAGCGCGATACTACACAGACGGTTCAAAGATCACAGAAACAGAATAAGAGGGCGTGTACACGGTGCGCTGTGTGCGATACAGCACCTAGGGGTAGTGGCGAGCCAGGCGACTCCGGAAGGAGAGAGTGCGTGAGGGGCGCGATAAAAAATCGCGCTCCTCACTGCAGTCCGCGTACGCGGCGTCGCCGTGCTCAGAGAGCGCGGCACAACAATCGTCGTCATACGAATAAACTAGATCACATGGGACACGAGCACACACGCACAGGGAACTGATCTAGGGGGGGGGGCTAGCCGAGCGAGTAAGGGTCCGGAGGCACTGTGGTATTCACATGAAAGGATAATACAGGCCCTATTGACATGTCGGGTTAAGTGTTAGGTTAACTCGAAGAAAAGTGCGTGGCGTGCTATCTTACAGTAAGGCCATCTTACCGGATTCGGTGGATGAAGTGTCGTCTAGCGGCAGCGCAATACTATTCACAGGAAAGGATCATACAGGCCCTATTCGCTGTGTGTTTGTGTGTGTGCCATGTTTCTCTTCTTACAGGTCCGATAAATCTTATGTTAAACCCGAAGAGACGCGTGTGGCTTGCTACTTGACAGCACAGCCATTTTACCGGATTCGGAAGCTGCGGAAAAGCCGAGCGGTGGCGCAATACTATTCACAGGAAAGGATAGCATAGGCCCTATTCACAGACGGTTTATATACAAAGGGAACCCGAGCACACACGCACAGGGAACTGATCCGAGAGTGACTTTAGGAGCCTAAGGGGAGCTCCCTTGAATATATCTAGGTCGTGGGGGGGAGTCGACGCCGCGACCCTGTGGCCACGTTACGCGCCGCCCCCCGCCTCCCGTGTGCCGCTGAAGCAGGTCGGGTTGTATTCAGGTTAAAGGTGCTCTGCACGCCTAAGTGAAACGACTTTAAGTTTCCTCTAATCAAAATGACGAAACTCGTAGTGGAAACTCGCTCATGTAGATGAGCAAAGCGAATTTAACCATAGCGGTTAATTAGTAGTTGCAGAGCACCTTTAACCCAAAAAGACGCGTGTGGCTTGCTACTTTACAGCAAGGCCAGCTTACCGGATTCGGTGGATGAGGAGAGGCCGAGCGGCAGCGCGATACTTTTCGCAAGAAAGGATCATACAGGCCATATTCACAGGTCGGTTTGTATTAAGATTAACGCGGAGAAATGCGTGGCGTGCTACCTTACAGTAAGGTAATCACAGAAACACAAAGAAACAAAGTGACGGTGGCCGGGAGGTCGGCCAGGCACGGGAACGCCAGAAGGCGCTGAGCCACAAGACATGAAAGCTAGCTGACAAAGCACCTGAGGGGGGCACAGCCCCCAAACACCGCGGGGGGAAACACCACAAGGGGGGAAACAGCCCACGGGGGAACCCCAGCCGCCAACACAAAGCCCTAGCACTGGCGCACGCACAAACAATACACTACACTAGGAACTAGGCTACCCTATAGGGGATGTTACCGGATTCAGCGGATCAAGACAAGCCGAGCGGCAGCGCGATACCGATGAGGGGCACCGTCTTCACGTTTCCCAACGCCTGCAGAGCAAGGGTGGTCATCAGGTTAGATTAACCCGAACCCCACAGATAATATATATATCTCTCTCTATATATATATAAATCCATCTATCTATCTATCTATCTCGGGTAAACTCTGAACCCTATCCCGATACATTGCCCTTTGGGGTTAGCCCGAGGGTTAGGGTTAACCCGATATAAAGGGTTAACCCGCCTCCCAACGCCTGCAGAGCAAGCGTGGTAATCAGGGTCACCGCTATCGGGGGTTAATCCGGGTTAACCCTGAACTGTATCCCGGTGTATTGCCCTTTAGGATTCGCCCGAGGCGTCCTGCCGCTTTTCAATGCCTGCAGTGCAAGGGTGGTCATCAGAGGTTAGGGTTAAGGGTTAATCCGGCGTGGAGAGGGTTAGGGTTAAGGGTTAGGGGTTAAGGGTTAAGGGGGTTAGGGTTAGGGTTAAGGGTTACGGGTTAAGAGTTCACCCTGACCTCGGGCTTAAGGGTTAGGGTTAACCCTAACCCTAACCCTAACATTAACCCTTCACCCTAACTTCTATCGGGGTTAACACGGGCTAAATGTGCCCTGTGCGCCTACGTGATTCGACTTTGAGTGTCCTATAATCATACCGACGAAACCCTTAGTCGAAACCCGCTCAGGTACCTGAGCAAAGCGAATTTACTCATAGCGGCTAATTTGTAGCTGCCACCTTTCACCTCGGGTTAACCCATAAAGGGCAATATATCAGCAGCTACACGCAACAAGTTTTGATTCTCAGAGCCACCGTTATATGAAGAGGAATCTATCAGCAGCTACACTCAACAGGTTTAGGATTGAAGTTACGGTTATCCCCACTCGGGTTAACTCGAGATATATGGGTGATACAGCAGGGGGGGAGGGGGTCAACCCAAGCAAATTCGGGGTAAACCAGACGTTGTAAGAAGAGAAACAGATCACACACACAAACACACAACAAGAACACCACAACACACGACACGACAAGAACAACGCTACAACAACAAAACACACGACACGACAAGGACAACACCACAAACGACCACACGAAGAACTATCCCCCCACACTAACAACGATCGAAGGTGGCGCGGCAACGGTGCGTACCACCTCCCACACCTGGGAGGGTGATCATCAGGGTCGCCGCTATGTAAAGGATAACAAATATCACGCGTGCACACCAAAGGATACGTACAGGGTAATATATCACATTTGCACACCAAAGGATATGTAAAGGGTAATATATCACGCTTGCACACCAAAGGATATGTAAAGGGTTATATGTCACGCTTGCACACCAAAGGGTTAACCTGTGATCATCAGGGCCGCCGCTATGTAAAGGGTAATATATCGGATTAACCCGAGGTAATACATCACGCAAGCGTGGGGTTAGGGTTAGGGTTAGGGTTTAACCCTGTGCACGCGTGAGATGTCGAGTTAGCCCAAAGGATGTCAAGAGACGCACTCCCACCCAGCAGCCCACCATCCCAAGGTTAACCCCTAACCCCTTGTCCGGATTAACCCGTAAGCCTCTCCTGCAGTGCTCTTCAGACCGCGTCTAACACCACACCTCAGCAACAAGGGGTTGAAAAATAAACTAGTAACTACTATGGAATATACTAGGATCGTCAGGGAGACCCCGCCGGTATCTCTGCGGCTCCCCTCCGATAGCTTCTCCGACCCGCAGACGGGCGCGCCTGAGCGCCAGGCTAGACGCCTGACCCGCAGCGACGGGCGCGCCAGAGAGCGCCAGGCTAGACGCCTGCTTCCTGAACCAGCGTGTGTGTGTTCCGCTAGACGCGGCTGTTACTCCCTGTAACGAGGATTATATCGCTTTGAACACCTGCAGCACCTCGGCCCTTTCAACGTCGATCTGACTGGAGCACGGCCCAACGGCGTTGTTTGATAGATAGAGAGAAAGATAGAAAGATGAATAGGCAGATAGACAGACAGATAGATAGATAGATAGATAGATAGACTGTTTGATTGACAGATTGATTGATTGATTGATAGATAGATAGATAAGTGGATGTAGATCACTAGATAGATGGATAGATATATACTATCTGTCTATTCATCGATCTATCTATCTATCCATCTATCTATCTATCTATCTATCTATCTATCTATCTATCGAACCATATCCAGGTTAACCCGTCGATAGTCAAAGTGCTGGAGTACGGCCCAGCGGCGGTATTTGATAGGATAGATAGATAGATAGATAAATAGAAAGATAAACAGATAGATAGATAGATCGATAGATCGATCGATCGATAGATAAATAGATAGATAGATAGATAGATTGATTGATCGATATATCAATATATTTACTATCTGTCGATCTGTCGATCTGTCGATCTGTCTATCTACATAGCTTTCTAGCTATGTATCTATCTGTCGATCTATCTATCACCCTTGCAGGTTAACCCGAGGTAGATAGATAGATAGATAGTAAGATATGTATATGTATATATATGTATATATATATATATATATATATATATATATATATATATATATATATATATATATATATATGAATATATATATATATATAATAAATACGCTAACAGCTGCAGCACGTCGGCCCTCCCCACGTCAACGCGCTGGAGCACGGCCCAGCGGCGCTTTCGATAGATAGATAGATAGATATATAGTAAGATATATATATGTATATATATGTATATATATATATATATATATATATATATATATATATATATATATATATATATATATATCTATATATATCTATATATATATATATATATATACATATATATATATATGAATATATATATATATATAATAAATACGCTAACAGCTGCAGCA
>Ga0209491_10004433_pt1 | contig 21709 bp, 20 predicted proteins | sample BON02_FD_187213 | JGI IMG/M metagenome (GOLD analysis project Ga0209491, IMG submission 187213) | Freshwater microbial communities from Lake Bonney liftoff mats and glacier meltwater in Antarctica - BON-02 (SPAdes) (version 2) | ecosystem: Environmental > Aquatic > Freshwater > Ice > Glacier... | reverse complement strand
GCTGATCACGACGCACGGTCCGACCGCGCTCTGCGAGTGGTATCGCCGCCGCGCCTGGAACGCCGATGACCTGCTTGTAATCAGGGACGAACTGACCAGCAGCGGCTTTGCCTTCCGTGAAGTGTTTGGCGCTGAAGGCGACGGCGGCGTGGCGCAGGAAGGCTGGGGCAATGCCTTTATGACGCTCGACTGGCTGGCCGAACGCGCCTGCCCGGCATGGTCAATCCAGCTCTACGCGCAAGGACGAATCTACGAGAATCAGGACCTGATCGTTCTCCGGCGCGAAGCGCAACCTGCCGTTTAGCGCTGCGATCAGCGCGGCATGTGCGAGCATAGCCACGTGACTGAGCAGCCCACGCAGCCCACTGCTGCTCCAATCATCACGGTCGACGACGTCTCAAAGACGTTCCGCATCCCGACCGAGCAGGTTCACACACTGAAGGAGCGTGTCCTGCATCCGCGCCGCAGGACGACCTACAACGAGTTTCAGGCGTTGGACGATGTCAACTTCGCCGTGCGCAGCGGCGAGTTCCTTGGGATCGTTGGCCGCAACGGTTCCGGCAAGTCAACGCTGCTGAAGTGTCTCGCCGGGATCTACCGCACCGACCTTGGGTCGATCTTCATTGACGGCAGAGTCTCAACCTTCATCGAGCTTGGCGTCGGTTTCAACCCCGACCTAGCGGCGCGCGAGAACGTCGTCATCAACGCTGCGATGCTCGGCCTTTCGCGCCGTGAAGCGGGCCGCCGCTTCGATTCGATCATCGACTTCGCCGAGCTGCGCGAGTTCACCGACCTGAAGCTGAAGAACTACTCGTCGGGGATGATGGTCAGGCTGGCCTTCTCGGTGATGATTCAAGTCGACGCCGACATTCTGCTAATCGATGAAGTGTTAGCCGTCGGTGATGCCGCCTTCCAGCAGAAGTGCTTCGACGAATTTGAGGCGATTCGCGCCGCCAACAAGACCGTCCTGCTCGTCACGCACGACATGAGCGCAGTGCGGCGCTTCTGCGACCGCGCGATCCTGCTTGAACGCGGCCGAATTGTCGCCGAGGGCGACCCTGAAGCAACCGGCAACAGATACCTTGACCTGAACTTCTCGGCCGAAGCGCGGGCCCAGGCAAATGCGGCTGAGGTTGCCGTAACGGCGCCGCCGACCGCCGACAGCACGGTATCCGGCGACGGCAGGGCTGTTATCGAGGAAGCCTGGATCGAGTCTGCCACCGGTGAACGAGTTGCGGTGGTCGGTAACGGCGACGAAGCGAGCTTCAAGATGCGTGTTCGGTTCACGCAGCAGGTCGCCAACCCGGTCTTCTCAGTGAGCTTCCGCAACGGCGCGAGGGTTCCATTGTTTGCGGCTTCAAGCGACTGGTCGAATGACCACAGCGGGCCGTTCGCTGTCGGCGAGACGGCAATCTGGTCGGTTCGTTTCAGGAACCTGCTCGGCCCCGACCGCTACTCCGTCAGTCCCTCAGTGACGCTTGAAGGCGGCGCGGCGCTGGCCGTTCACGAACAGATGCTGTCGGTCGTCGTGACTCGCGTCGCGCCGGGAGCTCTTGTTGATATCCCCTTTGATCAGCAGCTGACCCGCAGCAGCGAACAGACGGGGGCATGATGAGCGACGCTCCGAAGCCCACCCCCATCACGGCAGGGCCGGGCCGCCAGATCCTTGGGCCGACAGCGCTTGGCGATGACCCACGGCGCTTCTGGCGGCTGGCCTGGACGATTGCGGTGACTGAATTCAAACTGCGCTTCTTTGGTTCAGCGCTCGGCTATCTGTGGCAGTTTGTCCGGCCACTACTGATCTTCGCGATCATCTACGTCGTCTTCGTCGAAGTGCTTGGCGTCGGCGGCGACCAGCCTTTCTTTGGTGTCGCATTGCTGCTGGGGATCGTGATCTTTCAGTTCTTCACCGATGCCACAGCGGCCTCGGTGCGATCGATCGTGCTGCGCGAGAGTTTGGTTCGAAAGATCGACTTTCCACGCGCCGCGATCCCTGTCGCCTGCGTAATTCAGGCGCTGATGAACCTCGGGCTCAACCTGATCCCGGTGACGATCTTCCTGATCGCCGCCGGCGGCCGCCTCTACTGGCGCTGGCTGGAGCTGCCGCTAATTGTCGTGATGCTCGTCGTCTTCGTTACAGGCTTGTCGCTACTGCTGTCAGCGCTATTTGTTCGCTTCCGCGACGTCGAGCCGATCTGGGATGTTGTGATGCAGGGCCTTTTCTACGCAACACCGATCCTTTACTCCCTGTCGGTCGTGATTGACAAGGCTGGGATCGAGGTCGCACGGCTGATGCTGATCAATCCGTTGGCCGCGGCAATCCAGCAGGCGCGCCACGCGATCGTCGACCCTTCCTACGAGAGCGCCGGGCAAATCTTTGGCACGACAGCGGGTAACCTGCTGCCGATTGCGATATCGCTTGCGACGCTGCTGGCCGGGATCTGGGTTTTCAGCCGCGCGGCGCCGCGTATCGCCGAAGAACTTTAGCTCAGGCTGCGTAGACAAACGGCAACTGATCGGCGAGCTCAGCCAACTTTGGGGCGCTGCTGTCACGCTCTGAAATAACGAGCTGACCGGCCGGCAGCGGCCACTCGACCGCCACCTCAGGGTCATCCCAGGCAATACCGCGCTCCACCTCTGCGTCGTAATAGGCCGATTGCTTATAAACCACGTCGGCGATATCGCTGAGCACACAGAAGCCATGAGCGAAGCCGACCGGAATGTAGAGGACGTGCATGTTCTCGTCGCTCAGTTCGAAGCCCTGCCAGCTTCCGTATTGGGGCGAGCCGGTTCGCAGGTCGACAATCACATCCCAGATGCTGCCGCGGGCGCAACGGACCAGTTTCGACGAACCGGCGCCAGTAGCAAAGTGCAGGCCGCGCAGCACGCCGCGCGTCGATCGCGACTGGTTTTCCTGAACGAACGGCTCGCTGATGCCAATTTCATCCAGATCACCGGCACGAAAAGTCTCGCAGAAGAAGCCACGTCCATCGGCGAAAACGGCGGGCTCAAGCAGCCACGCCCCGGGAAGAGAAGTTTTATTAGCAATCACGCACTGCAATCTAGTAGCCGGCGAACGCCGGCGTGCAGCGGTCCCCCTTGCCGGCCGACTACTCTGACTGCTCGTGGAAGCTGAAACCGATCCCGTGGCAACCGACCAGCTGCTCGCTGAAAACCAGCAGCTGCGCGCCAGCATTGCCGAACTTGAAGAGCAGTTGAGCGCGCAGAGCGCCCGGACGAACGAGATTGTCGCCCAAACGCAGGAGCGGATCTACTGGCTTGACCGCTGGCACATTGATCTTGACAAGCTTGTACGGGTGCCCGGCGTCTCTCAGAGCCGCGCCCTGCTGCGCGCAATCCGGGCGCCGTTCAGGCTGCTCAAGAAAGCCGCCAGGAAGCTCCCGTAGTGACTTCGGTCTCAGTCGTCGTCCCCGTCAAGAACGGCGGCGAGCTGCTTAGCGAAGTGCTGCAGGCGATCGTCCGTGAACAGCCCGATCAACTGATCGTGATCGACTCCGGATCGAGCGACGGTTCGGCTGAGCTGGCCGAAACAATCGGCACACAGGTGATAAGGATTGAAGCGGCTGAGTTTGGTCATGGGAGGACGCGCAACGCAGCCGCCGAGGCGGCGACCGGAGAGCTGGTCTGTTTTCTAACGCAAGATGCGACACCGGTCGCTGGCTGGCTTGCGGCTTACCTCGCAGCCTTTGCGGCAGACGAGCGGATCGGCGCCGCATTCGGACCCCACCTGCCACGTCCCGGGTCCAGCCCGACGATCGCGCGCGAGCTGGACCAGTTCTTTGGCGGTTTCAGCCGCTCGGGCGAGGTCACCGTGCAGGCCGCTGCCGATGACGCCGGCTGGCACCCCGGATTCCTGTCGAACGTCAACGCTGCCTACCGGCGCGCCGTGCTGCTTGATCTTGGCTTTCGCGACGTTGAATACGCTGAGGATCAAGCCTTCGCTGGCGACCTCTTCGCGGCTGGCTGGCTAAAAGCCTTCGTGCCCGGCGCAGCGGTACTCCACTCCCACAGCTACTCACAGCTTGGCTTTATCCGGCGCTACTTCGACGAGTACCGCGGACTGCGGCAGACGGTCGGCCACGTCGAGGCGCTCGCCCCGCTCAGTGCCACGAAGGAGATCGGCCGTCTAGTGGCGGCTGACGAGCGCTGGCTGGCGCAGAGTGGCGGCTCGGCCGCTGAGCGGATCCGGCTGCTGCCAAGTTCAACTGCTCACCACGCAGGCCGGCACATCGGCGCCGTGCTTGGTTCTCGCGCCGATCGGCTGCCAGCCATTTTGCAGCGATCGCTGTCGCTGGAAGCGAGGGACGGCGCTGGTCGGGACGGCCGCGAAGGCGCTGTCGTTCGCGGCAAACCGATTGCCGCCCAGCGAGACCGCGAGCTTTTCTACGAGATGCTTGACCTTGACGGCGAAAGCGGCGTCCCGCTGCTTAATCCAACCCCAGGAATGAGCGAAGCCAAGCGGCTTCACATCGCAGTCGTCATTCCATCGTTCCGAACCGGTAGCGGTGGGCACGACACGATCTTCAGAATCTTCCAGAAAATCGAGCAGCTTGGTCACTCCTGCTCAATCTGGCTGGCCGACCCGATGCTGCGGATGAAAGGCGAATGGCCAGCCGTGATTCGGCGACGGATCCGCGATGAGTTCGTTGAGCTTGATGCTCCGGTCTACAAAGGTTTCGACGACTGGTTTGGCGCCGATGTTGTGCTGGCGACAAGTTGGGAGACGGTCGCACCGGTCCTGCAGCTGCCTAACTGCCGGGCGCGTGCCTACTTCGTTCAGGACTACGAACCCAGCTTTTCGCCGACCTCAGCCGAATCGATCTGGGCTGAGGACAGCTACCGCAAGGGCCTGTTTGCGATCTGTGCCAGCCCCTGGCTGGCGGAGCTGATGAGCGAGCATTACGGCGCCTCGGCATCGGTATTCCAGCTTGGCGTCGACTCCGGTGTCTACTACCCGCGGCAAGTTGAACGGCAACCCAAAACGATCGCCTTCTACGGCCGGGCGGCAACGCCGCGGCGCGCCGTGCCGCTAGGAATGCTCGCCTTGGCAGAGCTTCACCGCCGCCAGCCAGATCTGCGAGTCGTAATCTACGGCGACCGGCACCCTGTCGAGTCGACCTTTCCTTACGAGTACCTCGGCGTCGCCAGCCAAGAGCAGCTAGCAACGCTTTACTCAGAGGCAACGGTCGGCCTCTGCCTGTCGGTCACTAACTATTCGCGCGCGCCGCAGGAGATGATGGCCTGCGGTCTGCCGTGCGTCGACCTGGCCGGCTTCTCTGCCGAGTCGGTCTTCGGTGAGGATGGCCCGGTAGCTTTGAGCGAGTTCAGTCCGAAAGCGATCGCTGGCCACATGGAACAGCTACTGCAAGATCAAGAGCTGTGGAACGAACGCTCTCAGGCGGGGATCGAGTTCGCCGCCCGCCACTCTTGGGGGGCGGCAGCAGTTGAGGTTGAGGCTGGCCTGCGCGCGGCGCTGCGCGAGCAGGAGGCCTCAGGCCGTCAGGCGTAAAAGCGGCCCAGCGTCATCAGCAGGCCGCCAATATCGAGCGCCCCGGTGCCGATGACGATTGCAATGCCGAGGTAGGGCGCAAGCTGCTGGCCTGCGCCGCGGACTGCCAGGCCGATCAGCGCTCCGAAGAGCGCCAGCAGCGGGAACAGATAACGGGCCTGCTCAAACGAGGCCCCCCCGGTTCGTAGTTGGTAGCCGACCAGACTGATCAGACCAGCCACGCCGGCGGTCATCGTCACATAGACCAACAGTTCGCCGGCGCGGCTGCGTAGCGCCGCGCGTCCAACAACGAGCGCCCTCGCAATCAGCGCCGTTAAGCCAACCCAGCAGAGCAGGACGACGCTGTAAAGCCAGGCCGGGAACTGATACTCGAGCCATCCGAAGCGCCCGATGAAGCCTTTGAACATCGTCTCCCAAAGCGGGTATGGCTCAGCAACCTGATCTGTCATGAACGGCAGTCGCGGCAGCCAGTACTGCCATAAATAACTGAGAAAGCCGGTCAGTGACTTCTGGGCCTGGCCAGAGGCACTGCCGCTGACGAGATCGCTCGATCCGGGCGGTTGCGTACTGCGCGCCCAAAGCCCGCTGCTGAGCGCAAGGTAAAGCCCGCATGCGACGCCGCCAGCGATGATCAAAGCGGCGAGCGGCCGTGTCAGGCTTTTTCCGCCGCTGGATCGAAGCCGCAATAGGAGAAAAACGATCGCCAACAAGGCCCCCGGCACAAGCCCAAGGAAGATCGGTTTTGTCGCCCAGCCGGCCACAAGTACGGCCACGATCCAGACTGCGGCGCCAGCGGTCAGGCCGCGGCGCCAGCTGCGCGCAAGCAGCCAGAACAGGGCCGCCGACAGCGTCATCATCAGGACATCGTTATTGACACTGCTGCCGATGAAGCCGACATATGGGAGTAGACCAACGCTAAGCGCGCCGACCGGCGCTGCAAGCGGCGTGCCGGGGAGCAGCTCACGGATGAAGAAGAAGATAAACAGCGTAGTCAGCGAGGTCAGCAGACAGGAAATTAGGCGCAGCACGGTCAGCTGCTCGATCACGTTCGCCCCCAGCGCGTCAGATGCCAGATAGCCAACCGACTCGATCGAGTAATAGAGCGGCGGGTAGGTGGACGCCGCGTCGGCGCCGCCGCCGTCGTTCTGCGCCAGTCGGCGGCTCAGTTCCAAGTCGGCGCGGCGCTGATCAAGCAGCGTCCAGGGCGGCTTGCCGCGCGGGTTTGCCCTGACCGACGGGAACCTGACAGCTCTTAGCGCGGCGGCCTGCGCCGACGACCAACCGGGCCTTGAGAGCTCGGACGGAGAGGGCGGCCTGCCGGTCTCGGCTAGCCGCTGCACATAGGCAAAATGGCTTGGCTCATCAGGGGCGTGAAACGGAGGCGTCACAACGGCCCATGCCATGGCGCTCAGCAGCGTGGCACCGGCGCACGCCAACGCGACGGACTGCCGGCGCCAGCTTCCGCGCCGCGAGGCCGCTTGCGCCACGGCGCTCACTGGCGCGCCGTTCGGATCACAATGCCAACGCTGAGCGCGATCGCTGCCAGCGCAAGCGCCAGCGCCAGCCACGCGGTCGCCGCGCCGAACGGGGCGACGCGCACTCGCTGAAACCGCTCGCCAATCTCACCGGCGATGTCAGTCCATGAGAACTGCGTCGCGCCCGGGTAGCGCAGCGATGGGCCACTGGTCGACGAACCTGCAATCTGGAATTCCGCATGACCAATATTGCTCAGGCAAATAGTGGCGAGCTGCTCGCGGTTTGCTGTCGGAGCGACCGGTACGACGACGTTCTGCGCCTCACGAAAGCGCCGCGAGCCAGCCAAGACCAGCTTGTCGCCGGCGCGGCCAGTCACCGCGATCGCGGCCACCAGCGGCCGCCCGTAGGTGCTCAGCGTCATCTCGATCCGTGCGGCCCCAGGCGGGATTATCTGGTCAGCAATGCAGAGCCGCTGCCCTGGACCGATGCCCGCAATAAAGTTCTGCGGCAACGCACCGGGCGAGGAGGGAGTATCGGGGCCGTCGGTCGACAGCCAAACCGCCGCCGCCAGCGCCAGCACAGCGACCAAGGATGCTGCGAAGAGCGTTAGTTTGGCCATTGCATCGGCGGCCGCTCAGGCGTTGCGGAAGGGTGGTTTGGCATAGGCGACCCGAGTCACGCTAGCGAGTTGATTGCATGCCGCTGCCAGAAGAACCGCACACGCGGCCGCTTAGAGGTGATCGAAGACCGATAGCCTCAGATCGGTGAACGTCGGCTTCTCGCTCCTCACACTCTTCCCGGGCCAAGCCGGCGGCGCTGAGACCTACGTTCGCGGCCTATTGGCGGCCTACGCTGCCGGCGCAGGGCCAGAGATGACAACGGCGCTGGTGAGCCGTCATAGTGCGCCGGCCGTTGAACGGCTTGCGCGACCTCATCTGAAGGTCCAGCACGTCCCGTCATACCGTCCCGGCGATTCAGATCTGACGCGCCTGCTCGCAATGGGCGCCGCACGCATCACCCCTGCCCGCACCGCGCGCGATCTTCCGGCCAACCTTGACCTGATCCACTATCCCGTCACCGTTCCGATTCCGGTTTTGCCAGAGGTCGCTCGCGTCGTCTCGCTGCTCGATGTGCAGCACCATGACCTGCCGGGCGCCTTCTCCGCCGCTGAGCGCCGCTTTCGCCGTTGGGCTTACGACGACTCCGCCCGTCAGGCCGATCAAGTGATCACAATTACCTCATTCAGTGCCGAGCGGATTGCCGAGCGGCTTGGGATTGATCGAGGAAGAATCCATCCGATACATCTGGGGATCGATCACGAGCGATTCACGCCGAACGGGCCGACAAGCGACCTCCCCGGGTTGCCTGAGCGGTACCTCTACTACCCGGCCAATGCTTGGCCACACAAGAACCACAAGCTGCTGCTGGACGCTTTCAGCCAGATCAAGGACCCGAGCCTCCACCTGATTCTCACCGGCAGCGGCGACACCACCGCGCTGATGCGCGGCGCAGGCGAACGGATCCATCACCTCGGCCACGTCGCCGCCGACCAAGTAGCCCCGCTGCTGCGCGGAGCTCAGGCACTGATTTTCCCGAGCCTCTACGAAGGCTTTGGGCTACCGCCGCTGGAAGCGATGGCCTGCGGCTGCCCAGTCGCCGCATCGAATACCGGTGCGGTTGCCGAGGTTTGCGATGATGCGGCGCTGCTGTTCGACGCCACTAGCAGCAGCGCCATTGCGGGCGCGATCGATCGAATTGCGAGCGATAAGGCGCTGAGGGACCAGCTGCGTCAGTCGGGGATTGCCCGGGCAGCAGGGTTTACTTGGAACGCAACTGCCAACAAGCACACAGCGGTCTACCGGCAGGCCTTGGAATGTCCGAGAAGATGAACCGACCACGACTCGCGGTGATCGTTGTCGCTCACAGCCGCCCGCAGACGACTGCTGCAACTATCGACGCGATCCTCAGCCAATCGCTTGAGCCTAATGTCGTGCTCCTTGTTGCGAACGAGGCGACCGCCGGGGTACTCGATGTCTTGGAGGACAAGGCTGCCGAACACCCCAGCACCGAGATCATGCGGCTTACCAGTAATGGTGGCGCTGCCGGCGGTTTCCACGCCGGGATCGCCCGCGCATGCGAGCGCGGCGACATCGACCTAGTTTGCTGCTTCGATGACGACGCATTGCCGATGCCCGGCTGCCTCGAGGCGCTGAGTGAGGCCAGCAAATCACTTCCACGAGTCGGATGCGTCGGCCCAATCACGGAAACTGGCGATGGATCGTTGTCGTGGCCGCTTCACGTGATCGGGCAGGCAGAGCCTTTGACGACGGTTGCCGCTGCTGCGGCGATGGCGGAACCGACTGCGGGGGCCCTTGCCGTGCACGCAATGTCCTGGCATGCGCTGATGATCCCAATCACGGTGATCCGCGAAGCCGGCAACGTCGACGCAGACCTTTTTCATCAGTATGAAGATGCCGAATTTGGGCTTCGACTGGGCGCGGCGGGCCTGAACAACTACGCGATCACCTCAGCTAAGTGCATCCACCCGCCAGCCCCGCCGGCTAGGGATGTCCGCATCATTCGTTGGACAGTTCGTGTGACCTGCGAGAGCCCCGCGAAGGAGTACCTCGGAATCAGGAACGACCTAGTGGTCCGCAGGCGCTATAACGGTCTTCGCTTCTGGTACGGATCGCTCCCGTTGATACTCCTGCGCGGCCTCCTCGTCTGCCGCGGGCTCAACCTGTCGACAGCAACCGCGCTGCGCACCGTCTACTTCCGCGCGATCTCCGACGGGTTCCATGAAAGGCTCGGACCCCCGCCAGCTTCACTCAGCTGACGGTCGTCGCTGAGGCTGGGCTGTGCGGCATTCTCCGCGGACAGGCAGCTCCCTCCGCGTGCCTAAGGTACGATCCGAACTGCGCAATGGCATTGTCCCTCTGCATCCCTTGGCTCGCCGCAACTTGACCCCGCCGAAGTCGCCAACTAATCCGCCGGTCGCGCTGATCGTCACACCGCGATACCTCCCGCTGCTTGGCGGCTTGGAACGCGAATGCGCGCTGCTCGCTGACGAGTTCTCAAAGCTCGGCTACTCACCGGTGGTCGTCACGGAGCAGCTCGGTATGTCGTCGCCGCGCGAGGAGTTCGTCGGCAAGATCAAAGTAATCCGCATCCCGTCATCCGAGAACCGAAGCGTGATCGTTCAGCTCAAGGTCGCGTATTCGCTCGCCGCCATTTTGATCCGGCTACGAAACGATGTCGCGTTCTCGGTCGTGCGGACATTTACGCTTCCCGCGCTCGTCGTTGGGCTGCTCAAGCGTCTGCGCCTGATCAAGTTCCCAACTTTGGTGACAGCCGAGACGGGCGGCGACGAGGACGATATCGTCGCGCTTCAGCGTCGTCCGCTGTCAGCAGTCAGCCGTTGGATCGTCGAGTCAAACGACTACCTGAACGGCCTTTGCGCAGCGAACACCGATCACCTCCGCCAGTTCGGCTATTCGGAAAGCAAGATCACATCAATACCTAACGGCGTTGATGCAAGCAGATGGGAGTCGACTCATCCTCCTGAGCAGGTTCGCAGATTCCTCTTTCTTGGCAGGATCGTCGCGACTAAGGGGATCTTCGAGCTAATCGATGCGATATGCGCTCTAGTAAGCGATCACCGCGAGATCACACTGACAATCGCCGGGGCTGGCCCCGACGAAAATGAGCTGCGGCAGCGATCTTCAGAACTGGGCCTTGAAGCCAACGTGACGTTCGCCGGCCAGGTCGAGTACGAGTCGCTCACCGACCTGTTCGCCGCTCATGACTGCTTGGTGCTGCCGTCCTATAGCGAAGGGATGCCGCTCAGCGTGCTCGAGGCAGCCGCACACCACCGCGTCCTCGTTGTAACCGACGTTGGTGACATGCGCCGCCTGTTCGATGGAAGAGCCTTCATCTGTCCCCCGCGCGACGTGAAGGCGCTGACTGAAAGCATGCGAGCGGCAATCGATTCAGCCACGCCGAAGGCAGACTACGCCGCGATCATCGATGAGATCTCGATCAAGAAGGTTGCGGATGACTTGAGAACGTTGCTCCTCAATTCTCAATGAGCCTTCTATCCGATTCCTACTCGGTCAAAGATCTCTTCGAACCGATGGTCATAGGTATGCTCAGCCATCACGCGGCGATAGCCTGCCTCGGCGATAGTGGCTCGCTCGGCCTCGTTCTCCAGCCAATATTTCGTTTGTTCGATCAGGTCGGGGAGGCTGTCGTATACGGCTAATTCGCGGCCGAGGTCGAAGTAACGCTCTAGGTGCGGGACTCGCTCGGTGAGCTCGAAACCACCGCAGCCCGGAACTTCAAACGTGCGCCCTTTGATCTGAGTAGGTCGCTTCCCCTTCGGACCGCGACCCAGAGCACGTCCAGCCCTAACCCGCAGCGTGTTCGGCGGCAGCGACGAATTGGCAAGGTTAAGGTTGATCGCGCTTGTTCCAAAGACGCGCACCATCTGATCGTGGGTCAAACGGCCAGCTGGCCAACCAAGCCCCCAGCACTCTGCGGCAACTCCAGACTGACGCAGAGCCTCGATAATCTGTGGCCTGTCTGCATGCGGCTGCCCAACAAATGTGACGCCGTGTTCAAGCGGCCCATCGGTGGGCCGGTATGCGTACCGGTTGCAGGCCCACTGAGATAGGATAACGTTCTTGACGCCGATCGACGCGTAGCGGGGCAGTGAGTCCTCGTCGGTAGTGACCGACCAGTCGAGTGATGGCGCTATTCGACTCGTGAAGCGATCAAAGCGCCAATGGTCGTCTGCGAACCAGTTAACCGTCGGCGCTTTCGCGGCCTGGCCAACGCGACGGAGGGTCGCGGGGTCAATCTGATCTTCGAACAGGAACAGGAAGACAACGTCTGGGCTTGACGAGCGAGCCGCCGCGACGAGTTCCTCTCGCATCTTTCGGCGGCCTACGGCCCGCTCGCGCTCCATGAAGTCGAACTGCACGACCTCGTGGCCCATCCCATCCAGCGCAGACTTAAAGTTTGTTTGTTCGAAGCTGTCGCCGCGGCTAGGTTCGCCGTAGTCGTGCTTCATGGCCACATACAGAAGCCTCATGCAGAGTTGCGGATGCTCAATCGACTATCAGTCATCGGCGCGCTCGAAGAGGAACATTCCACATCCATACTCACAGCCATCCAGCTCAGCGAGAGACCGATGTCGTGAAAAACGGCCTTCGTCATTGACCCCAGAGAACTCAAGCAGCTTGAGTTCGCTGAACATCCCCCGGATCTGCCCTGCCGTGTGGATTCGGTGCGCGTTGAACATCGTACGGGGGCGTCCCACCGGGCCCGAAAACAACAGCTGACCCCCAACCGCGAGGATTCTCGCCAGTTCACGCGCTGCGAGAACAGTTCCCATCGGCTCCAAGCTATCTCCGTATCGGCCCAGCCCAACGTGCTCAGCCACATGAAGGCAAGAAACCGAAGCCTGCGAACGATCATCGAATGGCAGATCAAGGACCGAGCCGGTAACTGCTGAAAGCCCTTCGAGCTCCGCGTCTAAAGGCCTGATATCGACGAAGGTGACGGTCGTTATGGCGGTCAGGAAGGCAACTAGGTCGACTCTGGAGCCAACATCGACGTGCCGCGCCGGCCGATTCTCGGCGACGCGCTGTGCTGCCCAAGCGTCTTGGTAGAAGTAGTGTGGATCGAAGGGTGATGCTGGGATCTGGTCGTGAAGCTGAGGGAAGATGGACGCGATCGAGACGCGTCCACCAAGTTCTCTATAGGCCTTCATCTCGCGGAAGAAACGCGGGTAACCAGAGATAGCGGCCCATGTTCGTCGCCAGTCTAGGATTGGTGAGAGAAGCCTCCACGCGTATTCCATCATCGACGCATTATCCCATTCCGGAGACACATTAACTTGGCGACTGCGTACACCAAGGGGGCTGTGCGGCGCGATGCACGAGCTACAGCTGCACATTCCACGCGCCCGCGGACGCTAACCGTGGCGTCGGGATTGCCGGCGTCTGTGAGGTAGTCCGGGCCAGCGCAGCAGGCGCGGACTCAAAAGTGCTCGCGCACGCTCCTTCGTCACCTAGCTGCGGCTAAAGCGCTTGGCCGATGCGTTTAGCAACCGCCGAAAGACTAGGCGGCCCCGGAGCGACAACCGGTCTCTCCTCGACAGCGGACCCCATTCTGATTCGGCAGTTTCGAACTGGTCATCGTGGCTAATCCGATGCCAATCTCGCTTTGGCATTCCAAGATGCTTCCACCGAGATTCATATTCAGACCAATCTTGGCTAGCCACCAGCCGGTTAGCTGCTCGCTGCCGCGGATTCGCGTGGGAGAAATGTTCGACAAACGAACTCGGCGAAGCGGCACACTCCCAACCTGCTTCCCACATACGCTGACCGAGGTCCCCGTCGGCGTGATAGAAGGCGTAATTATCGGCGTCAATGTAGTCGACATCCCTGAGTGCCTGCGCCCGAAATATGCCGTGATTAACGAACATGCGGTCACCAAACGAGTAGCCGACCGAGTACTTATCTTCCTCCGGCCAGTTACGCCAGTAGAACGCCACCGCTCCGAGTTTTCCGTTAGAGGCAAGCACTTTCATGCCGTTTCTTATCGCACCAGGCACCACAAGACAATCGTCGCTTAGCATGCACACCAGAGGAGTCGAAGACGCGCGAAAAGCAATGTTCATGAAATACCCCCACGAGCGTCGCGGGAGGTCTTGCCCATTCCAAGAACCTCGGTTGTACTGAATTATCGTCATCACATCCTTCTGCTCAACAAGCCAATCGAGCGACCCGTCGTCTGACCCACCATCCACAACGATGATCTCGCTCTCCTCCTGGGCCAACTCAGAACGGACGCTGTCAATTGTCGCCTTCAGAAACTCGAATCTGTTGAGAGAACCGATGACCACCGATATCGCTGGCGGTTGGAGCGCTGCCGACTCTTCTTCTTCTGGGCTCATCTCAGCTCGATTCTAGAGGCTGGCGATACGCGTGGCTCGTTCCACGGAGCGCTAAGTCGCGTAGGCGGACGCGACAGGTAGCTTCGCGCGCTTAGACGAGGTGCTGTCTTCGTGCGCTTAGACGAGGTGCTGTCGGGTCTCAGCCTTTGGGGGACTCGTCATCTCCAGCAAACAGGGCTACTCTGGTGCTGCGTTAAGGTGCCGCTCCCCCGCGAAGGTCGCCGTGTGCGACCGGAGATCTAGTCCAATAATCGTCAAGCAGGAATACCAACTCCGTCACGCACCACAGCTCCTTGAGGTGTTGAGCTCCGGCTGCGACATCGTGGTCGCTAGCGTGAACGATTCGCCCCACTATCTCAGCATGGTTGACGATTGGCTTCGGTTCTGGGAGGCGGTCAATAAGCGAGCAGGTACGTCTATCTTCCCCGTCATTCTCGGAGTAGATTTGCAAGCTCAGCATATTTCGCAGTACGCCGCGAACCATGTGGTACATATTGAACCGAGCAGGCCCGATCTGCGCCGCTCTGCTCTCGTCGCCCAGCTCAGTCGCATCATCTGGCCAGGCACTCTGCCGGATTCCTCAGGGCTTGTGATGACCAGCGACATTGATATGTTCCCTCTCAGTCTGAAAGGCTTCGAGATTGGCTGCTCGAAGGCCTCGAACAGCGCCGGCTTCGTGATTGTTCGTAATGTCCTTGAAGCTGACTCACAGTTTCCAATCTGTTACTGCGTTGCCTCGCCCGCAATCTGGCGTAAGGCCATGAGCACGTCCGGTGCTTTCCCAGACGATCTCGACCTAGCCTTAAGCGAATCTCCCGAGTACTCCGGTGAGCATGGAGGGAATGGGTGGTTCAGCGATCAACAGCTGCTGTATTCACGTGCAACGGCTTGGGAGCTAGCGGGCGGCAATCTTGTTCGGCTGTACGACCACGAAACCGGCCACAAGCGGCTCGACCGCACTTCCCACATTGCTCGGACAATCGTAAGTGCGCCACTCGTCGCCGGCGGTCGTTGGACAGACTTCCACGCCTATCCGCGATCGCTTGCGAGTAGGTCATTGAACAGATGGATTCTGTTTTGGTTGGGACTTGGAGCTAAGCGGCACTAATGACAGGCTTCGGCCAGTCAATAGCCAAGAGTTGCTTATACGGCCTGAGAGCAGGTCTAACGCGCCAGCGAGCCGCCCACCCTGGACCACCAGTCAGCCTCCGATCGACGACACCGTCGCGTGGCACTGTCCTGCTCTGCTACTTACGCGACCACATCGGACTTCAGTGGGACGACGATCGCTTGAGCGACGGCCATCCTAATAAGTGGGACAGCTGGTTGATTGCCGACACGCTGACGCGCCTCGGATGGAACGTGGACGTGATCGACTGGGACGAACACGATTTTCAGCCTAAACGTCACTACGACGTTGTGGTCGCGTTAGACTGGAACGGCAAACGTATCGTCGACGCCACACCGGGCACCCCTCCCCGGCTCCTACTCCACCTTACGACGGCCTATCCGGCCTACAACAACAACGCGGAGCGGCAGCGCCTGCGCGCACTCGAGCAGCGGCGACAAGTCACCCTGAAGCAGCGGCGCCATCTGGCTAATGAAATGTTGTCCAGCGCCGCCATCGCAGAAGCTTACGCTTGCTCTCTTATAGGCAATTCGTGGACACTAGGAACGTATCCCGCGGACGTGCGATCAAAGATCTCGCTTCTACCAGTCACATCTCCAGTCGATAAGTTCTTTACCAACGAGCCCGCCGCTCATAAACCACTAGCGGATAACACTCTCCTCTGGTTCGCTGGCGGTGGAGCGGTCCACAAGGGGCTCGATCTCGCACTAGACGCTGTCCACCGAATGGACAACGTCCACCTACATGTTGTCGGGAATTTAGAAGCAGAGCGTGACTTTCTTTGGCATTATCGGAACGAGCTCTTCCGGGACCCGAACATCAGCTACCACGGTTACCTGCCAACGTCGTCACCATTGCTGGCAGAGATCATGCAGGAGGCGACGTTTCTGATCGCGCCATCTTGTAGTGAAAGTACTTCGAACGCGGCCGTATTCTGCTTGCTCCGAGGCCTAATACCGATTTACTCGGAATCGATCGGACTCTCGCTTCCACCTCATCTCGGCTGGCAGGTGACCGTGGCGTCGCCAGAAACATTTAGCGAGGCCATCACGCTAGCGGTCACAACTCCCCGAGACGACCGAGTCAAAATGTCGCGCCTAGCTTACAAATACGCCTCTAATGGGTTCACTCGGAAAGCTTATGCAGAGCAGATGCGCGCCTTTGTTTCCGATGCCCTAGCGTGAGATGCGGCGAAGGTCTTCGCACTAAAGTCGGAGCGGGCTTTTTCTTATTCGGTTGTACCAATAGCCAAGGTCCAGCATGTCGCGTGAGCGAGCTAGTAGCTCCTGTCCCAACTTCAACCTTTGATCATTAGGCATCTGGAGAAAATCTTCCCACCCGGAAACGGCAAGGATCGGGAGCGCATCACTTAGGGAACTGTCTAGCTTGTCGGCAAGAACGACCGGAATCGCACCGAGATAAAGAGCCTCCCATGTTCGGTGGCAATCTGGGCCATTCCCAGGCGGCGATAAAACGAAACGAGAGCGCTGAATCTCCTCGAAGTATTCCTCCTGACTCAGGGTTGGGCTTTTCCAATCTGCGCCGCCAAGATCATCGATCAGATCGCGTAAGCTGCCACGGACTTGCTGATTCGTCTGAATGTCAAAGCAAGCTAAAGCATTCGCTGGACGCTGATCCCACCGTTGTCGCCCGCTACTCGGCGAGGCAAGCGGCGGAAATAACTCCGGGCGCCCAGCACCCTGCCAGTGAAAGTTTTCAATTCCGATCGGGAGCGCTGCAACCTGCGTCCGCCCGATCCGCCGCCGATCACCGTCCGTAATGTTAACGGAGAAGACCCTCTTAAAGATGCCGCTGAGGGCCGAGAATACCTCGGGGTCCGGGAGTACATCGCCGTTGTGGATAATGAGCGTTAAGTCAAAGGGCCCGAGCCGCTGACCCTCGCCCGCCAGCCAATCTGCAAGCGCTGCGCCGTAGTCGGTTTTGCAGAACCAGACATCTCCCGGGCTTGGTTCGCTCCGGGAGTCAGGGCCGGCTGTTGTTTCGTTCCAGACAAAATCACAGATCGAGCGGAACCCATCGCCGCTCACAAGGGGAAATGTGGCGATGCGAGGGGCGGGCGCAGCCAAACGCTTCTTAAAGATTACCGGTCGTTTCATCAGTCCTGACCTTGATCCCGCCGAACCAAATCCATAATGCTATTTACAAACCTCCGATGACGCGGCACCTAGGCGTGGCCTTCAGAGACTGGGAAAAGTGGCTCGAATGATTCACTACGGGCGGCTAGAGACAACGCTCGGCGACGGCGCTCGGCGACGTACCAATACCCAAATGAAATTCTAGACAGAGCCTGCCTAACAGTTGCTCGGTTTGGTGTTCGCACCGCCTGCTTGAGAGATTCCATTGATACCCGCCTAACCTCTGCGACATCGAGACGGCGAAGTAGATCAGCCCGCTCATCTGTGCGCCGGCAGGAGAAGACCTCGTGAACTTTGCGCATGCGGTCGGCTGTGCGTGCGTCGTCATTGTATGACTTCAATCGTACATGCGCGCCTGCTGAAAGTGGGGCACCATCTGTCATATCAATGCGAGACGCGCTAATTGGTTTGACACCTTTACGACCAAGAATCGCTCCAATCGTTAAATCCTCTAACTCTCCGCAAAACGGTGTACCAGACGAGGGGCTAATAACATCGGCGATGTCCGGCGTAACCAACATTGCGGCGCCCGAGACAAACTCAACCGCGGCGCCGCGAGCAAGGTTCCCGTGGCCTATGACACCACGGTAAACGCCACTTTTGGGTAGTTGAGTGAGCTCAGCTAGAAGCAGATCAAGCGAGAAATAGCTCGAAGTGTTTGTTCTGAGAAGATAGTTCGGCTGAAAGGAATCCACCGCCCATCCCATCGCACGCCCGGTCTTCTCAACTGAAGCACCATACTTCGGCGCCGCGGCTTCTTCTCGACTAACTGGTACGAATACATTTCGATCCCGGTCACAGGTTACTTTACTAGCGCCGATGTCGTCATATACCCAAAACACTTCTACACCCTCAGGGAGGACTAAAGCCCAGGTCTGACGCTGGGCTATCTGATTGCTCAGATGAGGCTGATCGCCGTGCGCCAAGACAAGCACCACTAGGCGTGTCATACCGGCTCGGCTCCTTGGGTTCCCTCGGTACAACCAGAGGCGAGCGTGACGGCAGCGAAGCAGCCGCCGAAATCGCTTCGTCTCTGATTCATCGACCTAGCCTACGAATGCCGTCGGACTCGCAGCATGAGGCTTCTCCTAAGACGCGGACTCGCGAGGATCGGCGGAACTTCACGCTTACGTTCGCCGTCGGCATGAGGTTCATCTTAGAGTTTTGCCCAAATGGGTAGGTGGAAGTTCGATCCATCCTGTGATTGCCGCCGAGGAGGACGTGAACGTTGTCAGCGATCGAGCAATAGCTACCAATCCTGAGCTTGGTCTCCGAGTTCCAAATATGCGGCGAGATATGCTCTGCCCCGTAGGTGTGTTCACCGACGATCACTACGCCTTCATGAAGAGTTCCACCCTCCGGGCCCAGCACGTTGACCTTGCTGAACCTTGTTTTGGACAGTAGTCGACTAATCATGCTTTTGCGATCTCCTTGAGAGCATTAGTTGTCCTATGCGTTGAAGGACGCGAGCATACTTCTTATCATTGTGGTTCGCTGCATAACCGAGCTTGAGATTGACGCGGCTGAAGGGACTCAAACCCTCGACGTTCTGCATGGCAGGGAGCGCGCTAGTTGCAAGATTTCTGGTACTTGCTGACTGGCTATGGATTTGACGTCTGGCGGCTTGGACCTAAGGGACTGCATGCAATCTCGTCGTACCGCGAGGCTGATGAAGTGTTCACCACAACAAACTTCTTCGCGGCCAGAACCCCCGCCTCGTAGCTTGGAAGAGATCAGCTGGCCGCGAAGTCCAGCTACCTCAGCTTCCCTCGACCTCAAACCAAGAAATAGTTTCGCGCAGACCCAGCTCAAGCGGCACCCGAGCATCAAAACCAACCAGCTCGCGGGCCCGGCTGACGTTTAGGTACCGCGTCGGTTGACCGTCCGGCTTCGAAGCGTCCCAGATGACCCCGCCTTCGAACCCTGTTAGCTGCTGGATCAGCTCAGCCAGATCGCGGATCGCCGTCTCCTGACCAGTACCGATGTTGACGGGGTCTGATACTTCCAAGTGCTCTGCTGCCAGCAGCAGCGCGCGCGAAGCGTCGTCAACGTAGAGAAATTCTCGTGATGGCGTGCCTGTCCCCCAAAGCGTCACTGCCTCGCCGCTCGCACGCGCTTCGACGAATTTGCGAATCAGGGCAGCGATCACATGCGAGGATTCAAGATCAAAGTTGTCGCCCGGGCCGTAGAGGTTGGCGACGATCGGCACGACCGAGTCAAAGTCATACTGGCGCCGGTAGGCGTCACTTAAGACCAGCATCATCTTCTTCGCCAAACCGTACGGCGCGTTTGACTCCTCCGGGTAGCCATCCCACAGTGTCTCCTCGCGGAACGGTGTCAGCGTGAACTTCGGGTAGGCGCAGACCGTGCATGCCGAAACCAACTTCTCGACGCCGGCTTGCCGCGACTGCTCAAAGATGTTGGCGGTCATCATCAGGTTGTCGTAGACCAGCGGCGCAGGGTTGTCGCGGTTGTATCCGATGCCGCCAACGTTCGCGGCGAGGTGAATCACGACTCCAGCGCCCTCAACCGCTTGGCGGCAGGCCTGAGGATCACGCAGATCATACTCGGCGCTGCGAACGACCCTGACATCGGCGCCAAGCTCGTTTAGGTCGCGCACAACCGCCGAGCCCAGAAAGCCAGCGCCACCGGTAACTACGACATTGCGCCCGGCCCAAAAGTCAGGGCCGGGATCGCCGCCGCTGGTCACTCGCTGTCAACCCTCACGGTGCGACCAGCCATCTCATCCTCGAGCTCCTTGACGTCAGCATCGACCATGATTCGAACCAGCTCGGCGAAGTTGACGATTGGCTCCCAGCCCAACTGCTCGCGGGCCTTCGACGGATCGCCGCAGAGCGCGTCAACCTCAGCCGGACGGTAGTAACGAGGGTCGATCTCGACGTACTTCTGCCAGTCAAGGCCCAGATGCTGCCCGGCGGCGTTGAGGAAGTCGCGCACCGAATGCATCTCGCCGGTGGCGACGACGTAGTCGCCTGGCTGATCCTGCTGAACCATCCGCCACATCGCGTCGGTGAAGTCGGGCGCGTAGCCCCAGTCGCGACGGGCATCGAGGTTGCCGAGGAAAAGCTGCTTCTGAAAGCCAGCCTGAATCCGCGCCAAGGCCCGCGTGATCTTGCGCGTAACGAAGGTCTCGCCGCGGCGTGGCGACTCGTGGTTGAAGAGGATTCCGTTCGACGCGTGCATTCCGTAGGACTCGCGGTAGTTAACCGTTATCCAATAGGCCGCAACCTTCGCCACGCCGTACGGACTGCGGGGATGAAACGGCGTCAGCTCATTCTGGGGCGGCGGCGCTGCACCGAACATCTCAGAGCTGGAAGCCTGATAGAAGCGCGGCGTGACCTGCGCGTCACGGATCGCTTCCAACATCCGAACCGTGCCCATGCCGGTGACATCCATCGTGTACTCAGGAACGTCAAATGAAACACGCACGTGGGACTGAGCGCCAAGGTGGTACACCTCATCCGGCTGAATCTCGTACATCAGGCGAACCAGTCGGCTCGACTCAGCCAGATCGCCGTGATGAAGGAAGAGCTTCGTGTCGGCCTCGTGACGATCACGGTAAATCGGGTCGAGACGGCCAGTGTTGAATGACGATGAGCGCCGGATCAAGCCGTGCACCTCGTAACCTTTATCAAGCAGCTGCTCCGCAAGGTATGAACCGTCTTGGCCGGTGATTCCTGAGATCAGTGCGCGAGTCATGAATGGGGATCTTACCGGCGCGTGGCGCGATCGTGCAGCCGCAGCTGCAGCGTCCGCTAGCCTGACGACCTGATGGGCATTGATGTAGCAATCATCGGCTGTGGGCGAGTGGGGCTGCCGCTTGCCCTTTCGTTCGCTGACCAGGGCCTGCAGACGCTCGGTGTAGATACAGACGCGGAGCGGCTGGGGGCGATCGCTGACGGCCGGATGCCGTTCGACGAGCCGGGCGCCGAAGCTGTGCTGGCTCGCGTCACGGCGGCTGAGAAGATCGAGTGGTCTGCGCACGTCACCGACGCCGCCCAGGCCGACGCGATCGTCATCACGCTCGGAACGCCGTCGTTCGCCCACATCGAGATCGACCTACGCCAGATTCAGTCGGTGCTCGACGATCTACTGCCGGTACTGCGCGAAGGCCAGCTGCTGGTGCTGCGCTCAACAATCGCCCCCAGAACGACCGACTTTGTCGCCGGCTACCTGCGCAAACACCGCGGCCTTGAGGCTGGCGAGCAGATCTTTGTCGCCCACGTGCCGGAGCGGATTGCCGCCGGACGCTTCTTTGAGGAGATCGGCACGCTGCCGTGCATCGTCGGCGGCGTTGGCGAGCGCTCCGGCGCGGCGGCTGAGCAGCTGTTCGCGGCACTTGGCGCGCCGATCGTTCAAACGACGCCGGTCAACGCTGAGCTGGCGAAGATCTGGACAAACATTCTTCGCTACACAATGTTCGCGCTGCCCAACCG
>Ga0209491_10004432_pt1 | contig 21710 bp, 9 predicted proteins | sample BON02_FD_187213 | JGI IMG/M metagenome (GOLD analysis project Ga0209491, IMG submission 187213) | Freshwater microbial communities from Lake Bonney liftoff mats and glacier meltwater in Antarctica - BON-02 (SPAdes) (version 2) | ecosystem: Environmental > Aquatic > Freshwater > Ice > Glacier... | reverse complement strand
AAAAAAAAAAAAAAGACAAGAGCAAACAAATTGAATCTTCTTCTTCTCCCGTTCTCCCTCCCAAACAACAAACGACAAAACAAATCAAAGGCGACGAAATCAAGTCCAGCCTCCTCCCTCCCCCTCTTTCCATCACCCCCTGCCTTAGTGGTGCGTCGCCGCGCTCATCGGCGACCCGCTCGCCGTCGACGCCACAGGGCGGTCCGCAAAGGCGTCGGCGCGGCCGAGCGCCGCCGCGATGCGCGCCACGCCCGCCGCCACCTCGGGCGCGTCGGCGGCCAGCTCGCGCGGGAGCCCGGGAAAGGCGCGCGGCAGGTGCGCGGCCGACTGCCCCACGGTCGCGTGCAGCGCGAGCATGGCGCGGCACAGCACGAAGCGCAGGACCAGCCGCCGCAGCAGCGCGTCCTGGAAGAGCGGCGCCCATGGGGACTTGGCCGCCGGACCGCCCGGCGCAAACGCGCGCGCCGCCAGCGCCGCCCACGAACCGAGCGCCCCGTGCGTCGCCGACTGCGCGTCGACCAGCTGCTGCGTCGACGGGTCGGCGTTGCCCGCCACCACGCACGCCGCCATGAGCGGTCCCGTGAGGAACATGGTCATCAGGGCGCCCGTGCGCCCGGCGTCGCCCAGCTCGGCCGGGCGCACGGGCGGGCTGAGCAGGCCGAACGCCTGCCGCCCGAGCTCGGTGCCCTGAAGCCGCAAGAAGGCGGCGGCGCTGTCCGCCTCGACCACGAGCACGAGCGTGCGGCGGGTGAGGTGCACGAGGTCCTCGGGCACGAGGAAGGCGTCGGTGGCGGCGTCGAGGGCGCGCGGGGGGCCGAGGTTGATGCCCTCGAGGGTGCCGGCCGCGTTGCGGCCGCCGCCGCCCGCGCCGCCGGGGCCGCCGCCGGGTCCGCCGCCGCCACCGGCGGCCGCCGCCGCCGCCGAAGAGGCGTTGATCAGGCCGCCAGAGAGCGGGAGCGGCAGGAGGGGCGGGCCGAGGGCCGCCCCGCCCGCGGCCGCCGACAGCGTCACGATCGACGACGAGGGCGCGCCGCCGCTCATCTCCGACAGCGTGTCGTCCGGGAGCGACGACGACCCGGGGCCCGCCGTCGGCGCGCCGCCGACAGAGCCCGCGCCGCCGCCGCCGCCGCCGCCCGCCGCGCCGCCGGCCGCCTGCGCGCGCAGCGACGCGCTCGACGCGGCCAGCGGGAGCACCCCCCGCGGCCCCGGCGCGCCCGTCACGCTGCCCGCGGCCGAGTAGGACCCGGGCGTCAGCGACCCGCCCATCTGGACCGACGCCGGGACCGCCGCCGCCGACGAGCCGCCGCCGCCGCCGCCGCCACCCACGCCCGGCGGCGCCTGCTGCTGCTGCGCCGACAGGTAGAGAAGCAGGACGGCGTCGCGGGGCATCACCTCGACCGTGGTGGTGAGGATGGCGAGCAGCTGCATGCTGGTGGGCCGGTACACCAGGTGCTTGGAGGGGTTTTCGAGCGGCAGGCCCAGGGTCAGCGCGCCGCCGCCCGTCGTGCCGCCGCCGCCGCCGTGGGTCGGCAGGGCGCCCAGGCCGCCGCCGCCGCCGCCGCCGCCGCCCGTTGTCTTTGCGCCGCCCCCCCCCGTCGCGCCGCCGCCGCCCGCGCCCCCTCCCCCGCCGCCCGTCGTCGCCCCCTGCCCCCCCGCCCCGCGCGCCATCGCCGCCGCCACCGGGTTGCTGCTCGCCGCCTGCGCCGCCGTCGCCGGGTTGGTGTACGCGTCCTCCCACTCGAGCGCCTGCAGCATCCGGAAGGTGTCGAGCGGCAGCTCGGCAATCTTGACCTGGCGCGGGTAGTAGCTGACTAGGACGGCGTCTCGCAGCAGCATGCGGTGGCTGCCGCCCGCCTTCACCTCGGCGGCGCCCGGGGCGGCGCGGAGGGAGAGGCGGAAGGGGACGCTGGTGCCGCCGGCGGCGGCCGAGGCGGCCGAGGCCGAGCCGACGCCGCGGGCGGCGGGGAGGGCGACGTCGGCCGCCAAGAAGGCCGAGACCTCTTGCACCACCGCGCGCCACTCGCCCGCGTCGGGCGGGCGGAACTTCATGCCGTACGCCGTGACGAGGGCCTGGAACTCCTGCAGGAGCTGCTGCACCTCGTCGCGCCGGTTGAGAAGTAGGCACACGATGATGAAGCGGGCGAAATAGCGCAGCTGCTTGATCGCCAGGGACGGATCCGTGGCGGCGCCCGCAAAGTAGGCGCGGCCGCGGACCGCCTCGTAGAAGACGTAGGCCTCGTGGAGGAAGCGCGCCTCGCTGGTGCGCAGGTAGTAGTTGTAGTAGAGCTGGCCGACCTTGCTGGCGATGTCGCCGACCTCCCAGCGCTCCATGCCGCGCTGGGTGAGCGTCTCGCTGCGTGTTGTTTTGTTTGGGTGTTTTGTTGTTTTGTTTGGTTTTCGAGAGGGGAGGCGAGGAGGCCGGGGTTGGCTTTTTTGCGATGTGTGCGTGTGTGTGCGCGTGGTTTGTGTGTGCGAGCGATTTGATCGACGGGGCGCGCGCGCGCGCGCGAGACCGACGACGCCGCCCGGACAAGGGCCCGGCGCGGTCCCTGCGCGTGTGTGTTCATTCGCCGCCGCCGCCCGCCGTTGCCGGCCGCTCGGTAGTCCCCCCTCGCCCGACGCCGCCGCCCGCGCTGCGCGATCGCCGGCCCTTGCCCAAAACCTGACGAAACAAAGCGGGCGGCACCGTCCCTCGTCCTAGCCTGGCCTCCTCACCGGTGGTCCTGCTGGAACTTCCACAGCTTGCTGTAGATGTGGAACGCCTTGTGGAAGTGATGCTCCCAGCGCGAGGTGCCGTAGGGCGGCAGGTCGCGCAGCCGGTTGAACGCGCGCTGCGACTTGTCGAGCAGGAACTCAAACTCGCGGAACACCTCGCGCGACGACGACATGTTGCCGTGTCGCGTCGAGGTGTTGACGGCTTGGGCTGCTTCCTATCCGTGCAAAAGGGCGGCTTGTTCCTCTTGATCTGTGTGTGTGATCTGTCGTTTTTTTGTGGGGTCGTTTTTTTGAGAGAGGCGGGGGAGGAGTGAGCCTCTGCTTTTTGCCGCGCGGAACGAGGGCGCGACATCGCGATCCGGGTCTCGCGCTGTCGGGTCGGCAGCGGCGCGAATGAGGTCGGCGCGAGACCCACGCAACGGGATGCGCGCGCCTCGATCGAAGGGCGGAAAGAGGGGAGGGCGTCTTGTCTCTCCCCTCGTCTTGTCTCTCCCCGCGTTCTGGCCAACAACCCAAAAACGGAAAAGGGGGCGCCCGCCCTCCCTCGGCCACGTGGGCCGAGCTGCCCGCCGACCGATTGAAGCCGTGGTACGCGTCCGTCTCCAGCAGTGGCCGAAAGGGGGGGCGCGCTCGTGGCGACCCCGAAGCGCCGTGCTTTGCCGGGCACGCGGGGACAGAGCCTCACCCTCGCCCTCTCTCCCGCTTCCTTCTCTCTCTCTCCCTCGCTGAGGAAAGAGGAGGCGAGGCGCGTCCTCCCCGCTCGCGCGCGCGCCTGGCCGGGGCGGGGGCGGGGTCAACTGGGTGCCGGGGTTCAGCCCTCTACGGCGCTGTCCTGGATTAAGCCTCCGCGGCCATAGCGGGGGGCGTTTTTGCTTCGGAGGGAGGGCTCTGCTTTTGGGAGAGTTTTTTTTCAACAAACGCTCGAGGTGGTGGCTTGTATGTCTGTTCAGTGTGTGTGTCGTCAGAACACGCGCGCGTGCGGTCGTCAAGGTTTGGAGTTGTTTTGCTTGTGGGCGAGCGCCGGGGTGCCTTGAGAGGGAGGGGGCTCTCGCCGCCGAATCGGCGGCGCGGCCGGCGGCGCCGGGCGGCGAGGGAGGAGGAGCGGGTGAGCGCGGTCGGCCGGGCGGGAGAGTCGGCGGCAAACGGACGCCCGGCGGCCGTGACACCCCTCACTCCCGCTGTTGCTGTTGTTGTCGTTGCATTGGCTGCTGGGATTTGTTTCGAGCAACAAGAGCGACACTATGGGGGCGATCAGATCGGCGCGGGCCGCGCCGCCAGGTCGGCCGCCACGCGCGGCAGCAGGTACCGCACGGCCGCGGCCTCTGGCGCCGCGCCGACCGCCTCGTCGGCCGCCGCCGCCGCCGCCCCCTCCTCTCCCGCCGCCGCCGCCGCCGCCCCCTCTCCCTCTCCCTCTGCCTGCATCGCCGCCGCCGCCGCCCTGCCGGCCCGCCCCTGCTCCCTGCCCGCGGCCGCCTTGGCCGCCGCGTCTACCTTGACCTGGAGCAGCGCGGCCGCCAGCGCCGGGTCCTTGGCCACGCGCGGCCAGCGCTCGCCGTGCCGGGGCCCCGCGCGCGCCGCGCGCGCCGCGACTGCCTCTGTCCGCGCGGCGGCCGCCGCCACGGCAGGCCCGGGCCCCGCGGCCGCGGCCGCGGCCTGCCGCTCCTGCCCCCTCTCGAACGCCCAGTAGGCCGCCCACACGTCGCCGTCGTCCGCGTCCAGGGCCGCCGCGCGCTCGAACCACGCGCGCGCCCGCTCGGCCTTGCGGTCGGACGCGAACAGCGCCGCCACGGCCGCGACCACGCGCGCGTCGCCGTCGCCGCAGCGTCGGAGCGCGTCGGCCGAGCGGCCCTTGCGCGCGGCGCGCGGCGCCGCGCGCACGGCCTCGGCCCACAGCAGGCCGCTCGCGGGGCAGTCCTGGAGGGCGCGCGCCAGGAGGGCCTCGGCCGCCTTGGAAGGGGCGCCGGCGGCGGCGGCGGTGGCGGGGGGGCCCATCGAGGCGCCCGCCGCCGCCGCCGTCGCCGCTCCGGCGCCGGCCCCCGCCGCCGCGCCCGCCGCGCCCGCCGCCGCCGCGCCCGCCGCCGCCGCCGCCGCCGCCTCCTCCACGCGGATGGCGGCCAGCCACAGCTCGGGCGTCTTCGGGTTGCGCAGGCGCGCCTGCTCCAGCAAGGCGCGCGCGCGCGCCGGGTGGCCCGCGCGCACCTCGAGGGCCGCGGCCGCCCGCCACAGCTTGGCCGAGTCGGGGCACTGCTTGGCGCCGCGCGCATAGGCGGCGCGGGCGGCCGAGTAGGAAGCGGCGGCGGCGGCGGGGGGCGGCGCGCGCGGCGCGGCAAGGGCCTCGGGCAGCGCGTCGACGGGCAGCGGGCGCACGACGAGGCCGCCGCGCTCCTCGAGCTGCCCGAGCATCATCCACAGCTTCCACGCGTGGGGAAAGCGCCGAACGCCCTCCTCGAGCAGGGCGCGCTCCTCCCTGGCCGGGACGGGGGCGCCGCTCCCGTTGCCGCCGCCGCCATCGCCGGCGCTGCCGCTGCCGGCGCTGCCGTTGCCGGCGGCGGCGGCGGCGGCGGCCGCCGCCGCCGCCGGCGGGTGGTCCCGCTCGAGCGCCGCGCTCTTGACCCACACGCGCGCCGTCGCCGCCGCCGCGCCTCCCTCGCGCCGCGCCTTGGCCAGCAGCGCGCGCGCCCGCTCCACCTCGCCCGTCTCCGCCTCGAGCTTGAACGCCGCCAACCAGATCTCCTCAGAGTCCGGGTTTGCAGAAAACGCCTCGGCCAGCACGGCGCGCGCGCCGGGCGCGTCGCCGCGCTGCCACCGCCCCTTTGCCGCCATGAGCCACAGCGCGCGCGCCTCGGGGCAGAAGGACACGGCGCGGCGCAGGAGCGCGTCGAGCGCCGCGGCGTCGCCCGCGCGGCGCTCGAGGTTGGCGGCCGCGCGCCACACGGAGGGCTGCGAGGGAAAGGCGGCCGCGAGGCGGGCGTGCAGGGCGCGCGCCGTGTGCACGCTGCCGCGGGCGGCCGCCTCGTCGGCGTCGGCCGCCCACGTGCGCCGCCGGTCCTCGAGCTCGACGCCGAGGTCGGCGACCGCGTCGACCAGGGCCGCGCACGTGGCGACCATGGGCCGGGGGGCCGCGCGCTCGGCCGCCTCGGCCTCGCGCAGCCACGCCTCGCGCGAGACGGCCGCGCCGCTCTGCGTCAGCGACTTTAGCGCGCGCGCGACGATCTTTGCGGCGAGCGCCGGCGAGCCGTGCGCCTCCTCGAGCTTGGCGGCCGTGATCCACACGCTCGCGTCGGCGGGGCAGGCGAGGCGCGCGCGGTTGAGCACGCGCTTGGCGCCCTCGTGCGTCTCGAGGCGCGCGAGCGCGAGCCACAGCTCGGTCTGCTGCGGGCAGCACTCGACCGCGCGGCCGAGCAGCACGCGCGCGTCGTCGTCGGTCGGGGCGAGGTCGACGGCGGCGCGCCACAGGCGCACGGAGCCGGGCAGGCGCTCGAGGGCCTTGCGCAGGACGCGCGAGCGCGCGGCGTCGTCGGCCTCGAGGCGCGCGGCCTGCAGCCACAGGCGCGCGCTGTCGGGCACGGCCGCGACGCCGCGCGCGAGCGCCGCCTTGGCGGCGTCGGCCGTCGGCTGCAGGCGCGACGCCTCGAGCCACGCGTCCTCGCTCTGCGGGCACAGCTCGCAGCCGCGCGCGGCCGCCGCGCGGGCGGCGGGGAGGTCGCCCGCCAGCTCCTCCAGCCGGGCGGCCGCGATCCACCCGGGCGCGTGCCGCGGGTTGGTGGCTGTTACCGACTTTAGCAGCAGGCGCGCCTTTTTGACGTCTGCCACCTCGGCGGCCGAGGCCGAGCGCTGCTGCGACAGCTCGGTCAGGTAGCCCTCGCGGTCGATCGCCGTCGACGCGCCGCCGCCTCCCCCTCCCGATGCCGCCGTCGCAGGCGTCGCGAAGCGGCTGCTGCCGCCGGCGCCGTTGCCGCCGCCGCCAGTACCGCCGCCGCCGCCGCCGCCGCCGCCGCCGCCAGCCGCCGCCGCGCGCGCCACGATCGCGTCCAGCTGCAGCCCGAGGACCGTCCCGCGCCCCTCTCCGACGGCCGTCAGGTCCGAGTGCACGGCCGTCGAGAGGCCGCCGCCGTCCTCGGCGTCCACCACGGTCCGCGACGACGACGCGCCCGTCGCCCGCAGCGCCGTCGCGAGGAGAGAGTCGGGCGCGGGCGCGTAGGCGGGCGCGCGCTGCCGCTTCTTGACGGTCGTGTCGCCGATCTCCGGGATGGCCTCCCATTCGGCCTCGGTCACGGCCGCGAGGCGCCGCTTCAGGTCGGCAAACTGCTCCGAGATCTTGGGCTCGCCGCTGCCGGCGCCGTCGTTTCCGCCGCCGCCGCCGTTTGCCGCCCCCGCGCCCCCCGCCGCCCGCCGCCTCCTGTCCTCCATGTAGTCGTCGACGCCGTCCCACACGCGGTCCGCCTCTCGGTCGTCCTCGTCGTAGTCGCCATTGGCCGTCGCGAGGGCGCCGGCCTCGTTGCCCAGAAAGTGGTCGTAGGGCCCCGTGGCGGTGCCCGCGGCCGCCGCCGCGCCCGGCGCCGCCGCCGACGGGCCCGCGCCGCCGCCCTCGTCGCCGCCGCCACCCCCCCCCGCCGCCGCGTTGGCCGCCCCGGGCGCGGCCGGGCCCAGGTCCGAGCGCGTCTGGAAGCCCGTCGCGCCGCGCCCCAGGCCCGGCACGTACCCGGGCGGCGGGCGCAGGGCGTTGAAGTCGACGCGGCCCTCGACCATCGGCGCGCTGCCGGGCGCGACCGGCGCCGGCGCTTTTGGGCGCGGCAGCTGCTGCTGCATGTTGAGCGCGGCGCGCGACATGGTGGCGACGTTGTTGTTGTTGTTGTGATGACGGGTGTCTGTCGCGCACGGCGCGCGGTCGTTGCGCGCAAAGGTGCAGAGGCGCGCGCGCGCGCCGCGAACGCGGGGCGGGCGTTTGCCCTTCGAGAGAGGAAGGAGGAAGCACGCGTCTTGCTTGTAATCGCTTGCCCGATGGTGGATGACAGGTCTAGTTGGTCGTGACCAGTTGGTCGTCTCCAGGGCAATGATTGGTCGCGCTTTGTTTGTGTCGCGGCTTTCAGAAACATTTCCACCCGCTCGCCGGCGATTCGACGTCCGCTCGACGCCGCCCGCGCCGCGCTCTTCCGCCGCCGGCCACGGATGTCGCGCGCATGCGGCAAAAGCACTACAAGCACGCCGGCTGCATCAGCCCGCCAATCCTCTCGCAAACATAACATCCGACACCCGCCGCACACACTTTGACCTCTCACCTCCCGAACGGGCGCTCGATCGCTCTGTAATTTTTCTCGCGCAGCGGAACCCCAACCCACCACACAAATCGCCCTCCTCCATCATCGCACGGTCGACAGCGTCACCCGCCACCACCAACCCCCTCACCAGGCCCCCAAGCCCCACACCGCAAGCATGCTAGTACGCGCGCCGGCGCGCGCCGCCGCGGCGCCCGCCACCAGAGGGCGCGCCGCCCCCCTCGCGCCCGCCGCCGCCCTTCGCCGCCGCCAACGCGCGGCGACGGCGACACGGGCGACGGCGACCAAGCAGGAGGAGCAGAGGCCCGCCGCCGGCGCGGCCGCCGCCGCCGCGGCCGCCGCGCCCGACGAGGAGCACGCCCCCAAAAAGCGCGACGACTCGTGGTTCTCGGCCCTCCTGCGCTTCGGCGGCGGCGGCGGCCCCGACGACGACGACGACGACGGCGGCGGCCCCGAGGCGGGCGGCGCCCCCGCAAAGCCCCCCAAATGGGCGTCCTTTTCCGTCGCGCGCGACGTGCCCGCCGGGGCGCTCGAGGGCCTCTCGTCGGACTACCGCGCGCCCGACCCCGCCGCCGTCGCCAAGGCGCGCGGCCGGCTCGGCGCGCTCGCGCTGCCGTGGCGCCGCTTCGCCGAGGGCAGCTTCCTCGCGTTCAAGATGGAGGGCGCCATCCCCGACGCCCTGCAGGGCGGCGCCGCGCCCTGGCCGTCCGCGGGCGCGCCCTCGGTGCCGCAGATCGCCGAGGCGCTCGAAAAGGCGGCCTACGACCCGCGGGTGGCGGGGCTGGCGGTCGAGATCGGCCCGCTGGCGGTCGGGTGGGCGCGCCTGCGCGAGATCAAGCGGTACGTCGAGCTGTTCCGCGCGTCGGGAAAGCCGTGCGTGGCGTTCATCAAGCTCGGCGGCGAGAAGGAGTACCTGCTCGCGGCCTCGTTCGCCGAGGTCTTTGTGCCGCCGTCCGCCACCGTGCGGCTAAACGGATTCGCGGTATCCGGCACCTTTCTGCGCGGCGCGCTTGACAAGGTCGGCATCGACCCGCAGGTGCGCCGCATCGGCGCGTACAAGAGCGCGGGGGACCAGCTGGACCGGCGCGACATGAGCGAGGCGCAGCGCGAGGCCCTGAACGCGCTCGTGGACGGGGTGTACGGAGGGTTCTGCGAAGAGGTGGCGCGCGGGCGCAACGGCGCCAGGGACGCGCGCGCGGCGACGGCGCTGTACGCGCCGTTCGTGGCGCCGCCCCCCCCGCCCGCCCCCGTGTTCAAGGTCGGCGCCGTCGGCGCCCCTGCCGCCCCTGCCGCCGCTGCCGCCGCCCTTGCCGCCGCCCCTGCCGCCGCCCCTGCCGCCGCCGCCGCCGACAAGACCGCCGACGACGTGCGCCGCGTGCTGGACGAGGGCGTGTTCGAGGCCGAGCGCCTGCTCGAGGGCGGGTGGGTCGACGGCCTGCTCTACGAGGACGAGCTGATCGACCTGCTCAAGCGCCGCTCGGCCGCCGCCGTCGAGCGCCTGTCGGGCCCGGGCGCCGCCGCCGCCGCCCGCAAGCGCGCGAAAAAGGCCGCCAAGGCGGGGCTGGACGCGCTGCCGCGCGTCGGGCTCCGCAAGTACAGCCGCGTCGGCCGCGGCGCGCTGTCGTTCGCGCTGCGCCCGAACTCGGGCGGCAGCAAGAAGCGCCCGCGCATCTCGGTCCTGCGCGCCGAGGGGGCCATCACCCAGGGCGGCAGCGGCGGCATCACGCCCGCGTCGCTGATCCCAAAACTGCGGGCGCTCGCGCGCGACCCCGCCACGGCGGCCGTCGTGCTGCGCGTCGACTCGCCCGGCGGCGACGCGCTCGCCTCGGACCTGATGTGGCGCGAGGTGCGCAAGCTCGCCACGAAAAAGCCCGTCATCGCGTCCATGGGCGACGTGGCCGCCTCGGGCGGCTACTACATCCCCATGGCCGCCACGGCCATCGTCGCCGAGCGCCTGACCGTCACGGGCAGCATCGGCGTCATCACCGCAAAGCCGCAGCTGGCCGGCGTGTACGCGCGCACAGGGGTGACCAAGGAGATCGTGTCGCGCGGGCGGTACGCGCAGCTGATCGCGGCGGACAACCGCCCCTTCTCGGGCGACGAGCGCGCGCTCTTCGACCGCGGCGCCGAGCGCGCGTACGCCGAATTCCGCGACAAGGCCGCCGCCAGCAGGGGCATGACGCCCGCCGAGATGGAGCGCTGGGCGCAGGGGCGCGTGTGGCTGGGCGAGGCAGCGCTCGAGCGCGGGCTCGTCGACATGCTCGGCGGGGTGGGCGAGGCCGTGCGCCTGGCCGAGATCGCGGCGGGCTTGTACGAGGGGGAGGCCGAGGTTGAGGGCGCGGAGGGCGGGGCGAAGGGGGACGCGAAGAAAAAGAACGAAGGCAAGCGCAAGCCGACGCCCGTGGTCGAGGTGACCGTGGTGCGGCCGTCGGCGCTGTCGCTGCTCAACGGCGGCAGCGGCGGTGGGGCGTCGTCGTCGTCCTCGGCCGCGCGCGGGGCGCTGGCGCTGGCGTCGCTGGCCGCGGCCGCGCTGGGAGGGGGGGCGGGCGGGGCCCTGGGGCTGATGATGATGGTGGGGGCGGCGGCGGCGGCGGCGACGACGGCGGGCGGGGGAGCAGGAGGAGGGGCGGTGTCGGCGGCGGCGTCGCTGCTGGCGTCGTCGTCGCTGGGAGCGGCCGCGGCCACGGGCGCGCCGGTGGCGATGCTGGACGCCGGCGCAGGCGGCAGCGAGGTGTCGGCCGTGGGCAGCGACATGGCCATGGCGCAGATGCGCGCGGGCGGGCTGGACGGGCTGGCCTTGCTCGGGCTCGGAGGCGGCGGCGCAGCAGTTTCCGACTGCGACGCTGCTTTCGACGAGGGCGGCAGCGGCGGGTTCAACGGCGGCGCGGCGGCCCTCTTTTCAGGCGCGGCGCTGTCGATCGACGAGGCGCTCGGCGCGCTGGTCGCCGAGATGAGACTTTGATGAGGGATTATGTCATGCTTTCGAATTTCATGTCTTTTTACTCTTGTATTTCCCGCTCGCCCGCCGCCGTCGTCGCGACTTGGAATGAATTTTGCTCGCTAGCGCGCTCCCTCGGCTCGCTCGCAACTTTCCCTCCGCTCCGCCCGCCCTCCCATGGCCATCCGCGCGCGTACCCCCCACATGTACGCCCTCCTACCCAAAGGAACACAAAGACGCCGTTTCAAGGTTTGGACAGAGCCTTTTTTCCTACTCTCTTTCGAAAAAAAGACAGAGGGAAAAAAAACCCGTCGATTAGGAAGATTTTGTACTGGGCTGCACGGGCGATGCGGTGAGTGCAATGCAGGGCCCATGCCTGGAGGTCAGGGCCGGGACACGGTGCAAGCACCGCGCCACTGTGGCCCCGCCCCCCGCCCGAAAGAAATAAATGTTGACTAGAATGCTCCCCAATGGGGAGCCATATAGTGTCAACTATATGAGAACGTATTACTACAGATGATCTTAGCCAAAAGGCCGAGAAAGGTGAAGAAAGATGAGGATGTGTGGGCGCGCCTTTATAGGGGGGGCCACCGCGTCGGCAGCAGCGGCAAAACGGGGTCGGCCGGGATCGAGGGGTGGGGGAAGGGTGGCGCGCGCGGTTGTGGGCGCGTGATCGCGTGGCACGATGGTGATCTGACTTATTTGAAGCACGATTGTCGCGGCTAAAATGCAAGGGGCGCGAGATCGGGTGAGTTTGGTCGGGGCGTTCGGTCGCAAAGTGATCAGAGCGAGAGGTCAGTGCTTTCTTTTTGTCTCGGCGCCCCCTGGACTCGAGTCGACTTGGGCAATGGCCGTGGTTATTACAAATGTGATGGGGATCGAGCCATCGGGACAGCCTAACAGGTGCGCATGGGGACATAAGGATGCGGGGGATTGGTTCTGCGGGTTCCGAGGGAGCGCGCTGTCGACCCGAGAAGCGCTCGAGAAGCGACTCGAGAGCCGGCGCCCTTGCGCCGGCGCGCTCAAGAGGAGAGGAGAGCCCCCCACTCCTCAAGCGCTCGACACGATGCCCGCCTTGTGCTGGTACGAGTCGAACGGCGTGGCGGCCGCGGTGCGCGCGGCGCGGCGCCGGCCCGCGAACCACATGCCCCCGGCGCCGAGCGCCGCGCCGGCGCCGAGCATGCCAAAGGCCAGGCCGGCGGCCGCGCCGGGCGACAGCCACCCGCTCGGCGCCGCGCCCGCGCCGGCCTTGCCGCCGCCCGAGGGCGCGGCCGCGGCCGCCTTGGCCGCCTTCTCGGCCAGGTTGTCGATGCCCTGGTACTTCTTCAGCGCGCTGCCGAAGTAGTTCTCGGCGCCGCCGTCCACGACGACCAGCCCCTCCGTGCCCTTTTTGAACACGGCGTTCTTGACGCCGCCGAGCTCGGTCAGCGACTTCAGGAAGGCCGGCTGCGACGCGGCAGCGTCGAGCAGCGCGTCGCGCGCGTCGCCCGCGGCGGGCGAGGCCGCGAACGCGGTCGACGCGACGATCGCGTGCGCGGGCACGCGAGACGTGCTGCACGACGCATACTCGGACAGGGGCTTGCACCCGCCGCCGGACGAGGCCGGGCACAGCAGCCGCAGGTCAGCGCCCCCTGGGGACGCCGCCGCCACCTCGATGGCCGACGAGTGCTTGGTGAAGCCGACTTCGCCCGCGCCGGCCAGGACGCACCGCACGGCCCCCTCGTAGTCGGCGTAGTTGTCCTTGGCGCTGCAGTCGCCCGCGCACGCCTCGCACAGCGGGGCCCAGGCCTTGCCGCCTACGATGGGGCCCTCGGGCTCTTTGACGCCAGGGGCGCACGTCTTTCCGAAAAAGGCGACGGCGCTGGCGGCGTCGTCCGTCACGTCGGCGTTCCCGCCGTCGGCCTCGCGCGACAGCGGCATGACGCCCGACGACACCAGCTCGCCCAGCGGGAGCACCCACCCGGCCGAGCGGCGGTAGCCCGTGAAGCACGCGTTCTTGCCCTTGAGGTCGGCCATCGACGGGTTGCCCTTTTCGCAGAAGGCCTTGTTGACGACGGCGACGGCGTAGTAATCAACGCCGTCCCTGCCGAGGTCGCCGCCGTAATTCTCCATGGCGATGGGGGAGAAGCCGTAGCGCTTGTACGCGCCGTACGCGTCGCTCGCGCCAAAGGACGCGATATCGGCGCTGCCCTGGCTCATCATGTCGAGGCATTGGGCGGGCGTGCCGCCAAGCACGCAGGAGAACTTGACGGCGGGGGTGTCGGCGCGCGCGATGCGGTCCGAGCACTGTTCGATGAAGCGGGCGTCGACGTCCTCAGGGATGCACAGGCGGACGGGGGTGGCCGCGGGGGCGGCGGCGACGGCGGCCGCGGTGGCGGGGGTGGGGGCGCGCGCGGCGGCGGCGGCCGGGGCGGCCGGGGTGGCGGCGGTGGCGGGCGCGGCGAGCGCCTGCGTGCGTGCGTGTTTTTGTTTTTTTGTGGTATTTGGTTGTTGGTTGGGAGGTCGTTCGGACGTTTTTGAGGTTAGACGAGCGCGCGTGGGGGCGGCAGGGAGACTTGAAAGGGGATTTTCTGGGCGGCCGGGGGAAAGGTGGGGGTCGGCGGGCGGGGGGGAGGGCGGCGGCGACGGGAAGGTGCGAGCGCGCGGCCGCCGTCCGGGCAAACGGGGGGCGTGTGTCGCGTGGGCGCCGGGGCGTGTGTCGCGCGCACGCCCGCCGTCTCGGCATGAGGCCTCTCCCGATTCCGGCGGCGTCTGCGCCCAATCGCATCGGCGCGCCCCCCCGCTTCGGTCGCCCCAATCGCGGCCGAACGGTGCGCGAGCCCACCAATCCGCGATCTTTCGCGCGCGCGCGCGGCGGGGGGGGGTGCGCGCTCTTTGGCGGGTGAAAAGAGAAAGGTCCCCTCAATTTCGCGGGGGGAGGCACTCGCCTGACAGGCCGCCGGCCGGGCGCTCATCAGCGCCAGCGCGGCCAGCAGCACGCCGGCCGCGGCGAGGGGGTTGGAGCGAAGCATCCTTGTGTTTGTGATTTGCAATTCTAGTTCGTGTGCGCAATTGAGATGAAATTGAGAGTGAGGGAGGCGCACGTGTAAGATCAGCAAAGCTGGGGAGCGATTAATAAAGGGCTTGTTTTGTCGCGAGGCGAGGCGGGGCGTCCGCCGGCGCCTGTTGGAGGGTTGGCACCACGATCAGCGGTGCATCTCGCGTCGACATCTCGCTCGCCTAAAACAGCTCCGTGACCGCGCGCTCAAGGCGCTGCAGGACGACGCGGGCGTTGGCCGCCTCGACCATCGCGGCGTCCCCCCGCTTCCCCTCCACCTCGTCCGGAGGAGGAGGAGAAGAAGAAGAAGAAGAGCGGTCTGCGTCTCGGCCGCCGCCGCCGCCGCCGCCGCCGCCGCCGCCGCCGCCGCCGCCGCCGCCGCCGCCGCCGCCACCGCCGCCCCTGGCCGTCGCCGCCGCCTCTGCCCTCCTCAGCAGAGCGCGCGCGCTCTGGCGCACGTATCGCGCCGCCTCGGAGGGCGCCGAGGGGCTCTTGGGCGGGGCGTGGCGGGGAGCAGGCCGCTCCCCGCCGCCGCCGAGGGCGCCCTCCCTCGCGAGGTCGGCGCAGCGCGCGGCCAGCGCCGCCGCCGCCCGCCACCACCGGGCCCGCCCCTCCTCGTCGTCGCTGTCCTCGGCATCGGCGTCGGCGTCGACCGCCCCCGCCGCCGCGGACAGGCGCGCAAACGCCCAGAGCAGGGCGGACGCCTCGCGCGGGCCGAGAGTGGCGGCGGAGCCGGGCCCGGCGCGCAGGAGCCGCCCGGCCAGAGCGCGGCGCCAGGACGCCGGCGGAGGGAGCAGCAGCGCGGGCGGGCCCTCGGCGCTCGAGGCGGCGGACGCCGCCGCCGTCGTCGCCGCCGACGGGCCGTCCCTGCCCCGGGGCGCGCGACACAGCAGCGCGGCGGCGGTCGCGATCGCCACGACCTCGCGCGCGCCCGCTCTATCGGGCCGCCGCCGCGTGGTCGTGGATGCCGGCAGCAGGAGGGACTCTGTCGCAGCAAACCAGGCCGCCGCCGCCGCCCGCTCCTGCTGCTGCTCGTCCTCGTCGCCCGGCCGCGCCCCCGCTTGCTGCTGCTGCTGCTGCTGCTGCTGCTGCTGCTGCTGTTGCCCGCCGCCACCGCCGCAACGAGGAGGAGGAGACGGACGCAGCCGCCGCCAGCGCACCAGCCACGCCAGGCCCTCGCCCAGGGCGGCCAGCTCTCCCGGGCGGGAGGCGGCCGCGGCCGACGCGGCCGCCGACGCCCGCACAAGCGCCGAGGCGGCGCCGGCCACCGCGCAGCGGTCGTCGGCGGCCAGCAGGAGGCGCCCGAGCGACCAGCAAGCGGTGGCAACGTCGGCGGGATTGGGGAGGAGGACTGGAGCGACGGAGGAGACAAAAGGCCCGAGCGAGGTAGGCTCACCGCTGCCGTCAGAGCAGCCGCCGCCGCCGCCGCCGCCGCCGCCGCCGTCAGAGCCGCCGCCGCCGCCGCCGCCGCCGCCTGCCGGCGGCGCAAACGCGCGCTCAGCCGACGCGCACCAGGCGGCCAGCCACGCGCGCGGCGGGCGGTGCGACATGCGCGCGAGCGCCCAGAGCGCGGACGCGAGCTCGCGTGGCCTGAGCGCGGCCGGGTCGGTCACGGCGACGATGCGGCGCACGGCTGCCGAGATGGCCGCCCGAGGAGACGACGACGAATCATAAGGCGGCGCGTTGCCGCCGCAGGCGCCGCCGCTGCTGTTGCCGCCGCCGCCGCTTCTGCTCCGCTCGTCGTCGTCCCGCTCCTCCTCCTCCTCCTCCTCATAACCCTCGTCCCCGAGCTCCCACCACCGCACGGCCGCCCACAGCGCCATGGACGCGTGCCGCCCGTCGAGCGACGCAGCCCCGCCTCCCGCCTCGGCCGCGGCGTCGGCGACCGCGCCCAGCAGCGCCGCGCGCGCCCTCGGCGGCACGCAAAGGGCCGCGGCCCCCCACGACCCGTCTTCGGGCGCGGCCGCGCCCGCCCCCGCGGCCGGCGCCGACGGCGACGGCAACGGCCCCGCCGAGGCGACCACCGCCGCCGCCAGGCCCCACGAGGCGTTGGCCGCCTCCTGCGCGCTCAGCTCGCCGTCCCTGGCCGCGGAGAACAGCTCGGCTGCCAGAGCAGAGAGCCAGGCGTCAAACTCGCCTGCGGCCGCGCGCGCCTCGGCCCGCGTCATTGGCGTCGCCGCCGCCGCCGCCGCCGACGCTCGGGGGTCGGGCGGCGCGCCCCTAGCGCCCTGCGCTCGGCTGCGGCTGCGGCTGCGGCTGCGGCTGAGGCTGTGGCTGCGGCTTTGGCTGCGGGCGCGGGCGCGGCCGGGGAATGGGAGCACGAGAGGGCTGGGGGCCGGCCTGACGGGGTATGCCGCCGCTCCTGACGCCGCTGCCGCTGCCGCTGCCTCCGCCCCGCCGGGCCTTGCCATACCGCCGCCGCCGCCGCTGCCGCCGCCGCCGCCGCCGCCGCCGCCGCCCAGCACCATCCCGCGCCCGCCCAGCCGCCCGACCGCCCACGCCGCGTTCGCGAGGCCCTGCGACCCGAACGCCGGCAGCTGCCGCCGCGCCCCGGCCAGCAGGCGCGCCGACCAGCGCGGCGGCGGGCGGAAGCGCAGCGACGCCAGTGCGCGCAGCGAGGCGGCCAGCGCCGGCGCGCAGTAGGACCGCAGGCGCGGCCGCATGGCGCCGAGCCACGCGCGCATCCAGTAGTCGGGGGGGGACAGGCCGAGCGCCGCGGCGGAGCACAGCAGGGACGCGAGCTCCTCGGTGTGGGCGTGGGGCAGGCGCGGGCGGCTGGCGGCGAGCAGGTGGCGCGCGGCGTGGCGCGCGGCGGCGCCGGCCTCGTCGCAAGCGGAGGCAGGGGCGGGGGCGGGGGCGGGGGCGGCGGCGGGGGCGGCGGGGGCGGCCTGTTCTTTGCCCTGCTGTTGTTGCCGGCGGCCCAGCCTCAGCCGCTGCTGCTCGAGCCGCGCCGTGGCCCAGCACGCGTTGGCCAGATCCTGCGTGTTGAAGTCGGCGGCGCGCGGGAGGGCGGCGCGGCGCCAAGCGGCCAGCCACCACTCTGGGGGCAAAGGCGCGGGCGGCGGCGGCGGCGGCCGCGTCCCGTCGTCGCCGGCGGCGCCGCAACGATCGTCGTCGTCGTCGCCCGCGGGCTCGGCGGCGCCGCACAGCACGGCCGCCGACCACAAGGCGGTCGCGAGCGCCTGCGGGGAGGGGAAGTCGGCGCCGTCGTCACCAGCGTCGGCGCGGAAGAGCACCGCCGCCGTCCCGCGCCACAAAAGCGAGGGCGGCTGCTCCTGCTCGTCTCTCTCCTCGCCGCCCTCGCTGCCACTGCCGCCCTGCGTCTCTCCTCCCCTTGGCGGCCGCCACCCGAGCTTGGCCAGCGCCCACAGCGACGAGCTGATGCCCGGCGCCGTGAGGCGGTCCGCGCCGCCGCCGCCGCCGCGGCCGCCGCCGCCGCCGCCGCCGCCGCCGCCGCCGCCGCCGCCGCCGCCGCCGCCGCCCGCCGCCTCGCGCCGCAGCAGCTCGGCCAGGCGCCCAGCCGCCGCCCGCCCGGCCCACGCGCCAGCGCGCCCGCCGCCGCCGCCGCCCGCCGCCACGCCCTGCCCGAGCGCGGCCAGCGCCCAGAGCGCGTTGGACAGCGACTGGGCAGAGTAGTGCTGGGGCGGCCGCTGCCGCTGGTGGCTCTGGTGGCGGGGCCGGTGGTGCTGGTGGTGGTGCTGGTGGTGCTGGCTCTGCCGCCCCTCCTCGGCGTCGGGCGGCGGGGCCGCGTCGAGGAGCGTGTCGACGAGGCCGTCCGGGGGCAGCTGGCCGAGCGAGGCGACGGCCCAGAGGGCCATCGAGAGGTCGCGGCCGCCGAGCAGCGGCGTCGGCGTCGGCGGCGGCGTCCGTCGGGTGGCGGCGCCCGCGCCGAGCAGGCCCCCGCCCTCTCTGCTCTGCCTGCCGACGGGCCTCCGCCGCCGCCGCCGCCGCCGCTCCTCCGACACGCACCGCAGCAGCGCCCGCTGCAGCGCGTCCGCCGCCTCGCCGCGCAGCCCGAGGCGCGCGCACGCCCACAGGCCCGTGGCCATCGCGCGCGGCGCGGGCAGGCGGCTGCCGGCGGGCGCGGCCGCCGCGCGCTCGGCCGCCGCGCCGAGCTGGCCGAGCAAGAAATTGCGCAGGGCCAGCGGCGGCGGCGGCGGCAGCGGGGGCGAGGGGGAGGGGGGCCGGGGGTCGCCGCCGCCGCCGCCGCCGTGGTGGTGCTGCCCTTGTCGTTCTTGCTGCTGCTGCTGCTGCTGCTGCTGCTGCTGTTGCTGCTGCTGCTGGAGGCGCGCCAGGCGGGCGAGGGCCTCGGCCGCGTCCCGCAGCGGCAGGCAGGCCCCGGGCCCGGCGTCGGCGGCGGCGGTGGCGGCCGCCGCGGGGCAAAGGAGCTCGACCGCGGCGGCGAGCTCGGCGGGCGAGCGGCAGTCCCGGAACAGGACGCGCTGCTGCTGCTGCTGTTGCCCGGAAGCGGGTCGAGGTGCGGCGCTGTCGGGCGCTGCCGGGAGCCTCGGCGCCGCCGCTGCTGTTCTCCTGCGGTCGAGCTGCTGCCGACGCTGCTGCTGCTGCCGCTGCTGCTGCTGCAACAAGGGCAGGCGCGGGCGGCGGCGGCCGGCCAGCGCCGCGCTCGTCGTCGTCGGGCCGGCCAGCAGCCGCGCCGCCGAGGAGGCCATCCTTATGCGCGGCGGGGCCTTGACGACGCGCGCGGCATCATCGCCATCTCGCGAGCGGGCGCCTCTCCCTCGACGCAGAGGAATGGGCGGCGATGTCTCAACTCGGGTTCACACGGGCGGCTTGCAAGGATGGGGGTCCCGCGAGAGAGACAGATAGAAAGAGAGAGAGAGAGGGAAGGAGGAGGTTCTGAAGCGAAGGGGTCCCTGGCTTGGGCTGTGAGGGCAGTGGGCCGCGCGTGTTTGTGGCGATTTCACGAGTTGCGGTTAAGCAGCGCGCGGGGACACAAAATGAGCGGGCGTCCCGCCTCGACGCCGCCGCCGAACGCAGGCGGGATGCCGACCCGCGCGCACGACGACGGCCGCGAGCGCTATTTGGGCAAACATCAATGTGCGCGTGAATTTTACAAAGGTTGGAGAGTTGCGTACAACAAAGCGGAAGGAGCGGAGCGACGAAGGGTTCGGTCGGTCGGTTGCAAGAAACGGAGGCAACGAAATGGAAAGAAATCTCGCGCGCAAACTGATCGCAAAGCAACGAAAATCAAATCAACCGGGAATCTCGGCGCCGACGCATCGATCGTATTGTTCCGGCGCCGACCAAACGCCCCGTGCCCTGCAACCCCCTCCTCACACGCCCGCGACGTCACAACCTTTGACCCCAGGCCCGCCAAAGGGATCCGCGCCACGGGGCCGCAGCAAGGAGGCGGCCGACAGACGCGCGGCCCGACCCGGCGGCGTTGTCGGCGGCGTTGTCGGCGGCGGCGGCGGCGGCGTTGTCGGCGGCGGCGGCGGCGCGCAACGCCGCGGGGGCGGACGATGCCCCGGTCCTGCGGCGGCCGTAGACGTCAGAGGCAGATGCCGCGACGGGGGACAAGCCGCCGCCCTCCAAGAGGGTCGCCTCCGCCGTGTCGACGGCGCGGCGGCCGAACTCGCCTTCCTCTGCCTCGCCGCCGTCGCCGCCCTCGTCGCCCAGCTGTTGCAGGAGGCGGCGGCGGCCGAGCGCGCCGGCGTCGGCGCCGCCGACGCCGCCGCCCGCGATCCCTCCAAGGCCGCCCGTGCCAAGGCCACCCGCGCCGGCTCCACCTCCCACGCTGCCAACGCCACCACCGCTGCCGCCGACGCTCGCGCCTGTGGTGGAGCGGTTGTTGCTGTTGTTGTCGATGCCGACAAAGGCGCTGCCGCTGCCGCTGCCTCTGCCGCTGCCGCTGCCGCTGCCGCCGAACGGACGGACGCGGGATTGGGCCGTCTGACCGCCGCCGCTGGTGCCGCTGTCGACCGATTGTTCGTCGGGCGTGGCCAGGCCGGACGTGGTCGTGGCGCCGGCCGATGCGCCGCCGATCTGGCGGAGGGCGCGCGCGGAAGAAGCTACGGGCGCCTGCAGGTCGGCGACGAGGAGGAGAGAGACGAGCAGGAGAAGGAGGGGGCGGCGGCCTCCGTTCGACATCATCGTTTTGTTTTTTTTGTGGTTTTGCTTTTTTGTTTTGTTGGTTTTGAGGACGGTGAGGGAGCGTCCTGTTTGATGGTGCTGGTTGAGCAAGGGAGATAGTGATGCACGTGCCGCTCGTTCCGCGTGAACGAAAGCGATGAAGGGACGACACAAGTGCGTCGCCGCTCTTTTTTTCTGGCAAAACGCTCCCTCTCGCTCTCGCTTTGCCGGCTCCGCTTCCCGCCGAGATGGAGCGCTGGGCGCAGGGGTGCGTGTGGCTGGGCGAGGCGGCGCTCGAGCGCGGGCTCGTCGACATGCTCGGCGGGGTGGGCGAGGCCGTGCGCCTGGCCGAGATCGCGGCGGGCTTGTACGAGGGGGAGGCCGAGGTTGAGGGCGCGGAGGGCGGGGCGAAGAGGGACGCGAAGAAAAAGAACGAAGGCAAGCGCAAGCCTACGCCCGTGGTCGAGGTGACGGTGGTGCGGCCGTCGGCGCTGTCGCTGCTCAACGGCGGCGGCGGCGGGGCGTCGTCCTCGGCCGCGCGCGGGGCGCTGGCGCTGGCTTCGCTGGCCGCGGGTCGGGGCCTTGGGGCTGATGATGATGGGGGGGGCGGCAGCAGCGGCGACGACGACGGCGGGCGGAGGAGCAGGAGGAGGGGCGGTGTCGGCGGCGGCGTCGATGCTGGCGTCGTCGTCGCTGGCGGCCGCCGCCACGGGCGCGCCGATGGCGATGCTGGACGCCGGCGCGGGCGGCAGCGAGGTGTCCGCCGTGGGCAGCGACATGGCCATGGCGCAGATGCGCGCGGGCGGGCTGGTCGGGCTGGCGTTGCTGGGACGCCGCCGCCTTCCGAGATGCGGCACAGCAGTTTCCGACTGCGACGCCGTTATCGACGAGGGCGGCATCGGCGGGTTCGGCGGTGGCGCGGCGGCCCTCTTGTCGGGCGCGGCGCTGTCGATCGACGAGGCGCTCGGCGCGCTGGTCGCCGGGACAATTTTTTTTTTTAGATGTCTCTGTGGTCTAGGAGTCTGTTTGTGTTCGCACCCTGTTGCTGATTTGATCGATCCCGCTCGCCGCCGTCATCGCGACCCAATCTCGCTCTTCTCCTCGATTCGCGCGCTACACCCCACCCCCTCCGCCCGCGGCCTCTACGCGCCCGCCTGCGCGCGCGCGCCCACACGTACCGTTCCCCCTCCCACGCACAACATTTTAAGGTTTTGGTCGAGCCTTTTCCACTCCTCTTTGATGAAGAGATGACAAACACCCGATGACTAAAGGGGGACGCAATGCCTGGCCTCAAGGGCGGGGCCGAGACACAGTGTGTGCGTCTCGGCCCCCGTTGAACAGGGTCGGGACACAGTTTGTGTCCCGGCCCTGCTCGAGAGGCTGGGTCGAAGACACAGGGGTGTGTGTCCCGTCCCAGCCTTTGGCGGCGGGCCGAGACACAGGGGTGTGTGTCCCGTCCCAGCCTTTGGCGGCGGGCCGAGACACAGGGGTGTGTGTCCCGTCCCAGCCTTTGGCGGCGGGCCGAGACACAGGGGTGTGTGTCCCGTCCCAGCCTTTGGCGGCGGGCCGAGACACAGGGGTGTGTGTCCCGTCCCAGCCTTTGGCGGCGGGCCGAGACACAGGGGTGTGTGTCCCGTCCCAGCCTTTGGCG
>Ga0209491_10004427_pt1 | contig 21725 bp, 29 predicted proteins | sample BON02_FD_187213 | JGI IMG/M metagenome (GOLD analysis project Ga0209491, IMG submission 187213) | Freshwater microbial communities from Lake Bonney liftoff mats and glacier meltwater in Antarctica - BON-02 (SPAdes) (version 2) | ecosystem: Environmental > Aquatic > Freshwater > Ice > Glacier... | reverse complement strand
CGTTCGGTTAGGTTAGTGGGGATGGCCCCGTTATGGTTTTTACTTCTATTCGAAATTGGTTGGTAGACAGAAGTGAGAAAAGGCCAGCCGCCTCCCGTATTTTTTGGCGACTGGCCACGCCGTGCCTATGACGGTCCTATGACGGTCCTGATCTCAATAGCAGGCGACGTAGGTGCGCCACTCCAATTCCGCCCCATCCGCAGCCGACAACCTTTTCTGTTGTGTGATGTGTGCGTTTAACTTCGGCCCACAATAGATTAACAGTACAGCCTTCATTGCGATGCTTGACACCCTCCGCGATATCGTGAAAGACGATCAGTCGTGGGTGCAGCGATTGAGCAAATACCCAATCTGATTTAACCCCTTCATATGAATGGTCGCCATCAATAAACACCACATCGAATGGACCCTGCTGCCTAGCCGCATCCTGTATTTGCTGGTCGGTACTGCTGCCACGAATCACAGTCTCCGTATTGCCAGGCTGTGGGTCCACATCTATACTCACTGTTGTCACCCCTAAACACGCAGACCTCATTTGAGGTTCAAGACCGCCGTTGCGAGAGCCAATAATCAAGATGCGATCGCTGGGCTGCAACTGAGAAACAAGCCAAGCCAGCTCCCGTTTATGTTGTTCACACCGGACACCACCAACACGACTTACCTCCCACTCGAAAGCCTGATTCACAACCGCAGGGTAGATTACAGTCGGATCATACTGAGCCTTCAGCTTACAGTTGTCAGCGAATTCATTCCACCCTTCCTCTGGCTGGAAGTGGTCGCCCGGCCAAGCCTCAACACCACCATACCCTTGCTTTACAATCTTACCGGGCAGGTACTTCGCACGGACGGCGAAAAACGTCCCACTGTAATGCCAACTGTTCTTTGGACTCAAGGGTGCGTTACCATACGTTCGGAATGACCCAAATGTCTTGTAACCTTCACCCATTCGTCGAACTATTTCCACCTGGTTAAACACAACGGTTTCGTACATAATCTCAGACCACAGCCTTACAGGTTCGTGCGACTCAGTATGAGGTCGTACCCCTTTACCATGGCAGTAGATCAGAACGTCATTATCACCATTTGGTATCAGTTTTTGGAATTCCCGGAACGATACAGACTCACCATCCTTCTCGTTGTTCGGTCTGGTAATAATCTCAAATCGATCCGAGAGCAGTTCACGCACACGAGCCATTCTGGCAGGATTTGGGAATTCAGCCAGTCCGACCAAACACTTCCCATTGATTGTTTCCGCCAACTCGTTCCACTGATCGACATGCCATTCCCAGCAGGAATCACAGGCTGGCCAAAGGTGAGCGGCAAAGTGGATCACAGGCTCACCAATAAACGGATCAGCAACGGGTAAATCCGCTGCCTGCACACGAGAGTGAACCTGCTTCTGCAACTGACTGTAAGGAAGCGTACTGAACTGACGACCGCGAGGTTTTGTGACACCACGAGGTTTTGGTCTGTGCGACGGATTAGGGATGGATGCCAGTTTAATGGCCCGATCGAGAAGTGTTCCAGCACCCTTACGTAGCAGGATGTTAGGTGATATGCTCGTAATCCGCCCGGCCATTTCAAGCATCACGTTGCCCGATGCCCGCAAGGCGTCTACGAGTATATCTTTGTTGCTGACTAACTGGTCAATAATCTGATCACGATTCGCCTCGCATCCGGCAACGCCCCAGTCATTCATTTTTGTGGCCAGATTATTACAACCGCAACCACCAGTTTTAATAGTAACGATACCCTCTATAATGCTTTTCAATGCGTCTCCGACAGCCTCTTTACTGTGCCTTCTCGGTGTCGTAGGACGAATGTTGGCGTTCTTTGTCTTTACGATTTCATCAGCCCATAACTCAACAGGCAGGGGTTCAATGCCCCACGATTCGCGATAGCCCTGCACTTTATGCAGCGGCAACCCGGCACGTCCTTCGCAGATGTCTCGCATGCGGCCATGTAAATGTTTGCATTCAATCATTCCGTTACCCTCACAGTTATCACGGCATTAGGGCCTACGTCGCAGCAACCCCAACCCGTGATCGTGACAACGGCCTCAAACGGGTCACAAGACACCAGCGTCATTGGGTTTGGTGTACCGCCCTGCACGCACGGGGTGCCTGCGTTGTTCGCGAAAAAACCAACGGTTGGCGGAGAATTATGGCACCTCACCCCGAAGTGGCACGGTTCGTCGAATGCCCCTGACCAGCAGTCTTCAAGAGCACCTGCAATCCCTTCCTGCCCTAACGCTATGGTAGTGCCAACCGCAAGTTCCGGGCAGCCAGATATGGCTTCAATTGTGGCGTAGAGAGTCAAAGGCATTCTTCGATCAGGGCAACACGGAGAAACGATTGTTAGTTCCTCAACCGTGCAGTCCGTTCCGCACGTCTTACAGATGACTTCTATCGTTGCTGTGGTTTCGCCGTCTTCCAGTAGAACGCCCCATGTTGCAGAAACAGTGTCTGGGCAGCCTATGGTTTGCTCCTGAGATCCAATCAATGTGAGACCGTCGGGCAGAAGAATACTCAACTTCGTCTGCTTATTCTCGCATCCAACGCATAGCATCTCAAAGCTAATGTCGTACCCACCCATTTCAGAAATATCTTCTGGAATGAACGTCTCCGAGCAGCCTTCATAGCCTTCATCAAAGCACGCAGTTGTTCGTCCGAAACCGTCAAATGAAGACCAAGTGACGCACAAGCAACGGCAATGGCAGGAACAGTCAGTACACTTTGCCTGAGCATCACCAGCGATCACAACGAATGAACCGTCGTAAAATTCCCAACGTGCGGACATAGGGTCGCAGGAGGCTTGAACTGGATCACCATCACCCAAATAGGACTCAAGGCTTAATGTGCTGATACCATACTCATTATCGTCCAAGTGGACGCTTACACGTTTCTGTGGATCCCCATCCACTTCAATCGTCCAAGTCGCCTCGTAATCGTTGATGCACGTCACTGTGGTTGACTCGGTGTATCCGTCGAATACACGAATACAGGCTCTGTCACATTTGCAATTATTGCACGTCTTCTTCTGAAGCCTCGGCTTGTAATCGGCAGGCTCAACTGTGATACGTCCTGTCGTCTCATACGAGTCATTGAAGACAACATCAAACGAGACTGACATGTTTCTACAGTTCGTTCGACGTTCAGCGATAGTGTCGCCCATAGACTCCATTAGACGAGAATCGACACCACCACTACCCGCTGTATCTGGGTGATAGTGGCCTAACGCGACAGATTCCAATGCCCAGAAACACTGGTCGTACTCATCACGATAAAACCGCACAGAAAAATCAATGGGGTCACCACCACACGCAAACAATCCTGCATACTGCCGTGAGCACCCATCGGCATCAATCCACTGAGCTTCGACAGATTCAGTGGCTGTGTACCCGTCTTCCCAATCCAAGTCGTTACATATATTATTATCAGTGAACAAAGACACGCACGCACGAATAGGAATGCACTTACAACAATGCCCTTCGGTCTCGGAGAACGCAATACCACCGCAACCGTCGCGAACAGTACAGGGGCCGCAACAACATCTTGGATTCTGAGCCATTATTTACACACCGCTTCTTCAGGACATTGCAAAGAAATAATCTCCCATTTTGCACCTGGAGGCTCATCACAGGGGCCATCCTCATAACTTCTTAACCATGTGGCATGGCCAATCATATTCAACAGTTCATCTGGTGGGTGATTGAGCCAACCTTCACCCATGTCCCACACGTCGATCGTGTATAATTGGGAATCATAATCATAGGTGCTGCCCGGCAGTGCGTTAGTGTTAGCCATATCAATCCCAGTTGGCCCTGAAATAACAAGGGCTTGAGCAAAGCAATTAGTACACGCCTCACCAGCCGCGACGATTCGAAATCGCACGCTAATACTGCCACCACCGCCACCACCATGTGGTACCCACTCACTGAAGATGTGCTCAGCTCGGAAATATTCACCCTCTGCAATTGACAGGCTAGGGTTTCGATTGACCACGTCAATTTCAAGCAGTGAGTCTGTTAAACCATCTTCATCGTTCCTTCGTAGGATGGTTGCGGTGCCTGTGCCCGGTGTATCTAGGTCAGTTGCTGCCGGTATGTCTGACGTTGCCGTACAATGGTTTGCTGGGTGGGCAGTCCTGCGGGGGCTTCTCCTGTCTTTAGGCCCCCGCTTGTTCTCCAGTTGGCTCATATAGTCTTGAACCATCGCCTTAACCTGCAACGCAAGTTCAAGGGTTAGCTGTGCGGGAGGGCTTGGCATTATGAACTTATTCCCGGTAGTGCTGAGAACGGCAGGGATTTATAGATATCAAATTTAAGGAATACGAAGTCGCTGGGCGATGGTTCAAAAAGCTGCCTACCATTTCCATTTAACCCCACAGGCTCTGATACCGGCTTAAACTCCGCGTCGACGCAGTCTATGGTTTTATAGGCCTCCACGCCTATTTCAAAATCTATTTCCAACACCCTCTTGCGGAAACCTGCGTCCAGAGGTTCAAAGGCCCAGCCTTCTGGCTTGATCTTGATCGAATAGGATACAGGGTAAAAATAGGTTTCCCCCCGAAGCTCCCTCGCACCAATGCCTAGTCCGGACATCTTAGCTAGGCCAATACCAATACTTAGCCCACCGATAGTGATATTATCACTGTTGATGGCGTTTCTGTAGCCAAGCACCCAAGGTGGTACCGTTCTTACGTTCGCTTGAAAGGATGCGATCAGGTGGTCAGCCTCCCGCGTGGGTGGGTCACTGAAGGGGTCACGGGCTGAGTTTAGAATAGCCTCGTCAGTATTAACGTCGTACAGAATCAGTTCTTCAAAAGCCTCTGTAGACCACGTTAAAAGGACCTCATCAGCTTCAGGGTCTACAGGGTCAAAGGATCTCTCATCGGAGTAGCTATATGCTGCCTCCCAACCCGCCCAAGGGTCTGAGTTGGTAATGGAGATTGACTTGCAGTACGCATTGGGGTCCTCCGGGTGTACACTACCAATAATTGGTAGCCCCCCGTGGGACCCTATGGCATAAGGTCCATCCAGATCACTGTCGGTCTTCAGCTTGAACTTGCGTTCGTATTTACGCTTCCCTGAGTCGTTAGACGCTGACCGCCCTCCTGCAATTTCACCAACTAATGTTATGGTCATGGGGTTGTTACTCCAACAACTACGAGTCCTGGGGCCACTGCTGCGGCTGTGTTAGCTGCAACCTGTGCCAGCAGGGCAATCTGTTTACGGGCTAGCTTATCTTTACGGTCTTGGCCCATCATGGAGAGGATACCCTTATAGGCTTCTGAGCTTCCCTTCTGCATGATTGAAGCCCCCCACTTACCGGATGCCGTCTCAGGGGCTTTTTTATTAAAGCCTTCACCCTTGCGGCTGGGGGAGTTTTCTTCAGGTGGTGGGGCATCTTCATATTTAAGTTTACGCTTGGGGTCGTTCTGCATACCCTTCAGCGTATCCAGTGGGTCCAGTACGGCCTGCTTGAAGCTGTCGCCTAAAGATGAACCAAGTTGGTCAAGGTCCGTCTTCAGGCTAGTTTCAAGGCCAGTAATTACCCTGTCTGGAATCTCCGGCATATCATCAATTGTGTTGATGTACCCCTTTGTTAATGGCTCCCACACGTTACTAAAGTCATAGTCCCCGCCTGTGAGGAAGGCCATGACGTTGTCCCAGATACGCTTGATATTCTTACCAAGGTTCTCGAACGTGGTTAGAACATTGGACCCCACTGTGACTATAATGTTTCCGAATTGTTCCCCAAACCACATAACATAAGAGGGCAGGATTTTTGTAAAGAAGTGCTTCAAATCCTGACCAAAACTTATGATATCCAGCAGGGCGTCCTTGTACCAGTATTCAAGTATGGTTGACCAGTTGTTCACGGCCCACAGGACTGTTTGTGAAATAATCAGCCACCCCTGAGCCATGTGGTCAATCAAGCGATAAAAGTTATCGGTCGCCCAGTTGATCCACGTTGTAAGTACCTCACTGCCACCGGAGAAGCCCTCCGACAGCTTGTAGCCAAACATGATAGCAAAGCCTTCAGCGGCAGACTTGAGCCTCCTCATAGCCCCACCGGGTCCAGCGTCCAGAGCATCACTACCATCCTTTGCGTACCCTTGTAGGGCATCCATCTCATCAGCCATCTTACGAACGCTTGCCCCCGTCTCAGACAGCACAAGGCCCCCCGTTACGCCAAGGATACCAAACGCATCCGAGAATTTCTTCATCTTCTCTACGTCGGTCAGGTTGGTCGTACCCGCTTCCATGATCTCAAAAGCCTCAGTCAGGCCAACGAAGTTACCGTTGATATCCGTGAAGGACTGCCCGAAGATATCAGCCATGCGTTCAGCATCCGAACCTGTAAGGGTTAGGATACGCCTCATAGTGGTACCGGCTTGCTCACCCCTAATGTTCATGTTACCAAGCATTGCCGTAGCCGCCGTGGCTTCGGATAGGGATACGCCCATTACTTCGGCAACCTTGCCGGTGTATTTCATGGACGCACCAATATCGTCAAGCGTATTTAAGCTGTTGTTTGAAGCATACGTCAGGATGTCCGCCGCCTTACCAGCTTCAGTCGCATCCATCTTAAACACACGCAAGGTTGAGCCAAGATAGATGGCAGAGTTAGCGGCATCTGTCCCTGTAGCCCGTGACAGGCTCATGACGCTTTCGGTGATGGTGTCAATCTCTTTGGGGCTGAAGTTGGATGTACCGAGTGAGGTCATCATTGCCGCAACCTCCGTTGCCGTAAAGGATGAGTTACGCCCGAGATCCTGTGCTTTCGTGCTTAACAGTGATAGTTCGTCGGCGGTAGCACCGCTCCGCTGGGCGACCATTCTCATCTGGTCGTCAAACTCGATCATCTTGTCGACCGAACCCTTTGCAGCCTTGCCAATTGCGAGGAAGGCACCAGAAGCGACAACAGACCTACCAAAGGCAGCAACCCGTGATCCAGCTCTATCAGAGGCTCTGGCAACCCTCCCGATCCGATCTTCAACAGCTCTCATCGACCCTACGAGCTGAGAGACATCAGCTCGCATCGAGACGACCATATCACCTAAGCTAGGCATTGTTTCTTCCCTTATATGAAGCGGATATTTCTGAGGCGGTTGCTTGCACCTCCTCCACCCAAGGGGTTGCTACCTGTTCGATTTCTGAATCTCCCGAATGGCACTTGAAGTAGTGGGAGAGCATTGAGGTTATGAGACCAAGCATTCGTTCGGTGTGGTACAGTGGTTCTACTTGGTCGTAGGCCGCCCACTCATCAAACTGGTCTGGGGTCATGGTGGATAGTAGGCCGTCCACATCGACGGTGCCTACTAGCTTGGCCAGACGGAAGGCTAGAAGTCTTCCTCGGTCTCTTCGGAGTTTCCCACTAGTGCATCTACGTCTTTGTCAGACATGCCACAGACTCCCTGGGCTGCTGAAACAATACGTTCGACGACGGTGATGGGCTGAGATCCAACGACCCCAACGTCTTCTTCGCGGAGGATAAGTGTTCCGCCCTCGTCGCAAAGGCACGCCACTACGAGGCGTTCGCGAATCTCCTGTAGTTTGCGTTTGTTACTCTTACCTGAGGAGGTCTGGAATTGCTTCTCAAAGGCTGACCGCTCTCGGGCGGTCATACCCTTGACGTAAACGATTCCACCTAGCTCTGGGGCCGCAACAACCTGAATAGTTACTGGGGCTTTTGTAAGGAACTGTTCTCTTGTAATTACACTTGGCATTGTTCTGCTATCTTAGTCGGGGTTAAAAGCTGAATTATATCTAGTCTTCGTCGTCGAAGTCGTCATCGTCATCGTCTTCGTCGTCTTCATCTTGAACCAACTCATCTCGGGCTTCTAGGAGAGCATCCATGTATTTCTCATGTGCTATACGTAAGGCACCCTTAGTGCGTTCGTCCATTCCATCCACTCTGTCAATACATTCTTGATCAGCGGCCTCTGCGAGGCCACCATGTACCAGCCGGTAAGCATCAGCGTGTTCGACGACGCTACCGGCTGGTACATATCTCACCCCATTTTCAACCACAACGATTGAGGGGTCTGCACTGCTCGTAGCCATTAAAGTGATAAGTAATCGGGCTTTCACTATTCTCTCCTGCTTACCAGCCGGGTAGCTCGGTCAACGTAAGTGTTGAAGTAAATTTCACACCGTCTGACATAGCGACGGTGAAGTCAAGGGACATACCCGCTGACTTAAATGTCCACGTTGTTGCGTCCGCAAACACAACAGCACATTCCCTTTCAGCGGGGGTGGTAATGTTTGATGTAATATCACCATGTACGGCTGGGTCAAAGAAACCCCCAATGGATATCTCACCCGGCTCCGAGTACCCTGTCTGTGAGTACTCCTTACCGGCATCGGTTGTGGAAAGTGTAGTGCAGTCGAACGTCTCAACTTCCGCACCAGAGAACGAAATGTCCGTTAACTGGGCCATGGCTGCATAGACGCCACCAACCCCCAGTTGAAAGACTGTACCTTTGCTCTTGATCTTAGCCATTATGTTTTATCCTCTGCGGCCACGGTTTTTGGCCAAGTATTGTCGAATTTTTGTTCTTGCAGTTCTTACCATTGCCCGCCGCATTCCTGCACCTGATGCGTTAAAGGCTCGCCTCATGAAGTGGGCAAACCCGGGGGCAATTGACATCCTGCCGGTATTTTTACCACTTCTATGTCTACGTTGAGAGGTCCCTAAGATAAGCCAATGGACGTTACGTGCGGAGATACCTACCCCATCACCGCGACCACGGGCCGTCGTCTTAGAAATGCCCAACTGTCTGGACTTATTAACCCCAACAGAAAAACCGACTCTGAATGAGTCGGACAGAGTGGAACCAGAGTTACGTCGGGCACCGGTTCTAATGGACCTGCCAAGGTATTTGTAACCTGAGGGTAATCTAGCCTTTGCTACTTGACGAACCACCCTAATTGATGCCAGAACCGCCGAGTTGGCTATCTTCTTTGCATCAGATCTCCGCAGACGGGCCAGCATCCTTATGATGGATCTATGGCCTCTTACGAAGTTGCGATTACCGCCACCGCCACCCCCAAAACCAAACATAAAGCACCCCCTAGTATCTCAGCTCATCCCCGGCCAAGTCAAAGCCGGTTGGCTCAGAAACTTCGAACGCGGAAGCCCCATCCTTGCGGGATGAGATTTTATACTGTGTTCTTCCAGGGTCCGACCAATCCCATGCGGTTTCACCAAGGGAAAGGCATTCCACGGAAAACACATGGCTAACCCCTTGGACTACCCGCGTGATGATATCCCCGCTCTCAGGAGGCCCGAGAGCGGAGAGTTCATTCACGCCGATATTCCACTCAATTGTTTCAACGACCTGCTCCGTTCCCCCAACATCAATCGATTGCTTACTGGTGTAACCCTGAACGGCATTTGATATAGTTAGTGAGGTGGCCCCTCTCAGGTAGGTCACCGGAACACCAACGGCATTCCGGGTAACTCTTAATCCCGTACTTAGTGCCCGCTCAAACGGAGACAGATCGTCGCTCATGTTACACTTCCACTGCTTCAGTCTGGACGATGCCGTCCGTCGTGAAGATAGGTACGTTAAACGCACTTGAAGGGAATGGTGCAGGGTTACCAGTAGGATTGGTAGCTGTACGACCCTGCTGAAGGTCTTTCAGAGACGTTCGGTTCATGATCACGAAACTTGGACCCATCCCTGAAGGGAACTGAGACAGCAGATCAGAGATCAGGTCGTCCGTCAAAGGCTTAGTATCTGTAACACTGTTGATGTTGCAGATACGGCCATTTGAATACTTGCCACCCATCTGGAAACCGATGTACATTGAAGCTGGTGTGTAGTACACCGGATAGTTGGTATCATTCGCTTCAGTGACAATCGTATCGCCAAGACTAATGCCGCGAGACATTGGTGTGACAAGTCGGCAATCATCAAAGCCCGTTCGTACCGCAAACGCGGAGCTTTGTACATCGGCAGTTGAACCTGCCGCGTTGATAACCATGTCATCGGCAAGGGCATCAAGATCAGTGTTGTTCAGGAGTCCTGAAAACCCTGCTGAATCCCCAAGAGCAGTCGTGCCATAAATGCACTGTTTCTCCAGCTTGAATAGAGCCGCCGCAAGATGCCGGGCACCTTCACGAGCGATCAGGTCTTCTGCACCTCTACGCCATGCGTTCGCTACAGCGTAGTCAACACGCCATGAGAAGTCTAAGATAGTGCAAGCCACCGTAACGACGGTATCCGCACTTGAGTCGTAGTCTCGTCCAGCGTTCGCAGCTCGGAAACCAACTACAGGAGCACCCGTGTACTTGTTGTAGCTGTGAGTTTCAGAACCATCCGAGGTGTCGCCGATAGGCAGACGTGAGATGAACGGAGAACCATTCAGAACTTCACTTGTCATTGTCGGATCAACATCAAGTGCATCACTGATGAAGTCCGCTACTGTGAACAGATCATTGGCCATTAGGCTAAATTCCTTTCAGGAACAGGGTTGGATTACTTACCGTAGTTTTTACCGGAGATACGAATCTTAGACGAAAGGGACTTTTCCTTTTCGGCTGCATCGTCGGCACTGAACTCGGTGCCTTCATCCTCACCCAACGCGAGTGAAGCGATCTTAGCTTCTGAGGCCGCTAGCTTTTCTGACAGGTCCGCAACCTTTGCAGTCAAGTTCTTAATGTGGAGGCTCTGTGCTTCCCCAAAGGCCACGCCTTTAAGAAACCAGCCAGTACCTTCTGAAACCCCGAATGCTGTTACATAAGCACCAAGTTCTGCATTGAAGTCCGCACGACTAGGAGAAGTATCCTTGTCCTGTGTGTCTTCAACCGGAGCATCAATTGCGTCCGCCATTTTGTCTTCTCCTAGAGTAGAAAGAGTTACACCCTGACGTGACAAGAACCTAGCAACAAACTGCTTGGCCCTATCCCCATCCACTGCGAATGAGGACTGCGTTGGCTTCACATCTGAAAGGCCAAGCACATATTGTAAATAAGCATCTGCATCAATAGCCGACTCCTGCCCCCGTTTGAACAACCCACTGGGGTTGGCCGCTGGGCTGTCTACTGCGTCGCAGGAGTAGATGCGTGATAGTCGTGCGTAAGAGTAGCCCTCTTCATTTCCCTTGTCGCCTTGGATTGCCCCAAGGGATACAGCCTCGTCATATTCTTCTGAGGCTTCAAAGTCATGATCGAATACAATGGATAATCCAAAGTCTTCGGGGGTATCCTCTGCTAATGAAAGTACGTAGGTGGCGAGGTCCCCATCAGGGGTGTTATACGCCGCCTCTTGGAAATGCAGGTCAGCAAAGACCTGATCACCTTTAACAACAGCATTGTAGAACTTACCCAGCTTTGTACCCACTCCGTCACTGGATAGACCGGGGTGAGTAAATCGTGCCTTGATGCCCGTAGGGCTGGAGTTGATACCCTCCTCTACTTGTGACAGGAAGGTTTGGTCTACCCACAGTTCGTGGCCAAGGGCTTCCCCGCGAGTGATAATGCTCGTCGAGTAGATTACGCCCTTGCCAAACTTACCACCCTCGCGATCAACTGTGAGGCTTCCCCCTTTGTTGAACGCACTGCGGAACCGCGTAGGTTTATTTTCAATGACTGGCATTATACGTCATCCTCTTGTGTGTTAGGGTCTTCAGGGTTTTCCTCAACCTCAGGTGGGATGAAACTTAGCTGTATGCCTAGTAACTCCGCTGCCTCTTTGGCCTTGGCAATCTGTTTCAGGTTTTCATCAAACTCACCCCTGCCACGTTCCTTGCAGATTCTGTATGGGTTATCCAGACCTGCCTGAATAGCCATAACATCACCTGATATCTCTTTGACGGGGTCCCACCAAGGCATACCCCTGTGTACCCACTCGAACGGAACATCGTTGACGGTCATCTCGTCGGGAAGTACAAGTAGACCTGATATGATCCACTGCTGTAGCTTCCAGACTGTGATACGCCGAAGTGACTCAAGCACCACGTCACGCTTGGCTTTACAGGATCTGTCATACAGCATCCAAGCTGCCCGTGATCCAAAGAAGTTCGTTCGGGATTCGTCCACGAAGTTGATAGGAAGGTCCAGAGCCTTGATGGCCATGCTCAACACTAAGCTGATGAAGTCCTGAGTATTGCTTCCGGGGTTGTCTGAGGTCAGGAACTGTGCTGTGTCGTCCTGATCCATTTCCATCTTGATGGGGCCTTTTCCGAAGTCCACATCATAGGTGCCATCCCCGTTTCTGGTATACTCTCCTGTGCCGTTGGCGTTGGCAGAGGAAATGACCAGAGCAAATAGCTGCTCGACTTTCATCTTAGCGAGGGCGTAGTCAACACCCTCGTACACGTCCTGAAACGAGTTGTAGGCTGCGGCCAGTGGCGACACGCCACGTACTTGGTCAAACCTATCAAAGCTGGCTAGGTGTACAAGGTTCTTGGCTGGCACCCGCCGCAGAAACTTGTACCGCCCATACCGCTCACGGGCGTGTAGACCCCACTGTAGGGGCCGCCCATCATTGTTTACCCTGCAACCATTGAACCACTTCTCAGCGGGTTCAGCATCATCTGGGGTCTGCATGAGGTCGCCCTCAACAGCAGTAAGGCTTCCGTTCGTTCGCTTGAGGAACAGGAAGTCGCCATCCAGAATATGTCTCATTTCCGCTGTGCGGATCATCTGTGAAAAAGTGAACCTCTGAGAGGAGTCGCAGTTATGTGGCCTGCTGAATACCTTCATCAGAAGTTCAATCTGGTCATTCAGTTCCTCGTTCTCCGAACGGACCTGAAAATTGAAATCTGTGTTGTAGTCGAGGTGCTTCCGTACCGCCCACGCAACCATAGAAAAGTTGCGGTAAAGCGTCTGGCCTGTGCCAATCATCGCCTTACGTTGCTGGCCGTGAAGGAACTCATCCTCATTCTTCAGGATGGGGCTGGCTGCTTTTCGCTTGCCGACTGATGCAACCGCATCGTACCCACTGGCAAAGCTGGTTTTAACCTTATTCGCCTTGTTTTTCTTCTTGGACATTACACGCCTCGCGAAAGGTTGATGGATGACACGCGAGGTTTACGCGGGGTCTCCCCTTTGCACTCAGCGATCTGGGCTTCTAGCTGACTAGCAACCCGCTGCATATTTGGAATACTTGCAAAAACCGTAGTCTGCCCGCCCGCCACAATGGTGGTGATACCCATGCGGATAGCTTGGGTCAGGTTTTTGTAGTCTTCTTCAAGCTGTTGAAGGTCATCTGACATTGTTGACTCCTAGCATATTATAGTGCGTACGTGGCTTTAGTTAACACTACCACTCTCGTGGTCGCGAGAGGTAGGCCGTAAATACTCAACAATTCTGTATCTCCCCCCACACTCCCTGCATGAGACGTAGGACCACTTAACCTGTGTGTACGTGAACCCTGTAAAGGTTGTGCCCTTGATATCCCTGTTAATTACGGATTCTTTATTGGTTCTGTCTGTACACCCACACTTTGGGCATCCCGTAGGTAGGGAGGTGACAGCCGCCACAGGGGTCGCAGGAGCCTTCTTAACGGAGACCTTTTTTTGGGCTTTTTTCATAAGTAGCTTACTTTCTTCACCTTCGGTGCAGGGGGTGGTGTTATCTCACCAAACTTTAATTTACCTGTAATTCCACCGGCGACTACTGAGCCAACCAAACAGTCAAATAGATGGTTGTCTGGTCGACCCGGTACTGCACCCCATTCGATGACTCTCCCATATGGCCCTTCGGTTTCAGTCGGGAATTCACTATCGCTCAAGTGCGACGCAAAGTCTCTATGGTCTCCAGCAGGTAGCTGAAATGATCCCGGCTCTCCGAGGTCCGTTCGGATTCGTCTATGGGTGAAGGTCTTGGCACTATTCGCACAAAAGAGGATATACTTGACCGACCGTCTGTTCTGGTCCGGCAGCATCCTCCAAGGTACGAAGGGGTCCTTACTCCTTCTCTCGCCGCTACGTCGGGGTAGGCTCATCATTGGCGTATCCGCAGCCTTTATCCCTCGACCGTGTGCGACGTATGTGTTAGGCATTCCCGCTTCCGAGACTCCCTTATGTACAGAGTCTGTCTGGTAACCCCCGTCCACCAGCCCCAGCTCACACCTAAGTCTAAGCCCATCTTCTCTAAGATATGTCTTGGACATCAGGTTGGATAGTAGGTCCTTGATGGCGTTCGTGAGGACCATTTCGTCACTCATGCCCTTGTACTTACGCTGTAGGGTGTTACGCACCCTAGAGTAGCTCATGCCCGTACTACGCTGCTCAGGGAAGATCCCGTACTCGATAGGGTGTATCGTGAAGTTATCTGTGAAGCCTGTAACACAGTAGTACAATGCCCTCTTCTGCACGTCGATATGCAGGGCGATAGTTTCTACACCCTTGGGTATATGCCTGTGCATACCCACTCGGGTGGATAGGATCTCTTTAGCAGTCAGGAACTCGATCCCTACGGGTCGCCGTGAGATTGGTTCATTCTGACACTCTGAGGCGAACACCACAGGACCGTCGTCAATCAGAATGTTGTAGGCGTGTTGAATGGCTGATAGCTCGCCGTCATCTTCGGCAAAACAGTGGTGCCATGTGGCCCCCGCCCCCTCATCCATTTCATACTGATTCTCAGCGTAGAACTGGTTGGCCTCGTTGATCGCCCGCCGCCTGTCTCTTGGGTCTTCGGGGTTGTACGTTCGTCGTAGCTCCGAGTACCTGTCCATCCAAAGTTCTTCATGCCTGTCCGCCATAGCGGTTAGCATGGGAATCCTCATTCCTTCCACTTCCGGATGTTTCTCATGAGACAACAGGTTATCGACCATGTCGTCCGGCTCAATGACTGTAGCGTTGATAATGCCACTGAGCAGCTTGCTATGACCACCAAGGCGCAGAATTGATTTCTGGTATATCGAAAGGCGCTTATCACACTGGGTGGGGCTGAGTGCGGACTCATCGGTTTGTGGGTCGTCGAGAATAAAGAAGTCGGGTCTCTGCTTGGTTCCATCAGGGTACTTTATAGACATACCACGGATACGTCCGGTGATACCCAGGCATCGGAAGGTTGCCCCGCTGTTCTCTAGGTATTTCCCATTGCTATCCTTAATCCATGCAAACCCCAATTCCTCGGAGTTCCATCGGATATAGGTTAGTTCCTCTTGGTGCTTCTGGTTGGCACACCGCTGTGCCTTGTTATCCAGCATCTTGAACGGTATCACAACTTCGGGGAAGTCTTCCGCCAGTAGGTCGTTCTCTGTGAGTTCAAACTTCAGTGAGGCGATGTTATCTACCGCTGAGCCTTTGTCCGCCCCAATGATCGGCACAAACTTCCTGTGCCCGTACAGGGTGGCCCACAGCGCCACGTTCTCTGAGATAGTAGTCTTACCAAACCCCCGTGGGAAGCAAGTCATGACTACTGAGCCACCCTCCAGAATGGAATACTGCATCCGTTCGATGGCACTTAGGTGGGAAAGGCTGAATGGCTTTAGCCCTGTGCTGTGCGGGAAGTAGGTAGTAAGGAACAGGGGCAGGTCAAACCTACACCCATCCCTACGCACCATATTGAGAGGTAGCGGCATACCGGGAATGTTTGCTTTCTCAGCATCCTTCCTCGCTTGGTATTTTAGCTGCCTCTCGTTGTTTGGCACTTAAATCTCAATTCGTTTTGGTTTTTGTCGGGGCTTGTCTGGTGCGCTCAGGGTGGCCTTGACCGCTTCCAATGCTTCGAGGCGTTCCCTTTTTGTTACTCTCTTACCATCAGCTAAGTTAGCCAATGTCTTTACCGCTTCTTTGAAGTCCATGATTACCCTTAGTTGCTAAACATTTCCTGTGGAACAGCCACCAGCGGGCTGAGGTAGAATGAGGTGCCACCCGTTAGGGTGATTAGGTATTCTAATCGGTACCTAATCTTTGGGTCTGTAAAGACCGTCTGGTCAATGTCGTGGCGTAGGTTGTATCCAGTGTTATCCTCTGTCCACATCGAGTCCGTCTGTAGGGTATCGTAGACAACGTCAGCAACCGTCAGTGAAGCTAGTGCTGATATGACAACTTTCGTAGCGTCGTTGATAATAGCATACTGGACACTGGACACACCCGCCTGAGTGATATAGGCACCCCCGGTGGATACCCTATACATCACTGATGCGGAGGATGCCTCTCTTACTACAATTGTTCTTGCACAGCTCATTACCCACCCCCTATAAAATATCCGTTAGTCCCGCCCGGTATGAATACTTCGTTCGGTGAGACATCAACGTAGTACCCAAGGGCTTCCTGCCGAAAACCTATAGGCACTATGTCTGTTACTGTGAAAGAGAAGACGACTCCAAATATATCCAGATCGGTGTCGTACTCCCTTGCTTTGCCATATACATTTTCTACTGCCATGGTTACACCACGTCGCTGATAGACACGTTCGCTGTCTTAGCACCGCTGTTGGCGGATACCTGCGTGTAAACATGAGTCCCACCAACCTTCGGGACTTTGGCGAGTTCCAATGTTGTTGCCAACCCTACTTGGATCTCAGCCACCGCATCTGCTGCAATTGCTGCTGCGTTGATTGCGTCAGTTGCAACAGCCCCCACGCTGGCATCGATCCGGCCACCGACCAATGCGATTGGCAGCAATGCGGCCAGTGTGGTCGTCACTGCTGATACGTTCGCTGGCGTGGCTGGTGCTGTTGTGTTGGCCCCATCGGTGCCACGCATATCAGTGTTAGTTGTCGTCGTGTCAACCAGCGTCACGCGAGCCACTGTATCGACCGCAGGATCAAAGTAATCTGCTGCAAGTATTGTTCGTGCGTTGAATTCTGCAACCGTCGGTGGCGTCACAGCATTACGACTACTCACAGCCACATCAATATATCCTGCAATCGTCGGTGTCCATGTTACGGTCGATAGGGCAGTCAATGACTTAGCTCCATCAGTAACTGTTGACACTGTCGGAATTACTGCTCCGGTGTGTTCGACCCCCGCCAGCACAATACCAGTGGCTGCCGTTATGTTTGTTGGCGTCGCTAATCCGTTTTGAATTGCCGTCACTGCCGTGGCGTTTGGAGCGTCGACAAGATCCGCAGTGATCGCTCGGCAGTCGATACGTAGTGCTGTGGCTAATAGGTTTGTCGCACCCATAAAATACAGCGTGACAAATCCTAAGGCATCGACGGCAGCATCAGGGATGTCGAGCCTGTGGACGCCCGGCATATTGGTGCCATCCACTGCAACAAACCCGCCCGACGTCCATGCCCCACCGACGGTTTGCGTCGCTAGTGTAATCGCCGTAGGTGTGCCCGCTGCTCCCTTGCGATAATAGAGCGTCAGCCCGGCGGAGTTAAACACAAGCCCGGTCAGGCCAGCACCAACCGCACTGCTGGAGTCCTGCAAAAATATGTCGATCGATTGTGAGGTTAAGCCCGCATAAACAAATTCACTCATCTCATGCCCCCATTCATTCCGCGTGCTATTTGTATTCCGCCGCCGGCTGATATGCTTGGGCCAATTGCCAATGTAATTGCCACCCCCAATTCACTCGCGCCCCATGCTGCGGGCGTCTCAGATGCTGCCGCTGCTTGTTTTGCCGCCATTGCGACATCAACGTTCGAAGTGCCCCCACCAAGGGAGTTAACTAAATTAACGGCCAACGTGTATCCACTGGGTGCCGCACTCCACGCATTGGTGTCCCGACACGATGCGAGGACGACCCATAGGATATCTTGGCTGTCAGCAGGTGATATAATTAGTGGAGACCGCGGCGGTGTTGCATTGCCCGATTCTTTTGTGACCCACCATCCCCAGCCCCGCACTAGTAATGTGCAATAGCTAATCGCCTCTGACGCCGACAAGGTCATGGTGTCGCTGCTAGCTTCTGATCCATCGCATACCCGTACAAATAGCCTTGCACCCTCCTGATTAGTCTGAACCACCGCTAGCTGGTGAATTTCGGTGAATCCGTATGTGCCCCACGTTGTTGTCGTTGCGTAAGCGTCGTAGCCAACAAACACAAAAAGCAAATCACCAGCGGCGGGCGCAGTGCCCCAAGATATGGTGTGTGAAGTGCTGTTACCAAACGAATCGGAGTTGTCGTCCACAATAGACGGATACGCCATTACGCACCGCCGATCAAATCTGCTGCCGCACGTAACGCGGTAACCAACGCATCACGATCGCCCGCCGCAAGAGCGACGTTGATACCACCGTCGTTAAGACGTGCCACCCAATCAGTTGAGAGAGTTTCCGTTGCAACCCGCGTTGCCTCGGCGTCCAGAATCGCCTGCACGCCTACGCCGGTCAGCCCATTATTAACCTGACCGCCAGTCAATAGCTCAACCGCATCCTCAACCTGCTGGCCAGTGGTGACGCCGTCATTTCGAGCGTCCACAATCCCCGCCGTGATGGCCGTGATCGCACTTACCAGCGAGCCAATCTGTGGCAGGGTGGCCCTGATGGCCGCTGACTCGCTCCACGGATTTGAGACGAACTGACGATAGCCGTCGACCAGTGCTGCATATGCAGACGGCAGGGCGACCATGTGGTCTTCGAGCAGTCCCGATGCCGCATTGCCGCTGCCTCGCAGCACGCCGAATTCGTTGACCAGAATCTGGTACAACGCCGCTGCGTTCGTGTCTCGCTTATGTCGAGGGTTGGCCCGTAATGCTGTGGCGATCGCATCCACGTCGGTGACGCCTAGGGCTTGCTGTGCTTGGATCTCAGATAGCTGTGTCATATAGATCTACTCTCCTGGTGGTGATTTTATCGGTGGACGCGGCGACTACACAATCTGGGCATGTGATATGACTATTCCGTCGCTGATGTACGTGGTGTAAATATCACCATCATCGTACAGATTCACATGGCACTGATCACCTTTTTTATCGTTGCGTACAAACACAATCCCGCCGTCTGAATCCGGCACCATGTGGTAGCCGTCCAGAAAAGTTGTGGAGATTGATGCGACAACATCACAAATCTTTTTAGCCGGCCACTCAATATCATTGTCAGCAGATCCGAGCAACCATTGATTTAGTTTTTCCGTGTGCTCGTTCACTGGCCATTGGATAGCGTGTTGATCGCTCATTAGTATCTACTCTTCTGGTTTATGCAGTCTTGAGACATGAATCTCATCCACAAGAACTCTATCATTACGTTCACTAGGGGCATGAGAACCCAGCGGATTAGGAACGGGTAGAGTACAATCCCTACAGACCTCTTTGCTTCTTCCAGGGTATCCATTGGCATACCCTTTTCATTGGCCTTGTCGAAGGCTTCAAACACCTTCAGGGCACGGGTAGAATCCCTTGAAAACCTTTCCTGTACCTCATGTCTTAAGCCCCACGGTACTCTACGGAGACTGCGTTTTGATTTCACTGTTGATAACTCCTGCGGATGTGTACCCTTCCCACTTTTTCACCTGCACCCAAGTGTTATTCTTGGACACCCATAGGAAGAATGTCGGGTATAGTTTTACGTTCGAGGGGGGTGTGATGTACTCCGTGATTTCCGTCTTACAGGCTACGCGGCCCATTTCATTTGCCACCCACGCCTTACAGGGGCCACAGTTTTTAGTCGATGCCATTGTTAGGTACACCGATGCTGTAGCCTCTGTGACAAACTTGACGGGGTCTAGTGGCACAAGAGTGTCGGCGATGATCTGACCGGGGATAGACGCCACCTCAGCCGCCTCAACGAGGCTGTCAGCAACGTCATCTACCCAGCTCACATAGGCGTGCGGGGTTGGATCATCGTACTGCATAATGTCAGTAGCGACCACCCCAATAAGGGTGATCGCTACGGCATGAACAACCACTACAGCTAAGTCAATTTTATTCATGGTATCTCAATACATTGGGGAGTCGTTGAACCAGTCAACTGGATCAGGGTTGGTTGACCCGAGCACGCCCACGGCAGCCGTGTTCTGGTGGTTAAGCATTCGAACCAGTGCCTCAGGGGTGACATAGAACTCACCATCACCATGTGAATTCATGATGGTAAACAGGTCATCTTTCCGGTACCCCAGCAGGGCAATGGCGTGACCACCTGCACCCCTCGGTGGGTTGTAGCTGCGTACAATCCTGTCCCTAGGAACTATGCCGCCCCACCACGAAATACCAAGGTTGATGCCCCCGCCGGATGCAAGGAAATCATAGATCAGCTCAACACCAGTAGGCACTTTCCATGTGCTTTTTACTGAATACAGCTTTCGTCCTTCTTGGAGAATGCTGTTAATACCACCCCTCGATGGGTAGCGTGCGGGGTTCGGATACGGAACATCTTGCTCCGACGGAATCCCCTGTAGGGCAATCTTTACCCCTGAGCTGATTGTAGATCCCCGGTCGCCGCCTAGCAGTCCGTCCAGTTTCTGGGAAGCCAGATAAGCGTACATCCGGCTAAGCTGCATACCGGCGTTTGTGCGGGCTACGTTGAGTGTTCGTTCGGTGCAGGAGGTGATCGAGTTCCCTTGGCAGGAGCCAATCTGGCCTTGGTTCTCCTGTTTGATATCGTCAAGGGTGATCTCATTAGGTCGCGAGAATCTGCCGAAGAAGGTAACAGGTACCTCTGGTAGGTCCTCAAGCCACTGCCGGTCTTCCAGTTCCAACCGGATATTAGTTATGGACTGCACCTGTGTACCCCTTTAAGATTTCCGCTTCCTTCTCAGGGGACCAGCCGTCCTTCAGGGTCTCCTGCTCTTTGGCTGCGAGGCTTGAAAAAGCCTGCTTCATGCCCTGCTTCAGCAGGTCTTCCCGTGCGTTGCGGGACTCAACATCTGTTGTCAAGTCACCCGCAAGTAGCTTCGTAGCGATCCGTGCTGACGCTATTCTGAAAGCCTCCTCATAGGAATCCATTGCCTGCCCTACGGGATCTCGTTCGGGTTCAGGAGTTGGTACGTCCGGGGAGGGTTGGTACAGGGCAAAGACCAAGCAGGCTACCCCAGCAAGGAAGGAAATCTTGTTCATACGGGTTTCTTCTTTGCATAAACTTCGAGCAAAGCCTCGTGAATGGACAGCCCATCGCCAACAAACATGAGGACATCACTATCAGATTCCTCACTAAACTGGCTGATCATCGCGTTGATGTAGTCCACCGTGCCCGCAGGGGGAAGCTCCGAAGGCCCTCCTTGGAAGGCCTTCGTGTCGCTAGGGGATTCACTGGTCTTAGAAACGCCGGCTTTCAGCTTCCCTACAAGCAACTTCACAGTTGATGCCACGGGAACAATGCTGGAGGCGGAGACCAATGTTAGACCAGCGATGATCAAGAGGGTAGTGTTGTTCATTCTACCGACTCCCCTTTGAGCAACGGAATAAGCATGGCCGTGATAGCCGTGCTAATAAACCGAGCTTCCACTGATTCAACGACATAGGGAATGTCCACAATGTTGTTGATGTAATCGACCACCTCCCCTCTATGTTTCTCAAATTCAAGAATAGTGAGGCCATCGGTGCTGTCCAGCATCAAGGGCAGCAGCGACACCGGGATAAGGTTCAGTGCGTGCGTGACGAGAGTTGAGAGTAACGCCCCCTCCTGTGCCTCATCGAGGAACGGCAGATCACATTGCTCGTTCAATCGGTCGATGATTGCAGCTTTAAGTTGGATGTTATTCATGATATCTCGTTCGTTGTTGGAATGGTATCTACCCGCAATATAGTGCTTGTATTTATTTTGACAACATGCAATCCCCCGGAAACCCACAGCAGCGTCCAAAATTACTTTTAATTTAGGGGGGACCGGCGACACACAAACCCCCCCCCCCCTCCCCCCCTTTA
>Ga0209491_10004424_pt1 | contig 21733 bp, 21 predicted proteins | sample BON02_FD_187213 | JGI IMG/M metagenome (GOLD analysis project Ga0209491, IMG submission 187213) | Freshwater microbial communities from Lake Bonney liftoff mats and glacier meltwater in Antarctica - BON-02 (SPAdes) (version 2) | ecosystem: Environmental > Aquatic > Freshwater > Ice > Glacier... | reverse complement strand
GTTCCAAGTTCGTGTTGCCGTCCTGAACGGCTTCACCGCTCTCGGCACGCCCATTACAGAAGTCGTGGGATAAGTCTGTCCGGGGATAGGGGAACCCTCACCGTCAGACCATTTGTGCAACAGAGCCCCCTACGGTGCCCATGCCTTAACTCTTCCTCCATCTTCCCCTGCCATACGCCTGCCATACCCACACCAGACGTTTGGCAGCCTATCACCAGCCAGAGCCACTTGCGCCCTCCCCCGCCGCCCTGATACCCCAGAAAAATGCTGTCCTACCAACACGCCTTTCACGCCGGGAATCTGGCTGATGTTCACAAGCACGCGCTGCTGGCGTGGACGCTCAACTATCTGATCCAGAAAGACAAACCCCTCACCTACATAGAAACCCACGCCGGGCGTGGCCTCTATCACCTCACCGCGCCTGAGGCCGCAAAGACGGGTGAGGCCGCAAAGGGCATCCTCGCCCATCAAAACTGGTTCGCCGAGGATCACCCCTACGCCCGCGCCCTGTCGGATTGCCGCCATATGAACGGCCCCGACAGCTACCCCGGCTCCCCCCTCATCGCCGCCCTAACCTTGCGGGAATCCGACAAAATCCACCTCGCCGACCTGCATCCGCAAGAGGTGGAAGCACTGGCGGAAACCCTGACGCCGTGGGGCGCCACCATCCACAAACGCGACGGTTTTGACCTCGCATTGGCCATCACCCCCCCCACCCCGCGCCGGGGTCTGCTGCTCTGTGATCCCAGCTATGAGGTCAAGGACGATTACGACAAAATCCCCAAAGTCTTTGCCCAGATCGCCCGCAAATGGAACGTGGGCACCTTGGTCCTGTGGTATCCCATCCTGCGGGGCCACCCGCACGCGCAGATGGTGAAAACCCTGCGCGCGCAGCACGACGGCCATCTGACACACGAAGTCACCTTCCCCCCCGCCCGCGACAATCACCGGATGGAGGGGTCCGGCATGTTCTTCGTCAACCCGCCCTATGGGCTGGATGTGGAAGCAAAATGCCTCACCGCCCTCTACAAGGCCCTGAAATGATTGAGTTCCACACCCTCGACGTGTTCACCACCACCCCCTTCGCAGGCAACCCCCTCGCCGTCGTCCTGAACGCCAAAGACCTCACGACCGCCCAGATGCAAACCATCGCCCGCGAATTCAACCTGTCGGAAACCATCTTCGTTCAGCCCCCACAAAACCCCGCCCACACCGCGAAAGTCCGCATCTTCTTCCCCACCGCCGAGATCCCTTTTGCCGGTCATCCCACCATCGGTTGCGCGATCCTGCTGGCCGAAGAATCCCACACAGGCGATTTCGAAACCCTGATCACGCTGGAAGAAGAAGCAGGCCTCGTCCCTGTCACCGTCCGCCGCCAAAGCACTGATATAACAGCCGAATTCACCGCCCCCGTGATCCCCTATCCCACCAACCACCAGCCTGACCCGGCGCTGCTGGCCAAGGCCCTAGACCTCACGCCCGCAGACCTCGGTCCCCACAAACCCGGCGTCCATGAAGGCGGGCCAAGGTTCCTCTACGCGCCCATCAGAACCCTGCAAGCTCTTGCAAAGGCCCGCCCGATAGAGCCGCATTGGTCGGCCCTGATGGCCGCGGCGGGCGTGGACAGCGCCTATCTCTACACCGCCACAAAGGACTACCAAGCCCGCATGTTCAGCCCCACGGCGGGCATTCCCGAAGATCCGGCGACGGGGTCGGCCACGGCCCTTCTGGCCTCGCAACTGCTGGCAAATGGCGCCTTGCAAGACGGCAGCACGACTCTGCATTTGTGCCAAGGCGTCGAGATGGGGCGCCCGTCAGAGCTGCGCATGACCATCGACGTCGCGAACGGCCAACTGCAAGCCGTGCGCATTGCGGGCTCTGCCTTGCGCATCGGGCAGGGGCAAATGCGGCTGCCGTAACCTCTGGCGCGATGCCCGAAAAACCCCTATCTTCCCCCCATGTTTGACGCTTTGATCCGCCGCCTGATGGCGCCCGCCGCAGCCGCTTTGCCGGAACCCGACGCCCGTCTGGCGCTGGCGGCCCTTTTGGTCCGCGTGGCCCGCACCGATGGCGACTATGCACCATCCGAGGTTGCCCGGATCGACCGGGCTTTAATGGCCCGCTATGGCCTTAGCCCGTTTGAATCCGCCGCCTTTCGCGGAAAGGCCGAGGAGTTGGAGGCCGAGGCCCCCGACACCGTCCGCTTTACCCGCGCCATCAAAGAGGCCACCGCAATCGAGGACCGTGCCGGTCTGATGCAGGCGCTGTGGTCGGTGGCGTTGGCCGATGGGCAAAGGGAGGCCGAGGAAGACCGGCTGATGCGGCTGGTGGCCAGCCTTTTGGGCCTGTCAGATGTGCAAAGCGCGTTGGCCCGGCAAAGGGCGCAAGACGAATGATTGCCAGCCTTGGGATGTATGATTTTGGCCCTGCGGTGGCGGCCAATGATCGATTTTGGACCCTTGTGCGAGATCGGCTGCGAGCTGCGGGTCACGTGGCCCCAGAGGCGCTGACGCGCGGCGACGTCGCCTTTTGGGACGCGTGGCAAAGCCCCGATCTGATCCTGTCGCAAACCTGCGGCTATCCGTTTCGCGCCCGGCTGCAGGGCAAGGTCGCTTTGGTTGGAACCCCGGATTACGGCCTGCCCAGCTGTCCTGCCGGGCATTACTACAGCGTTCTGGTTGCCCGCAGGGATGACCCGCGCGGCCGGATTGAAGAATTTGACGCGGCCCCGATGGCGTTCAACGAAGATATGTCACAATCGGGTTGGGCGGGGCCTGTGTCCCATCTGCTAAGCCTTGGCCTGACGCCAAAACCCAGCTTGCGCAGCGGCGCGCATCAGGTATCCGCCCAAGCCGTGGCGTCGGGCAAGGCGGATCTGGCGGGGTTGGATGCGGTGACTTGGGCGATGTTGCAGGGTCAGGAACCTGCGGTAGGCGCGCTGAAAGTCATCGGCCACACACCCCCTACGCCGGTTCTGCCCTTTATCACCGCGCTTGGCACCGACCGCGCGGCGATTCTTGCGGCACTGACGCAGGCCATTGCCGACCTGACGCAGCAAGACCGCGTAACTTTGCATCTGCGTGGGTTAGTGGACGTTCCCGAATCCGCCTATCTGGCCATTCCCACCCCGCCACCGCCTGCGCATTTTGGCATGCCGGATTGACCCTTTCGCTGCGTCAAGCCGCCCTTTCGCGCAGAATCAACGTTGCAATGGGGCGAAAACTGCGCCCTATTAGCTGTCATAACAAACGGACGGGCGCATAGAACGCCGCCGCTTCAGGGAAGTTTTGGGGACATATGTCAGACACCCCCGTCATCGAGATCCGCGATCTCCATAAATCCTATGGCGCTCTTGAGGTGCTGAAGGGGGTAGACCTGACCGCCCCGCGCGGCCATGTGATGTCCTTGATCGGCTCTTCCGGCTCTGGCAAATCCACGCTTTTGCGCTGTTGCAACCTGCTGGAGGACAGTCAGCAAGGCCTGATCCGCTTTGAGGGCGAGGATGTGCATTGGAAAGGCACCGGCCATCACCGTCACCCGGCTGACCGCCATCAGGTCACGCGCATCCGCACCAACCTGTCGATGGTGTTTCAGCAGTTCAACCTTTGGGCGCATATGACGGTGTTGCAAAACGTCATGGAGGCGCCGGTCACGGTGCTGAAACGCGACCCGAAAGAGGTCGAAGAAAAGGCCAGGTTCTATCTGGACAAGGTTGGGATTGGGGAAAAGGCCGATGTCTGGCCCGCGCAGCTTTCCGGTGGCCAGCAGCAACGCGCCGCCATCGCGCGGGCGCTGTGCATGGAGCCGCGCGCTTTGCTTTTCGATGAGCCCACCAGCGCCTTGGACCCGGAACTGGAGCAAGAAGTCATCCGCGTGATCAAAGCCTTGGCCGACGAAGGCCGCACCATGCTTTTGGTCACCCATGACATGAAGCTGGCGGCGGATTGTTCCGATCACGTCATCTTCCTGCATCAAGGCAAGATCGAAGAACAAGGCCCACCGGCTGATCTGTTCGGCAACCCGCAGTCCGATCGCTTGCGCGGCTTTCTGTCGGCGACCGGGGCCTGAGCGGTGGGGTGCTTTGCCGCAGTCGCGGCTTTTGGGGCAACGCTGACGCTGGCCTCAGGCGGGCAAGAGACGCTGACGATTGGCATCGAGACCAGCTTTCCGCCCTATGTCATGCAAGACGACGTGAACGGGATGCAAGGCTTTGACGTTGATCTGATGACTGAAATCTGCGCCCGAACAGCCTATGATTGCAAATGGCAGGTGGCCGCGTTTGATGAGTTGATTCCGGGCGTTGTGGATGGCCGCTTTGATCTGGCCTTGGGCGGCATGGCGATCACCCAAGAGCGGTTGTTGGTGGTTGATTTCTCAACCCCCTATTTCGCCTCGGATGATCGCGAATGGTATATCGGCGCGCCGGGCGCGCCTTTGCCGGAAACTGCGCGAATTGCTGTGCAATCGGGCACGTTGCACGAAAGCTATCTGCGACAGCAGGGGCTGGCCTTGCAAACCTATGCCACCGAAGAAATCGCCGTGCAGGCCGTGGCTGATGGCCGCGCCGATCTGGCCTTTGGCCCGTTTGAGGCGCGGCCCGATCTGCAACCCCTGCTGGATGCAGGCGGGCTGGAATTGCTTTATGATGTCGAGGTGGAGAATCTGGGCACGGGCATTGCCGTCTGCAAAGGCAATGACACGTTGCTGACCCGGCTGAACACCGCCATCGAGAGCATGACCCAGGATGGCACACTTTACGACCTGGAAGACCGCTGGTTCTGACCCAGAGCCGGCAATAAGAAACGAAACCTGAACCAACTGGAGACTACCATGAAAAAGCTGCTCCTTGCCTCTGCCGCGCTGATGATCGGCACCTCTGCCATGGCGCAAGACGTTGTGCGTCTGGGCACCGAAGGCGCCTATCCTCCCTACAACTTCATCAATGATGCGGGCGAAGTCGCTGGTTTCGAGCGTGAATTCGGCGATGAGATCTGCAAGCGCGCCGGCCTGACCTGCACCTGGACGGTGAACGACTGGGACAGCATCATCCCCAATCTGCAATCGGGCAACTATGACGTGATCGTCGCCGGGATGAGCATCACGGATGAGCGCGAAGAGGTTGTTGATTTCAGCCAAGGTTATCTGAAGGCCACGCCGTCGGCCTATCTGGCGATGTCGGCGGATACCGATCTGATGTCTGGCCCGGTGGCGGCACAGACCGGCACCATTCAGGCGGCTTTTGTGGCTGAAAACGGCATGACGCTGGTGGAATATGCAACGCCCGAAGAGACCGTGGCGGCCGTGAAGAATGGCGAAGCCGTGGCCGTTCTTGCCGACAGCGATTATCTGCGCCCGATGGCCGATGAATCGGCTGGCGCGCTGGTGCTGCTGGAGCGGATGGAAGACATCGGCGACGGCGTTGGCATGGCGTTCCGCGACAGCGATGACGAGCTGCGCGGCAAGTTCGACACCGCGATCATGTCGATGAAGTGCGATGGCACTTTGGACGCGATGATCACTAAGCCGGAATATTTTGGCCCCGGCGCGCCGACCGCTTGGGGTGACTCGGGCAAAGAAGGCTGCTGATCCTGACGATCGGGGCGGGGATTATCCCCGCCCCCCTTTCGTGAAAGCCCCGTGATGTTCGCCGCCTGCGCCGATCCAAAAGCCATCGAAGGCCTGACATGGGCCATGTGCTACCTGACATCGGGCAAGCATCAGGATTTCTATTGGTCTTTTGTCACCGTGCTGACCTTGCTGGCCATCACCGCGCCCGCCGCCTTGGCGATGGGATTTGCCGGGGCCACGGCGGCACGCTCGCACATCGCGCCGGTCAGTTGGCTGGGCAAGATCTATATCTGGATAGTGCGTGGCATCCCCGACATTGTCTTTTTCCTGTTCTTTGTCATCGCGCTGGATCAGGCCATCGAATACGCCAAATCGGCTTTCGTTTGCCCCGCCACCGATCCCTCGCCTTGGCAGGGGCTGGAGTTCCGGGTTTGTCAAGCGGCCAAGGTGCCTTTGTCCACCGCCTCCCCGTTCATCCATTCGGCTTACGGCTTTGTGTTGGCGGTGGTGACATTTGCCATCGTCTTTGGCGCATTCGCGGCCAACGTGATCTATGGCGCCATGCAGGCCGTGCCGCGCGCGCAGTTAGAAACGGCCGAGGCTTATGGCCTGTCGCGGTCTCAGGTCTTTCGCCGCATCCTGGTGCCGCAAATGTGGGTCTATGCCCTGCCCGGCTTGGGCAATCTGTGGATGATCCTGATCAAGGCCACGCCCTTGCTGTTCTTGCTGGGGGTCAAGGATATCGTCTATTACGCCCGCGAATTGGGCGGCTCAAAAACGCAGGTGTATGAATATCCGCATGGCGATTGGCGGCTGTATTACTTCCTTGGCTTGCTGGTGTTTTATCTGGTGTTCACAAAGGTATCGGAAATTGGGCTGAACCGGTTGACCCGGCAGTTCAGCCGGGGCCAAGCCACATCGGGCGGCGAAGCCCTGCGAAAGGGCGCGGCATGACCTGTTGGGAAACTGTCCAAGCCTACGGGCTACGGTCAATCGGCATCGGGGAAAACCTGTTGCCAAGGTCCGATTACACCCTGTGCCAGCAGTTCACGCTGATCGGGTCCGGCATGCTGTGGAACATCTATTTTGGCGTCTTGGCGCTGCTGTTCGGCTTTGTGCTGGCCAATGTGCTGGCCTTGGCCAAGAACGCCCATAGCCCCTTTGCCCGCAAGCCCGCCGAGTGGTTTGTCTTTGTGTTTCGCGGCTCGCCTTTGTTCATCCAGTTCTTTCTGGCGTATGAGCTGTTGGTGATGCTGCCCCGCACCGGCATTCCGGTCTTTGGCTTTACCATCGAGACCGCATGGACCACCCGCGCTTGGGCTGGCGCGCTGTTGGTGTTGTTCCTGAACACCGCCGCCTATTCGGCCGAGATATTTCATGGCGCGCTGAAATCCATCCCCAAGGGCGATCTTGAGGCGGCCGATGCTTACGGTCTGACCGGCTTTCAAAAGTTCCGCCGGATTGAATGGCCGACCATGCTGCGGCTGGGCTGGCCCGGTTATACGAATGAAGCGATCTTTCTGTTTCACGCCACGACGCTGGTGTTCTTTTCAGGCTTTCCTACCTTGGGTCAACGCGGCGATGCGCTGTATTATGCCAATTATTTCGCCGATAAGACGTTCAACCCCTTTATCCCCTATCCCATCGTCGGCTTTTATTTCATCTGCCTGACGCTGATCGTCACCACCGTCTATGGCGCGGTGAATCGCAAGCTGAACCGCCACCTGCCCTCGAACCAGCGTTTGAAAATTCGCTTGCGCCCTAACCTGATCAGGTAGTATCCTACTTTTGATCAAATTATTCGGGCCCACGCCCGGACCGGACAGCAGGCCCTGAAAGGCCACTTTCGGAAAAGGTTTGAAACCAAGGGAAGGACCAAGGGCATGGTCCGAACCTGTCGCTCAGTCGGGTCGGTTTGACCCTGTTGGCGCGGGAACCGTGCCCCGTGTAAGCGAAATGAGCATGAAAGATTATCTGCGCAAACACCCTGATGTGCGCACCATCCGCGTCGCCGCTGCCGATCTGAACGGCCAGGCCCGTGGCAAACGTGTTCCCACCCGTTTTGCTGACAAAGTGGTGAAAGACGGCACGCGATTCCCGTTTTCCGTCCTGAGTCTGGACATCTGGGGCGAGGATATCGACGATTCCGCGCTGGTGTTTGAGCAAGGCGACCAAGACGGCGTTTTGAAACCGACCGAGCGCGGCTTCATCCCGATGCCGTGGCTGGAAGCGCCAACCGCCCTCCTCCCGATCTGGATGTTTCGCGAAAACGGCACCCCCTATGAGGGCGACCCCCGCCACGCCCTGCGCGCCGTGGTCGATAAATACAAAGCCCGCGGGTTGACCCCGGTTTGCGCGATCGAGCTGGAGTTTTTCCTGATCGACGATTCCGGCAAGACCATGCAAGTGCCCGCCAGCCCGCGTTCCGGCAAGCGGCGCAAGGCGGCTGAGACGCTGTCGATCCGCGCGCTGGATGCTTTTGATACCTTCTTTACCGATCTTTACGACGCCTGCGAAGCGATGGATATCCCGGCCGATACCACCACATCGGAAACCGGTCTGGGCCAGTTTGAAGTCAACCTGATGCATTGCGACGATGCCCTGCGCGCCGCCGATGATGCGTGGTTCTTCAAGATGCTGGTCAAGGGTCTGGCGCGCCGCCACGGCTTTGCCGCCAGCTTTATGGCCAAGCCTTACAAGGATTATTCCGGCTCCGGCCTGCACACCCATTTCTCGGTGCTGGATGCCAAGGGCGAGAATATCTTTGACTCCGGTGGCCCCAAAGGCACCGCCGCCCTGCGCCATGCGGTTGCGGGTTGCCTGTCGGCCATGCATGATTCAACGCTGGTCTTTGCGCCGCATCTGAACAGCTATGACCGTCTGGTGCCCGACAAACACGCCCCCACCGCCATCTCTTGGGGCTATGAAAACCGCACTGCCGCCATCCGCATCCCTGCTGGCAACCCCGAAGCCCGCCGGATCGAACACCGCGTCGCGGGCGGCGATGTGAACCCCTATCTGATGCTGGCCGCAATCCTTGGCGCGGCGTTGAACGGGATCGAAGATGAGGTAGAGCCGCCATCGCCGATCGTCGGCAATGCCTATGCGCTGGAACTGCCGCAGATCCCCAGCACATGGGACGCGGCGATTGATGCGTTTGAAAACTCAGACATCATCTATCGGTTCCTGCCCAAGGAACTGGTCCGCAATCTGGTGCAGACCAAGCGGCAAGAGCTGCATTATATCGCGGAACTCTCACCCGAAGAACAGATCGAGCTGTATCTGGATACCGTCTAGGCCCATCAACCCCCTTGACCGCGCGGCCCCCGCGCGGTCACCTTGCCAAAACCCATGAGGACGTGATGCAGATCGGCATTCTTCAAACCGGCGCTTCCCCAGATATCTTGCGCGCCGATCACGGCGATTACCCGGATTTCTTTGAAACCCTGCTGGCAGACCGTGGCCTGACCTTCCGCACCTTCCATGTCGAGGCGATGGAGTTTCCAAAGGGCGTCGAAGAGTGTGACGGCTGGCTGATCACCGGCTCGCGCCACGGCGCTTATGAAGACCACGCCTTTATCCCGCCGTTGGAGGATTTCATCCGCAATGCCTACGCAGCCCATATCCCCGTTGTCGGCATCTGTTTTGGCCACCAGATCATCGCCCAAGCTATGGGTGGCAAGGTCGAGAAATACTCTGGCGGCTGGTCCGTTGGCGTGACCGACTATAATTTTGAGGGCGAAAAGATCAGCCTGAACGCTTGGCACCGCGATCAGGTCACCGAAGTGCCAAAGGGCGCCAAGGTCATCGCCTCAACCGATTTCTGCGCCAATGCGGGGTTGCTTTACGATGACCGGATGTTCTCGGTCCAACCCCACCCCGAATTCCCGCATGCCTTTGTCGAAGGCCTGATGCGCACCCGGGGACCCGGCCTTGTGCCTGACCCTTTGATGGACGCGGCCCGCACCCGGCTGACCGACAACCTTGATAGCCCGAAAATGGCTGACCGGATCGCCAAGTTTTTCCTGACCCACCAGACCAAACCCACTGGGGCCGAGAAGCTCCGCGCCTGACGCGCGGGGGCCACCCCCAACCCAAGTGTGATCTATGTCCAAATGGACCGACCAGCTGCCACAGGCAGCGCGCGACTACATCGCCAACCGGCGTGTGGACGAAGTGGAATGCATGATCGGCGACATCGCCGGTGTGGCGCGGGGCAAAGCCATGCCCGCCGCGAAATTCGCCCATCAAAAGAACTACTTCCTGCCGAATTCGATCTTTTTGCAAACCATCACCGGCGAATGGGCCGACAGCCCCTTTGATGCCTTTACCGAACCGGACATGATCCTTGAGCCGGATTGGTCCACCGCCACCGCCGCGCCCTGGACGGCCGATGTCACCCTGCAAGTGATCCATGATGCCAAGGACCAAGAGGGCAATCTTGTCCCCTTCAGCCCCCGCAACGTGCTGCGCCACATTCTGTCGCTGTATGAGGCCCAAGGCTGGAAGCCGGTTGTTGCCCCCGAGATGGAGTTTTTCCTGACCGCCCGCAACATAGACCCCAACCAGCCGGTGATCCCGCCGATGGGCCGATCGGGCCGCCGGGCTGCGGGCAAGCAGGCCTATAGCCTGTCTGCGGTTGATGAATACGGCAAGGTCATCGACGACATCTATGATTTTGCCGAAGCCATGGGCTTGGAAATTGACGGAATCTTGCAAGAAGGCGGTGCAGGTCAGATCGAGCTGAATTTGGCGCATGGCGATCCGATCCGGCTGGCCGATGATGTGTTCTTTTTCAAACGGATGATCCGCGAAGCCGCCTTGCGCCACGATTGTTTTGCCACCTTCATGGCGAAACCAATTGCAGGCGAACCCGGATCTGCCATGCACATCCACACGTCCGTGGTGGATACCAAAACCGGCAAGAACATCTTTGCCGGGCCGAAGGGCGTGGAGACGGATGCGTTTTTCCACTTTATAGGCGGCATGCAAAAGCACCTTGGAGCGGCGGTCGCGCTGTTTGCGCCTTACGTCAACAGCTATCGCCGCTATGTCCCGGACTTTGCAGCGCCGATCAATCTGGAATGGGGCCGCGACAACCGCACCACCGGCATCCGAATTCCAATCTCCAGTTCTGCCGGGCGGCGGGTGGAAAACCGCCTGCCGGGGATGGATTGCAACCCCTATCTCGGCATCGCCTCGACCCTGGCCTGTGGCTATCTGGGGCTGATGAACAAAGTCGCCCCGCGCGATGAGTTCAAAGGCTCGGCCTATATCGACAGCGATGAGATCCCGGTGAACATGGGCGACGCGCTGGATTTGCTGGACGAGGACAAGGCCCTGCAAGAGATTGTGGGCGTGGATTTCGTAAAGGTGTTCGATTCCGTGAAACGCAATGAATACAAAGAGTTTCTGCAAGTTATCAGCCCGTGGGAGCGCGAACATCTGTTGTTGAACGTCTGATGGGCCTGAACCTTCTGCACGCCAATGACCGCAAAGGGCAGTATCCTGAGACGTCTTGGTATACCGCCACCAAGGTCGATCTTGCGCCCTTTGCGCCGCTTGCCGGGGCCGCTACCGCCGATGTTTGTATCATTGGTGGCGGTTATACCGGCCTGTCTGCCGCCTTGCATTGCGCGCAAAAAGGCTTGTCCGTGGTGCTTTTGGAAGCGCACCGGATGGGCTTTGGCGCTTCTGGCCGCAATGGCGGGCAGGTAGGGTCTGGCCAGCGCCAAGATCAGATCTGGCTGGAAAAAGCCGCTGGGCGCGAGAACGCCCACCGGATGTGGGACATGGCGCAAGATTCCAAACAGCTGGTCCGCGATCTGATCACCGATCACGCGATGGAGGGCGTGACCTTTCGCCCCGGCGTCGCCCATGCCTGCTGGTCAGACTCTGAGGTGCGCGACACTCATCACTACGCCGAAAAACTGCGCCGCGATTACGGGTATGAGGAACTGGAGCCGCTGGACCGCGAGGGAATCCAGCGGTTGATCGGCTCGCCTGTGTATAAGGGCGGCGAAGTTGACCGGGGGGCGGGCCATATCCACCCGCTGAACTTTGCTTTGGGGCTGGCGAAAGCGGCGGCGGCGGCGGGGGCGAGTTTGCACGAAGCCAGCGAAGTCACCCGGATTGATCACGGCGCCAAGCCCGTCGTCCACACCGCGCAGGGCCAGGTCACTTGCGACCATGTGATCCTTGCCGGCAACGGATACCTTGGCGGGCTGGAGCCGAAAATCGCCGCCCGCGTCATGCCGATCAACAATTTCATCGTGGCCACCGAACCCTTGGGCGACCGTGCCGCCGGGGTGCTGGCCGAGCCAGTTGCCGTGGCCGATACCAAATTCGTGGTGAACTATTGGCGGCTGTCGGAGGATAACCGCCTGCTGTTCGGCGGCGGGGAATCCTATGGCTACCGCTTTCCCGACATCCTGAAAACCGTGTCAAAACCGATGCTTGAGGTGTATCCGCAACTAAAGGGCACCAAGATCGACTATGCTTGGGGCGGCACTTTGGCGATCACCATCAACCGCATGCCCTGCTTTGCGCGGCCCCATGCCAATGTCCTGTCGGCCTCTGGCTATTCGGGCCATGGCGTGGCGCTGGCCACCCTTGCGGGCAAGTTGATGGCCGAAGCCGTGGCCAGCCAATCCGGCGGTTTCGATCTGATGGCCAGCCTGCCGCAACCGCGCTTTCCGGGCGGGGCGGCGTTGCGCTGGCCGCTTTTGGTGCTGGCGATGACGTGGTATTCGATGAGGGACCGGATTGGATTTTGACAACCGCCGGGGGACTTTGCGTCCCCCGGACCCCCTGCAGGATATTTCCACAGAGAGGAAGGGGCGAGGACAGGGCCACTCGACTCGGCGTGCTTGAAGCCCCATATCTGATCCATGTCCTTGCCACCCGGATTCCTTAACGAGCTGCGCACCCGCATTTCCCTTTCCGCCGTTGTTGGCCGGAAGGTCACATGGGACATGCGCAAATCCAACATGGGCAAGGGCGATTGGTGGGCGCCCTGCCCGTTTCACCAGGAAAAATCCGCCAGCTTTCATGTCGATGATCGCAAGGGGTTTTACTATTGCTTTGGCTGTCAGGCCAAAGGCGATGCGCTGAGTTTCGTGAAAGACACCGAAAACCTTGGCTTTATGGAAGCGGTTGAGGTGCTGGCGCGGGAAGCTGGCATGACGATGCCCGCGCGGGATCCGAAGGCCGCAGAGAAGGCCGACCGCCGCAGCGAATTGATTGCGGTGATGGAAGAGGCAGTGAAGTGGTTTCGCCTGCAACTAAAAACCGCCCCCGCCGCCGATGCCCGCGCTTATCTGCTCAAGCGCCGCTTGGCCGAAGCCGCGCAAGACCGTTGGGAGATTGGTTTTGCCCCCGATCAGCGGCAGGCGTTGTTTCAAGCGCTGACCGCCAAGGGCATCGCGCCCGATCTGATTGTGGATGCGGGGCTGTGTGCCAAAGCCGATGATGGCAGCATTTATGACCGCTTTCGGGGCCGCATCATCTTTCCCATCCGCGACGGGCGGGGCCGGGCCATCAGCCTTGGCGGCCGGGCTATGGACCCGAACGCGCGGGCCAAATACCTCAACGGCCCCGAGACCGACCTGTTCGACAAGGGAAGCAACCTTTACAATCACGGCCCCGCCCGCGAAGCCGCAGGCAAGGGCAAACCCCTGATCGTGGCCGAAGGCTATATGGACGTGATCGCCCTTAGCGAAGCCGGGTTTACCGCCGCAGTTGCCCCCCTTGGCACGGCTGTTACCGAAGACCAGCTGCGCCTGATGTGGCGCATTGCCGACGAACCCCTGATCGCCCTTGATGGCGACACCGCCGGCATCCGTGCGGGTCTGCGCGTGGTGGATCTGGCGCTGCCACTCCTAGAGGCGGGCAAGGGTCTGCGCTTTGCCCTGCTGCCCAGCGGGCTAGATCCAGATGATCTTTTGCGCGACCAAGGCCCGCCCGCGATGCAAGCCGTGTTGGATGCGGCGCAACCGATGGTGCGCCTGCTATGGAACCGCGAAACCGAAGGCCGCGATTTTGACAGCCCCGAGCGGAAGGCCGCTTTGGACAAGACCCTGCGCGCTGCGGTCAGCCGCATTACCGACCCATCGATCAAAAGCCATTACGGCGAAGAGATCAAAGCCCTGCGCTGGGAGTTGTTCGGCGCAGGTCGCCGCATGGCCACAAAACCGGGCCAAACCGGGGCACGGAAACCTTGGCAAAAAGACATGAAGGGCCGCTTTCAGCCACCCCCTGCGGGCCCGATGGCCGGCACAAGGGCGTCGCTTTTGGCCACCGCGGCCGCCGCCCCCGAAGATGCCCTGCGCGAAGCGATGATCCTTGCGACCTTGATGCGCTTTCCCGCCCTGATCCCCCAGTTCGAATCCGCACTGGAACGGCTGGATCTGACCAGCGATGACCACACACGCCTGCGCAATCTGCTGTTGACCCATGCCCATGAAGAAAATTGCGCCGATCTTATCCGCACTGACAGCCCCGGTGCCCTTGATCGGCTGACCGACAACCCCCATCTGCGCATAGCCCCCGCCTTGCAACCGCGCGCGGACGCCGAATTTGCGGCCACTTGTTTGGCCGAAGCTTTGGCCCATCTGCAAGCCGACCGTGTCCATAGGCGCGAGTTGGCAGAGGCCGAAGAAGACGTGGGCCATCTGGCCGATGAAGGCCTGACTTGGCGGGTGACAAAAGCGACCGAGGCCCGCGCCACCGCCGCAAGGGGGCCGCAAGACCAGAAGAGCGAAGCTATCATCGCCTCGAACGGGATAGAGTTGGATCGAGAGGAATTGGACCGTGCCAGACGCCTTCACGCGCAGATCGACTTTACCCGAGGCGGCAAAAGCCGCGAATAATGCCTCTGATTCGCGATATTTCTCTGATTACACCTGCGAACGCTGATTGATTCGGGGTGTCCCTCCCGCTGATTCGCGATATTGATTCGAAATCCTCCGTGATTCGCCGTCACGTGATTCGCCCCTAGCCCGCAGGAGCAGACATGGCCCTCAAAGATACCGACGACGCCAAGCAGAATTCCGATGAGAGTGATGTCTCGCTGGATATGAGCCAGGCCGCCGTCAAGAAGATGATCGCTGACGCCAAAGAGCGCGGCTATATCACCTATGATCAGCTGAACCAGCACATGCCGCCCGAGCAGGTGTCTTCCGAACAGATCGAAGACGTCATGTCGATGCTGTCCGAAATGGGCATCAACGTGATCGAGGATGAAGAGGCCGAAGAGGCCGAGGCGCCTTTGGGCGATCTGGTCGAAACCTCCGGCTCGCGCGATGTGGCGGTTTCGACCACCACCGCAGAAGTCTTGGATCGCACCGATGACCCGGTGCGGATGTATCTGCGCGAGATGGGTTCGGTTGAACTTCTGTCGCGCGAAGGCGAAATCGCCATTGCCAAGCGGATCGAGGCGGGTCGCAATACGATGATCCTCGGGCTTTGCGAAAGCCCGCTGACCTTTCAGGCCATCACCATCTGGCGCGACGAACTTCTGAACGAAGACATCCTGTTGCGCGATGTGATCGATCTGGAAACGACCTTTGGCCGCACGCTTGAAGGCGACGAGGATCTGGTTGGCGCAGGCTTGGATGAGGTGGGCGTGGTGCCCGGCAATCGCCCCGCCGGGGAGACTGCGCAGGAACTTGACGCAGACGGCAACCCGATCAGCGCGGGTGACGACGATGATGATGATGACGAAGACTCCAACATGTCCTTGGCCGCGATGGAAGCGGCACTGAAACCCAAGGTCTTGGAAACGCTGGAAGTTATCGCGCATCACTATGTCGATCTGTCCGAGATGCAGAACAACCGGATGAATGCGGCGCTGTCGCAAACCTCCAGCTATTCGGCGTCGGATGAGGCGGCGTATCAAAAACTACGCTCTGAAATCGTGCTGTTGGTGAATGAGCTGCACCTGAATAACAGTCGTATCGAAGCGCTGATTGATCAGTTGTATGGCATCAACAAACGCATCATGTCGATCAATTCCGGCATGGTGAAACTGGCCGATGCGGCCCGCATCAACCGCCGCGAATTCATTGATGAATATCAAGGCTATGAGCTGGACCCGCATTGGCTGGACCGTATGGCCGAAAAGTCGGGCCGCGCTTGGCAGGCTTTGCTTGAGAAATCACGCGGCGCTATTGAAGATTTGCGGGCTGAGATGGCGCAAGTCGGCCAATATGTCGGCGTCGATATTTCCGAATTCCGCCGCATCGTCAATCAGGTGCAGAAGGGCGAGAAAGAAGCCCGTCAGGCCAAAAAGGAAATGGTCGAGGCGAACTTGCGCTTGGTTATTTCGATTGCCAAGAAGTACACCAACCGGGGTCTGCAATTTCTGGATCTTATTCAGGAAGGCAATATCGGTTTGATGAAAGCCGTTGATAAATTTGAATATCGCCGGGGTTATAAATTCTCGACCTATGCGACATGGTGGATCCGTCAGGCGATCACCCGCTCGATCGCTGATCAGGCCCGCACGATCCGTATTCCGGTCCATATGATCGAGACGATCAACAAACTGGTCCGCACCGGCCGCCAGATGCTGCACGAAATTGGCCGCGAACCGACGCCGGAAGAGCTGGCCGAGAAATTGCAGATGCCGCTGGAAAAGGTCCGCAAGGTGATGAAAATCGCCAAGGAGCCGATTTCGCTGGAAACCCCGATTGGCGACGAAGAAGACAGCCAACTGGGCGATTTCATCGAAGACAAGAACGCGATCTTGCCTTTGGACAGCGCCATTCAGGAAAACCTCAAGGAAACCACCACCCGCGTTCTGGCCTCCCTGACGCCGCGCGAAGAGCGTGTGTTGCGGATGCGCTTTGGCATCGGGATGAACACCGACCACACGCTGGAAGAGGTGGGGCAGCAGTTCTCGGTTACCCGCGAACGCATCCGGCAGATTGAGGCGAAGGCCTTGCGGAAGCTGAAGCACCCGAGCCGGTCAAGGAAGCTGCGGAGTTTCTTGGATCAGTGATCCAAGGCCTCGTCGCTGCTTTCGTCGTCGACGTCATAGTAGGCGGTGCCTAAATACCAAAGCAAAAGGATCGCCAGAATTGGCGATCCAATAATGCTAACCAACACCCAAAAAACCCCGTCCCGGTCTCTTTTGATCGCCGTTTCATATGGAACGACCACGCAGAGCCACAAAACGAACCAGAGTCCAAGTATTGCGATTACAAAAACCAGAAGGCCCATTAGAACTTCCATGGTCGGCTCCTTTGTGGTGACGCAAGCTGCTCTTCACCCTAACCGAAGCTGGTCCCAACACCACCCCCCTCCGCCTTTGCCTACCTTGCGCCCACCCCCACCCCGCCCGCATACTCCCCGCAAAGGAGCCCCCCATGCGCGCAGCAACCCTCTTCCTCGCCCTCCTCCCCCTCCCCGCCTTCGCCCAATGCCCCGGCGGCACGGAGATCTTCTCCTGCCAAGCCGGCAAAAAGATCATCGAGGTTTGCACCCGGAACGGTGCCGTCACCTACAGTTATGGCGCCAAAGCCACGCCCGACCTCACCCTTTCCGTCCCGATAATTGACGCGGATTATACCCCTGGCCCGGCTTCAGCCGCAGCCTGTGGAGTGGCATGGCCTTCAACAACGCTGGCTATACCTATGAAGTCTGGGCCTCTTTCGACCGGCTGGAAGAGGCTGCCGAATGGGAAGGCGGCATCAACGTGCTGAAAGGTGCGGACCGGCAGGCCCAGATCCTGTGCAACAAAGGCAGCGTCACGGGCGACCTCTCCGACCTGATCGACGCCAAGGCCAGCGTCGGCCAGTGTTGGAGCACCGATAGCTTCGACTGGCAAGCCTGCCCTTGATCGCCCGAAGTTGAGTCTCTGACGCCACACATTGCCCCCTATATGCTGGGGCCAGAACTTCTCCCTTCCCCAGATGCGGCAAGGCCTCCTATAGTCGGCGGATAATTCGGGGAAAACACCCGATCCTAGAGGCAGGCCAACAACAACAAGCAAGGAGGACAGCCAATGCGCTGCCCATTCTGCGGCAATATCGACACCCAAGTGAAGGATTCGCGCCCGGCTGAGGATCATGTATCCATCCGCCGTCGCCGTTTCTGCCCCGCATGCGGCGGGCGCTTCACCACCTACGAACGGGTGCAGCTGCGCGACCTCGTCGTCGTAAAATCGTCCGGCAAGCGCGAGGATTTTGATCGTGACAAGTTGGAGCGCGCCATCCGCATCGCGATGCAAAAGCGCCCGATTGATCCAGAGCGGATCGACCAGATGATCTCTGGCATCGTGCGGCGTCTGGAAAGCCTTGGCGAAACCGATATCCCGTCCAAGCAGATCGGCGATATCGTGATGGAGTCTTTGGCCCGGATCGACACCGTCGCCTATGTGCGGTTTGCCAGCGTTTACAAGAACTTCCAGGCCGCGGACGATTTCGACCGCTTTGTTAGCGAGTTGCGTCCCGGCGATAAGCCGGAAGAGTGACCGCGCGGCCTGAAGACCAGGGCCATATGGCCCATGCCCTGCGCCTAGCGGCGCGGGGCCTTGGCACAACTTGGCCCAACCCGGCCGTTGGTTGCGTGATTGTCAAAGACGGCGTGATCCTTGGCCGGGGCCACACCCAACCCGGCGGCCGCCCCCATGCCGAACAGATGGCGCTGGGCCAAGCCGGTCCCCGTGCCAAAGGCGCCACGGCTTACGTCACGCTGGAACCCTGCGCCCATCACGGCAAAACTCCGCCCTGCGCCAAGGCCCTGATCGCCGCCGGCCTGACCCGCGTGGTCACCGCCCTGACCGACCCGGACCCTCGCGTCTGGGGCAAAGGCCACGCCCTGCTGCGCGCCGCTGGCCTCCAAGTCACCGAAGGCATCCTGACCCCTCAGGCGACAACCCTAAACGGAGGCTTCCTAAAGCGTGTCACCCAAGGCCTGCCCTTCGTCACCCTGAAACTCGCCACCTCGCTGGATGGCCGCACCGCCACCGCTTCGGGTGAAAGCCGCTGGATCACCGGGCAGGGGTCACGCCTTGCCGTGCATACCATGCGCCTGACCCATGACGCCGTCATGGTCGGCTCTGGCACCGCCTTGGCCGATGACCCGGACCTGACCGTGCGCGGCTTTGGCAGCGCCCCCCATCAGCCCGTCCGCATCGTCATCGACAGCCAACTGCTCCATTCCCCCGACAGCCACCTTGGCCGCAGCGCCAACACCTCCCCCGTCTGGATCTTGCACAGCGCCACCGCCCCCGGACAGGACGAATGGGCCAAAACCGGCGCCACGCTGATCCCCTGCCCTGACCAAAACGGCCACCTGAACCTGACCGCCGCCCTGAAAACCCTTGCCACCAAAGGCCTGACCCGCATCCTGTGCGAAGGCGGCGCCACTCTTGCCGCCGCCCTGATCCGCGAAAGCCTGATTGATGAGCTGGCCCAGTTCACCGCCGGAATGGCGCTGGGGGCCGAAGGCCATCCCGCCCTCGGCCCCCTTGGCCTACAAACCCTTGCCGCCGCCCCGCGCCTGCACCTGATCAGCACCCAGAGCCTTGGCCCCGATACGCTCACCCGCTGGCGCGTCGCCTAGATTACCAATGCCCCACGCTGGGCATTGACGCCCAAGGCTCTGCCGCAGCCAAAGACTCTCCGGCCTGCAACAACTCCACACTGATATTGTCGGGGCTGCGCACAAACGCCATATGCCCATCGCGCGGCGGCCGGGCAATCACCACCCCATGCGCCGCCAGATGCGCGCAAACCGCGTAGATATCGTCAACCTCATAGGCCAAATGTCCGAAATGCCGCCCATCCGACGGCAACCCGTCATCGCCATCCCAATTATAGGTCAACTCCACCGGGCAATCAGGCTGACCGGGTGGGGCCATGAAAACCAGCGAAAACCGCCCGCCCTCATTGTCATAGCGTTTGGTCTCTTCCAGCCCCAAAAGCCGGAAAAACGCCATCGACGCCTCCAGATCCTTCACCCGGACCATTGTATGCAGATACTTCATAATCGCCTCCATGTGCTGGGTTGCACCCTAACGCATGGGGCCGCAAAGCAAAGAGGCGGGCGCTAAAAACTACTCGACAGCCCGAACGACACGCCCAGATCCTTGGTATCGCGCACCACCAGATCGGACCATGTCCGCGACGAACTCACGGTAACCGTCGGGCTAAACCCCATCACCTCCAGCGTTTTCAACTCGGCCGTGGCCGAAACCCCCAGCTTGATATCCGGATCGAAACTGGGCGTTTTCCAATACTCGCGCTGCTGGGCGGCCAAAGTAAACGATACCCCGATCACATCGCTGTCCAAAGCTGGCGCCCAGCCCAGCGACAGCGTCGGGCCCCGCCACGCAATCCCCGCGGCATCCGAGTCCACAATCTGCGCCCCCAGATCCACCGACACAGACCCCAAACGCTCTCCGCTTGGCCGCAAGATCACGCCCGCCGCCCAAGTCGTGCTGTCAATCGCGGGCCGGTCCGGGTGCGTCACCTGCTCTACCCCCAACCGCAGGCCAATCCCCAAATTGTCGCTGACCGTCCGAAGCGCCGACAGATCCACCGCCGCCACATCGGCGTTATGCTTGCCCCCGGTCCACTGACGCCCGACAGAGGCCGAAAACCGCAGCATCTGCCGCCCCTCGTCGCCCAGCCAGACCTTCTGATACCCCAGTCCCAACTCATCTTGCGCGTAATCTGCCGCCCGAATGCCCGGTTGCAGCGCCTTGGCCGTGTCATTGAACACGACCGAACGATGCGTCCATTGGGCCGTCACCTGATCCGTCGGGCTCAGGGCGTAACTCAGATTGACTGCGCCGCCATAAGACCAGCCCGGCAAGGCCTGACTGATCGGAATGGGAATGCCGAAATAGAAAAACGTGTCATGCTCACTGCCGCCATTCACATTCTCGGATGGCCCGGCAAAGACCGACAGACCAAAGGTCAGCGGGCTTTGCGCGGCCACACTGCCATAGGCTTGGCGCAACACCGCTTTGGCCGCATCCGAGGAGGCATAGGCATCCGCCCGGCGCAGCCACAGCTTTGAGCCAAAGGTCCGGCCCCCGGCAGACAGCGCTTCCGCCGTCAAAAACGCGCCTTCAAACTTTGAATCCCGATCTTCGGCCAGTCGAAACCCCGCCTTGGCCGCCACCGCCGCCGCCTTGGGGTCACCCACCCGAGTCAGCCCTGCGGCCAACAGCAGATGCGCCGTCACATCCTCCGGCACGGCTGCCAAAATCTGCCGCGCAATCAGCACGGTCAGATCGGGCCGCCCTTCGGCCAGCGCACGCCGCGCCAGATCCTGCGCGCCGGTCAAATCTGTGTTGATAATAACCTCACCAGAGGCAGGCGTTTCCGCCCGCACAGCCCCCGTGATATCCATTCCCCCGAAAAGCCCAATCCCCCCCGCCAGCAGCAGCGGAAGGCAGCGGCTCAGGGACATGCAGGCCCACCAACGGCGACGCAATTCTCCATCACCAGCATGCCTTGCTCAAACAGCAACGGCTCTCCCGTAATCGGGTTAAAGACCATCAGAACCGCCACTTCATTGGCATCAATGCCGCCGAAAATGCCGCCATAGACGCCCGCCCCTTCAAAAGCGGTTGGTCCGGTCCGGGTCATCGCCCCCGAAAAGCTGCCATTGTCCAGAATGTCGGTGCCCGACAGTTGGATATTGGGCAAGATCAGCCCTGTATCCACGATGCTGCGGTTATCGACGCCGCCCGATACGCGCATCTCGTCGAAATCCGCCGTGATAAGGGCGCGGCCGGTGGTGCGATACGCCTCGCTTGGGTTCAACCCACCGCCCGGTCCGCCAGCGGTGTCCGGGCCAATATTCAGCAAGCCCGCATAGGTGCCGGAATAGTTGAACCGGCCCGCTGCGCGCTGCGCCAGAAACTCGGCCTCGGTCGGCAAGGTGAACACATCGGTACGATAGACCGCCCCACCCTTGTGCGACTCGTTGAATTGCCCTGCTTCCTGCGCCACCATCGCCGTGGTCGATCCGGCCTTTTTCACCAAAGCCACAACTTTGCGGTTCGACGTGGTGCCCTGATAGCTATAGGGCACCTCTATAAATTGCCCCACCGCCCACACTGCGGTATGGTGGGACAGTGAACTGGCGGTGGGGATGCGGCGATGGCGCAGATGGGTTTTTTCGATCTTTCGGACCGTTACGCGAG
>Ga0209491_10004422_pt1 | contig 21736 bp, 22 predicted proteins | sample BON02_FD_187213 | JGI IMG/M metagenome (GOLD analysis project Ga0209491, IMG submission 187213) | Freshwater microbial communities from Lake Bonney liftoff mats and glacier meltwater in Antarctica - BON-02 (SPAdes) (version 2) | ecosystem: Environmental > Aquatic > Freshwater > Ice > Glacier... | reverse complement strand
GCGGGAGATAATTGTCGTTGAATTGTATCAGCACTGCGATTATTAAAACGTCCCATTGCAGTAAAATTTTTATGAGAAGTAGACAAAACTAAAGTTTTTACGTAATTTGAAGATATGTTTGCAAACACTTATAGGCTCCTTTTTAAGTTTGATCACAAAAAAAGAAGCCTATACTTTTTTAGAAAGAACGTCTAGATCGAATCTTTCATTCGATTTCAATTAATTTGCGGAAGTCCTGTTAATAATTAATTTATTGAGTGATGTTAGTTTAACTAGTGCAAGTTCTGATGAGCCAATAATTCGGTCTTATGAAATGCAAGTTCCAGAAAGAGCGGTTATATTTGATGAACCTAATAGAGCGCGACAGCGTCTTAATATTATTGATCAACAGAATATGCAGGAATGTGGATATCTAGGAGTAGATGGTTTATTTCAAGGACACACTCGAGGAAGATCAAGTTCTTTTCATGATCTTGGAATGATGGATGAGAACAATAACTAATTGTTAATAAAAATTTAGATACAAAAAAAAGGCCAATTTTAACAATTGGCCTTTTTTTGTATACTTTGTAAAATTAAATTTCACTTATCCTAGGAACTTTTTAAAGAATGAGCTAATAAAGCCATCTTCATTTTTAATATCAGTTCCAATAGATTCAGAATAATTCTTAAGAAGTTCTTTTGATTCTTCATTTAACTTTTTTGGAATATGGCATTGAGTTATAATGACTAAGTTTCCAATTCCACTACCTCGTAATTTAGTAAATCCCTTACCTTTTACGGTGATTTTCTCACCAATAGAACAACCTTTTTGAACTTTAATAGATTCTTGTGTTCCATCAATAAGTTCAACATTGATCTGAGATCCAAATACGAGTTGAGGATAGGTTAATTGTACTGAACAAATTAAATCATCACCTTCGCGATGGAATTTTTTATCTGATAGTATAGAAATGTGTAAGAAAAGATCACCAGAAGATCCACCATAGACACCAGCATCACCTTTGCCTGGTACACGAATGTCAGCATCATTGAAAATTCCTTTTGGAATTGAAATGGTAACCATTTCTTGTTCTTTTCTACGAGATTGGCCTTTACAATCTGAACATGGAGTTTTGATTTTAAAGCCTTGACCTTGACAATCACGACACGGTTGAGCGTAAGAGAAAAATCCTTGTTGTACCTGAACTTGTCCATAACCATGACATTTATGACAGGTTATGATATCACTCTTGCTTTTTGCGCCTTGTCCCTTACAGGTAGAGCATGCAAAATAATGAGAATAAGTAATATCTTTTTTAAGACCAAGATAAGCTTCTTTTAATGTTATAGAAACATTCTTTTGTAGATCTTGTCCTCTTTGAGGAGTTGGTCCAGAAGGTCGATGTCCTTGTGAAGATCTTTGAGATCCTCCGCCAAACATATTATTGAAAAGATCATTAAAAACATCGTCCATACCGCCGCCATGATGTCCACCACCACCGCCTTGCTGCATGTTTTCATAAGCATCATGTCCGAACTGGTCATATTTTTGACGTTTATCTTTATCAGATAAAATCTCATAAGCTCCAGCAACTTCTTTAAATTTTGCTTCGGCTTCTTTGTTGTCAGGATTTCTATCTGGATGATGTTTCAGTGCTAATTTATGATAAGCTTTTTTAATTTCGCTTTCTGTTGCAGATTTATCAACACTTAAAATTTTATAATAGTCTTTTTTATTACTCATATGCATTCATTTTTAATAGTTGAAATATATAATATATAAATAGTATAACAGAAAAGATTCATAATTTAAATTATGAATCTTTTCTGTTGTTTGAATTCTTCTTATTAATAATTCCGAGGTCTTTGGGGCATCATTTTCATTCCTTCAAAAGGTATGTAAGCACATATTCTATGTGGAGCTTCAATAAATTTTGGAATAGGGGGAAAACTACCAATTGATTCTATTAATTGAATATGAAGATTATCAATTGTTGAATTTCCACAGCTTTGATCAAGTGTACATGTTATTTTACCAGAACGATCAATGCTCACAATAGCTCGAGAATCTTTTAAGGGCATTCCATCTCGCATCAAAATAGGTCTAAGGAGATCATGTAGTTCGTAGCAAGCACTTTGGTACATTTGACCAGCTTGGCGATTATAGCTAACTATTTTTAATCCCGCGATATCATCTTGATCAGCATTGCCATCGCTACTAAAGAATAAACTATTACCTAATGTAGAAGATTTAGAAATTGATGTTTTTTCTGATGCATTACCATTATGAATAAAGTTAGCAAATCCCTGTTTCAGATCTTTTAAGGTAGTTTTTTTCTTTTCCTGAATAACAACTTCAGGTTTTTTTTCAGGAACATCATCTTCTTGTAAAGTAGCTGCATGATAAGATTCAACTGGACGATGTTTTTGAGAAACTATTTTTTCTGATTGAGGCTTCGTCGGATCATTTTCTATAGATGTTTTTTTATTATTTTCTTGTAGTAACGTAGCTATGTTTTCCAAATGATTTGTGGAGTTATTTTCTTTGAGGTTAGGTTCTTCTAATGATTGTTCTGGAATGTTAATTGACTCATCAGTGTCTATAATAGGTTCTATCTCTTGATCGACGTTGTTATCATCGAGTACATTTTCTGTAATTGATTCTTTTACTTGATCCTCATTACCATCATCAGATATATCTTTACTGTCGAGATCTCCTGAAACTGTGGTTTCTTCTGTTGATTTATCATCAGATATAACAGATCCACCCTGAGTTCTTTTAGCAATTTTATACTCTTCTGGTGTAGGAATAGGCTCTTGAGGTATTGGTGGCTCGTCCATGAAAATAACATCGCTCATGTCACTACTGGGTATGGATGGACCAGGGTCTTTTGATGAAGGTGATGTAGGTTTAACTGTAAGCATAATGACTACCAATAGTAAGTGAAACAATATTGAAATGTATAACCATATAATATAGTAACGTGATTCTTTTTCGTTTTCCATATACTCTCCTATATTGAGAAGAGTATGGTGTTTTTATTAAAAAATTAATAGATTTTTGTCAGAATTTTTTTCTTTAGTTATTTTGAAAATATCTTTCTTTTTTTCGATTGTCCAGGATGGGTAGATAGTGTGCTTATTATTTTTTTTATTTTTTAAAAATCTTATCATTTCATTAAACAGTTTTTGACTAGGTTTAAAGGAAATATTTTCAGTAATCATAAATTTTAATAAAATTCTTTGTTGGAGCATAATATGTAATTCTAAAAAGTCTTTTAAGATTAATCCATCAGCTTTTAATATTTTATTGAATTCTTGATTAACCGATTGGGTTATGAAATGATCTGTTTGGCTTAATTGATTCATAGTTGTTGTAAGGTTTTTTTCAAATCGATCATCAATTTTTTTTATACATGGAATCAGATGATTACGAATACGATTTCGTAAATAATCATCGCTGGTGTTTGTAGGATCATTATAAAAAAGTATTTTGTTTTTTGTTAAATACTCCATGATATCTTCTTTGAAAGATTCTAATAATGGTCGGATATATAATTCATCATGGTTTTTTATGCCAACCAGTCCTGCTAAAGAGCTTCCACGTAAAAGTCTAATGAAAAATGTTTCTTGTTGGTCTTGTTGGTGATGACCAAGCGCAATTGCTGATGCTGCGTATTCATCAGCTAATGATTCAAAAAAATAACGGCGCATGTTACGACCAAGTTCTTCTTTTGATCCATTCCATTTGTGTTTGAATTCAAGTTCAGATGCTTTTTTAATGATTAAACTTATTCTTAATGAGTTACATGTTGTTTGGCATAAATCAGATGCAATTTGAGAGCTCGACTGCCATTCATGATCAAGATGAGCTGCAATGATTTTAATATTAAACTTTTTCTGGAAAGAATATAATTTGTGTAATAAATATATAGAATCAGGTCCACCAGAAAGGCCAACTATGATAGTGCTATTGTTTGGGATGATTGATTCATTAAAGGGGGGCAATTTTTAATTCACACTTATAGAGTTGGTTTTTGAAATGTTCTTTTTATAAACGTAGCAAATATAGCTAAAAAGTAAATGAAAAGCCTATAATATAGAATTATAACCTTTTTATAATTCTATATTTACTTAAGAATTCATCTTGAATTCACCTCCAGCTGTTCCAAGTCCAGCACCTGCTCCAGAATTTTGAATAGGGGATCTTTTAGATTTATCTACTTCGACTAAATATTGTAGAGCAATTTCTTCAATGTTTTTAATCTTAAGGCCTTGCTCAAGAGATGATAATAAAGCTTGTTGAGTATTGTTACTTAATTTTTCATAACCATATAACAATTCCAATAAAACTTCAGAATTGATACCTTCTTCTTTTTCTTTTTGATCTTTTATTTTATTGAATATTGTTTTTGCATCAAGTAATTCACTATATTTAGATTTGCTCCAATTTGAATTCATACTTGTTCTTGTTCGACCAATAATCCATTCATATTTATATTGCCAATCATTTAAAGCAGAATTTTCATTTTCAAAATCTATATCGAGTTTTTTTCGAGTTGATTCAATATCATCTCCATTTTTTTCAAAAACTTCTTGGTATGCGTGTGCAAGTAGCATTGTTTTTTGTTTGAAATTAGGTTCTTTTTTAATTGATTTTTTAACTTCTGTAATATATTCATTAATATTAAATGGTTTGTTTGGATTCCACCAATTGCTAATTGTAGTCGCTAAAGCTCCAGTTGCTACGGTTATTTTTCCCGCTCCACTTCCTGTTTTTATTGCTAGTTCTATAGCAGCTGGGTATCGATGACCAAATTCACTGGTAATACATTCTTTATAATCAGGTTTGTCAAAAATACTATGTGCATACTTTCCTTCAAAATGTTCTTCATTTTTTTCACTTAATCTAATTGATTTTTCAATGATGTTTTCCATAGTAGGAGAGGCTATACTTTGTAAATGAGCTGCAGTAAGTAAGGGATCTTCTTTCGCTATAACAGCTTCAATTTTCCATTCTGGTGAAATGACATTTACAGTTGTATCAATTTCTTCATATTCACTATCACTATCAGATATATCAGCTTTTGCTGCACTCTCTATTGAAAAATCTTCATACTGTGCATCATTATAAATATTCATAATAAGATTTGTGAATAATGAAAAATTATTTCCAATATATTCAATGATTCCTGCTAAGTTCTGTATTGCAGACAATTGTATACTTACATGATTTAAGTTTTGACCACCACGTTTTAAAATGATATTTCGAACAAGTTCATTTTGATGCAAGCTATGTTCTTTTCGTAATGCAGATGTTGCACTTGCGTAAAGTGATATGTCTGAAAAAACAGATCCAGCTGTTCCAACACAGTCATAAAGACCCCAAATGTTAAGTAAATACTTGATGTTATAACGTTGATCATAATTTTCTAAAGGGTCTATGTCTAGTTTTGGACTTGCTAAAAATATAGCATTATCAATACCTATGCTCGATTTTTTTAATGTTTGAGCGGCATTATTTATAACATTACAACCATGGCTATGCCCAATTGTCCAAATTGTAGCATTTGAATAGCGAGTTTTTTCTTGAGCAATTTCTTTAGCAAGTATGTCACCAGCATTTTTTCTGCTGAGTTCTGATAATTTACCATCCCATTGAAAAGCATCAAAAATAACCATTGCATTACTTGCAAGTGCTAACTGTTTTGCAAAAATAATAAGTTCTTTTGTTAATGGTTTTTCTTCATCTCCACCAAAAGAATCTGTTTTAGACCAGGTACCATGAACAACTTTAAGAATAATGACCTTTCCTTGATATTTAGGAAATGGATTATTTGCAACATTGCTATTAGGAGTGATTTGCATGCGAATGGTTGATTTTATTTCATCAGCAAGCATTAAATTTTCTTCAGATTTTTGACTTTGTATCTCTTTGTTAAATGTAAGATACTGACTCAGTCTTTTATCTTCTGTGTCAGTATCTTGGTTATAAAGTGCAGGAAAATCAGGATGTTGATTTTGAAAAGGATTAATAATTGAAGTATTAAATTTTTCTGTTTTACGTGTTATTTGACTTTGTTCATCTTCATTTTGCATACCAAGTCTGTCAGAAAAAGTTTTTAATGCTGCAAGCTGAGAACCAGTCCTCGCAAGTTCAGCTTTAAGCTGGTCTTGTTCATTTTCATGTTGCGTACGAAGTCTTTCAGTGAAATTCTGTGATGCTGTAAGTTGAGAGCCAGTTAGGGCAAGTTCGTTTGTAAGTTGACCTTGCTCATCTTCATTTTGCATACCAAGTCTATTCGCAAAAATTTGTGATGCAATAAGTTTTGCTTTGAGTTCTTCTTTTGTTTCTTCGGCATTTTGTTCAGAATAATCTGTTTTGAACCAGTATCTAATTCCATAATAAGCTGCCGTTGCGGCAGCAGCAATTGTAGCAGCAATTGAGATGTTTTTAGCTGTTATTTTCGAATCATTGATTGAATTATTTAAATTTTCTTTTGAGGCAATCGTATCAAATGGTACTATTTTTGGCATTTCCCACTTTGAAAAATCAAAAGCTTTTTTAAAATTATCAATTGAAGGCATGAAGCTATACCAAGAAGTTTCATATGCAATATCAGATGCTTGAAATGATAGATGAGATGATATGATGAAAATGGTAAAAATATAAATATATTTATTCTTCATTGATAAAGCTTTCAATTGCAAAGATCTTCTTAATTCTATTTGAAATAAGTTTACTTGGTTGATTACAAAGAAAACAAGAGTTTTTTAATGCATTAAAAATGCATTTTTAATGCAAGCTGGTCTTAACTTAAGATCTTTTTTGGTGTTCTGCATACATTAATAACGAAATGTCGTTACTTTGATCATTGCAATGCTTTGAAATTTTTTGATCAATTAAACTCTTTATTGATGGTTCAATATTAGATGACATCATGATGAATGATTCCATGTCTTCATAGAGCAGTTGATTTTTTTTAAAGCAATTTTGTTCTTGAGCAATTTTCAGTTTTGAATCTTGAATCATTTTACCGAAAAAAATTACTTTCTCTTTTTCTTGTTTCGTGAGCAATGAAATTTCTGAAGGTGCATGAGAACCGGTAAGGTAATTGCTTAGATAGGGTATTTCTATATGTTTTATCTTTAACATTAATTCTGTTAAGTCGCTATATTTTTCTTTTGGACACTCAAGATCAAAATCTTGAAAATCTTCATTATCATCTTTAACTATTTCTACTCTTTTTTCAGAAGCCATAGCTTTAAAACTATGGATAGATAAACAAAGAATTATAAGATTTAATTTATTCTGCATCAAATATTTTTCTTTATGATTTTTTGAATGTTATAAAATAGCAATAAGCTGTTGAAGAACATTTAATAAACTTTTGTTTTGGCAGTGAATTGATGTTAAGCCAGTTTTTTTTGCGGTATCTATATTTTCGATTGTATCATCAATAAAGATTGCATTTGATGCTTGAATATCAAATTTATTGAGACATTTTTTAAATATTGATTGGTTTGGTTTTAAGAGTCCTTCATTGCCAGAAATCATGATTCCATCAAACATTTCTTCATCTTCGTATTTAAAAATCTCAGGAAACTGGTCTTGGAGCAAAGCAAATGAGGTAGGGTCCCAGTTTGATAAAATATAAAGTTTGTATCCTGATTTCTTAAGTTCAGAAAGAAGTTCAACACTCGAAGATGTTTTTTGTCGAGTGCGGATAAATGCATCAGGGTTAGTCATCATCATGACAGTGTTTTTTTGTAAAGTTTTTTCGATAGGAGTTAAATTATCGAGTGAATCAATATGATTAATCATACTTTTTTGAACTTCTACTAATGATTGAGCTCCACATTGCCAATCAACCATGATCTGTGGCATGCGAAAACCTTCATTAAAAGAATCTTCGGTAGTTTTGGCTGGTGCAAGTTCAAGAGCTTTGAATAAGTCAGCCTGAGAAGGTAATTTCAGCATGGTTGTTATATATTGCAGAGTTGTAGAAATTCCAATTTCACAAAATGCTTGTGATTTATTGGTAGTTAGCAAAACACCATCAAGGTCAAAAATAATAGATTTTTTTGATGCTTTTTCCGCAGCAGGAAGGGTTAATTGATCATTTTTGTATAAAAAAGAATAAAGATAGGTACCAATAGTTTCTTCTTTGTCTTTTTGATCAATATACTTTGTGCTACTTGCTATTGGCTGCATTAATGTTATTCCAATGGTAAAAGAAAGAAGCAAAATATATTTTTCCATGAAGTTTTAACCTTTTTTATTTCATGTTTTAAAATCATTTCACCTTTTAGTTTATATTCTTTTAGTTAAAGCACAAATGGTCACCTTTTTTGTTTTTATCAATGTTTACCTCTTGGGTTTATTAAATTCAAAATATCTATGACTATTTTTATACCTATAATTATGGGCTTTATCTTATTTATAAAAATATGAGCCTTGACCAAAGTCAAAGCTCATATTTTTCAGATCTGTAAAAAATGTTTTTAATCAAAGAGGCTGATAAAAGCTTGTGCCAAATTTTGGTTGTTTGTGAATCGAGCTATCTCAGCATCACTATAACCTTCCATCTTCCATTGATGTTGCTGCTTTCTTAATTCAGCTCTTTTGTTTGCATCCTGATCAAGTTTTAGACGTTTTTTGTTTATCTCGGCTTCTTTTTTAGCTGTTTGTGCATTTATTGTAGCAGCTCGAGCGGTTTCTAGTTGAGCTTTAATTAAAGCATCTTGTTGATCTTCAGCTTTTGTTTGTTTTTCATGAGCATATTGAGATGAATTTTTAACATTGGTTTCTGTTCTTGTAACCCACTCTCGTCTAGTTAATAAAATCTGCGAAAGTGTTGGGTATGATTGTTGGCACATTCTTGAATTATCATTAATCCAATTGCGGTCTTTATTTATTTGTTGTGTAAATAGCTCCATTGGATATTTGTTATTGCCAGAATATGTTGTTGCTTTAATATATGATGGAATATCTCCTTGTGATTGGACAAATGCTTCACTGTTTATTTTCATATATTTTTGATTCATTCTTGTTCCAATGAAAAAATCATTATGATGAAGGTGATAAGCAAATAATTTTTCTGCGGTAGATGCTAATATGTCTAAAGACTCTTTTTCTGCTGCTATATCTGAATAAAAAAAGCTACGAAACCATAAATCATGAGAGAGTTGTTTAAGTTTATGCGCATCATCAATAATTTGAGTGTTGGTATCATTTTCAATGTTTGGCATGAAGCATTGTCTATTTTCAATTTCTGTATTTGTGAAATCAATACCGAGTTTTTTTAAATTTGAGTGGATATCTTCTTCGTCACGTTCGCTTGAATGACGTAATATTTCAGTATCAAAAACTTGGTCATATTTGCTTAAATTATTATTATCAAATTTTTCTTTTGTTTTTTGTAATAAAGCAGCATTTGAATCAGATGTTGCATAGACTATGCCAGCTGTAATTGCTGTTGCTGTTAGGAGACAGCCAGTTAGAAATTTTGTATCATTATTCATTGATTCAGCTGAAACATCGTTCCAAGAAAATATTGCTATGAAAGCAAGGCCTATTTTATTTTTATTCATACTGTTTTTTTTCGATTTTGAAAATAATTTATAATAGGTTAGATTTTCATTATAAGAGTATCACAGCGATTGTTTTTATGACAAATGATTCTTTTTTATAGAAAAAGGCGCCTTGAAGTATCAAGACGCCTTTTTTAAATTGATACATTAAAAATTAGATATCAAGGTTTCTAACAAACTTACCATTGTCTTCGATGAATTGTTTCCTGCCACTAACATTATCACCCATAAGGCTTGTAAACCATGCATCAGCTTCCAAACCATCTTCGATCTTAACTTGTAAGAAGTGACGAGTTTCTGGATCCATTGCGGTTTCCCATAGTTGGTCAGGGTTCATCTCACCAAGACCTTTATATCGTTGGATATACATGTAAGGCTTGCTTAGTTGCGCAATTGCTTGACTTAACTTTAAAATACCTAGATTTTCGATACCTTTTTCTTTAGCATTCATAGTTAAACTCCATTTTTGTTTTTCAAAAACAATTAATGGCTCTATGCAATTTAAAAGTTCAGAAACTTTTTCTGAAGTAAAGAAACTCATTGGTAAAGTCCATGATAAATTTGATTTTGTAAATTCCAGTATTTTTGCAGCTGGAGCTGGTTCTACAAATTCTTCTTCTTTATCGATTTTATTATCAGTACTTGTATCACAGACTTTAATAGTTTCGATTTGAGTCTCTTCTGGAGCTTTAACTATAATGCTAAAATCTTCAAAATACGGCTGTAATTGACTAATTAAAGTATCTGCTTTATCAGAAATTGATTTTTCATAATTTAAAAACAATGCTAATTGATGGCAATGTTTATATTCAAGATTATAGTTAATACTCATTTCATGATTTTTAGTTTCATAAACTAATAATTCTTCTAAAAGCATTTTCCAATCATTATCTACATAGCTTTTAACTGATGTTGACAATGCAAGATTAGTTTTTGCCCAATCAAATATGAAAGTCTTTAAACTAGATTCATTACTTAAATATTGTGATTGTTTACCAATTTTGACTTTATATAATGGAGGTTGAGCAATATAAAGATAACCATGCTCGATTAATGGCTTCATGTAACGGAAGAAAAAAGTTAAAAGTAATGTTCGAATGTGTGATCCATCAACATCAGCATCGGTCATTAAAATAATTTTATGATAACGAGCTTTTGCAGGATTAAATTCTTCTTGGTTTTCTATGTTACAACCAACAGCAGAGATTAAAGCTTTGATCTCTTCATTGCCAAGCATCTTATCAAGACGGGCTTTTTCAACATTTAAAATTTTACCTTTTAATGGCAAAATTGCTTGTGTAAATCTATCACGACCTTGTTTTGCAGATCCACCAGCAGAATCACCCTCAACAATGAATAGTTCCGTTGTTGCAGGATCTTCGTTTGAACAATCAGCTAATTTACCAGGTAGGATAGTACTTTCTAATGCTGTTTTGCGACGAGTTAAATCACGAGCACGCTTTGCAGCATCACGAGCACGTCGAGCCATTTCTGCTTTTAATAAAATCTTTTTTGCAATAGCAGGATTTTCTTCAAAGAAAGTATCAAGAGCCGCAAAAGTCCATGAGTCAACAATTCCTTTAACTTCACTATTACCTAGTTTAGTTTTTGTTTGTCCTTCAAATTGAGGCTCTGGAGCTTTTAAACTAATAACAACAACAAGACCTTCACGAACATCTTCGCTCGAAAATCCGTCACCAGATTTAAGCATGTTCATAGCAATGCCACGTTTGTTACAAGATTTTGTTAAAGCAGATTTAAAACCACTAACGTGCGTTCCGCCTTCAATAGTATTAATATTGTTAACAAAAGAGAAAATTTGTTCTTTGAAGCCTTCATTGTACTGAACGGCAACTTCAAGAATATATTTTTCATCTTCTTTATGAAGATAAATTATTTCAGGAAATAGTGGATCTTTTTTTTCATTGATTGATTCAACGAAAGATACAATCCCACCTTCATAAAGGAAAACATGATTTTTATTGATTGTTTTATCATCGATTGCGATTGTTAAATTTTTATTTAAAAAAGCAAGTTCACGTAAACGTACAGATAAAGTATCAAAACTAAATACTGTTGAGTCTTTAAATATTTCAGCATCAGGTGTAAAGCGAACGTATGTACCACGTTTTCTTGTTTTGCCTGTAATGGTCAAAGGTCCTTGAGGAATGCCTTGTTTGTAATCTTGTGAGTGAATGTTACCATTTTGATAAATTTCAAGATGTAAGTCTGATGATAATGCGTTAACCACAGAAATACCAACACCGTGCAGTCCGCCAGAAAATTTGTATGAGTCTTTATCAAACTTACCACCAGCATGAAGTTTTGTTAATACAACTTCAGCAGCAGATATGCCCTCAGTAGGGTGAATTTCAGTTGGAATACCACGACCGTTATCTTCAACTGAGCATGAACCGTCGACATGTAAAATAACTTTAACGTCATTACAGTGGCCGCCAAGAGCTTCATCAACTGAATTATCAACAACTTCATAAACCAGGTGATGAAGACCACCTATACCTGTATTACCAATATACATGGCAGGACGTTTACGAACAGCTTCGAGTCCTTCCATGATTCGAATCGAACTGGCATTATAATTTTTCAATGCATCGTCTTTTTTTGAAGGATTGTTTGCCACAAGTAACTCCGAAAAATAAGATTTAATTTTTTGTCTTGCTAAGATTTAACTTATTTTGTATAAGTATAATATTTTTATTAGATTAACTATAATAAATAGTTTTATACATTTTAAAAATATATACAATATACTATATGTTATTTATTTAGTTTAATTTATAAAGCAATATTTTTCCAATACTTTATGAACGTTTTCTTATAAAAGGCTTTTCTTTGTGAATCAAACAGAAAAATGTGGAATAGATTATTTTGGGATGATACATGCTTTTAAACAAGCACAAAAATCTTATGATTCTGAAGAAGTTCCAGTAGGAGCTGTTTTGGTAGATGAAAAGGGTAAAATTGTAGCTCGCGCTTATAATAGAGTTGAATATAAAAATTCTCAACTTGGACATGCAGAAATTCAGGTGTTAGATAAAATTTCAAAAAAAATGAAATGTTGGCGACTTAATAATTTAACCTTATATGTAACATTGCAACCTTGCATGATGTGCATGGGAGCCTTGATTCTTTCACGCATAGGTCGAATTGTTTATGCTGCAAAATCACCTTTGTTTGGATATGACCTTGACAAACAAGGGCAATTTGGGATATACAAAGACTCTTTAACCATCATTGAGTTTCAAGAAAAAGTTGAGTCAGTAAAATTATTAAAAAAGTTCTTTGCAGGACAAAGGAGAATTAAGTATGATAGCTAAAGATCACTTGGATAAAATCAAAAAAGAGTTATTGTCACGAAAAATTGTTTTGGAAGAAGAGTTAAATCGTCTTTCAAAAGAACCAGTATCTGATAATCAGTCACAAGATGATGCTGATCAAGCGATGTCTTCTACTCTTGAAACGTTGAGAAACTCGATTCAAAATAGCGAGTATGAAGAATTAGTAATGATTGAAGCGGTATTGCGTTCAATTGAAGATGGACTCTATGGAGTTTGTCAGGATTGCGAACAGGACATTTCTGAAAAAAGATTAAAATATTATCCTAACGCTCAACGTTGCCTTGCATGTCAGGAAACAGCTGAGACTAGTTCTATCTAGATAATTTATGAATAAGTATCTGTGATGCAGTAACTTTTTTAGAATTTGATTTTTGACTTTTAGATAAAACCACGATAAAATATATATTAAAATATAGTAAGATTGTTTTGAAATATTAAGATTATTTTGAATACTGAAAACATTAAAGAAAGGCTTTGTTCTCATGACAATAGCTTCAACAGCAAAAACAGCGGCGACTTCAACTTCTAAAGTTGAAAAAGCAACTAAGACTAGTTCTGTAGCATCTAAAAAAACTACAAAAAAAGTCAAAAATGCTCCAATTGCTTCTGGTACTGGTCGTAGAAAAAGTGCTGTTGCACGAGTTTGGCTACGTAAAGGTAAAGGCAGTATGCTTATTAACGGCAGAGAGTTTAACGAATACTTCACAGTTTTAACAGCAAATGAAGAAGCAAGAAGTTCTTTTGAGATTTTTCCTATCACAGAAGGTATATTAGCTGATGTTAATGTACAAGGTGGTGGATATACAGCTCAAGCTTCTGCAGTTAAACTTGGTGTTGCTCGTGCATTATTAATGCTTGATGAAACATTACGTCCAGAGCTTCGTAAGCTTGGCTTGTTAACAGTTGACGCACGTGAAAAAGAGCGTAAAAAACCTGGTCAAAAAGGTGCTCGTGCTAAATTCCAATTTACAAAAAGATAGAAATTATCCAGTTTTTTTTACTGGTTTAGTTTTTAAGATAAAAAAGAGTGTCTTTATAGGCACTCTTTTTTTGTGTGTGAGTTCATTGTTTATTTTTTAATTGTACATTAATGTTTCTATTTGATATTATATAATATCTTTAAAATGTCGTATTAATAATATATATAAAGGTTTTAATTATGAAAAATATGAATTCAGTCATGTTTATGCTTGTTTTTAGTTCATTGTCAATAAGTGCTATGGATGAAAAAGCATCAAAAGCAGCAAAAACAGGAAAAGTATTTACTGCTCAAGCAATAAGACTTAAAAGAGCTCAAAATATAGCTTATGACGATGTGAATCCTCATAATCGTCATGCTGCAAAAACAGCTGGTAAAAGTAAAGATATTCTTAAAGCATATAATTCAAATAAATTTTAATATATTTGTTTTAAATAAGAAAAGCACTCTATTTTTTAAATAGAGTGCTTTTCTTATTTAAATAGATTGTCTATCTTAACATAGTTTGATTTCGATGGAATTTTTTGCAAGGTTGATTGACATGAGTCAATGCAAAAAAGAATAAGAAAGTGATAAAAGAAAACGTTGATACATAAATTCTATGTTTGACTTTACGTCGCATAATAGCCTTTTGTCTTATTATATTAAAATTAATATTGATTCTTTTATGTTACTTTTTCTTTTTATTTTGGTCAATATCTATCATGAATTATTTTTTTTATGATAGATTGTTCTTCACAATGAGATTATTTGTGTTCTTAATTATGAAATGATTTTATTAAAAAATTAAAGAGATTGCCCATGAGATATCTTTGGAGTCGTTTGATTTTGATATTTTTTTTAGTTGAAGGTCTGTCTTTTATGATCTACTATCATTTTGGGCCACGTGGAGCTCGTGTTTTACATAATTTAAAAATCACGAGCAATGTAGCACGCGCTGATATCGAAAAAAATCAGCAAGAGAATAGTAATTTGAAGGAAGAAATTGAAGAATGGAAACAGAATTTATTTTTTCAGGAAAAATTTGCTCGAGAAAAACTGGCTCTGAAAAAAGAAAATGAAATTATATTTTATAGGTAAAATCTAGAAAGAACTTACTTTTAAGTTAAAAGTAAGTTCTTATATTAAAAAAGGTACAATTATGTTTAAACTTGATCCACTATCATATAGTTATGATGCCTTACAGCCATATATCGATGCTTTAACAATGGAAATTCATTATACCAAACATCATCAAGCGTATGTTAATAATTTAAACGCAGCTCTAAAATCTTATCCAGATTTGCAGAATAAAACTCTCTATGATTTATTAGTTACAATAGAAGATTTGCCATCATCGGTTAAAACTGCTGTTCAAAATAATGGTGGAGGTCATTACAATCATACAATTTTTTGGATGATGATGACGCCTGTGGGTAAAAGTCTTGGGCAGGGTACATTGATGACTGCTATTGAAAAAAGATTTGGCTCATTTGATCAATTTAAGGTTCAGTTCGAAAATGCTGGAAAAACAAGATTTGGTTCTGGTTGGGCATGGCTTGTTGTTGATAAATCAACTGGTGTTTTGGATATTATGTCGACCGCTAATCAAGATTGTCCAATTTCTTTTGGTAAAGAAGTGATTTTAGCTTTGGATGTTTGGGAACATGCTTATTATTTAATGTATCAAAATCGTCGTCCAGATTATATTGCAGCCTGGTGGAATGTTGTTAATTGGGGTTTTGTTCAAGATAATTTTGATCAGATTATGATGTCTCAATCACATCAAATTTTAAAATCTATTTAAGAGCAAATTTATGAATATTGAAGAGAAAGATTTTCTTTTTGTTAAGAAAGTTATTTTTGAATCAATTGGATTGCAATCTGAAAATTTCATACCAGAAGTAGAAAGCCAAGCATATAGGGCTGCTACTTTTAGTATGAATGAATATTCAGTTAAGTTTAGGGTAGCAAAGATTACTCCAACAAAAAAAGGTCAATTTGTTACCTTATGGAAACGTATTGGCAAAGGACCAATTATACCATTTGATCTTACAGATCCAATTGATTTTTTTATGATTCTTATTCGAGATGGTTCTGAGTCAGGTTTGTTCGTTTTTCCAAAATCAATATTGCTTGAAAAAAAGATTGTATCAAAATCTGGTAAGGGTGGTAAGTTAGCTATGAGAATTTATCCATCATGGGTTACTGCTGATAGTAAACAAGCCCGTGCAACACAAATTTGGCAATTGTCTTATTTTTTCAAAATAGAATCAGGTCAAATTTTGAAAAAAGTCGAACTAGATCGATTATTTTCTTAGTTTTTATTAATTTTTTGTAAAAAGATCTCGGATGGTCTTTCTGTAAGATCAATATGTTTGTGGTTATGATCTAAATCAATTATGATATTTTTATAATTGAGGCAAAATATATATAAATGAATTGGATTTATTTATGAAAAAAATGAACATGTTTTTTGTCATGGGATTAATGATAACGAATCTATCGTTTATGCAAAATCAAGATGAAAATAAATTTGATGGTTTACTGTGCAATTTTAAAGTTAACGATGATGGAAAAATTATTGGAATTCAGGGTTCTCCAAATTTTTCTGAGGAATGTGAAGAATTAATTAATAGTATAGATAGTCATTTACAACATTTATTTGGTTGTAAAGAAAAGATGGATAAACATAGAAAATTTAAAGATTACGAGAATGAAATTTATCAATTAAGCAACAGTATTAGAGATCTTAAAGAAAATGCACCACAAGATGAATCTTTGCCACAGAAAGAAAAATTACTTCAAGAATTACATGAAAAGAAACCTCCGAGGTCTTTTAAATTAGGTTCCTCATTTGAATTAGAAATAAATGAAGAATTAAATGATTTTGATGAAATAGTTAAGTTTCGTCAAAATTTTAATGAAAATGTAAAAAATGTTTTAAAAGATTTTGAAAAAAATGAACGAGAAAGAGCGGATGTTCAATTTAGTGATAATACCACTATGGAATTACGTAAACTTTCTTTAATGAAATTAAATGATGATAAAAAGATGGGTTGGATGGAATATCTTTTTGGATATGCTATTTATAATAACTTTACAAGTCCTTTAAGTCTGCAGCAAGAATTAAAAGCATCTACAATAGATCATGAAAATGTAAGACAAGCGATCAAAGATACTGAATTATATACTATGCCAACAACAGCAGATCAAGCCTCAGAAGATTCTTTTAAAGCAAAAGATTCAAATAAATATAGAAATTTAATTGATCGATTAGCAAAATAATAAAAAATAGACAAAAAGCCCTGGTTATAATCAGGGCTTTTTTGGTGAAATATATTAACAATTATTTTTGTTAGTTTTTTTTATTTAAGATTTTTTTGGTTGAAATATAATGTCTCAATTAGATGAAATTTAACATGTTTCTATAGCATTTATATGTTTGTGATTCTGGTCTAAATCAATTATAATATTTATATAATTAAGGCAAAAAATATATAAATGAATTGGATTGGTTTATGAGAAAAATGAACATGTTTTTCGTTCTGGGGTTAATGATAACGAATCTATCTTTGATGCAAGATCAAGATAAAAAACATGACTATCTTATTACAACGAATAAAGATGGAAAAATTACTGGAATTCAGGGTTTTTCAACTTTTTTTGAACAATGTGGAGAATATGTTAAAGGTTTAAATGACTATTTAGTAGATTCAAATTTAGGACTTGCGTCCAGGTTAAGTTTCAAGTCTTTAAATAATACATCAATTATTTTTGAAAAAGAAATTAAAGAGTTGCAAGTTAAAATTGATCGCCATGAAGATGAGCCTTCAGGTTTGACTCTTGAGCAAAAACAAAAATTACTTCATAATTTACGTGAAAAATCTCCAGAACATGTCCAGTTAAGTCTTGAAGATTTAAAAAAATTAGAAGATGAAACAAATTTATTAAAAAAGAGTATAAAAGAAGCAGGTAATTTAAAGAATATTTACCAAACTTTTTTAGATAATCGTGATGAGAATCAAGAGCACGAAATAGCAGATAAAATTAGCATGAATAAAATTATCAAAGATAAAAAGATCAAATTAGAGAATGAAAAAAGAAGTTGGTCGGAGTATCTTTTTGGATATGTTGCTTACAATATTTTTTATAACTCTTCTAGTATGAAGCAAGAATTAGAGATATCTAAAATAGATCATCAAAATATAAAAAAATCAATCGAAGATGCTGAGTTAGCTTCTATGCCAAACATAGCAGATCAATCCTCAGAAGATTCTTATAAAGCAGAAGATCCAGATAAATACAAAAATTTATTTGATCGATTAGCAAAGTAATAAAAAACATATAAATGAATTGGATGTATTGATGAGAAAAATGAACATATTTTTCATCATGGGATTAATGATAACAAGTCTGTCTTTGATGCAAGATCAAAATGGAGAAAATGAGTATTTTGTTAAAACTAATCAAGATGGAAAAACTACAATTCATGTGGTTAGAACTAATGAAGATGGAAAAATTACTGGAATTCATGGTTTTCTAAATTTTTTGAACAATGTGGAAAATATGTTGAACGTTTAAATGTTTGTATAAAAGACTTACATGACCAACTTGAGTCCAGGTTAAATTTAAAGTCTTTAACTGATACATCAATTCGTTTTGAGAGAGAAGTTAAAAAGTTGCAAATTAAAATTGATAACCATAAAGATGAGCCTTTTGGTTTAACTCTTGAGCAAAAACAAAAACAACTTAATCATTTATCTGGAAAATATCCTGAACATTTCCAGTTGAGTTTTGAAGATTTGAAAACATTAGAAAATGATTTAATTTTATTGGGAAAACATATAAAAGAAGCAAGTAGTTTAAAGGATTTTCACCAAATTTTTTTAGATAATCGTGACGAGAATCAAGAGCAGGAAATAGCAGATAAAATTAGCATGAATAAAATTATCAAAGATGAAAATATTAAATTAGAGAATGAAAAAAGAAGTTGGTCGGAGTATCTTTTTGGATATGTTGCTTACAATAATTTTTATAACTCTTCTAGTATCAAGCAAGAATTAGAGATATCTAAAATAGATCATCAAAATGTAAAAAAAGCAATCAAATATGCGGGGTTAGATTTTATGTTAAAAGCAGCAAATCAAGCGTCAGAAGATTCTTTTAAAGCAAAAGATCCAAATAAATATAGAAACTTATTTGATCGATTAGCAAAATAATAAAAAATATATAAATGAATTGGATGTATTGATGAGAAAAATGAACATATTTTTCGTTCTGGGATTAATGATAACGAATCTGTCTTTCATGCAAAATGAAGATGAAAAAGATAATAATGTTCTCCTGTGTAACTTAAGAATTAACGAACATGGGAAAATTGTTGGAATTCAGGGCTCTCCAAATTTTGCTGAAGGATGTAAAGAATATATTAATGAAATAAATCTTTGGTTAGGAGAATTACTTGATTCTGAAGAAAAAATGAATCAACATCGAAAATTAGAAAAATATGATACTGAAATTAAAAGATTAGAAACAAGTATTAATAATCATACAGAAAATACACCAGAAGATGAATCGTTGGAACAGAAACAAAAAAAACTGCGGGAATTAATTGAAAATAAACCTTCTGAATCTTTACGATTAAGTTCTCAAGAAGAAGAAAAAATAATAAGTAAATTAAGTTACTTAGATCAACAAATGATTTCTAATCAAAAGTTTGAATTAAGTATTCAAAAAGTTTTAAATGATTTTGAAGATAATAAAAAACAAGAAGATACTCAACTGGATGCTAATACGACTAGTTCTCCTAGAGTTAAATATGATAAATCTGCTCTTGAGCGGACAATTAAATCATTAGAAGAAAAGATTCATTATGGGGATCTTACTATTAAAGAGAAAGAAAGAATTCGTAAAATTATAATCAAAAAAGATGGTGAATGTTTTTTTAAATCATTATTAGGTGATAGAAAAACAGGTTGGATGGAATATCTTTTTGGATATGCTATTTATAATAATTTTACAAATGTTTTAAGCATGCAAGAAGAATTAGAAGTATCTAAAATAGATCATGATAATGTAAAAAAAGTTATTGAAGATGCTGAAAGTGCTGCTAGCATCAAAATATTAATTGAAAATACAAAAAATAGCTTTCAAGCAGAATATATAGATTTGGGTCTTATTTTAGAAGAAGATCCAGATCAATATAAAAAATTAATTGATCGATTAGTAAAATAATAAAAAATAGATAAAAAGCCCTGGTTATAACGAGGGCTTTTTTTTATAGAAGAGATTAAACATGTTGTTTTTAGCTGATTTTCATATTCATTCTAAATATTCGTATGCAACATCTAAAGCAATGGATCTGCAAGCTTTGGCTAAATGGGGACAGTTAAAGGGTATTACACTTATGGGTACCGGTGATTTTACTCATCCACGATGGCAAAAAGAATTAAAAGAACAATTAGTGCCAGCAGAGCAGGGTTTGTTTCGTTTAAAACCTCAATTGCAAGCCGATGTTGATACAGGCGTTTACGCATCTTGTCGTGGTTTGCAGAGATTTTTATTAACAGCAGAAATTAGCACTATTTATAGAAGAAATGGAAAATGTTATAAAACTCATTCTCTTATTTTTGCTCCATCATTAGAAGTGGTTGAAAAAATTAGTAATAAATTAGCGACGATTGGTAATATTGCATATGATGGAAGACCAATTCTTTCTCTCGACGTTAAAGATTTACTTAAAATAGTTTTAGATGCATCACCAGACTGTATGTTGATTCCTGCTCATATTTGGGCACCACACTTTGGTTTGTTAGGAGCTATCTCAGGATTCGATTCATTTGAAGAATGTTTTGGTGAATTAACAAAGCATATTTATGCATTCGAAAAAGGGCTATCCGCAAATTTGTTAATGAATGCGCAATACTCAAATTTAGACCGCTTTGCAATATTGTCTAACTCTGATGCCCATAGTGTGCAAAATTTGGGGCGTGAAGCTAATTTGTTTAATACAGAGTTGTCGTACCAGGGAATTACTCAAGCCTTAAAGACAAATGATCCGGATAAGCTTATAGCGGGTGTAGAATTTTTCCCCGAGATGGGTAAGTATTATGGGTCTGGACATAGAAAATGTGATGTTTATAGAACTCCAGAAGAATCATTAATTAATAATATTTGTCCGGTATGTCAAAAAAAATTAATAATTGGTGTTGCTCATAGAGTTGCTCAACTTGCTGATAGAACACCAGAGCAAGCTTTGGAATTTGTTCGAAAACGTTATGCAATTGTTCCATTACAAGAGATTATAGCAGATAATTTAAATTTCCAAAAAACGAGTAAAAAAGTTCAGAAAATCTACCAGCATCTTTTGGAAAATATTGGAAATGAATTTTATATTTTGCTCGATGCTTCGCTTGATGAAATTAAAAAGCATAGTAATGATCAGATTGCAAAATCTATTGGCGCCATTCGTAAGGGAAATATTTTACTTACTCCTGGTTATGATGGTATTTATGGTAAGATCAAGTTTTGATTTTAAGCTATTATTAATTTTTGATCAAAAATCATAATGTTATGAAAATTTGTCATTTCAACCTAATATTTTTTTATTAAAGTTCATAGTTAATCATAATGTTTTAATAATATGTATTTTGAGGTTACTAATGTTTTATATTTGATTTACAACTTAGAATAAGTTGTTGCTTTGAAATAAATGGCCCATTCAACTGCGAAGCGCAACACTCTAGATAAATAAAAAAGACTTAATTTTATATAGCCTCCATGGCCGGCTGGCCAGCTTCAACTTAATGCAGCCGAAGGTAAAAATAGAAAAAGCCACGTG
>Ga0209491_10004421_pt1 | contig 21738 bp, 25 predicted proteins | sample BON02_FD_187213 | JGI IMG/M metagenome (GOLD analysis project Ga0209491, IMG submission 187213) | Freshwater microbial communities from Lake Bonney liftoff mats and glacier meltwater in Antarctica - BON-02 (SPAdes) (version 2) | ecosystem: Environmental > Aquatic > Freshwater > Ice > Glacier... | reverse complement strand
TTTGTGATTACAAAAATAGGCAAGGAAGCGTTCTAACCAATATCAAGTCTAAACTTCTTTGTGAAGCTTAGCGAAACAAAGAAGTTTAGACTTGATATTAAAAACAATAACGTTGTGAAACTGGACAACTAAGCAATAACAAAACAAAAAAGGCAACTGTAAAATACTTAATTTCTTTTCTAATGGGTTTTTTACCTGTTGGCTGAAACACATTTCGTTCTTGTTCCGTACGCTTATTATTCTGAAGGGACCAAATTACTTTTTTTGCATCGTCGTCTATATCCATATCAATTACAATGTCAAAATTCAATTACAAGTTCAATAATCAACTACAAAAGTCAATTACAATTCGTGAAATTCGTTTTTCATTTTACTTTCATTAATATTTTATTCACACCCTCATCTGTTAAAATTCCACTTTTAATTATCGCATCAATAGACTGATTAATTGATACGTATACTAAATTTTCACTTTGAATATTATATCTATCTCCCTTAACATAATTTATTAAATTTGAAGTAGAAAATAAAATTAATTCAACCTCAATAGGAATTTCAAAATCATCATCTTGTCTAGCTACAACAGGCTCTCTTATTTCATTTTGAATATTAATAATTTTAAATTCATTAATTTTCTTTACAATAAAGTTATTATGTCTGTTTATATTTTTTAAAATTTTAATTGATTTTTTAATGAGATTCTTATTTATCTTATGATTCATACCAACAACAGAATCTTTATATTCAATCGGATTTTCTAAATTGTAATTTTCCCAAATTGGCAAACCAATTTCGATCAGCTCAATTGCTAACTCAATCTGAGAATTCTCATCTAAACCATTTACAAAATCTTTTAATGCCATTTTTATCGAATATTTATTAATTCGTGTTAAAATGTTTATTTCAATCTTTCAAGCAACACTTCTAAACTTACTTTTTGTTGTTCTCCAGAAGTTAAATTTTTTAAAGAAAATAAATTGTTCTTAATTTCATCTTCGCCAACTAAAATCGCAAAAGGAATGCCGCGTTTATCGGCATGTTGAAATTGTTTTCCAATTTTTGCGTTATCTGGATACATTTCTACTTTTAAACCGTTTTTACGTAATTCAGAAATAGCTTTCATAGCATATTTTGCTTCTACATCCCCAAAATTTAAAAACAATGCTTTTGAAGTTGCAGTAACCGTTTCAGGAAATAATTTTAACTCTTCGATTACCAATGCAATTCGGTCTAAACCAAAAGAAATTCCTACGCCACTCATGTTTTTTAATCCAAAAATCCCAGTTAAATCGTCGTAACGACCGCCACCACCTATGGAACCCATTGCAACACCTTCTGGCGCACCAACTTCAAAAATAGCTCCTGTATAATAATTTAAACCTCTAGCTAAAGTAACGTCTAAATCTAAATTAGCAGTTTGTAAGCCTATTTCGGAAATATTATCGCAAATAAAAGTCAGTTCTGCAACACCTTTCATACCCTCTTCAGATGTAGAAAGCAAAGTGGCTAATTTTTCTATTTTTTCAACAATTGAACCTGTAAAATTAAATAAAGGCTGCACTTTTGCGATAGCTTCTTCTTGAATACCCTTTTCAAGCATTTCTTTCTTTACACCGTCTTCGCCTATTTTATCTAACTTGTCTAAAGCAACTGTAAAATCAATTAATTTGTCAGATGCACCAATTACCTCAGCAATTCCTGACAATATTTTTCTGTTATTTATTTTGATAGTAACGCCATTTAATCCTAATTCAGAGAAAACCGAATCGTATAATTGTACTAATTCTACTTCTTGCCAAAGCGAATTGGATCCTACAACATCTGCATCACATTGAAAAAACTCTCTAAAACGACCTTTTTGCGGACGATCTGCTCTCCAAACGGGCTGAATTTGGTAACGCTTAAATGGAAACTCAATTTCATTTTGGTGTTGTACCACATATCTTGCAAACGGAACGGTTAAATCATAACGCAACGCTTTTTCTGAAATTTGAGAAGTTAACTTTAAACTATCTCTATTTTCTAAATGTGTTGCATTTGCTTTACCTAAAAAATCTCCTGAATTCAAAATTTTAAAAATTAATCGATCGCCTTCTTCCCCGTATTTTCCCATTAAGGTTTCTGAATTTTCAAAAGATGGTGTTTCAATAGGTTGAAAGCCAAATTTCTCAAAATTAGATTTTATAACAGAAAATATATAGTTACGTTTTGCTACTTCCGTTGGAGAAAAATCGCGTGTTCCTTTTGGTATGCTTGGTTTTTGAGCCATTATTTTTTTAGATATTTAGACTTTTAGATAATAGAATTTACCAAATGTCTTTTCAAGTGCAAATATCGGATTTATTCAGCAGTTTAAAAAATCTATTTTTCACTATAAAATGAAACACATAGACAGATAGCTTTTATTAAATCTAAAAAAAAGTCATTTTATTAAACATAGAAAATAATAGATATGCAAACTATTTAAAGTGAAACGTCTTAAATTTAAACAAAGAAATCTATTGTCTTTATGCGTTTAAAAAAAACTTCTGAATTCTGAATTCTAAATTCTAACTTTAAATGTGTAACAAAATATTAAAAAGCGAGTCTTATATTAATTATGGTAGGATTATTTAAAGAAAACACAAAAATAGCACTAGATTCTATAAAGAGTCAGGCTTTACGTACATCATTAACGGTATTTATTATTGCTTTAGGAATTACAGCACTTGTTTCTATTCTAACAGTAGTTTCCGCATTGCAAAATACCATTATGAAAGATTTTGCTTCTATGGGGGCAAATACTTTTTCTATGAGTCAATATGATTTATCTTCTGAAATCAATCAAAATGATGTGGATCAAAAAATAAATCCAATTATCAATTACCCAGAGGCAAAAGATTTTCAAGACAATTATAATTTCCCATTTACTTCTACTTCCTTATCTTTTACTGCAGCTTCAAATGTTGAAGTAAAATATAGAAGCGAAAAAACAGATCCAGAAATCACAATAGTTGGTGTGGATGAAAATTTTGCGCCAAATAAAGGTTTAATTGTTGCAAAAGGAAGAAATTTAAACTCCTTTGATGTTAGCAATAATAATTTTGTTTGCATACTTGGTTCTGATTTTGAAAAAGGATTATTTAAAGACATAAACCCAATTGACAAAACCATTTCAATAAGAGGTGCAAAATTCAAAGTGATAGGCGTTTTAAAAGAAAAAGGTTCCACTTTTGGAAATAGTCAAGATTTACGTGTTTTAATACCAAATCAATTAGCGCGTTCTCTATTTTCTGCTCCAAATATTAATTATGAGTTGAATATAATGGCAAATAACGAAGCTTTGTTAGACGAAGCGGTAGATAATGCCATTATTACCATGCGACGAGTTCGTAAGCTAAATCCGATAGAAAAAAATAACTTTGGAATAGAACGAAGCGACGATTTGATACAAACTCTTTTATCTAATACCGAAGTTTTAAGTTTAACTGCTTGGGTAATTGGTATTATTACTGTCTTTGGCTCTTCTATTGCATTAATGAATATTATGTTAGTTTCCGTTACCGAAAGAACACGTGAAATAGGCATAAGAAAATCGTTAGGAGCAAAACAAAATACTATTGCTTGGCAGTTTTTTACCGAAACACTAATTATTGGTCAACTTGGCGGAATTTTTGGAATTATTTTCGGAATTTCAATTGGATTTGGTATTGCCATGGCTTTTAGTTTTGCCTTTACAATTCCTTGGCTAGCAATAATAGCAGCATTTATAACCACATTTGTTGTAACCATTTTTTCTGGTTTGTATCCAGCTTTGAAAGCTTCAAAACTAGATCCTGTAGAAGCATTGCGACATGAATAATATTCAGAAGGCAGCATACAGGAAGTAGATTGTAGAACTTAAAAGGCAGACTGCACGTTGTAGAAAACAGAAAATGCAGTTTTATTTTCAATAAATTATTATATGAAATTTCAGGATTTGTTAGCTCAAAAATTTTTTGAACTTGCGATGGAAATATTTCATCTTTCAAAGAAATTTCCAACAGAAGAAAAATATTCGTTAACCAATCAAATTAGAAGTTCGTCAAGAAGTGTTTCAGCAAATATTGCAGAAGCAACTCGAAAAATTCGCTACGAAAAACACTTTATATCAAAACTTACCGATAGTGATGCAGAAAATGCAGAAACTCAATCTTGATTAGAATATTCACTAGCTTGTAATTACATAAATGAAGAAGACTTTCAAAAATTAACATCTTTAAGTTTAGAAGTTGGAAAACTCTCAAATTACATGCTTAACAATCCTAATAAATTTAGTTAAACTGAAAATTTAACTACACGCTGTTAACTGCTTTCTGGTAATCTAATTTCTGTGATATGTTTTCTCTTCTCTGCCTTCTGAAATCTTTATTCTGCCTTCTGAAGGTTTACAAACTACACTTTATCATTCTATCATTTCCTTTAAAATCTTTTTTGAGTTCAATATTTTGAAAACCTAATTGTTCAAGTAGCAGAACTGTTTCTTTGCCTAAATACTGATTAATTTCAAAGAATAATTGTCCGTTTTCTGTAAGACTTTCTTTTGCCAATTGTGCTATTTTTCGATAAAAAAGCAAAGCATCATTATCTTCTACAAACAAAGCTAAATGGGGTTCATAATCCAATACATTTTTACTGATTTCATCTTTTTCTAGATTCCGAACATAAGGCGGATTGGAAACTATTATATCAAAAGAGGTTATCGGTTTTAGGTTATAGGTTATAGGTTGATTTAGAATATCTACTTCTAAAATGTTCTTAAGAATGAAATTTACTTCCACACTATTCTCAGCAGCATTTTTTTTTGCTACTTCTAAAGCTTTTTCAGAAATATCAATTGCAAAAACTTCGGCATTTGGAATATTTTTCTTTAAAGAAATTGGAATACAGCCAGAACCTGTTCCTATCTCTAATATTTTAAGTTGACCCGTTGATTTATTAAATTGTTGACTAGATATAATCCATTCTACCAATTCTTCTGTTTCTGGACGAGGAATTAAAGTATCTTCATTTACTTCAAATTGCAAACCATAAAACCAAGCTTCACCTGTAATATATTGAATTGGTTTTTCTGTTTTTAATTCTGAAATTATAACTTCCCATTTTTGAAAATCTGCTTCCGAAATTTCAAAATTAGGATTCAAAGCCAAGTCAATTCGCTTTAAATTATGCAAATATTCAATTAGAATAAAAAAGAAACTTTCTACTTCGTCTTTACCGTGAATTTCTGTTAATACCCCAAAAAAATATTGTTTTAATTCTTTAACCAGCATCTATAATTTTTTAAGCATCCAAACTTCACAACTATTGTGACCTGTATTTCCCATTGGCCCATCAATTTCTTCAAAGCCAATTCTTTTATACAATTTTTGAGCAGCTTCCATAAACGACAAAGTTTCTAAATAACATTGCTTAAAACCTGCTTCTCTTGCAAATTCTAAACATTTAGCAATAATTAATTCTGCATAACCCGTTCCTCTAATTTCAGGAGCAAAATACATTTTTTGTAACTCACAAATAGATTCATCCGTATATTCTAAAGGCGCAATTCCACATCCGCCAACAACTTTACCTTCATTTTCAACCACAAAATATCTAGTTTTATTTTCTTGATACACTTCAAACAAAGTATCTAAAATTGGATCTGCATAAGCAGTTCCTACTTTTGGCGCATCTAATTCATGAAAAACAGATCTAATTACTTTCGCAATTTGCTCATTATCTTTCTGTTGTATTTCTCTAATCAACATAACCTTAATTTATACTGTAAAAGTAAACAAATAGATAGAATACTATATTAAAGCAATCTTAAAAATACTACTTTTGTAAAATGACTACGCATGAAAAATACATGAACCGCTGCATTCAACTAGCTAAAAACGGATTAGGAACAACTTATCCTAATCCGTTAGTAGGAAGTGTAATTGTATATAAAGGTAAAATAATAGGCGAAGGCTGGCATAAAAAAGCCGGCGAAGCGCACGCAGAAGTCAATGCAATAAATTCTGTAAAAGATAAAACGCTACTTTCAAAAGCAACAATTTATGTTAGTTTAGAACCATGTAGTCATTATGGAAAAACACCTCCTTGTGCTGATTTAATTGCTTATCATAAAATTTCAAAAGTAGTTATAGGTACAATAGATTCTTTTGCAAAAGTTGCAGGAAACGGTATTAAAAAATTGCTGCAGTCTGGTATTAATGTAAACATTGGTATACTTGAAAAAGAATGTAAAGAACTAAACAAACGGTTTTTTACTTTTCATGAAAAAAAACGTCCTTATATTATTCTAAAATGGGCAGAAACGGAAGACGGATTCATCGCGCCACTAGAAAAAGATGAAAAAAAACCAGTTTGGATTACTAATCAATATTCTCGTCAATTAGTCCATAAATGGAGAACTGAAGAACCAGCCATACTTGTGGGCACTAATACCGTTTTAGAAGATAATCCAAGTTTAGAAGCAAGAGATTATTATGGCAAAAGTCCCTTAAGAATTATATTAGACAGAAATAATATAATTGCTGCCTCTTTTCAAGTAAAAAACCAAAAAACAGAAACAATAATTATTACAGACAATAATATTTTAACAAAAAAGGGAAGTATTGTTTATAAAAATATTATATTTGATACTATCCTAATTGAAAATTTACTTAAATATTTACATTTATCTAACATTCAATCTGTGATAATAGAAGGCGGTGCAAGAACACTTCAAAACTTTATCGATAAAGATTTTTGGGATGAAGCAAGAGTTTTTTCAAACAAAAATAAATTTCTATCTGGAATTGAAGCCCCAAAACTAAAAATTAACAGTCACACTAATGTTCAAATAACAAACGACTGGCTAAAAATATTCAGGAATTATGATTGAAGCGATATTATTTGATTTTGGAGATGTATTTATCAATTTAGATAAAGAGGCAATTACTAGAGAATTGAAAAAACTAGGTTTAAAAGAATGGAATAAAGAGCTTCAAGATTTAAACGCTGATTATGAAGTTGGAAAAATGGATGAATTTGATTTTATGACAGAAATTCAAAAACACATTCCAAATTCTGAATTAGAAGATATAAGAACAGCATGGAATTCAATATTACTAGATTTTCCGTTAAAAAGATTGGAATTTTTACAACTACTTTCCAAACAATATCGTTTATTCCTGTTAAGCAACACAGACCAAACGCATATTGATAAATTTGAACACTTAGTTGGACAATCATTTGCCCGTGATTTTTACAGTTGTTTTGAAAAAGTATATTTTTCTTATGATATTAAATTACGAAAACCAGATGCAAAAGCTTTTAAACTAATAATTAACAATCACAATCTTACACCAAAGAAAACACTTTTTGTTGACGATAACTTATCAAATATTGAAAGTGCAAATGATTTAGGTTTTCAAACATGGCATTTAAACCCGGATAAGGAAGATGTTACCCAATTATTGGATATCTTGAAAAAAGTGCATGCTTAACGTACTACTCGCTATTTTTTTTTCGAGTTTTTTGTACTTGATATTTAAACTGTTTGCAAAATTCGATATAAACACTTTACAAGCAATACTATTTAATTATGTTATTGCTTTTTTTATTGGTTATATAATAAGCCCTATTCATTTGCCTATTACCAAACTAATTAATGCTCCGTGGTTATTTGGTTCTGTTTTTTTAGGCTTCATGTTCATTTGTGTTTTCAATATCTTAGGAAAAACAATACAAGTAAATGGAATTTCAGCAGCTACCGTATCTAGCAAGATGGCAATGATAATTCCTATCCTTTTTGGTATAATAATTTTCAATGAAAATTTAGGAATCCCAAAATTAATTGGAATAATAGTTGCTTTATTAGCTGTTTATTTCACTTCAAAAAAAGAAAGTGGAGAAATTAAAACCCCTAACTACCTTTTACTAATACTATTGTTTTTTGGCGCAGGTTGCATAGACACTAGTATGAATTTTATACAACATCATTATGTAAAAGAAGAAGAAACAAGCATTTTTACATCCTTTACTTTTCTGTTTGCTTTTCTATTTGGAATACTTTATTTTACTTTAAAAAGCATTAAACGAGCAAGTAAAATAAATGGTAAAAATATCTTAGGAGGAATACTACTGGGTATTCCTAATTATTTTTCAATGCATTACCTAATAAAAGCTTTACAAAACAAAAATTTAGAAAGTGCAACCATTTTTACTTTAATAAATATTGGTGTAATTTTGTTAACTACTATACTTAGTTTACTAATTTTTAAAGAGAAAATTAAACGGGAAAATTTCATTGGGATTTTTTTAGCAATTATTGCGGTTTTCTTAGTTACCCAATAAAATGAACGATTTAAATCAAGATACTTACAAAACAATATTAATTAAACCAGAAGCCGTATTATTCAAAGAAAAGAATAGCAAGTTTTTTGGATATGCATTTCCTATTTCTAATGAAGAGGAAGTTAAAGAATATATTCTTGAATTAAAAAAAGAACACCATTCTGCAGGGCACTTTTGTTACGCATACCAAATAGGAACTGAAAACATAAACTATAGAGTGAATGATGATGGAGAACCAAATAATAGTGCAGGAATGCCTATTTATGGACAAATTCAATCGTTTGACGTAACAAATGTTTTAATTGTTGTTATTAGGTATTTTGGAGGTGTAAAACTTGGTGTTGGCGGGCTTATTAGTGCTTATAAAACAACAGCCCAAATGGCTTTAGAAAATTCTGAAATTATCGAAAAGACGATTGATATACATTTCCTTATTAAGTTTGATTATAAAAACATGAATAAAGTAATGCGTGTAATTAAAGAAAAGAATTTAGATATTGTAAAGCAAAAAATGGAATTAGATTGTGAAATTGAAATCCGCATAAGAAAAAAATATGCGGAAACTATTTTCAGCATATTTGAATCTATATTTGAAATAAAAATTACCAAAAAAGAAAGTTTAAAAATTGTTGATTTTCTCTAAAACGTAGTCTGGAGGTAAAATTGGTCTTCCACTTTTCATATCCACAAATACTAACATTGAGTAACCCGTTGTTAATAACTCTTTGTTTTCATTATGTATTTCGTAGTCAAATTCTATCTTAACAGAAGACAGGCTTTTGAATATAGTCTTCACTGTTAATAAGTCATCATAACGTGCAGGTTTTTTATAATTCATAGTTAAAGAAACAACAGGCAACATTACACCGTTTTGTTCCATCCACTTATACGAAATACCCATATTTCTAAGCCATTCTACACGTCCCATTTCAAAATATTGGGCATAATTACCATGGTAAACAACAGCCATTTGGTCTGTTTCGGCATACCTAACTCTTACATCAAACTTATATTCCTTCATCTTAAACAATTCATAAAATTAACGTTAAAATACACTTAAGCATCTACACTTTTTTTTTTTAAAAACCAATAGTGATTTTGTTTTTTTTTAACAAAATTAGTCACATATTTGTACTCCCAGAAAAAAAGAAAGGAAATTAACTTTCTTTGTAAGAATACTATTAAAAACAATTAAGCAACTAAAAAAAGAGAACAAAATATATGAATAAAACTGCGCAATCAGTATGGGAAAACTGCCTGTCTTTTATTAAAGACAACGTTCAAGAACAAGCCTACAAGACTTGGTTTGAGCCTATTCAGTCAGTTGAACTAACCGATAACGTATTATATATTCAAGTTCCTAGCAAATTTTTCTATGAATGGCTAGAAGAACACTATGTAAAACTTTTAAAAGTTGCCCTTACTAAAGAACTTGGATCAAGTGCAAAGTTATTGTATAAAATTAAAATGGAAAACACTTTTGGCAACAAAATTCCATTTACAGAACAAATACCAAGTTCAAATAGACATGCCGTCAAAACACAAGATGTTGACGTACCTATTGCAAATAAAAATCCGGAGTTAAGAAATCCTTTTGTAATTCCAGGAATTCGTAATTTAAAAATTGAATCCCAATTAAACTCAAATTATAGCTTTGATAATTTTTTAGAAGGTGATTCTAATAGATTAGCTAGAAGTGCAGGTTTTGCAGTAGCAAACAAACCAGGAGGAACATCCTTTAATCCATTATTAATTTTTGGAGGTGTTGGATTAGGAAAGACACATTTAGCGCATGCTATTGGTGTAGAAATTAAAGAGAAACATCCAGAAAAAACAGTTTTATATATTTCAGCCGAAATTTTTACGCAACAATATATAGATTCTGTAAAAAGAAATACGCGTATTGATTTTATTCATTTTTATCAATTAATTGATGTGTTGATTATTGACGATGTACAATTTCTTTCTGGTAAAACAGGAACGCAAGATGTTTTCTTCCATATATTTAATCACTTGCACCAAAACGGAAAACAAGTAATCCTGACTTCCGACAAAGCGCCTGTAGACATGCAAGACATTGAACAACGTTTATTGTCTCGTTTTAAATGGGGCTTATCCGCAGAAATAAGTCAACCTGATTTTGAAACACGTATTTCTATCTTAAAAAATATTTTATATAGAGATGGCGTTGAAATTCCTGAAGATATTATTGAATATGTAGCAAAGAATATTAAAAGTAATGTTCGTGAATTAGAAGGCGCAATTATTTCTTTAATTGCACAATCTTCTTTCAATAAAAAAGAAGTTACGCTTGAACTTGCAAAATTAGTAGTTGAAAAATTTGTTAAAAATGTAAAACGAGAAATATCTATAGACTACATTCAAAAAGTAGTTTCTGATTATTTTCAATTAGATTTAGAAATTTTACAATCTAAAACAAGAAAAAGACACGTTGTACAAGCTAGACAACTTGCTATGTTTTTTGCTAAAAAATACACTAAGAATTCTCTTGCAAATATTGGTTCACAAATAGGAAGTAGGGACCACGCAACAGTATTACACGCTTGTAAAACGGTTGATAATTTAGTTTCTACAGACAAGCAGTTTAAGAAATTTGTAGACGATATCAACAAAAAATTATCCCTGTAAAATGATTAATATTCTAATGGTTTGCTTAGGTAATATTTGCAGATCCCCATTAGCAGAAGGAATTTTACGCAATAAACTTACCTCCGAAAAATATTACATAGACTCTGCGGGAACAGCAGGATATCATATTGGCAAACAGCCTGATGATCGCTCTATTAAGGTTGCAAAAAAATATTCTATAGATATTTCAAATCAAAAATGCAGACAGTTTACTGTTGCTGATTTTGAAAATTTTGACCATATTTATGTTATGGACATGTCCAATTACAAAAACGTTATAGCCTTAGCACCAAATGATAAAGCAAAGCAGAAAGTACTACTTATTTTAAACGAAATTTTTCCAAATGACAATGTTGACGTTCCAGATCCATATTATGGAGGAGATGATGGTTTTGAAAAAGTATTTAAAATGTTAGATAAATCTTGTGCTGCTATTGTCTTAAAATTAAAGCAAAATTCTTAAAAAAGCATCCTAAGAAATTAAAATTTCTAAAAAAAAAACAATATATGAAACCCACGCAACTTTTAGGTAAATTATATTTAATTCCATGTACATTATCTAATCCTGGGGAAACAAGTGTAGTTCCTGAGGATGTGCTACCTCACAGTATTAAAAGAACCATTGATTTTATAGATTACTACATTGTTGAAAACGAAAAAACAGCGAGAAGATTTATAAAAGTGATGCAACCAGAAAAAAATCAGACTGATTTAAAACTTTCCTTATTAAACAAAAGAACAGAAGTTAGTGAACATAATGCATTTTTGAAACCGATATTTGAAGGTTTTAATGTTGGATTACTTAGTGAATCTGGTTGTCCAGGAATTGCCGATCCTGGCGCAGATATTGTAAAACTAGCACATGAGAAAGGAATACAAGTTGTTCCATTAGTAGGTCCAAGTTCTATTTTATTGGCGATGATGGCAAGTGGAATGAACGGACAAAGTTTTGCATTTAACGGTTACTTACCTATTGAAAAAGGAGATAAAAAAAAGGCTTTGAAAGATTTTGAGAGATTATCTCATGACAAAAAACAATCTCAACTTTTTATTGAAACTCCGTACAGAAACACTAAATTGATAGAAGATATTTTACAGACTTTGCAACCAAATACACATTTATGTATTGCTTGTGACATTACACTTCCTACAGAATACATAAAAACAAAAACTGTTAACGAATGGAAAAAACAAAAGGTCGATTTACATAACCGACCTTGTATTTTTATAATTTATAAAACTTAAATATTTTTTAACGACCTTTTAAAGTACAACTTTAGCATTCTTGTTTGCTTCAATATGACTTATATCATACCCACCAAATTTTTTTATGTAACTATTTAAAGAAGTTCCAAAACCATCTTTAAAACCATTTCTGCCATTACTTCTAAGATATTTTCTAACAGATCCAGCGCCTCCAAGATGTGCTGCAGCTAATAAACCAGATTCGGTAATTTCAACTCCGTTTATAACTCTTCCGCAATATTTAGGTATTTCATTTCTAAGCTCCCATTTGTTTATTGCTATCAGAGCATTAAAAGCTTTTTCTTGCCATACACTATTTTTCAAAAATTCTTGAAAATCATAAATACCAACAGTTCTTAAAGTACTTCTGCCAAATTGGTATTTTCCCATATAACCAAAAGGGTTAACTCTATCTAAAACTCCACCAGACTCTTTAAAAGCTAATCGTTGCTTAAAACCCGCAAATGTTTTACCAACATAGGGAATTTCAATGCCACTCATTTCGTAATTAACCTCCATACTTTCTTCCTCATTAGGAACATCGTAAAGTATATATTTATTGCTTACATCGATGTGAAAACCTGGAACTCTTTCTATTTTTAACGAATTAAAACCCGAAGAAACCAACACTACTAAGAAGGCTAAACTTAAAAAATACGCACCTTTTTTTACCATAATTTTTTATTTCTCAAGAACTATCACTTCATTGAAATTTGCAGGCACAAAGATACAAAAAATAATATACTATTGACATACAGCATGTTAAAGTTTAATAAAAATACAACGCATGGGCATTAACACCGTTGTAACCATTATACTGTAAGGTAGGAGCAGGTATTTTTATAGTGTTGAAAACAGAAAAAAGAGTCTTTAAAAAATGTGATTTTGTCTTAATTTTCGTCAAATCTATATCTAAGCTAAGATAAAATTGACGATATGCATTTTGATTATACATTTCTAAACTTGCTTGTTCCTTGTTTCCATATAGCATGTTTTCTGCACCGTAACCTATAGCAATGTTTAACCATTTTGGAACAACTTTACTTTTTGTAAAAGAATGCAAATTGAAGGAAAGCCAATAGGTTTGTCCATTATAATCTTTTAAAATTTGTTCGTTAAAAGATGCTCCTAAAGTTTCTGGGCGAGAATTTGCAAAGCGAGTTGCATGAAAAGAAAATTTTGGTGTAATACGTTGCTCTTCCCACAAAAGTTCTTGGGATACATATAAAAGTGTTCCTGAAGTATTTGCAATTACATCGCCCCATGAAGCTCCCCATTTTTGAGAGAAACCATCAAAAACCTCAACTACTGTTAAAAAACCCAATCCTAAAGTAGAACCGTAAATTAATTTCTCTTTTTTTGTAGCGCCACTCCAATGGAGCATTTCAGCGCCAAATCTTCCTAAATGATACGTAGAATAGAAATGTCCTACTTTATCCATTTGCAACCAGTCGTTATTGTCATTTATAAAATGGAAATTGGATTGCGGATAATCTTTATACCAAAGTTGGTTTAAACCTATTAAAGCAGCTCCAAAAAACACCGTTTCCCCTATATAAACGCCTGTTTTTCTTGGCTTATTTAAAGTGTCTGATAGTGTTAAAAATGAATTTACTTTTGATTGAGAATATCCAGAAAACCCACCAAACAAAAATATACTAAAAACTGTAGCCCTGATGGAAGTGAAAATCCTTTTTGCAAAAAACATTTGAAAATGAATACTGTATTTTTTTTGCAAAAAGATGGAAACAAACAGCAGGAATATGGAAACCAAATTATTACTACAGTTTCGCTTCAAAATATTATCTATTGATTCCTATACTAGACACCCATTTGCTATACTTTCTGGCATTTGCTAAATGTTGTGTATAATTTGAAGAAAAATCATGGTAACCGAAGCGTTCTACACTTGCACAAAAATAAATATAATCGTGTTTTTCGGCATTTAAAACTCCGTCTATTGCCGAGATATCTGCCATTGCAATTGGACCCGGCGGCAAACCAGCATTTAAATAAGTATTATAAGGTGAATTTATAATCAAATCGTTATGAAATACGCGTTTTATAACCTGATCAAAGTTTCCAGATTGTTTTTTTATAGCAAAAATAACAGTAGGATCTGCCTGCAAAGGCATTCCTGTTGCTAATCTATTTAAATAAACGCCTGCTACACGAGCGCGTTCGTCTGACTTTACCGTTTCTTTGTGTACAATAGATGCTAAAATAGAAACTTCTATGGAACTTAAATTTTTAGCTGCAGCTTTTGCTAATCGTTCGTGGTTCCAAAATTTTGAATGTTCTTTTGCCATTTTATCGGCTAACTTATGAGCAGATATATTCCAATAAAACTCATAACTATTTGGAATAAACATTGCTAAAATATCTTCTTGCGTAAATTTATTTTTCTTTAAAAATACTGGATCTGTAAAAGCTTTGACTATTTGTAAACTATCTGGTTCTAATTGTGTAGCTAATCGTTGCGCTAGTTTGTTTAAACTTTCTTGATTATTAAATGCTACTTTAATAGGTATGTTTTTGCGCAAAGATCTAACCATGTCAAAACTAGTCATGTTTTGCTTTATTAAAAACTTACCCGATTTAATATTTGTATCGTATGCTCTTTTGCTAGCAACAAAGTCAAGCTTACTCATATCTTTTACAAAAGGCTCTAGTTCTTTTTGCACTTGCGCATAAGTTGCGTTTGAAGGTATGTAAACAAATACTTCTTTTTGATTAAAAGTTGTATTTGCTGTAAATGCATTATTATAGACATAAGCAGTAACAATAGATGCGACAAATAAGCCCGCAACAGCAACAATTGTAATAATTTTTTTAATTTTCAAGAGAATTAATTTTTAGGGTTAATTAATTGGTATAAAATTTCATCTTCATATACTCCGTTAATTTTATTCCATTGTTTTTTTACTCCAATTTTTTGGAATTCAAATTTAGAAAAAAGAGCGATACTAATATCATTTTTAGTCCCAATATTTGCAAATAATTGATGTAATTGTAATTGCGTAAATGAATAGTCGATAATTAAAGACAATGCCTCAGAACCTAAACCTTTGATTCTATCTTCTTTTTTTTGAATTACGATACCTATTCCAGCTCTATTATTACTTGGGTCAAACTCAAATAAATCGATTAATCCAATTGCTTCTGAATTACTGTTGCTGCAAATAGCTAGTCGCAACTGTTTTGCTTCATAAATATCTTGGTGTGCATTTTCTAAATATTGATGGATTAAAAATTTACTATACGGTGTTTGGGTGTTGCTTACGTGCCAAATAGACTCGTTATTTTCTATGGCATAGACAAAATCTAGATCCTCTGGTTCTAGCGCACGTAAAAAAATATTTGATCCTTTTAATGTTTCCAATTAGTTGTGCTGTTTAAATATTTATTATTCCTTCAAAAACAAAGATTGCTGGGCCTATTAAGTTTACATTAGTAAAAACACCTTTATTTTCATTAAAATTAACGGCTAGCTTCCCTCCTTCTACATTTATATTGACATGATTTGATGTTACTCTCTTACTAACGTACATTGCTATTGCAACAGCAGTTGCTCCCGTACCGCAAGAAAGTGTTTCGTTTTCCACACCCCTTTCGTATGTTCTAATTGTAAATGTATCTTTATTTATTGGACACACAAAGTTAACATTACTTCCTGCTTTTCCATATAAACTAGAATATCGAATTTTTGCTCCTTCTACTTTTACATTAAAACTTTCTAAATCATTAACTAACGTAACATGGTGTGGTGAACCTGTATTTAAAAAAATATAATTCTCATTACTTTCTATAGTATCTACATCTTTCATTTGTAAAGAAACCATATTATATTGATTAATAGTTGCAAAATGATAGCCGTCTACAGCTTCAAATTCTGCTTTATCTTCTATAAGCTCAAGTTGTTTTGCAAAAGCTACTAAACACCTTCCTCCGTTTCCACACATTGTGCTTTCGTTTCCATCTGAATTATAATAAACCATTGTAAAATTGTATTTAGAATGATTTTCTAGTAAAATAAGTCCGTCTGCACCAACGCCAAATTTCCTATCACAAAGTAATTCAATTAGTTTGGCATCCTCTTTAGGAAACGTATTTGTACGATTGTCAATCATTACAAAATCATTTCCTGTTCCTTGATATTTATAAAAAGCGATTTGCATAAAACAGTAATATTTCTACAAAAATACAAATATTAATAAGATGTTAAACATTGTTAATCGAGCGTTAAAGTATTTTTTAAGGATAAAAATGTTGTTAAATTTACAATAATCAAATTAAATCTTAGAACTATGAAAAAATTTGCAGGATTATTATTCGTCTCTTTATTAAGTGGCGTAATAACATTAGGAACCTATAAATTATTGTTTGAGAAAGAAAATGTTTCGGGAATTTCAGTAGCGCCAAATTATTCTAAAAGTGTTAATTTAACTGCTGAAAGCATAGATTTTACAACCGCAGCAGAAAGTACCATACATAATGTAGTGCATGTAAAAAATTTAAGTATTTCAAAAGTACCAAGAAATCCATTGATGGAATATTTTTATGGGTATAAAGAAAATGCACAACAAACTCAAGTTGGAAGCGGCTCTGGAGTTATAATCTCGCAAGATGGCTATATTGTAACCAACAATCACGTTATTGAAAATGCAACGGCATTAGAAATAACTTTAAACAATAATAAATCCTATAGTGCAAAACTTGTTGGAACAGATACTAAAATGGACATTGCTTTACTAAAAATAGAGACTGATGAGAAACTACCTTATATTGTTTTTGGAGATTCTGACGAAATTAAAGTTGGTGAATGGGTTTTAGCAGTAGGTAACCCATATAATTTAAATTCAACGGTTACAGCTGGTATTGTTTCTGCTAAAGCAAGAGACTTAAGCAATGAAGGTATTCAGTCGTTCATTCAAACAGATGCAGCAGTAAACCCAGGAAATAGCGGAGGCGCATTGGTAAACACAAGAGGTGAACTTATAGGAATAAACACTATGATTTCTTCCCCAACAGGAAGTTATACAGGCTATTCGTTTGCTGTTCCATCTAATATTACTAGAAAAATAATTGAAGATTTAATGCAGTTTGGAAATGTACAACGAGGAGTTTTAGGAATTGAAGGAGGGGAATTAAACAGCATGTCTGCAAAAGAAATTGGCACAGAGCAAACACAAGGTTTCTATATCAATAAAGTAACTAGAAACTCTGGTGCAGAAAAAGCTGGTTTACAAAAAGGAGATATTATTACTTCTTTAGATAAAAAACAAGTAAAAGGCTTTGCAGATTTAACTGCTTATATTAGTTCTAAAAGACCCAATGATATTATTAAGGTTACTGTTTTTCGAGATGGAAAAGAAAAAATATTCCCTGTAAAACTAACTAAAAAAGAACTTTTAGGTTTTGAATTTAATGGAATAGAACTTGAAGAAATAGACGATTCTGACAAAAAAGAACTAAATATTACTTATGGTGTAAAAATAAAAGCAATTACAAATGAAAATTATTTAGAATATGCTGAAGAATTAAAAGGAGGAGTTATTTTAAGTGTAGATGGAATGAAAGTTAGAAATATTGATGAAATATCTTCTTATTTAAAAAGAAAAAAAAATACTCGAGCACAGTACCAAATCGTTACAAAAAATAAACAAGTTTATAAGGTTATTATGTAGTTACTTTAAAAACCACACTTTATGTGTGGTTTTTTTTTATATTTTAAATGAAAAATAATTTCCCAGAAACATTTTAAATATATATTTTTGCAAAATAACAAACAACAACTTATCTAATTATTACATGGGTAACAATAATTTATACGAAAAAGAGCTTGCTTTTCAAGCAGACAGAAGAAAAGCTTGCGTTGAGTTCATTAAAATCGTTAGCGATTTATGGTACGACAAATCTATTGAATTAGTTCTTTTTAGAAATCAATTAATTGACAGGAACGTAAGTGACATTATTAACTTGCATGAATATGCAGGAGAATTTGTACAAAAGCCAATTAATATTTTTGACTCCGTTGAAATTGCTCTTGCAATTTTAAGTTTAGATTTACCGCCTTCAAGATTAGATATTGGTAAATTAACTTATGAATATCATTTAGAAGATAATAATTTCAACAATGCAAAAGCATTTGTGATTGATAAGTTGAAAGATGCTAAAAGTTACAATGACATAAAACCTAAAGACGTAGTTTTATATGGTTTTGGAAGAATTGGACGTTTGTTAGCTCGTGAGATGATGACAAAAATAGGAAAAGGACAGCAAATGCGTCTTAGAGCTATTGTTACTAGAGATAAAGTAGACCCAATTCTTTTAGAAAAAAGAGCTTCTTTATTACGTTACGACTCTGTTCATGGAGATTTTCAAGGATCTGTTCAAACAGATTTAGAAAATAATGCCTTAATTATAAACGGAACTACTGTACACATTATTACTGCAAATAATCCTGAAGATATTGATTACACGGAATATGGAATTAATAATGCTTTAGTTATTGATAATACTGGTGCTTTTACAAACGAAGAAGCGTTAAAACGCCATTTAACTTCTAAAGGAGTTGATAAAGTTTTACTTACCGCTCCAGGTAAAGGTGTTCCAAATATCGTATATGGTGTAAACCATAAAGAATACAATCCAGATGAAGTTTCAATTTTCTCTGCTGCATCTTGTACAACAAATGCAATTACTCCGGTTTTAAAAGCGATTGAAGATACATTAGGAGTTGTAAAAGGACATTTAGAAACTATTCATGCTTATACAAATGACCAAAACTTAGTAGACAACATGCATAAGAAATACCGTCGTGGTAGAGCTGCAGGTTTAAATATGGTTATCACAGAAACTGGTGCTGGAAGTGCAGTGGCAAAAGCTTTACCTAGCTTGGCTGGAAAGTTAACTTCAAATGCAATACGTGTACCTGTTCCAAACGGATCATTAGTGGTATTAAATTTAGAAGTTAATACAGAAACTTCTGTTGAAGATTTGAACAACATCATGAGGAAATACGCTCTTGAAGGAGATTTAGTTGAACAAATTAAATATTCCATGAATAATGAATTAGTATCCTCTGACATTGTTGGAACTTCCGCTCCAGCAATTTTTGACAGTAATGCAACTATTGTTTCTGCAGATGGTAAAAATATAGTAATGTATATTTGGTATGATAACGAATATGGTTATAGCCACCAAGTTATTAGACTTGCAAAATATATTTCTAAAGTAATAAGATATACTTACTATTAGTAGGATAGTAAGTATATAATTAATAGAAAATCACTTCAATTTATGAAGTGATTTTTTTTTACAATTAAACCTTTTAAAAAAAATAATGTCTTATAAGTATAACAACTTAAAAAACATAATTATGAAAAAAGTATTTGTAGTAGCAGTAATACTTGTTGGATTAACAACATTTGCACAAGAAAAAGGAAAAAACACAGAAAACTTATCTTTAGAACAACAAACAGAACTTCTTGTTAAAAAAATGACTTTAGATTTAGATTTAAATGAAAAACAACAAAATGCAATTAGACCTGTTTTGTTAGAAGAATCCAAAAAAAGAGAAGTCCAAAAAGCAGAAAGAAAAGCTAGAAAAAAAAATGAAGAAAAAGTTTCAAAAGAAAAAATGTTTGAAATGAAATCTAAAGCACTAGATAATCAACTAGCTATAAAAGAAAAAATGAAAAGTATTCTTACAACAGATCAAATGGAGAAATGGGAAACTTTAAAAGCAGATAGAAAAGGAAAAATGAAACAAAAAAACGAAAAAATGAAATCTAGAGAATAAAAACACAATAATTTAGTTGCTTCTAAATCTATTTTAATCTATTTTTGAATATCCGTAACTATAAATAAAAAAAAATGAAAAAAATTATTTCTTTAATCTTACTATTATTTGCTTTTAGTATTTCTGTAAATGCACAAGAAAATAAAATTGAAAAAGCAGATAACTTAGAAGTATTAGCAAAAAATGATACTAAAGCACTAACAGATTATTTAAATTTAGAAGGACCAATTACCGAAGACTTTTACAGATTAATGCTGTATAAACATAAAAATCTTGCACAAGAGAATGACAAAGCGCAAAGAATGGTTATCTCAGAAATAATCACTAAAAAAATCGAAGCTACTTTTAATGCAGATCAAATGTCAAAATTATCTAAAAACCCTATATTATTTAAACAAATAACTCATTAGAGTTAAAAAAAACGAATAAACCCTCTATTTAACTTAAATAGAGGGTTTATTTATTTTATATGTATTTTAATTATTTAAATGGATGCCTTTGGTTCCAAATAGACTCAGGTTCTAAACTTTTAAAAATTCTACCAATAAATTTGTTGATAAAAAAATTGGTGTGGTAAATAAAACCAGACATTTTTAGTGGCTGTGCGCCTATTGAACTTTTAATTTCCAAAGCGGTTCTTCCAAAAATTATTTTCTTAAAATTATTTTCTATCCCAAATTCTGTGATATTGTATAACATATTTAAATACAACATATTTTCTTTTTGAATATTTTCGTCATAGCCTAGAAAATATGTTTCTAAAACATCTTCATTTAACAAAATCGAGTGAAAACCAACCAGTTCATTTTCTAAAAAATAGCCACAAATTCTAAATCTATTTCCGCATTGTTTCTTAAATGTAGAAAAATGGTTTTTTGCTAAGAAAAAAGTATTGAAAGGAGCATTTTTTGCAACATAATGGTATAAATTATAAATTCTTTCTTCCCAACAAAGAACCTCTTCAATAGTAAGTTCTTTCGTAACAATTCTATTACTCTTTTTATGCGCGCGCTTGTATTGATCTCTATATTTTTTGGTAAAAGAATTAACATAATCAATCTTTGTTTTCCAAGATGGATCTAAATTAAAAACCATATTTGGCTGTGTGTGAAATTCATAAATATTTCTAAAATCATATTTACGCAATTCACTTGCACATTCTTTATAAAAATCTTTAAAGGAAACTAGGTGAATTTTGATTCTCTTAGATTTAAAGTAAGTTATAAGCTCATGAGAACATTCTATTAACAAATTACTTAAATCTTTGAAACTTATTTGCTTAGAAAATGCATAACCATTTTGCCCAGTAATCATATTATTCCCAAGAAAAAGTACATGGGATGCAAAATTTCTAAAAACGAAATTTCTAATATTTTTTTTTATGCAAGTATCTCTTTCTCCAAACGATTCTAACTTATTTAAATCTAAATATTGCGCCATTGCAACTCCTATTAGAATATTCTTTTCAAAAAATCCAATATAAAAACATTCCATATTTAATGGCGCTGAACTCTCTAAAGCTTGTAAAAAAGGTGTTTGTAAAAAATGATTTGAAGAAGCGACTAAGTGTCCAGTTTCACAACGTTATTGTTTTTAATATCAAGTCTAAACTTCTTTGTTTCGCTAAGCTTCACAAAGAAGTTTAGACTTGATATTGGTTAGAACGCTTCCTTGCCTATTTTTGTAATCACAAA
>Ga0209491_10004420_pt1 | contig 21745 bp, 20 predicted proteins | sample BON02_FD_187213 | JGI IMG/M metagenome (GOLD analysis project Ga0209491, IMG submission 187213) | Freshwater microbial communities from Lake Bonney liftoff mats and glacier meltwater in Antarctica - BON-02 (SPAdes) (version 2) | ecosystem: Environmental > Aquatic > Freshwater > Ice > Glacier... | reverse complement strand
CATCGCATCAAGGCTGCAAATGATACCGCCAGCGGAGGCCGAAACCGGTGGTTGATCAGGTATTCTACCGCGTTCAATCACCGACAATTTACCTTCGACGATGCCGTGTGGCACTGCCAGATTGTGCATTTCATCTGCCGGAATCCGGTCAGCGAAACAACGCTGCATGCCCAGCGGCTGCATGATGCGGTTTTGCACAAAGGCATTCCAGCTTTGGCCGCTGGCGCGCGCCACCACCTCACCTGCCACTACATACATGCTGTTGTCGTAGGCATATTCGGTGCGGAAACTGGATACCGGCTCAAAAAACTGCAGGGCGTGCACGATGTCCGCCTGGGTGTACAAATTGGGCTCTGGCCAGAACATCAAATCGCCTGCACCTTTTCCCAGACCGCTGCGGTGAGTTAGCATATCGCTAACGGTAAAGTGTGAAGTTACCCAGGGGTCGTACATTTTGAATTCGGGGATATAACTGGTGAGTTTGCCATCCCATTCAAGCTTGCCCTCGTCCGCCAGAATCGCCAACGCAGTGGTGGTAAAAGCCTTGGAATTTGATGCGATCTTGAACATCGTTAGAGTATCTACAGGCTCAGAGTGCCCGATCTCGCGGACACCAAAACCTTGCGCGAAAACCGTTTCATTGCCGCGCACAATGCCAACCGCCATGCCAGGCACATCAAACGCGGCCATGGCACGCTGGGCCAGATCGGCTATTGCTTGATCACTTGGCCCTTCGCGCTCACTTGCAATGGCACTACCTGCAATCGCATTCAGTGAACACAGGCCCGCCAACAATACGCCAAGCTGCAAAGCGCCAGGCAGCGAATACTGCCGTAGCCCGCGCCGACTAGCGTGAGATGGATTCAGTAGCTTACAGAACAACAAAACTGACCACCGTGTACAACATTACCGTGATACCGCCGGCCACCAACGCATAAGGCAGCTGCGTGCGCACATGCTCCAGCAGGTCACAGCCTGAAGCGATTGCGGTCACCGCGGTTGTATCTGAAATAGGAGAGCAATGGTCGCCAAACACGCCACCTCCCAGTATCGCTGCCAGCACCAGAGAAGGCGGCAAACCAAAGGCATCCATCAAAGGCACGCCAATGGGAATCAAAATGGCGAATGTACCCCATGAGGTACCGGTAGAAAAAGAAATCAGACCGCCCACGATAAACAGCATCGGCACAATCAGGAACGTTGGCAGGAAATCACCCACCAGACCAGCCATAAAAATGCCGGTACCGAGTAACTTCAGGCTCGCGCCCAACGCCAGGGAAAACAACACAATGGTTACCAGGGGCAGCAATTCTGCCATGCCCGCATAGCCGAGTTTTATCAGTTTTATGTGCGTAAAGCGGCCGCTGCGCAGCATCATGATATAGCCAGCCAGACACGCCAGAGCGACTGAATACAGCACCGATTTTGAGCCGCTGCCTTCAGCCATAACGCCATTGCCGGTCCACAACATAAAGCCGACCATGCCGAACACCATAATCGCCAGCGGCACCAGCATATAAGAGGGGTGTGAATCTGTTACCTCCAGATCATCGCCACTGTCTTCGTGGCCGATGGTTTCGCTGCGCGTCATCGGGCCGAAGTATTTTCCGGTCCATGCACTGAAAACCACGATGATCAAAGTGACAATGGCGTAAAAATTCAGCGGCACGGTGCCCCACAGAATTTGCGCTGTTGTCTGTTCAAATTCATAGGTGTTGAGCAAGGCCAAAATATAGGCGCCCCAGGCATTCAGCAAAATCAAGATGCAAATCGGTGCTGACGTGCTGTCAATTATGTAAGCCAATTTGGCCCGGCTCAGGCCGAAACGGTCAAAAAGACCGCGCGATAATAGACCAGAGGTGAGAACACTGAGGTTGGACTCTACAAAAACTGCCGCACCCACGCCTGTCGTTAACATCGCTGCCTGCCGGCTGGTGCGGGCAAATCCACGTTTGATAATCGAATTAACCATCGCTGTGATGCCGCCGGAGTCGCGCACAAATGCCAGCAATACGCCGATCAACAGGCTGAAAATCAATATGCGCGCGTTGTCGGCATCTGTGAGTACCGCGATGATTCTTTCCAGCGTCGCGATCATGCCCAACGGGACAGCACCAAGTAGCGAGGATTGTTGTAATAACTCAGAGGTAAAAACGGCCAGCAACAAGGCAAGAATAACTTCCCGTTTCCAAAGCACTACAGCTATGGCAACTATCGGTGGAAGAATGGATAACCAGTCTGCAGTCATACTTATTTACGCTCCGTTATTGTATTGTTGTGTGGCACAAGTAATTAAATATTCCTGCAAAAACTGAAATATAATAATATATTATTTGTTGGTCGCAGGCGAGAGCATACCCCCCATGTCATTTACCCCCATGTCATTTATTGGCTACCGTGAAGGCGAACTTTACGTTGAAGGCGTGCAGGCGCAAGAAATTGCACGCCAGGTTAAAACACCTTGTTATTGTTATTCGGCAGCCGCATTGCGGCAAAATTATCAGCGCTATGCCGAACAGTTCAAACCTGAAAATTCGTTAATCTGTTTTGCAGTCAAAGCCAATTCCAATCAGTCAGTGATAAACACGCTGGCAAAACTGGGATCCGGTGCTGATGTCGTTTCGGAAGGTGAGTTACGCCGCGCCTTGCTGGCCGGTATCCCCGCTCAGAAAATTGTTTTTTCCGGGGTTGCCAAAATCGCCCGTGAAATGAAATTTGCGCTTGAACAGGATATTTTCCAGTTTAACGTAGAGTCTGAATCCGAACTGGAAGTGCTCAACCAGGTTGCCATGTCGATGGGCAAGCAAGCAGCGGTAGCCTTTCGCATCAACCCGGATATCGACGCGCGTACGCACGCCAAGATTTCCACCGGCAAAGCCAGCAACAAATTCGGAATCCCAGCCACTCGGGCGGCCAAATCCTATGCGCGCGCGGCGGAAATGCCGGGCATTACCGTACAGGGGATTGATATGCATATCGGTTCCCAGCTAACTGAACTGGTGCCTTTTAAACAGGCATTTGAGTGTCTGGCGATGCTGTGCACCCAATTGCGCGATCAAGGTCATGATATACAAGTGCTGGATATAGGCGGCGGTCTGGGCATCAACTACCAAGACGGCAGCGCGCAGCCACCTGCATTAGCCGACTACGCCGCCCTTGCGCATCAGATATTGGACCCTCTGGGTTGCCGTATTCTGGTCGAGCCGGGTCGTTCCATGGTGGGTGATACCGGCATATTGTTGTCAGAGGTTATCTACATCAAACAAGGTGAGCTTGACCGCTTCCTGATTATCGATGCCGGTATGAACGATCTGCTGCGTCCGAGCATGTACGATGCCTACCACGAGATTATTCCGGTGCAAGATGCCGGTAAACCCATGTGTGCTTATCAAATTGTCGGCCCGATCTGCGAAACCGGTGATACCTTTGCCAAAGACCGTCAATTACCCGAACTTGAGCCGGGCGACCTGATTGCCATCAAAAATGCCGGTGCTTATGGCGCGGCAATGGCATCGACCTACAACACCCGACCACTGGTGCCGGAAGTGCTGGTGGACGGCGACACTGTTAAGGTAGTTCGCAAACGTCCGGATTATGATTCATTGATTGGCCTGGACACTGCGTTATAAACATGCCAATCAAATGGAAAAGTTGAAATTTAAAAGTTGAAATTTAAAAAGTTGGAGCTAAAGATGTTGGAGCTAAGAATGCCAAAGAAAACCTTACTGATCTGTCTGCTGCTGACCTGCCTGATCAGTTTTTTCAGTAGCGCCACATTCAGTCAGGAAATGTCGGGAAATAAAACCGGTGCCGGCGAAACTCAACCCAGTGAAACTCAACCCAGCAAAATTCAACCAGTTCATGTCACGAACGAGCAGGCCAAAGCCATTCACGGCAGAGTAATTACGCTCGACAGCCATGTGGATATCGCCCGCGATTACATGCTCAAGCCTGAATTCGATCCGGGCAAAACCACCAACATGAAAGTCGACCTGGACAAAATGGAAAGCGGCGGTCTGGATGTAGTGTTCTTTATTGTCTATGTAGAACAAGGACCGAGAACACCGGAAGGCTATGCTGCGGCCAAGAAAGCGGCTGACATCAAGTTTAAAGCAATCCACCAGATGGTCGACACTTACCCTGAGCGGATTGAACTGGCCGAGCACCCGACGGATGTCCAGCGCATTATTGATTCGGGTAAAAAGGTGGCCGTTATCGGCATTGAAAATGGCTATGTTTTAGGTCATGACAGAAACTCACTGGATCTGCTGGCCGATTACTACAAGCGTGGCGCTCGTTATCTGGGGCTAACCCATTCTGGCAACAACGATCTTTGTGACAGTTCCAGCGCATCCGCAAAACTGGGCGACACACCCCATGCTAATAACGGCATGAGTGATTTCGGCCGCCAGGTGGTGGCCAAAGCCAACCAGCTGGGCATGATGGTAGATGTTTCCCATTCATCAAAACTGTGCATGATGCAGGCGACTGAAGTTTCGGTGGCGCCGATCATTGCGTCGCATTCCGGTGTCCGCGCCATGGCAGACAGCTCGCGCAATCTGGACGACGAGCAAATGCGCGCGATTGCAGAAACCGGCGGCGTAATGCAATTGGTCGGCTACACCGGGTTTATCAAACCAGATCCGGCACGTAGCAAAGCCAACAACGAACTGGAAGAGCAAGTCCGGCTGGCATATGGCGCGGATGAATTCAGTTATAAGCTGCACGAATTCACGCCTGAATTTCAAGCCGGCCTGGTTCAGATCAACCAGGACTTTCCTTTGGCAACAGTATCCGACTTTGTCGATCAGATAGATTATGCCGTTGATATGATGGGTATCAACTCGGTTGGTATCAGCTCGGATTTTGATGGCGGTGGCGAACTGGATGACTGGTTTACTGCTGCCGATTCACTCAACCTGACTATCGAGCTACTTAAACGCGGCTATAACGAAGAACAGATTGGCAAAGTTTGGAGTGGGAACCTGCTTCGTGTATGGGCCAAAGCTGAGCAAACTGCAGTAGAACTGGCCGCAGAACAGGCTGTTGAACTGGCTACCGATGAATCAGGCGGCTGAAATCCTCAAGGATTTACTTCAGCCCGAAAGACTTACCGCTGTTGTCGATATCGGCGCCAATCCGATTGACGGCGATCCGCCCTATCGCAAAATGCTGGAACTTGGCTTGTGTCAGGTTACCGGTTTCGAACCACAAGCTGAAGCGCTGCAGGAATTGAACAACAGCAAAGGCCCTCTGGAAACCTATTTGCCGTATTGTGTGGGTGATGGCGCACTACACACCTTGTATGAATGTGCCGCCAGCGGCATGACCAGTCTGTTCAAGCCGGATCCTCGTTACCTTGCCCTGTTTAATGATTTTGACCTGCTGGGTGAGGTCACTTCAACAGCGCAGGTTGAAACCAGACGGCTGGATGATATTTCAGAAATCAGCGCACTGGATTTTCTCAAAATAGACATTCAGGGCGGCGAACTGGCCGTTTTCGAATCCGGCAAAGATAAACTCAGCGATGCCGTTTTCGTGCAAACCGAAGTGTCGTTTATGCCACTTTACCAAGGCCAGCCTTTGTATTGGGAAATCGACCGGGAACTGCGGGCTCAAGGTTTTGTACCACACAGTTTCGCCGCTGTGAAAAACTGGCCGATTACACCTTATGCAGATCCTGCCAACTATCGGCAGGGCATTAATCAGTTGCTGGAGGCGGATGCTGTCTACGTAAAAGACTTTGTCGACACCGACACTCTAACTGACGAGCAGCTAAAACAGATCGCGATGATTGCCCATTATTGCTATGGCTCCCATGACCTGACTAGCAGGTGCCTGTCCGCTTTAATCCGGAGATCCAGCATTTCTCAGTCAGCGACCAGCGATTACCGACGACACATTTTTCCGGAACACACTTTTTTTGGTGACGTAAATATAAGTGACTTGCCATTCAAGCTCGATCTTGATTAAGCCGGCGTTACATCTATACTCAACTTAGCCATATAGCCTCGCGACAAGACAACAAAAAGGATCCGCCCATGAAATCACTTCCAATCAGTCTTCTAGTAGCCTCCCTTGCGCTGGTGCCCAGCGCACAAGCCGCGGAGTATTTACGTGAATCCATCGCTCAGGATTACGAAGACAATCTGGCCGAGCAATTTATCTACTTTCATGAGAACCCCGAGCTTTCCAATCTCGAGTCCAAAACGGCCAAAATACTGGCCGAGGATATACGCGCAATGGGCTATACCGTTACCGAGGGTGTTGGCGGAACCGGTGTGGTGGCAGTGATGGAAAATGGCCCCGGCCCTGTGATCATGATTCGCGCCGACATGGATGGCTTACCGATTAAAGAAGATTCTGGCTTGGCATACGCCTCAACTGCGGTGCAGGTAGATGAATCAGGCGTCGAACGCCCGGTGATGCATGCCTGCGGCCATGATGTACACATCACCGCTTTATTGGGCACCGCCAAACAGATGGCCCAGCGCAGTGAGGACTGGTCCGGCACGTTGATATTGATCGGCCAACCCGCCGAAGAACGCATCTCAGGTGCACATGCCATGCTCGATGATGGCCTCTATGAGCGCTTTCCAAAACCGGACTATGCGCTGGCATTTCACGTCGATGCCGACGGCCCTTCCGGTAAAGTGCAGGTTCCGCTGGACATCGTCGCCTCGAGCTCAGATTCAGTGGATATCATCGTACACGGTGTTGGCACGCACGGCGCTGCGCCGCATATGGGGCTTGATCCAGTTCTGATCGCCTCGCAAATTGTCGTCAGCCTGCAATCCATTGTCAGCCGCACCATTGCGCCTTTGTCCGCTGGCGTTATAACCGTTGGCGCGATTCATGGCGGCAGTAAGCACAACATCATCGGCGACAAAGTCGAAATGCAACTCACCGTTCGCTCGGACGACCCGGCAGTAAGAGCAGAGTTGCTCGACGGAATTGACCGGGTAGCCAGAGGCGTGGCGATTTCGATGGGCGTACCGGAAGATAAAATGCCCGAAGTCATTCGCTCCAAAATCGAAACCACACCACCCACCATTAATGACAGCACCACAGCAGCCATCGTGTTGGCAGCGGTCACTGAGCAGATGGGTGAAAGCGCTTTATACGACCTGCCGAGAGAAGGCATGGGCGCGGAAGATTTTGCCTATTTTGTGCAGCCCGAAACAGGCGTCAAAGGCGTGTATTTTACCGTTGGCGGTACGCCAGAGAATGAACTGGGCAGCCAGCCTTCGCACCACTCACCGTTCTTTAAAATCGAGCCGGAACCGAGCATTAAATCCGGTATTGAAGCGACGGTCATATCGGCAATGGCGCTTTTCAATCAGTAAACAGGTTCGTTAGTAATCCGGATTCATCAGTTTATCTGGCAAGGTTTACATTAATCTATATAAATCAGTTGTATACATTGATTTATTGGTCATTTTGGTGTATATTTATACAGTTTATTGTTAACTGGATAAATAGCCATGGAACCTTCCATTTTCGACCTCATACAGCCTTCAAGTTCCTTCGCAATTGATGCCTCAAGGCAGCAAAGTGGTGACGCGCATGAGCAAAGTGGTGACGATGAATCCCCACCCCTGCAGCGCAATGGATCAGTTCGAAATAAAGAGCCTGCGCCAGCCAGAACACAAGCCGATTTACAAACCGACACATCAGCACTATCGGATGCACCCTTATCTACTCCGACATCGGAACAAGCCAATCAAGATGCGCCACACCACACCACGGAATTGCAGCCTAACAAGAATCGGCAAGACCAGGAACGCGGCGAGTATCTTGAAAAAGAAATCACCACGCTAGCCGCCCACATTCACGCCGCCACCTGGCGGTTGCTGCAATTGATCAGGGAATACGACGAAACCATGGCCTGGTCCGGCCCTGGCTTAGCAACTGTGGCGCACTGGCTGAACTGGAAGTGCGGCATGAATCTGGGCGCCGCACGTGAAAGAGTGCGTGTGGCACATGCGCTGCCCGATCTGCCAAAAATCAGTGAGAAGCTGCGCCTGGGCGAAATCAGCTATTCAAAAGTCCGTGCCATGACGCGTGTCGCCACAGCCGAGAATGAAGATTTCATGTTGATGATAGCCCGACATGGTACTGCTGCGCATGTTGAACGTGTGGTGCGGAATTTTCGTAAGGTGAAACGTATTGAGGCTCTGGAGCTGGATAACGAGCGTCACTATCAGCGCAAATTAGATTGGTTTTATGATGATGATGGCTATCTCGTGTTGAAGGGCAGGTTTACACCGGAAGCTGGTGCGGTGGTGGTGAAGGCGCTGCAACTGGCCAAAGATCATTTATTTGTAGAGAGCAAAGACGTTTCCGCGGAAACGCCGGAACATAAAGATGCGTATCCATTTGAGTATCAGAATGCCGATGCGATGTTGCGGGTGGCGGAAGGATTTTTGGCAAGTGTAGGGCATGACACTTCGGTCGAGGATGATGAAGAGATGCCGATACCTGTCACATGCTGTGATCGCCACAATGCACAATGGAGAGACGCCGCTCCCACAACCGGTACAATCAAAAGCATCAGGAAATCAACCGGCGGCGATGGTGCACAATCCGGTATTGATGACAGGGCTAACGTTTCCGCGGAAACGTCCCGGCGGTTGGCCTGTGATGCATCGGTGGTTCATTGGCTGGAAAACCACAAAGGCGAACCACTTAGTATTGGCCGCAAGTCGCGCAGCATCCCGCCGTCTATCAGACGCGCTTTGCAACGCCGTGATCACGGTTGTCGTTTTCCAGGCTGCACTTGCGTGCATTATGTTGACGCTCACCATATCAAGCACTGGGCGGATGGTGGCGAAACCCGTATGGAAAACCTGGCTCTTTTGTGCCGCAAACACCACCGGTTTGTTCATGAAGAAGGCTTTGGGGTTCATCCAAAAGCGAATGGTCGGATTGATTTTACTGATCCGAAGGGCCAAACCATTCCTGTAACTGCAGATGGACGTTTCCGCGGAAACGTTGGGTCACTTACTGATGAGAATAGCCAGAATGGCGTTGAAATTACTGCTGAAACTGGCAAATGCTGGTGGGGTGGCGAGGGCATGGATGATAATCATGCTATGACTTGTATGTTGCAGTTGGAGTGAACAGGTTACTTTGACCAATACTACTATTGACCGCCGCTGAATCGAGAGCGCGGTCAAGTTTTGAACCGCGCCCAAAATTTCTGCTTAAAACAGTGGGATGCAACTCCGTTCCGGCGTACAATACAACCATGAACGTACAGGTACTAACAACCGCCTAGTTAAACGGCAATCGCAAAGTGCACCAGATGGGACGCTTTGCGTCCTTTTTTAATTTTGAGAGATTGACATGCCAGTAGTGACGTTGCCCGATGGCAGCCTGAGAAAATTTGAGCAAGCCGTTACTGTAATGGACGTGGCAGCTGATATCGGCCCCGGACTCGCCAAAGCAACTTTGGCTGGTGAAGTGAATGGCGAATTGGTTGATGCATCCCATGCGATCAGCAGCGATGCCAGTTTGCGCATTATCACGGCAAGGGACGAGGAAGGCCTGGACATCATTCGTCACTCAACGGCTCATTTGCTGGCGCAAGCAACACAACGTGTTTTTCCCGCTGCTCAAGTTACTATCGGCCCTGTCATCGACAATGGCTTTTACTACGATTTTGCTTACGAGCCCGGCTTCACACCGGAAGATCTCGACAAAATTGCGGTGGAAATGCGCCGCCTGGTAAAGGATGCTGAGCCGGTTACACGCACGGTAATGAGCCGCGGCGAAGCGATTCAGTTTTTCCGCCAGAAAGGCGAAGAATACAAAGCCGAGATCATTGAATCGATCCCTGAAGGCGAAGATTTATCGCTGTATCAGCAGGCGGAGTTTATTGATTTATGCCGTGGCCCGCATGTACCCAATACATCGCACCTGGGCTTTTTCAAGCTGACCAAACTGGCGGGTGCTTACTGGCGCGGCGACAGCAAAAACGAGATGTTGCAGCGCATTTATGGCACTGCATGGACATCCAAAAAAGACCTGGCCACTTATCTGCACAACGTTGAGGAAGCGGAAAAGCGCGACCATCGACGTATCGGCAAACAGCTTGGCCTGTTCCATTTCCAGGAAGAAGCGCCTGGTATGGTGTTCTGGCATGACCACGGTTGGATTATTTACAATCAGGTCAAAGGTTACATCCGCGATCGCTTGCGTAAGGCTCGCTATAAAGAAGTGAACACGCCCGAGATCGTTGATATTTCCTTGTGGGAAAAATCAGGCCACGCTGAAAAGTTTATTGAAAACATGTTTTTGACCGGCTCTGAAGAACGCACCTTTGCGATCAAGCCGATGAATTGTCCCTGCCACGTGCAGATTTTTAATCAGGGCATTCACAGTTATCGTGACTTGCCTCTGCGGATGGCGGAATTTGGTTCCTGTCACCGAAATGAAGCTTCGGGTGCATTGCATGGTTTGATGCGTGTGCGCGCTTTCACGCAGGATGATGCGCATATTTTCTGCACACCTGCACAGGTTCAGGAAGAAGCGGCGTCGTTTCTTGAATTGTTGTACAGCGTTTACCGTGATTTCGGGTTTGATGAAGTGGCAGTTGAACTGTCCACCCGTCCTGAAAAGCGCATTGGTTCTGACGAGCTTTGGGATCAGGCAGAAGGCGCATTGCAAGCGGCGCTCGAAAGCACGGGCATCGAATATAAAGAAAATCCGGGCGACGGTGCTTTTTATGGCCCGAAGATCGATTTCTCTTTGAAAGATACTATCGGACGGGTTTGGCAATGCGGCACTTTGCAGCTGGATTTCAACATGCCGAAACGTCTGGGTGCGGAATACGTAACGGAAGAAGGCAACAAAGAAACGCCGGTCATGTTGCATCGCGCGATCCTCGGTTCGCTGGAGCGTTTCATCGGAATTCTGATCGAAAACTACGCCGGTAAAATGCCGACATGGTTGGCGCCTGAACAGGTCACGGTGCTGAATATTACCGAGAAACAGGACGAAAGATGCAAAGAAATTGCCGAATCCCTTGAAAATCAAGGGTTCCGAGTACATTTAGACTTGAGAAATGAGAAGATCGGCTTTAAAATCCGGCATCACACTTTAAGCAGAGTTCCATATCTGCTGGTAATTGGCGATCGTGAGGTCGAAGAGGGCACAGTTGCAGTGCGTACTCGCGGAGGTGAAGACCTCGGAAGTATGCCGGTAGATTCCTTTATCCAACACCTTGAAAGTGACGTGGCCCGGCGGGGTCAAAAAGTTTAATTGTCAAAAAGATTAAAAAATAGGAGAAGCTAACATCGCATCAAAAAAAGACACGCGGCGTAATGCAGATATTATTGCACCGCAGATCAGACTGATCGACCAGGATGGGGAGCAGGCAGGAATAGTTACCGTCGAGCAAGCGCTCGAAATGGCAAAACAAGCTGGGATGGATCTGGTAGAGATCGCCCCGAACGGTGAGCCACCGGTATGCCGCATCATGGATTATGGCAAGTACCGGTTTGAGCAGGCCAAAAAAGGTCAGGCATCAAAGAAGAAACAAAAAGTTACCCACGTTAAGGAAGTCAAATTCCGACCGGGGACCGAAGTTGCCGATTATCAGGTCAAAATGCGAAATGTTAGACGTTTTCTGGATGGTGGCGACAAAGTTAAAATTACTTTACGCTTCCGTGGCCGTGAAATGGCCCATCAGGAGCTCGGCGCAGAAATGCTGAAGCGGGTTCGTGATGATTTGGAAGAAGAGGCAGTTGTAGAGCAAATGCCGAAAATGGAAGGCCGCCAGATGACCATGATGATTAATGGCAGGAAGACTTAAAAGTTTACCGTTGGCTGCAATGTTGCAGTCAAGTTTGAAGAAGCGTCGCTAAGCAAATGGTAAAGAGTCGGAAAAAACTTCTCCGGCCGCTTCAGCAACGCATTAACAGGTCTCAAAGAGACCACCAGGAGTAGTCATGCCCAAGATGAAGACAAATCGGGGTGCGGCCAAGCGTTTCAAGAAAACTGCCTCAGGCAATTTTAAACGCGGGTTTGCATTCAAAAGTCATATTCTGACCAAGATGAGCACCAAACGTAAGCGCAACTTGCGCGGCACAGATGAAGTTTCTGCTGCTGACAAGAAGTCCGTTAAACGTTTGTTGCCGTACGCATAACAGGAGGGTCGGAAAATGGCTAGAGTAAAACGTGGTGTAACCGCCAAAGCGCGGCACAAAAAAGTACTAAAGCAAGCTAAAGGCTATTACGGCGCACGTCGCAAAGTCTATCGCGTTGCTAAACAGGCTGTTATCAAAGCCGGTCAATATGCGTATCGCGATCGTCGCACGAATAAGCGTCAGTTCCGTCGTTTGTGGATTGTGCGTATCAATGCTGCGGCGCGTCAGTTTGACCTGTCCTACAGCCGTTTCATGGATGGTTTGCACAAGGCTGAGATCGTAATCGATCGTAAAGTCCTTGCTGATCTGGCTGTTCATGATATTGCTGCTTTCGGCGCTCTCGCTGAAAAGGCAAAAGCCAGCTTGGCATAAGTGTGAAGGGCGGGCAGTCGCACGACTGTCCGCTTTTTTTGTGCCAAAAGTCTTAGTTTTTCCCAGCTAAATAGAATCGGTGGAATAGAATCGGTGGAATTAGTAAAGCAAATTCAACAGCAGGCCATTGCGGACATCGCAACCTGTGAAGAACTGTCTGCGCTGGACGATCTGCGGGTTCGCTACCTGGGTAAGAAAGGTGAAGTCACCGCATTATTAAAAAGCCTCGGTTCGATGGAACACGAGCAACGCAAAGTCTTCGGGCAGGCTGTCAACATCGCCAAAGTTGAGTTGTCGGATGCCATCAACCAGCGCAAAGTTGTGTTGCAAGATGCTGCATTAAATATCAAGCTGGCTGCTGAAAAAATTGATGTCACGTTACCCGGTCGCGGGCAGGTGCGTGGCGGAATCCATCCGGTTACACACACGCTGCAACGTATATCTGACATTTTTACACAACTCGGCTACGACACGGCCACCGGCCCTGAAGTTGAAGATGATTTTTATAATTTCGAATCGCTGAATTTCCCACCCCACCATCCGGCGCGTGCCATGCACGATACGTTTTATTTTGCTGATGGTCGCCTGTTGCGCACGCATACATCTCCGGTGCAGATCCGTGCCTTGAATAAATCAGGTGCGCCGATCCGTGTGATTGCACCGGGCAGGGTATTTCGCAGCGATTCTGATCAAACCCATACGCCGATGTTTAATCAGGTGGAAGGTTTGCTGGTTGGTGAAACGGTCACCATGGCGGATCTGAAGGGTGTATTACAGACATTTGTGAATTCATTTTTTGAAACTGAACTGGAGATGCGCTTCCGGCCGTCCTATTTCCCTTTTACCGAGCCATCTGCAGAAGTGGATATTGCCTGGGACAAGGGTGATGGCAAGGAACCGGGCTGGTTAGAAATTCTGGGCTGCGGAATGGTGCATCCCAATGTTTTGAAAGCCTGCGGCGTCGACAGTGAAAAGTATGTCGGCTATGCCTTCGGTATGGGGGTTGAGCGCCTGGCGATGTTGCGCTATGGCGTGACCGACCTGCGCCAATTCTTTGAAAATGACTTGCGCTTTTTGCGCCAGTTTCACTAAGCCGACTGTTGAGCCCCATGATTGAGCCAAATACAGTGAGAATACTTAGATGAAACTCAGCATGAATTGGCTTAAGAAGTGGGTCGATATTGATCTCACCGCTGACGAACTATCCGGTAAGTTAACCGGCTCTGGTTTGGAAGTCGATACGATTTCGCCCGTCGCGGCAGAATTCTCTGATGTAGTGGTTGCACGTATCGTGTCTTGCGGGCCGCATCCGGATGCAGACAAGCTGCAGATTTGCAGTATTGAATTTGGTGGTGATGAAGCCGCCCAGGTGGTTTGCGGTGCACCCAATGCCAGAGCCGGGATTGTTATTCCGCTGGCCAAAGTCGGTGCCAGCATCGGGCCTGATTTCAAAATTAAAAAAGCCAGGTTACGCGGCGTAGAGTCATTTGGAATGGCTTGTTCCGCGCGCGAACTGGGCTTATCAGACGATCACTCCGGTTTGATGGAGCTGCCAGAGGATGCGCCGCTGGGAACTGATCTGCGCGAATATCTGGGGTTGAATGACCAGGTATTTGAAGTTGAGTTGACCCCCAATCGTGCCGATTGCTTGAGCATTCAAGGCATTGCGCGCGATGTGGCCGCCAGCTGTCAGGCGCGTTTGACTGCGGTTGAAATCAAGCCGGTCGAGCCAACCATCAATGATGTGATTAAGGTCAGTCTCGCTGCAGTTGAAGATTGCCCGCGCTATGTGGGTCGAATCATTCGTGGTATTGATCCAACTGTCAGCACGCCGTTGTGGATGGTGGAAGCCTTGCGTCGCAGCGGTATCCGCAGTATCAGCCCGACGGTTGATGCGACCAATTTCGTATTGATGGAATTGGGTCAGCCGATGCATGCCTTTGATCTGGACAAACTAAACGGTGACATTACGGTGCGTTTGGCCCGCAAGGGTGAATCGCTGAAGTTGCTCGATGGCAAGGAAATCGAGCTTGGCGACAAATTGCTGGCCATTTGTGATGACAGCGGGCCGGTTGCACTGGCTGGCATCATGGGCGGGCTGGACAGTGGTGTCAGTGATACGACATCCAATATTTTGTTGGAGAGTGCCTACTTCAAGCCATCGACAATATCCGGCAAGGCACGTGACCTGGGCTTGCACACAGACGCCTCACACCGCTTCGAGCGTGGAGTGGACCCTCAGGGTCAGATTATCGCCATAGAGCGCATTACAGCCTTGCTGCTGGAGATGGTGGGTGGTGACGCCGGCCCTTTGATCCATGCGGTGTCTGAAGCTGACCTGCCGGGACAAAATACTGTGGAACTGCGGCATGCCCGATTGAACAGAGTGCTGGGTGTTGATTTTGTACAAGCGGATGTGACACGTATTTTGAACGACTTGCGTATGCAGCCAGAATTGAAAAAAACTGAACCCGGGCAAACTGAACCCGGGCAGGGCGTTTGGACAGTGACTGCGCCCTCGGATCGTTTCGATATCGAAATCGAAGAAGATCTTATCGAGGAAGTCGCGCGCATATTTGGCTACGACAATATTCCCGCGGCCTTGCCAGCTGGCGAGTTGAATCCGGGTGTCGTCAGCGAATCCCTGATTTCCATCCGCAACATCCAGCAGTCTCTGGCCAATGCTGGATATCAGGAAGTTATCAATTACAGTTTTACCAGTCGCGAATTGCTGCAAGGCTTCGGGCTGGATGAGCACGCTTTACCGCTGGCCAATCCTTTGAGTGCAGATCTGGAAGTGATGCGAACTGCATTGTTACCCGGCTTGATTGAAACCGTTTCCAGAAACTTGCGCCGTCAGCAGGACAGGGTGCGGTTGTTTGAGACCGGTACTGTGTTTGACCAACAGGACGAACTTGTAGAATCGCCACACGTAGCCGCTGTGGCATGTGGTAGCAACGTATCGGAGCAATGGGGTGAGAAAGCCCGCAAGACCGACTTCTTCGATTTGAAGGGCGACCTGGAGCGATTACTGGCACTGCGTGGAGCTACCGGCGAAGTCTCATTTCGTGCGGAAACGCTCGCCTGGCTGCACCCGGGCCAATCAGCTATTGTGTCAATCGATGGCACAGACATAGGTTGGGCAGGTAGTGTGCACCCCACAATTTTGAAGCAGCATGAGATCAGAGATCCAGTGTTGGCATTCGAATTGGACTTAAGCCTATTTTTAAAACGCGAATTACCAAGCACGAATATTTATTCGCGTTTCCCGTCAGTCAGGCGTGACCTGGCTTTGCTCGTTCCAGAAACGATCACTTTTGCAGAAATAAAACGCAATGTGATTGATTTAGCAGGCGATTTACTGACAAATTTGATATTATTCGATCTGTATTCAGGCCAGAATGTTGAAAAAGGTTATAAAAGTTTAGCTATTGGCTTGATTTTACAGAATGTTTCTTGCACTCTTACAGACGAAGTCGTTGACGAGTTGGTTCAGAAAGTTGTTTCTGGCCTCGAAGATCGACTGGAAGCACAGCTTAGAGGTTAACGATGTCACTGACTAAAGCAGATATTGCCGATCAATTGTTCGATGAAGTAGGTTTGAACAAGCGTGAAGCCAAAGAATTTGTGGACGCATATTTTGAAATGATCCGGGGCGCCCTGGAAAATGGTAAAAACGTAAAATTATCAGGTTTTGGTAATTTTCAGCTGCGTGAAAAGAATCAACGTCCGGGAAGGAATCCCAAGACAGGCGAAGAAATTCCGATTTCAGCCCGTCGAGTGGTGACGTTCAGGCCCGGCCAAAAACTACGTGCAAGGGTAGAAGCCTATGTTGAACCCGGGGATTGATAAAGACCTGCCCGAGATACCCGCAAAGCGGTATTTCACAATAGGGGAAGTGAGTGAACTGTGTGGCGTTAAGCCACATGTGCTCCGTTACTGGGAGCAGGAGTTCGAGCAGCTCAAACCAGTTAAAAGACGTGGCAACCGTCGCTATTATCAGCGTGGTGATGTCATTATGATTCGTCAGATTCGCAGCTTGTTATACGAACAGGGGTTCACCATCGGTGGCGCCCGTCAACAGCTTGAAGGAGATCATGCTCAGGATGACGTGAGTCGCAGTCACCAGATTATTCGTCAGGTGCGGATGGAACTCGAACAGGTGTTGCACACATTGAAACGGTAGGTTCATATCGCAAGTATTGAATTGGATAAGCGCCTGAGGGCGCTTTTTTTTGCCCGTGAAAAGAGCAGGGCACATTGACGTCTACTAATTGCCGATCATCAGCAAAAAAGTAGACTTCGAGCTCATTCTTATAAAAACAGGGGTTCTCAGTGAAAATCACTTTCCTTTCATTCCTATGTGGCTGCTTGTTATTGATCAGCCTGCCAACCTGGTCTGCCAGTACCAAAGAAGAACTAAAAGCGCTAAGCGCTCAGGTCGAGGCCATGCAAAAGGACCTGAAAGAAATCAAGAAAATGCTGCAGGACTCCCAACGCAATGCAGAAGGTGCGTCCATGGCAGCTTTGTGTGCCAATGACCAGGGAAAATGCTGGGAGATGCACAATGTAATGTTTGACAATCAGCGCGCATTGACCGATGAGAATCTGAAAACTTACGCAGCTAATTTTGGTATGGACAAAGCAAAATTCGATAGGTGTCTGGATAGTAAGAAATACGCCAGGCAAATTGATGAGGACATCGTATTAGCAACGAAACTTGGTATCAGCGGCACCCCCGGGTTTATTTTGGGGTTGACTGACTCGGATGATTCAGGCGAGGCTCAGATGTCGAAGTTTATTAAAGGTGCACAACCATTGGCTGTATTTAAAGCGGCGATTGATGAGTTGCTAGAGGCTGTAAATTAAAATCAGATATTTAGTAATATATTCAAAAGCTTGTGACTTATATTACGGATCAACACTAACCTGATATACTACGGCAAACAGTAACAAGGCATCGCCTTTGCACTATTTACCTCCAAGATCATGGAAACACAAAACAGTTGCGGCCTTGATCGCGCTTATATTGTTGCCTTTATTGTATTCCGGCAATGATGATCTCTCTATCCGCGAGCAAGCAGAACGCCGTGGTAGCATCATGGTACTAACCCGAAATGGCGCCAGCAGCTACTTCCTTGGACCTGATGGCGGGACCGGTCCTGAATATGATCTGGCGGCGGCATATGCGGACTACCTGGATCTGCAACTTGAAGTTAAAGTCGCCGATGCCTTCTCCGACCTCGGCAGCCTTTTAGATCAGCAGCAAGGTGATTTTATTGCGGCCAACCTCACCCGCACAGCCGAGCGTGAACGTATTTTTGATTTCGGACCTGATTACGCCAACGCCAAAACACTGGTCGTCTACAAGCGCGGGCAATACCGGCCACGGGAGTTATCAGACCTGATCGGCCTGAATGTCTGGGTAATTGCGGGCTCCAACTACGAAGATGTGTTGATAGAGGCACAGAAAACTTTACCGGAACTCCACTGGAAAACCGAGAAAGACCTCGGCATGGAGGGCCTGTTACTGGCGCTCATTGATGGAGAACTGGACGCAACTCTGGTTGATTCCAACATTTTCAGCATTCACAGCCAGTTTTACCCGGGATTAAAGATCGGCTTCACACTCAAGGATGAGCAACCTCAGGCATGGGCATTTCGCCCCGGCGACGATGATTCTCTGTTGCAGAAATCACGATCATTTTTCAAGCTGATTGAGGAAAACGGCCAGCTGGCCACCATCCAAAATCATTACAAACTCAAGCGAAGCAATCTCAACCGGGTCGGCATGTTCCAATTCATGAAACAGATCAGAAGCCGGCTGCCGCCCTTGATTCCTGTATTCCAGGAAGTAGCCGATGTCCACGATCTGGATTGGCGGTTGCTGGCGGCAATGGGTTATCAGGAGTCCCATTGGGATCCGGTCGCAACTTCACTGACCGGTGTGCGCGGCATCATGATGTTGACCCAACGCACTGCCTCACAAATGGGCGTACAAGACCGGCTCGATCCTGAGCAAAGCATTGAAGGCGGTGCCCGTTACTTTTTGCGTATGCGAAAGCGGGTACCCGACCGCATTCCCGAGCCTGACCGCAGTTGGATGGCACTGGCCGCCTACAACATGGGTTGGGGGCACATGGAAGATGCTCGCGTACTGACAGAGCAACTGGGCGGCAATCCGGATAGATGGGCGGATATTGAAGAAAGGCTGGACCTGCTGAGCAAGGAAAAATGGTACCGGCAAACCAAGTATGGCTACGCCCGTGGTTACGAAGCCCGCCAGTACGTGAATAATGTTAAAAGCTATTTTGATACGCTAATCTGGATGGAAACCCGCGCCCATCCGATGTTGATTACACAGCAGCCAGAGCCTCAAACCGACCGCGCACTGGCTGGAGACCGGTAAAGACACGCACCAGACTGTTCTAAAATATCATCCAGGCGCTTTTCGTGTTCCTGCAACTCTTCCTCAGTAGCCCTTAAAACCACCGTCGCAGGCAGCTCAGCCGGTAAAGTGGCGTCCAGGTCTTGCGAATCCACAAGCCTGTTTTTCTTTTCCAGGCTCAAACCCAGATCAATCTGGCCGCCGGTCATGGCGAGATAAACATCCGCCAGTATTTCCGAATCCAGCAATGCCCCATGCAGGGTACGGCTGGTGTTGTCTACATCGTAGCGTTTACACAAGGCATCCAGATTATTGCGCTGCCCGGGGTTAAGGTCTTTGGCCAGCTCCAGCGTGTCGAGTATGGTTGCCACCTCTGTTATCGACGACAGCTGATGCCCCATGATGGACAATTCATTGTCCAGAAAGGCCAGATCGAAAGGCGCGTTATGGATGAGTAATTCAGCGCCGTCAATAAAGGCCAGAAAGTCTTCGATAACATCGGTAAACAGCGGCTTGTCGCGCAAAAACTCTTCGGTAATGCCATGCACTTCCAGTGCGCCGGGTTCAATTTCCCGTTGCGGATTGATATAAACATGAAAATCCCGGCCGGTAAGACGCCGGTCAATCAGCTCCAACGCCCCGATTTCAATAATTCTGTTGCCCAGCTTGGGATCAAGCCCCGTTGTTTCTGTATCCAGTACTACCTGACGCCCTTCCTTTCTCATCATTTGCTCCCGGGAATGCCCATGCGAGCGAGTTCATCCGCCCGATCATTACCTGCATCACCGGAATGGCCTTTGACCCAATTCCAGCTTACCTCATGGCGTTCAAGCGCTTTTTCGAGCCGCTGCCACAAATCGACATTTTTAACCGGCTGCCTGGAAGCCGTTCGCCAACCGCGCTTTTTCCAGGCTGCGACCCACTCAGTCATGCCTTTCAAGACATAGTTTGAATCGGTATAGATGGCAATTGCACAATGCTGCTTAAGCGCTTCGGCACCCGAAATCACAGCCATCATTTCCATGCGGTTGTTGGTGGTTTCGTCTTCGCCACCAAATAATTCTTTTACAACGCCAGCCGATGTCAAAATCACACCCCAGCCACCCGGACCCGGGTTGCCACTGCAGGCACCGTCTGTATACATGGTTACCTGCTTCATTTTGCTGGTTTCATTTTGACGGCCTCATTTCAGCGACTTCCTGCGGCTTACCGCGTCCAACAAGGCGGTCGATACAGAAGCAGACCGAATCTTTTCCAAACTTGAAAGCCGGACAGTGTGTTGGCCCGATCGGTGGCACGCCTGCAAAGCGACGCGGTCAGAAAATGGCAGAGATGAACCCAGCCAGCCCTCGGCGGCTTTGGGCCAGGCCATGCCGGCAAAACCTGCCCGCAGGCTGTGAGTGATCGTGAAAGAATTTGATTTCAAAAGATGACTTACCTTGTTTATTTTTATGGCTGGAAATTTTTTGCTTTGGCTTTTGCTATGGTAATCCATACCCGCGTGATTAAGCCCACTGATGATGATGTCACCACCGGGTGCGAGCACGCGCATCGCCTCGTTCAATACCGCTTCGCTACCGTCGCTGATCAAGTGTTGCAACACAATCAGGTCGAAGGCCACATCTTCAAAGGGCAACGCTGACAATCGCGCATAAATTTGTGCGCCACTGGCACGTTCTTCGCCAGTTAAAACGACCAGTTCGGTGGAATCACTGCAGTGGATAATGACATCCGATGCCAATGCATGCTGCAACACCAGCACCCGTTGTGCCCGTCGCTTTTTCAGCAACGGCTGCAGCAACCGTGAGGTCAGCATTTGTTGAGCCGTTTGCTCGATATTTTGTGACGCTTGATGGTCTACCATTGAAACAGAAATTGACTTGGCGCTGAACAGGCGTAAGCATAAGGCTTATCTACACTGCGGTACAGGACATTAAATGCAAGCATCAAAAATGCAAGGAACACAAATGCCAGCTACAGAACTCAATATATCGGCCATCCCGGCTTTTCAGGACAACTACATCTGGCTGCTGAAAGGCACTGGCAGTGCCTGCGCCGTTGTCGATCCGGGTGATGCGCAACCGGTTATCGATGAACTAAAACGGCAAGGCCTTGAGCTGCGCTACATACTGTTGACCCATCACCATTGGGATCACGCAGGTGGTGTGCCCGCACTATTAAAGCAATATGACGCAGAAGTATTCGGCCCGGATGATGCAAGAATCGAAGGTTCACAGCATTTATGCCATGAGGGCGACACGATCGAGCTACCCGAATTGAATGCCAGCTTTGCTGTATTGGAAGTCCCCGCCCACACCACCAGCCATATCGCCTTTTACGGTGAAGGCATGCTGTTTAGTGGTGATACCTTGTTCAGTATCGGTTGCGGGCGGCTGTTTGAAGGCAGCCCCAAAAACATGCAAGTGGCGATGGATAAATTTGCTGCATTACCCGCAGACACCAAAGTGTATTGCGGCCATGAGTACACCTTATCGAATTGTGAGTTTGCGTTGCAGGTGGAGCCGGACAATGAAGTGCTGAAGGCACGCCATGCCGAAGCTCAGCAGCTCAGGGCCAGTGGAAAAATCACCTTACCCTCGAGCATTGCTGCGGAAATAGCCGCCAACCCGTTTATGCGCACCCGCAAAGATGCTGTGGTGAAATCTGCACGAATGAAGCACCCGGACTGCCAGCCCGGCAGTGAAGTCCTGGCGGTAATTCGCAGCTGGAAAGATTCGCTTTAACGTTTTTGCGCCGCTACAACACCTGCAAATGTGACAGTTTCGGTTCAATCACTTGACCCGCGAGCCACAAACAGCATAATAGCGAGCGA
>Ga0209491_10004410_pt1 | contig 21788 bp, 22 predicted proteins | sample BON02_FD_187213 | JGI IMG/M metagenome (GOLD analysis project Ga0209491, IMG submission 187213) | Freshwater microbial communities from Lake Bonney liftoff mats and glacier meltwater in Antarctica - BON-02 (SPAdes) (version 2) | ecosystem: Environmental > Aquatic > Freshwater > Ice > Glacier... | reverse complement strand
AATGAGGCGGGGGGCCTCTCTACAAACGAGGTCAGATTATTCCCTGCCTCTAGGAGCGGACGGCCTCCCCGGTAACTGCCTCAGAGCATAGCAAAGTGCTATAGGGCTAACATACAAGGAGCGGGCTCGCCCGCGAAGGGCCGCAGCGTGGCAAATAACCATTCCGTAACCCGCGAAGGGCCAAAATCTTCCGTAGATCTGTTTCGAGCTTACCCCATCGCGGGCAAGCCCGCTCCTACAGATCGCGGGCAAACCCCCCATAATAGGGCAAGCGCTCCTACAATCAGAAATTTATTCCAGCCCAGGAGATGCCACCTCAACCATTCGTGACTCTCCAGGTAACAAGCCCTCCAACTGCCAAGGACCGATGCTAGCGCGAATAAGGCGTAGCGTAGGATAACCGACAGCGGCGGTCATTCGCCTCACCTGCCGATTCTTCCCCTCAAACAAGGTCAACTCCACCCAAGAGGTAGGGATAAGCTTGCGTTCACGAATTGGCGGATTGCGAGGCCACACCTCGACCTCTAGCAAACGTCGTGCCTGCGCAGGGCGTGTTTGACCGTCCTTAAGAAGCACGCCCTCGGCAAGCCGCATAAGAGCCTGTTCACTAATATCACCCTCCACCTGCGCCCAATAGACTTTGCCGAGTTTGTGCTTCGGGTCGCTGATACGCGCCTGCAGCTTGCCGCAATCGGTGAGTAGTAAAAGCCCTTCGGAGTCTCTGTCGAGGCGCCCGGCAGGGTAGAAGCCCTTTTCTTGAACACAGTCCGCAAGCGTTTGACGATCGCCTTGGTCGGTAAACTGCGACAGCATGTCATAGGGTTTGTTGAGTAGGATTAGCCTAGCCATATAGCGTTGATAAGGTCCTGTTGGGGCGTGGTATCGGCGAAATTGCACGTCTTGCGGGCTTTTGCCGTCGTGTTTGCGGCTATTCTAACAAAGCTGCTACTGCTATAATGCGCCGCAAAATAAACAAGAAAAAGTCTATCCCGCCACTGAAAACCCTCTGGTGAATCCGGTTTACATAAATTAGGAACAACTATGACTAATGCTCCAACGATAATCTATACCATTACTGATGAAGCGCCTGCGCTAGCCACCTATTCTCTGCTCCCGATTATTCAAACCTTCACCGGGCCGGCAGGAATCAATGTGACTACTAAGGACATTTCCCTGGCGGGACGCATAATCGCGAATTTTGCGGATTTTCTGAGCGCGGAACAACAACAATCTGATGCGTTGGCGGAATTAGGCGATCTTGCCAAGACAGCCGAAGCAAACATCATCAAGCTACCGAACATCAGCGCCTCTATTCCCCAGCTGCACGCTGCTATTAAGGAATTACAGAAGCACGGCTATGCGCTGCCAAATTATCCAGAAGACCCACAGAACGACGAAGATAAGGAAATTAAAGCGCGCTACGCAAAAGTGTTAGGTAGTGCCGTTAATCCTGTACTTCGCGAAGGCAACTCCGATCGCCGCGTCGCGGCACCTGTGAAGGCCTATGCTCGCAAGAACCCACACTCCATGGGTAAGTGGTCTAGCGACTCGAAGTCCCACGTAGCCCACATGAGCGACGGCGATTTCTACTCAAGCGAGAAATCCTATGTGGCCGAGAATGCCGGCGTCGTGAAAATTGAGTTCATTGGAGCCGATGGCGCGAGCACCGTTTTGAAAGAGAAAACTGCGTTGTTAGCAGGCGAGGTAATCGACGCCTCCGTGATGCGCGCCAAGGCCCTGCGCGGATTTTTCGCGGAGCAGATCGAAGATGCCAAGAGCAGCGATGTTTTGCTGTCATTACATTTAAAAGCCACCATGATGAAAGTGTCCGACCCGATCATGTTTGGCTACGCCGTGACGGTGTATTACAAAGACGTTTTCGAAAAACATGCGGCCGTGTTTAAAGAATTGGGCGTGGACCCAGCGAACGGCCTTGGCGATGTGTACGAGAAGATCAAGCGTCTACCTGATGCGCAGCGTGAGCAGGTAGAGGCGGACATTCAAGCGGTCTATAGCACGCGTCCAGCACTGGCGATGGTCGATTCCGACAAGGGGATTACCAACTTGCACGTACCTAGCGACGTAATCGTTGATGCGTCAATGCCTGCGGCGATTCGCTCCTCCGGGCAGATGTGGGGATCGGATGGCAAGTTGCACGACACCAAGGCCATGATTCCAGATCGCTGCTATGCCGGGATTTACCAAGAGACTATCGATTTCTGCAAAAAGCATGGTGCATTCGATGTGACCACGATGGGCAGCGTTGCGAACGTTGGTCTCATGGCGCAAAAAGCTGAAGAGTATGGTTCGCATGACAAGACCTTTAAGATTCCCGCGACGGGCAAGGTGCGTGTTAGCGATGAGTCCGGGAAGCTGGTTTTTGAACACAGTGTCGAGCAAGGCGATATCTGGCGCATGTGTCAGACCAGAGACTTGCCGATACAAGACTGGGTCAAGCTCGCGGTCACGCGTGCTCGCGCTACTTCTACGCCGGCGGTGTTTTGGCTCGACGAGAACCGCGCACATGACCTGCAACTGATCAAGAAGGTAGAGCAGTATCTGCCAACTCATAACACTGATGGTCTGGAAATTTTGATCAAGTCGCCTGTCGAAGCGATTCGCTTCTCACTAGAGCGCATTAAAGAGGGTAGAGACACGATTTCCGTCACTGGCAATGTGTTGCGAGATTATTTGACCGATCTGTTCCCAATTCTCGAGTTGGGCACCAGTGCGAAGATGTTGTCCATCGTGCCGCTGTTGGCGGGTGGCGGTTTGTTCGAAACTGGGGCAGGCGGTTCCGCACCCAAGCACGTGCAGCAATTCGTTGAGGAAGGGCATCTGCGCTGGGACTCTCTCGGCGAGTTTCTCGCGCTAGCAGTGTCTCTTGAAGACCTAGGCACAAAGACCAAGAATGATAAGGCTTTGGTCCTTGCGCAGACGTTGAACGATGCCACCGGCAAGTTCCTCGACAATGACAAGTCGCCAGAGCGAAAAGTTGGGCAGCTCGATAATCGTGGCAGTCATTTCTACATAGCCATGTACTGGGCGCAAGCGCTGGCAGCACAGACCAAGGACGCGCAATTGCAGCAGCGTTTCGCGAAACTTGCCAGAGAACTAACTGAAAAAGAAGTGATGATTCTGAAAGAGTTGAATGGCTCTCAGGGTGAGCCGATGGACATCGGAGGGTATTACCAGCCTGATCAGGCAAAGGCGTCTAGCGCTATGCGGCCGAGCGCCACCCTAAACGAAGCTTTGGCACGCGCGTGAGCGATCCGCAGGGAGCTTCGTTGTAGAGGGTTTCTAGAAGCCCTTCATCATCTAGGATGGTGAAGGGCTATTGGGAAATTCGCGCTTTAGCGATTCAAGGACTTCAACTTTCATCACCTGCTGGGGCTTCGGCGGGCTCTTCCAGACCGATTGGCATGATGTTGGCGGCATGTAAGCCTTTGGGTCCTTCTATAGTTTCAAACGAAACTGTCTGTCCCGCTTTAAGCGTTTTATATCCCTCCATCCCAATAGCTGAGTAGTGCGCGAATAAATCGTCGCCGCCATTATCAGGAAGAATAAAACCAAAGCCTTTTGCGTTATTGAACCACTTCACTTGCCCAGTATTCATGGCAAAACTCCTGTGTAACGTGTTGTTGTTATTTTTTTGTACCTAGGATTAACACTTGCAACACTTCGTATAACGCACTGCTTTATACTTGTCAACGTTGATAGCAGGCTTGAGTGCCCCCATTATGGAAGCAGTAGTCAGGCGCTGTGCCTGCAATTGCGTGGTCCCCACTGCCGCTGCGGAGGGCTAAATTTTCTTTCGAATCTATAAATCAGGCGTATCATGGGGTCGAATAGTAGGGTGTCCAATCACCTTGTGAATTCGATAGAAGCCGTAAGTAATCAGGATTGAGGCAAGATGGGTAAGACAGTTATCACAGATGTGCGCGTTGATCGCAGTAATGCAATAGTGAGCGCACAATGGGACCCAGGTGCGGATGATGGCCGCGATGGAGCGCTTGCAACCTCGTCTGTGCGTCCCAAACTAGCAAAGCCACCGATGTACAAAGTGGTGATATTTAACGACGATTACACGCCCATGGATTTTGTAGTTGATGTCCTATGTACTTTTTTCAATATGAATGTAGAGAAAGCGACGCAGATCATGTTAAAGGTACACACAGAGGGCAAGGCAGTATGCGGGGTCTATACCAAAGACGTCGCAGAAACCAAAGCCGAGCAAGTGAATGGCTATTCCCGAGAATGCGAACAACCGCTTCTTTGTAACGTTGAAGTAGATAGTTAAACGGAAGGCAATCTTATGTTGAGCAAAGATCTAGAAATTACTTTGAACAGCGCCTTTTCTGGAGCCAGGAAGAAGCGACACGAATACATGACGGTGGAGCACCTGCTGCTAGCGCTGCTGGACAACGACATCGCTGCTGATGTCCTACTGGCCTGCGGCGCAGACCTTGCGCGCATGCGTGACGAATTGGCCGAGTTCGTTGATTCGACCACCCCCCTAATCCCAGAGCTCGAGATTGAGCGAGAGACTCAGCCAACCCTTGGCTTCCAACGCGTGCTACAACGCGCGGTTTTCCATGTGCAGTCCTCCGGCAAGCGCGAAGTCACCGGTGCGAATGTATTGGTAGCGATCTTCAGCGAGCAAGAGAGCCAAGCCGTGTTTGTGCTGCGTCAGCAAGATATTGCCCGTATTGATGTCGTGAACTACATCACTCACGGTACCTCCAAGGTGCCTGGGCACGATGGCGGTGAGGAAACTCCCCCGCAGCAGCAAGAGGGCGAAGAGGAAGGCATAGAGCGTGCCGCGAGCGCGCTCGAGAGTTTCGCTAGTAACCTCAATGAACAGGCCAAGCTCGGTAAAATTGACCCCCTGATTGGGCGCGATAGCGAGGTGACTCGCTTAATTCAAGTCCTGTCGCGGCGCCGCAAGAATAATCCCTTGTTAGTCGGAGAGTCCGGCGTTGGCAAAACCGCCGTGGTTGAAGGCTTAGCGCGCATGATCGTAGAGGGTCAGGTTCCCGATGTGTTGAAGGGCAACGTCATCTATTCTCTCGACCTCGGTTCACTGTTGGCAGGCACTAAGTACCGCGGCGACTTCGAAAAGCGCTTCAAAGCACTGCTGGGGGAGTTGAAGAAAAACCCCAAGGCCATTCTCTTTATCGACGAGATCCACACCATTATCGGTGCCGGGGCGGCATCAGGCGGTGTCATGGACGCGTCAAATCTGCTAAAGCCCGTGCTGACTTCGGGGGATTTGCGCTGTGTAGGTTCAACGACTTATCAGGAATATCGCGGCATTTTCGAGAAGGATCGCGCCTTATCGCGCCGTTTCCAGAAAATCGATGTAGATGAGCCGGATGTCGAGACTACCTACCGAATTCTCAAAGGACTCAAGTCACGTTTCGAAGAGCATCACGATCTACGTTACAGCGATAATGCGCTGCGCGCAGCTTCGGAATTGGCTGGTCGCTATATCAACGACCGTTTTATGCCGGACAAGGCAATCGATGTGATCGACGAGGCGGGCGCCTATCAGCGCCTGCAGCCGGCTAGCAAGCGCAAGAAGCTAATTCAGGCTCAGGATATGGAGCGTGTAGTGGCCGCGATCGCGCGGATTCCGCCGAAACATGTGTCCACCTCGGACGTTAAGGCGCTGAAGAACCTAGATGAGAACTTACGCATGGTGGTGTTCGGGCAGGATGAGGCTATCGACAATCTAGCCTCTGCGATCAAGCTCGCGCGCGCGGGCCTGAACCATCCAGACAAGCCAATCGGTTCCTATTTGTTCTCGGGTCCCACCGGCGTGGGCAAGACCGAGGTCAGCCGTCAGTTGGCGAAGATTCTCGGTATCGAGTTGATTCGCTTCGATATGTCCGAATACATGGAGCGGCACACGGTGTCACGTTTGATCGGCGCGCCGCCTGGTTATGTAGGCTTCGATCAAGGCGGCTTGTTAACCGAGGCGGTTGGCAAGACACCCCATTGCGTGTTGCTACTCGATGAGATCGAGAAGGCGCACCCCGATGTCTTTAACCTGCTTCTGCAGGTCATGGATCACGGTGCCTTGACGGACAATAACGGGCGCAAGGCGGATTTCCGCAATGTGATCCTTATTATGACGACCAATGCAGGGGCGCAGGAGATGTCGCGCGCTTCTATCGGCTTTACTCTGCAGAATCACAGCACTGACGGTATGGAGGCGCTGAAGAAGACCTTTAGCCCTGAGTTCCGCAACCGCCTCGATGCGATAGTGCCTTTTGGCGCTCTAAGCAAGGAGACTATCAGGACAGTGGTGGATAAATTCTTGGTCGAGTTGCAGGTGCAATTGGACGACAAGAAAGTCACCCTGCATGTTGATGATAGCGCACGCGATTGGTTTGTAGAGCACGGCTACAGTCTCACAATGGGCGCACGCCCAATGGCAAGGCTAATTCAAGACAAGCTGAAGAAGTCGCTCGCAGAGGCCATCCTATTCGGAGAGCTAACTGACGGGGGCGAAGTCGTCGTGTCGATTGAAAAAGACGAGGTCAAGCTCGAGATCACGGGGCGCAAGAGCGCTGAAGGCAGGGAGCTGAGTAAGAGCGAGGGCTAAGAGGCTCTCGCTGCTTCGCTTAGCGGGCGCGGTAGGTGATGCGGCCCTTGCTCAAGTCGTAAGGAGTAAGTTCTACCTTGACCTGGTCGCCGGTCAGAATACGGATGTAGTTTTTTCTCATTTTGCCGGAGATATGCGCGGTCACGATGTGGCCGTTCTCCAACTTCACGCGAAACATGGTGTTGGGAAGGGTGTCCACAACTTCACCATCCATTTCGATCTGATCTTCTTTTGCCATTAACAATCAATCCTGTTTGGGGTAAGCGGGCCGTAAGCGGCCACGGGAGCGCAAAAACGTGCGCGCATTTTGCCTCATTTGGTGAAGATAAGCAAAACTCGTTCATTTTAACGCAAGTTGACCGCGATTGCCGTGATGTTTGCTGCGCTGTTAGCTCAATGCAACCCAGTGGCGGTCTATGAGTAACTCCAGTGGTCGGTAGTCGGTTTTGTAGCGCATCTTGTCACAGGCTTTAATCCAATAACCCAAATAGACATAGGGTAGATTCAGCCGCCGTGCTTTCTCAACCTGCCAAAGGATGACATAGCTGCCTAAGGAACGGCTGTGGTGTTCGGGGTCGAAGAAGGTGTACATGGCAGAGAGGCCATGGTCTAGCTCATCCACGACGCTAAACGCCACTAGTGTTTGCTGCGCATAGAAGGCGTAGAAATGTGTCGTTTCTGTCTTAGTCTCGATGAACGCTTGGTACTGCTCTAGGGAGGGAGGATACATATCCCCATCGACATGTCGGGCATTGATATAACGGCAATACAGATCAAAGAATTCGGGCGAATCGAGGTGTTTAATTTCTTTGCTGAGCAGGTCTTGATTGCGTCGCCATACCCGTTTGAAGCGCTTGTTGCGTGTAAACTCTCTAACCTTGATGCGTGCTGAAAGACAGGCCTGGCAAGTGTCACAGGCAGGACGATAGAGGTGTGCGCCACTGCGTCGAAACCCTGCAGTGACCAATGCGCTGTAGATGGCTTTGGATAAGGGGACTGCGGGGTCTAGAAAGACCGTGCGGGCCTCTTGCCCGGGTAAATAACTACAGGGGTGTGCGGTGGTCTGATAGAAATGTAATTGCTGGATGTCATTCGCTTGCAAGATCGCGTAGCTCCATTTCCCAAAGGCCCTCTCTACCAGATTGTAGTCGGGCCCCTGTCAGAAACTCTAGAAAATCAACCCTAGGCATATCTTTAGCACCAAGGCTGCGTAAATGCTCGCTTGGAACCTGGCAGTCGATGAGTTGATATTGCCAGACCTGTAGTTGTTTCACGAGCCAAATGAAGCCGGTTTTTGAGGCGTTGTCCCGTAAGCTAAACATAGACTCTCCGAAGAAGAGCTGCCCCATGGCGACGCCATATAGTCCGCCGACTAAGACGCCCTCGTGCCAGACCTCTGCAGAATGGGCGATGCCGCGTCGGTGCAAGTCGCAGTAGGCTTCTTGCATCTCCGGCGTTATCCAAGTGCCGGGAAAGACCGCGCGGGTCATCGCACAGTGCTCAATTACCTGTGCAAAGGCTTGGTCGAGAGTGACCTGATACTCACTGCGGCGCAGCACCTTGCGCATGCTGCGAGAGACGATGAGCTCTTCTGGCCGCAGCGCCATGCGCAAGGACGGGCTCCACCAGAGTATGGGTTGATCATCCTGATACCAAGGGAAGATACCTCGCTCATAAGCCTTAATGAGCCGTTCGCTACTCAAGTCCCCCCCAGCGGCGAGCAGGCCGTCGGGGTCCCGCAGCGCTTGGCTGACAGGAGGAAAGTCGAGAGCGGTGTCGTTAAGCCAAGGCAGCTTGCTCATCGCGAGTCTCCACGGGCCTTACTGATCGAGGAATTTCTCTGCGTCCAAAGCCGCCATACAGCCAAAACCAGCCGAAGTAATGGCCTGCCGATAGACATGGTCGGCAATGTCGCCAGCGGCGAAGACGCCTGCGACGCTGGTCTGTGTGGCATTTCCTGCAATCCCGCTGTTGATGATGAGGTAGCCGTCGTGCATGGTGAGTTGGCCGTCGAAAATGTCCGAATTCGGCTTGTGCCCAATGGCGATAAATACGCCATCTACCTTAATTTCACGAGGCGCCTTCGTCTCTGCATGAGCGATGCGTATTCCGGTCACACCCATTGGGTCACCCAGTACTTCTTCGAGGGTGTGATCCCATTCGATGGTAATAAGTCCCGCCTTTTGCTTCTCAAACAATTTGTCCTGAAGAATCTTCTCCGCACGCAGCGAGCTGCGTCGGTGTACGAGAGTCACGTGGGAGGCGATGTTAGAGAGATATAACGCCTCTTCTACGGCGGTATTGCCGCCCCCTATCACAGCCACTGGCTTGTTACGGTAGAAGAAACCATCGCAAGTCGCGCAGGCGCTTACGCCCTTACCCATAAAGGCCTCTTCGGAGGGTAGGCCGAGGTATTGCGCAGAGGCGCCAGTGGCGATAATCAGCGCGTCGCAGGTATAAGTGACCAAGTCGCCTTGGAGGGTAAAGGGGCGTTTAGACAGATCGGTCTTGTTGATGTGGTCGAACAGGATCTGTGCCTCGAAGCGCTCGGCATGCTCCTTCATGCGTTCCATCAGCGCGGGCCCTTGCAGGCCTTCGACATCGCCCGGCCAGTTATCGACATCCGTGGTGGTTGTCAATTGGCCGCCTTGCACCATCCCAGTGATGACCACAGGATTCAGGTTAGCTCGTGCTGCATAGACGGCCGCAGTGTAGCCGGCAGGGCCGGAGCCAAGGATGATTAGGCGATGGTGTTGGTTGCTCATAAAGTAATGCTTCCTGTAGGTTCTGCGCTCTTTGCTCTAAGCAAACGCGTGCGGGATAGGGTTCAGAAATGGGTGCTCAGACTCTTTATTTAAAGGGCTAGCGGAGAAATTGCGCCTATTCTAGATGATCCCTTGCGCATCCTCATGCCTTTTTGACTGCAAATAGTCAGTATTGAGGCGCCTTGCTTGTTTTCCGGGGCGCTAAAATTGATTATGATAGCGTCGATAAATATCTAGAATCAGAAAGAAAATATAATTGCAGGTGTCTGAAAAGTTTGAAAAATAAACCTCAAAAGAAAGTCAATAAAGAACAGCAGCTTAGTTCTGTGGCGCAGCGCATCATTCGAGAAGGGATCTTGATCCTCAGTTTTCTGCTCGGGCTGTTTTTATTGATTGCACTGGTCAGTTATTCCCCTCGGGACCCCGGCTTCACCACTACCGGTAGCAGTGCCGATATCGAGAATGCCGTGGGGCAACTCGGCGCCTGGATAGGCGACCTCCTGTTTCATCTATTCGGCTTCTTCGCTTACCTATTTCCCCTCGCGTTGGTGCTCAAGGCCATCGGCTTCCTGCGCCAGTCAGAACAGAGCGATGAACCGTTCTCTTGGGCCATGTTTGGCCTCAAGACAGTGGGTGTAATCTTACTTGCCGTAGGGGCCTGCGCGTTGGCGACGATGCATTTCGAGATTGAGGGCGATGTGCCTTGGCTCGCCGGTGGCGTCATTGGGTCGATGATGGTCGATGTGACGGTGCCCGTGTTTGCCGTAGTAGGCAGTACTTTATTGTATTTCGCGATCTTCCTACTCGGCCTGACTATCAGCGTCGAAATCTCCTGGTTGCGCCTTGTCGATCGTACCGGCGCGCTAACCCTGAGTGGCCTGACGTGGTTGGCGCTGACTTGGCAAACTTGGTGGGCGTCCAAGAAGGAAGAGCAGGGCACGCGTCAAATTCTGGAGACGCGCAAGCGTGCACTGGATGTGTACATCGAAAAAGAGAAGAAGCGTATCCCGCCCACTATCAAGCCTGTGGAGAAGAAACCCGCCGTGAAGAGTGCGCGGGTCGAGAAGGAGCGCCAGGGCCGCCTCTTTACCGCGCCTAACCCCGGTGACTTGCCCGCAATTGCACTACTAGACGAATACAAGGGCGTACAGAAGCAGGGCTTCTCCAAAGAGTCTTTGGAGGCTATGTCGCGGCTATTGGAATTGAAGCTCGGGGATTTCGGTATCGAAATTCAAGTGACTGAAGTTAATCCCGGGCCGGTTATTACGCGCTTCGAGGTGCAGCCAGCGCCAGGCATTAAGGCGAGCCGCATCACTGGTTTAGGCAAGGACCTCGCCCGCTCATTGGCTTTGGTCAGCGTGCGAGTAGTGGAAGTAATACCGGGTAAGACGGTGATCGGGATCGAGATTCCCAATGAGCACCGCGAGATGATAATGCTCAGTCAGGTGCTGGCCTCGCCCGATTTCGACAAGTCACCGTCCCCCGTCAGCATGGCGCTAGGTCATGACATCGTGGGCAAGCCCATGATCGTCGATCTAGCCAAAATGCCACATTTGCTCGTGGCGGGAACCACAGGTTCGGGTAAGTCAGTCGGCATCAATGCCATGATTCTCAGCATTCTTTTCAAGTCGACTCCTGAACAGGTGCGGATGATCATGATCGATCCGAAGATGTTGGAACTGTCGGTATACGACGGCATTCCCCATCTTCTCACGCCCGTTATTACCGATATGAAGGACGCCGCCAACGGCCTGCGCTGGAGTGTTGCCGAGATGGAGCGTCGCTATAAGCTGATGTCCGCTCTTGGCGTTAGGAACTTGGCTGGCTATAACAAGAAGGTTACCGATGCGGCGAAGAGCGGTCAGCCGATTATCGACCCTCTTTGGCGGGCTGACCCGATGCAGCTTTTAGAAGAACAGCAGGCTCCCGTGCTCGAGGCACTACCGATGATCGTCGTCATCGTCGATGAGCTCGCCGACATGATGATGGTGGTGGGCAAGAAGGTAGAAGAGTTGATCGCCCGTATCGCGCAGAAAGCGCGCGCGGCAGGTATACACTTGATTCTGGCGACCCAGCGGCCTTCCGTAGACGTGTTAACGGGTTTGATTAAAGCGAATATCCCGACGCGCTTGTCCTTCATGGTGCAGTCGAAGATCGACTCGCGCACTATTTTGGGTGAGGGCGGGGCAGAACAGCTCTTGGGCAATGGTGACATGCTCTTTATGCCCCCCGGTGGCGGCATTGCGACCCGTGTTCACGGCGCTTTTGTTAGCGACGAAGAGGTGCACCGGGTAGTGGCAGATTGGAAGTCACGTGGCGCACCCGTCTACATCGAAGAGATTACTCAAGGCGCCGAAGATCGTGACATGGGCGCCTTCGGTGGCGATGACGAGGGTGGTGCCGAAGAGGACGATGCGCTTTATGACGAGGCAGTGGCCTTCGTGACAGAGTCCCGTAAAGCCTCGATCTCCGCTGTACAGCGCAAATTACGCATCGGTTATAACCGTGCCGCCCGCATGATCGACGCCATGGAAGCCGCTGGCGTGGTCACCTCTATGAATACCAATGGTAGTCGCGAAGTTCTCGCGCCACCTCCTCGATGAATAGGATATTCTCTATGGGCCTGCGTTCCCTATTTGTGCTTTGCTACACCCCTTTCGTCTTCGGCAGCGGTGTTGCTAGCGCCCAGGTCGATTCGGCAGCCCAGTTGGCCCAATTGCTTGGTGGCATCGAGACCTTTCAGGCCGATGTGCGGCAGTTGATTGTGGAATCAACGGGCGGGGTGCTGGAAGAGAGCGAGATTCGCTTCAAACTCAAACGTCCGAACGGGTTTTATTGGGAAACACTAGAGCCATATCCCGAATTGATCGTGACCGACGGGGAGAGTCTGTGGAATTATCAGCCGGACTTGCTGCAGGTGACGCTGGAGGTCTGGGACCCGGACCGTGCCGAGTTAGCTGCACAATTGCTCAGCGGCCGTGTCGACGAGATCGAGGCTGATTACATCATCACAGGCGGCGATGTGGGCAGTGGCACTGCCTTCGAGTTCATCTTAGAGCCTGTCGATCCAGCCAGTCTCTATGAACGGGTCACTCTGTATTTCCGAGCTCGGACGTTGAACTCTATTCATGTGGATAACGGCAACGGCCAGCGTACCTTCTGGGAGTTTTTCAATCACGAGATCAACGCGCCGCTCGACGATACTGCGTTCGTGTTCGACGTGCCGGACGACATAGAGCTAATCGATAATCGCTCTGCAAATTAATTCCGTTTAACGCCGAGGCTTGTTATGTCCGAGTCATTATTTGATGCCCTCGAACAAGAAGCACAACCGACGAATGCCCAGGCGTTCCAGCCCTTGGCCTCGCGTATGCGCCCTGTGCGCCTCGAGGACTTCATAGGCCAGGAGCATCTGCTCGGGCCGAGCAAACCCCTAGGCGAGGCGATTCGCCGCGGCACACCTCATTCGATGATCCTGTGGGGGCCGCCGGGAGTAGGGAAGACGACTCTGGCGAGAATGCTAGCCCATGCTAGCGACGGCCATTTCGAGAGCATCTCCGCCGTGTTAAGTGGGGTGAAGGATATCCGCGCCGCTGTCGAGCGCGCCCAGCTCCTGCGCCGCGCGAAAGGTAAGCCTACCGTCCTCTTCGTCGATGAGGTGCACCGATTTAACAAGAGCCAACAGGACGCCTTCCTGCCCCATGTGGAGGATGGCACGCTGATTTTCGTTGGCGCGACTACTGAGAATCCCTCCTTCGAGCTCAATAACGCTTTATTGTCCCGTGCGCGTGTTTACCTGCTCAAGTCCTTGGACGATGCGGCGATCCTGCGTCTCATCGAACTCGCCTTGCAGGATAAGGAACGCGGTTTAGGCCTGCAGAAGATTGCAATTACAACAGATGCGCGCCAACGCATGGCGAGTGCCGCGGATGGTGACGCGCGTGGTGCGCTGAATTTGTTGGAGATTGCCGTCGATCTTGCCACGCAACAAGACGGGATATTGCAGGTGGACTTGAGCGTCGTGGAGCAGGTGCTACAAGGCGGCAGCCGTCGCTTCGACAAGGGTGGGGATGCCTTCTATGAGCAGATCTCGGCCCTGCACAAAGCCGTGCGTGGCTCTAGCCCCGATGGGGCGCTGTATTGGTTTGTCCGCATGTTGGACGGTGGCTGTGATCCGTTATATATTGCCCGCCGCTTAGTGCGTATGGCGAGCGAGGATATCGGCAATGCGGATCCACGGGCCCTGCAGATGGCGATGTCCGCTTGGGATGCTTATCTGCGTCTGGGAAGCCCCGAGGGCGATTTAGTGATCGCCCATACGGTGATCTATCTAGCCTGTGCACCGAAAAGTAATGCCGTTTATAGTGCCTTCAATGAGGCGATGGCAACAGTGCAGAAGGGGGCCTCCTTGGAGGTGCCGATGCATCTGCGCAATGCGCCAACCACCTTGATGAAGGACATGAATTTTGGCGCCGAGTATCGCTATGCCCATGACGAGCCCGGGGGCTATGCGGCCGGGGAGAATTACCTCCCTGAAGCGCTACAGGACACGCGCTTCTATCAGCCAAGCGAGTATGGATTGGAGGCTAAAATCCGTGAAAAGCTCGCGTATTTGCGCGAACGCGATGAACAAAGCCCCTTGCAGCGCTATGGGCAGGGCAACGCAGGCAGGCGAGGTAAAGGATGATGTACTCTCTTGCAGTAGCCTTGGGTGGGGCGATCGGCGCAGTATCACGCTACTGGCTGATAAGCGCGGTGAGCGCGGCTACGAATCATCGCTTTCCTTGGGGTACCCTTGCGGTCAATGTGCTGGGTTCTTTGTTGATTGGCATGATGTATGTGCTGATTACCGAGCGCATGGCGTTGTCCGAACCGTGGCGCGCCGTGCTGATAGTGGGTTATCTCGGGGCCTTTACGACATTTTCTACGTTCTCTTTAGACGCTTTATTATTGGCGCAAGAGGGCTTTTTACTACAGGCGCTCGCGTATATTCTTAGCAGTGTATTGATCTGCTTATTGTGCGCCTGGTTGGGCATTGCCCTAATGCGAGCCCTCTAATTCACTTAGCGAAGAAGGAAGATTGAAATCCATGCTGGACCCTAAATGGTTGCGCGCAGAACCCGAAAAACTGGCGGTTTTGTTGAAGAAGAAGAACTTCGACTTGGATATCGCACTGGTTAATGACTTGGACGTAAAGCGTCGGGAGCTCCAGCAAGAGACCGAGAAGCTGCAGAACGAGCGCAACGTGCGCTCCAAGTCGATCGGGCAGGCCAAGGCTTCCGGCCAGGATATAGAGCCGCTATTAGCAGAGGTTGCCCATCTAGGCGACTCGCTGGAGCAGAACAAGAAAGAATTGGCAGAGGTGCAAGAAGCCTTTAACGATCTGCTCATGCGGATTCCCAATGTGCCGCAGGAATGTGTGCCTGCGGGCAAAGATGAGCATGACAATATGGAGTTGCGCCGCTGGGGCACTCCCCGCGCATTCGATTTCGAGGTGCAAGACCATGTCGCGATCGGCGAGGCCATGGAGACCATGGATTTTCCAACTGCTACTAAACTGACCGGGACGCGTTTCGTGGTCATGAAAGGGGCGATGGCGAAAATGCACCGTGCCCTGATTCAATTGATGCTAGACCAGCACACCCTCGAGCATGGTTATACCGAAGTCTACGTGCCTTATATCGTTAACCGCGAGTCTTTGTTGGGCACTGGCCAGTTGCCCAAATTTGCTGAGGACCTGTTTCGTTTGGAGGGTGAGAACGAGTACTACCTGATTCCCACCGCGGAAGTGCCAGTGACCAATCTCGTGCGCGATACCATCGTGCCGGCCGAGCAGATGCCCTTGAAGTTCGTTTGTCATACGCCGTGCTTTCGCAGCGAGGCGGGCAGCTATGGTCGCGATACCCGCGGCATGATTCGTCAACATCAATTCGAGAAGGTCGAGTTGGTACAGATGGTGAAACCCGAGCAATCTGATGCAGCTCTCGAAGAATTAATAGGGCATGCAGAAAAGATCCTGCAGATGCTCGAGTTGCCCTACCGCACCATGCTGCTATGTGGCGGCGATATGGGCGCGAATGCAACGCGTACTGTCGACTTAGAAGTGTGGTTGCCATCGCAAGATTGCTATCGCGAGATTTCCTCTTGCAGCACTTTCGAAGATTTTCAGGCCCGCAGAATGCAGGCGCGCTGGCGCAATCCAGAGACGGGTAAGCCAGAGCTGTTGCACACCCTTAACGGATCTGGTCTTGCAATTGGACGCACGCTGGTCGCTATTCTAGAGAACTATCAGAACGCGGATGGCTCAGTAACGATACCTACGGCATTGCGTTCCTATATGGGCGGCGCCGAGCGCATCGCTTAACAAAATCTAGATAATTTTTAGACTCTCTTGGAGAGTGGTATATGCAGTTTCTTCCGATATTTTTGAATGTTCGCGCGCAGAATTGTTTAGTCGTTGGCGGTGGAGAGGTGGCCTACCGTAAGGCTGTGCTTCTGGATCGTGCAGGCGCAAGACTACGCGTTGTAGCACCCAAGATTAGTGCAGAGTTGGAGGCGCTTGTCATCGGCGGCGCAGGCGAGTTGCGGATTCGGGCGTTCAAGGAAAGCGATCTGGATGGCGTGTTCCTCGCGGTCGCTGCAACCGATGACGAAGAGGTGAACAGCGACGTGTCCATCGCCGCGAAGAACCGCGGCCTGCCAGTGAACGTGGTGGATAAGCCTGCCTTATGCAGTTTTATTGTCCCCTCGATAGTGGACCGTTCGCCAATCGTAATTGCGATTTCCAGTGGCGGCACGTCGCCGATTCTAACCCGTAAGTTGAAGGAGCAAATTGAGGTACTTGTGCCCGCCGCTTATGGTCGACTCGCTTTAATGTTGGGTGCTTTGCGTGGCCGAGTGAAGAGTGTCGTCACGGATTTCAAGACGCGTACACGCTTCTGGGAGGCGCTGCTTTCGGGGCCAATGCCGGGCATGGTCTTGTCGGGTGATGAAGAGCAAGCGCGACGTTATGTTGAACATCAATTGGCCGCTTCCGAGCAAATTGAGGTGCGTGGCGAAGTCTATCTCGTAGGCGCCGGGCCAGGTGACCCCGATTTATTGACACTTAAGGCGCTGCGCATTATGCATGAGGCTGACGTGGTGCTTTATGACCGTTTGGTCTCGCCGGAGATATTACGGCGCGTGCGCCCCGATGCCGAGATGATTCATGTAGGGAAGGAGCGCGCCAATCACTCCGTGCCCCAGGAACAGATCAACGAGATGTTGGTGCGTCTGGCCCAAGAGGGAAAGAAGGTGCTGCGCCTCAAAGGGGGAGACCCGTTCATCTTTGGCCGCGGTGGTGAGGAGATCGATCGGCTTGCTGCGGCGAATATTCCCTTTCAAGTCATTCCAGGTATTACCGCCGCTTCGGGTTGCGCCTGCTACGCCGGTATTCCATTGACCCATCGTGACTGCGCGCAGTCGGTGCGTTTCGTCGCTGGGCATTTGAAAGATGGCAGTATCGATCTGGACTGGGATGCGCTGGCAAAAGAGCACCAGACAGTCGTGTTCTATATGGGGCTGGTGGGTCTGGAGACTATTTGTGCCCAGTTGATCGCGCACGGCGCGCCGAAGGACCGACCGATGGCGCTAGTACAGCAGGGCACTACAGCAACGCAATTAGTACTCAAGGGCACATTGGAATCCATGCCGAAGATCGTGAATAGCACAGAAGTAAAAGCGCCCACGATCATCATCGTGGGCGCAGTCGTAAGCCTGCAAGAGAAGTATTCGTGGTTCAGGAAAGAGGCGCTCGTGGATGAGAGCGCGCTAGACTAATCAATCAAATTGAACTCTTTGCGGAGGATGTCGAGTATTTCCTGCTTGGGATTCTCCGCGAGCGTAACCGGCTTGCCGATAATCTTCTCGGCAATACTGAGATAAGTGCTGGAGATCTGCATCAGAATCGCTTCCGGCAATGCGTTGTCCCGCGCCAATGCTGCACGCTCCGGCATCCGATCTTTGTTCAGCAGGATGTCCGGGTCGGGGAAGTACTGCAGCAACTGCTGGCGAAACTCTTCTTTAGATTTTTCGATGACACTGCCCGTGCGGTAAGACGGACCATCCCAAATGCGCGAAGAATCCGGCGTGCCGACCTCGTCCATATAAATCAATTTGTCCCGGCCTTCGCTGTCTTTGACATAGCCGAACTCGAATTTGGTATCCACAAACACTTGATCGAGTTTCTGTAATTCATTACTGATCACATCGAAGCCTTCGCGCAGCAATTTCTCGTAGAAATCGATGTCCTCGAAGCGTCGGAAATTAAACGCAGCGTAATTCTGCTCAATATCGTGGCGAGTAATATTGACGTCGTCCGACTCGGGTACGCCAGGGATGCCTTTGAGGACGCCCTTGGTCGAAGGAGTAATGAGCAGTTCTGGCAGTTTCTGGTCTTTCTTCAAACCGTCGGGAATGCTGATGCCGCAGAACTCTCGCTCACCTTTTGTATAGGCACGCCACATAGACCCTGTTATATATTGTCGACAGATCGCCTCGATCATTACAGGCTTCGCCTTCTGCACTATCCAGACGAAGGGGTGGGGAATCTCGAGGATATGGCTTTCCGCCAAACCTTGCTCACGAAATAGTCGGAACCAGTGATTGGAGATTGCATTAAGTGCTGCGCCTTTGCCCGGCACCCCATTAAGACCACCCTCGCCGTGCCAGATGCAGTCGAACGCCGAGATGCGATCGCTGATTACCATAATCGCTAGTGGCGCGTCGGCGGCTACCTTATAGCCACGCTCTTTAATCAAACGCTCGCTGTCTTCTGGCGTTAGCCAGTAAACCGAACGGACTTTGCCGCTATGGACGGGTTGATTAGTGCGGATTGGCAGATCGTTATTGATGGCTAGTACGCTATCGGCAAGGCTCATAGTGTTGTGTCCTTCAAAATGCTATGGGTCAGGTGGCTTGCTAAAAATGAGCGCGAATCATAGCAGAATTCCCGATTCGCTAGAAACAATTCGTCGGCCTTGGCAGGCCGGCAATCTTGCTGGTCAACAAGGCAGGGTTGCCAGGGAAGAGTTTCATTAAATAGATACTGCGGCCCTTGTCCGTGCCTAACTCATTGGCGATGAGTTTTACCAGCGGGCGCATAGCCGGAGAGAGGCCGGTGCGTTGATAGAATTCTCGCAGCACGTCGAGTACCTCCCAGTGGGCCTCATTCAGTGCAATGGATACCGTCGAGGCAAGCTTGTCCGCGACCTCTGGGCTCCAGTCCTCTAGATTGCGAAGATAGCCATCCTTGTCTAGAGGGATGGGCTTGTGATTATTCAGTAGAATTTGGTTCATGCCAGTACCACCTCTAGAACCAACTCACACTGCGTTGCTGCTGGCAGACAAGGTCTACGAACTGCGCATAGTCTATGGGAGTGACGGTGGCAGGGAGTTTGATGCCGCGTGCTGTTACATCTTCCTTGAGGGCGAACAACTGCAGAGTCTTGGCCACTGGGAGCTGCACGAGCTTCGATGCTTGGTATACGCCATCTTCTAAGAGCAGAAGGCTGTCGCCGCTTGAAGCTACTCTAAGACAGGCCTCGAGCGCATTAGTGGCCGCGGTCTTGTTGACGGTATGTAGAGTGCTCATAGCTGGTACACCACGTCGGACTCTCGAATCAAGGCCGCAATCTGCTGCGCGCTGTAGGGCGTGATATCTATGACTAAGGCTTTAGGGTCTAGGCCGCGCGCAGACAATGACGCGGACTCAGCGAATACATTGTTTACCTCATACAGAGGTAGGGCGGTCAGCGCAGCGCTGAGATCTTTGGCGTTGATATCCTGTGGGGATTGATTTGGCTGCAATTGCCACACGCCATCGTCCATGAACACGAGGTTGATGTGCTGTTCGAAAACGGCTGCAGAGAGGACCATGTCCAGACATGCCTTGGCGAGCCCGCCGCCATAGGGCGTACTGCGGCTAATAAAGGTGATGGTCTTGCGTGAGTTAGTGGTCGACATCGACGCTAGGCTCCGAAACTCATGACGCGATCAGACATAGCGTTTGCGTCTACTAATTGACCGAGACCCGACAACACGAAGTGCGAGCCCATATTCGCCGCCTCTTTCTCGTAGCGCGCGGCTTCTTGCGGGTCTAGTATGCCGCGCCGTAAGGCGGAGGAGACGCAGCTGATCGCATCGAGTTTATGGGTTTTGATCAATTCTGACCAAGCCTTGACCAAATCGAACTCGTCCTGTGGCGGGGTACTTAGTGCGTTACTGTTGTGGACGCCATCGTAGTAGAAGAACAGCCTGTAGATCTCGTGGCCAGCTGCTAGCGCAGACGCGGTAAAGCGGTAGGCACTGTAGGCGGCCTCCGAAGAGTAGGGGGCACTGTACACAAGGACGGTCAGTTTCACGGATGCTTGCTCGTGTGTCGTTGAATTAGGTTTGGATTATAAGCTGCTTAAAATAAAAAAGCCCCGGCACTTACCGAGGCTTTTTGAGGGCATTCAAGGGCGCTTAATCGTCGCCGGAGAAAGCCGTGAGTAAATGAATCAAGCTCAAGAACAGGTTGTAGATGGACACGAACAGCGTGATGGTCGCGAGAATATAGTTGCGCTCGCCGCCGTTTATGATCTGGCCAGTCTGGTACAGGATGATAGCGCTGGCAAACAACATGAAGCCGACAGATAGTGCCAGTTGCAAGGCAGGGACCTGGACGAAGATGCCTAGGACCATGGCAGCAATCAACACGAAACAGCCGGCTGTGATAAAGCCACTCAGGAAGGAGAAATCCTTCCGTGAGACAAGTGCGTAACCGGAGAGGCCGAAGAAGATAAACGCCGTGCCGCCGAGCGCCGTAGACACGATCTGGCTGCCGGCTGCAGTAGACATGTACATTCCTATCATTGGTCCAGTGCCGTATCCAATCCAGCCGGCAAAGGCGAATATAGTGACCAAGCCCCAAGCGCTGCGAGCAAGTGCATGTGTGGCGAACAATAGGCCATACAAGCCGATGATGTACATCCAGATATTCATTGGTACAGCATTGGCGCTAACAAAGGCCATCATGGCACTAAACGCCAGAGTTAGGCCTAAAAGCATATAGGTGTTCTTTAGTACCTTATTTACAGCAACATCCGATCCACGGGTTTGTGAAACGTTTAATACATCTAACTGGCTCATTTAGAAATCTCCGTAGTTATACTGTGCAGACTAAAGACCGGGAATAGGGGGCTTGTGTTTCAATAAATTGGGCCACCCGCACTCTAATGATTTATGGGGTTAAAACCCCGTATTTCAATAGCCATCAGCCTTGTTAAGGCAGGGCGAATTGTACCTTGTGGCGCAGTGAAAGTAACTCTTTGTACGCTATTAGCGACTTAGGCCAAATATCTTGTTGGCTGGAAATGATTTTCTAGTAAGGTTGGCCTCCCGTTGCGTGCACTCCGATCAAGTGTAATAAATTGTAAAGATTGCCTATATCGAGGTCTCTGATCCCTTGCAAGGCCGGGAATGGAACGCTTTTTAAGTCAGGATTAATTTGTAGCGAATCTGTGGTTGACTGAAAATAATTTTCTAGTAAGATTACGCCCCGTTGCGGAGGGGTGGCAGAGTGGTTGAATGCACCGGTCTTGAAAACCGACGAGGGCGAAAGCTCTCCGAGAGTTCGAATCTCTCTCCCTCCGCCAACTACTATTTAAAATCAATGACTTACAGAAAGTTTAAGATTTTAGCACCATCCTACCTACCATAAAAAAATCACTACTTTATTTCCTCAAATAAAAACCCGGTGCTACTTTCTACTGATCGATACTCTGGTTATAGAGTGGAAGTCTCGATCTTACGCATATTTGAATCTAGCTAATTCGTGTACGCCTTAATATATGCATAATCGCTATTGCTTGAGCCTTTGAATAATGAAACAGATATTAAACCTTGTATTGGTTCCCATCGCTTAGTGAAGGCGTTGCTAAAGTTAGGCGATTTTGGTTGGAACCCCAATAATTGAATTATTGAGTTACTAAATGGTTGGTCGTCCAAGCCTTCAATAGTTATCCAATCAGCCCTTCCTTGAATAAAGACTATTTCAGTCTCAGCCATCGCAAACTGGCAGGTTTCACCATATTTTGATGGCGAGCAGTTTGTGGCAGCCCCAATGATCTCTGAAACTGCGTCTTTGTTTTTTCCAACTAACTCCATCACGTTGATCAGAATATCTTGTTGCTGAGAGCAAGCTGGGACTGTGAAAAAAAGTAGGAGTAATATTTTCATTTTCATAGAATTAGATCCTTATTTTTATACGCGGATTCAACTCCGAAGTGCATAACATATTAAGCAGCTAAAGCTGCCATGTGTGCTCGCATTAAATACGCTGGCGTTTTAAATGCAAGTAGTTTTCTTGGTCGATCATTGAGTCGCTTAATGAC
>Ga0209491_10004406_pt1 | contig 21797 bp, 22 predicted proteins | sample BON02_FD_187213 | JGI IMG/M metagenome (GOLD analysis project Ga0209491, IMG submission 187213) | Freshwater microbial communities from Lake Bonney liftoff mats and glacier meltwater in Antarctica - BON-02 (SPAdes) (version 2) | ecosystem: Environmental > Aquatic > Freshwater > Ice > Glacier... | reverse complement strand
GCACCCAACGCGACCCATTCAAATCAGTCGACGCGGAGGGGACTCCGAGCCCTACCACCCTCTTGGTTGGGATGGCGGTCTCTCGCCGTCCGACTTCTCCCCGCGCTCGACGTCACATGCACCCAACGCTGCCCATGCAAATCAGTCGGCGCGGAGGGGACTCCGAGCCCTACCAAAGCGTTTGCCCTTTCGAAAATTCGAAACTTACGCCGTTGACTTCCGCAGAATCAGCGTTTGCCGGAATGCAGGCACACGGCGATGATTGAATGCATGCCATCCCGCGTAGCGGGCAAGCTCGGCAAACTCCGAGAATGAAAATGCCCTTCTGACCGACGCGCGGGCGTCGTTACGTGTCATTGGAGCGCGCATCCATACCGCCGTGAGCAAGTCCACACCAAGCGTCCCAGCCGCAGATCGGCGCAAATCGGACACGATGACAATCCGCGTAGCAAGTGCACTCGCACGGCGTAAAACCTGGATGGCATCATTTTCGGTAAAATGATGTAACGCCAACGAACAGACGACGACATCCCATTGCCGATCCGGGTGAAACGAGCGGATGTCGGCTTGGTGGAATTTGATGTCCGGGCAGTCCAGGCAATATTCGGCGGCGACCGCCAGGGTGGATGATTGAAAATCCACCGCATCGATTTTGACACGTATACCACGCGTTCGAGACCATGCGCTGACTGCCTTGGGAATGTCCGCCGAGCCGGTCGCGAGGTCGAGAATGGTCCAGTCATGCTCAAGCGTGAGAAGCGATTTCAGCGGATTCAAGACAGCAGAAACCCCACCGAACCAGCGGTTCAGTTTCCGCAGATTTGCGAGGTCATCCCGCAATTCCGGTGAGACCGGTTGCGGCAGGTCCATCCATTCCGGGCTACCTGGATCGAATTCCCGATTCATCCGCAGAGCTCAAGAAAGGCAAGCATTCGACCGGTCTTCCCATTCTCGAGTCGGTAAGAATAAAAGCGATCATTCGCCGCTGCCGTGCAGATGCCGGAGTCTATCACACGCTCCACACCGGCATCGGCCAATTGCTTCCGGATGTCAGCCGCAAAATCGATTTCGTAGTGCGGCGGGCGTATGCAGGGGCTGATGATGGCGATGATATCTTGCGGTCGAGAGTCGAAATGCAGGCCCATTTTTTCCACGGTGGCCCCTGCGATTCGTCGTTCGGTGCCTTTTTTTCCGGAATGACTTAATCCGATTGCTCCCCGGATGGGGTCTACGAAGAAGACGGCGGCACAATCTGCGACGTAAATTCCTAGTGGCTGACCACGGACCGCGGTGATCAACCCATCGACGCCCTGTAGGCACCCAGGTCCATGAACCACCGCGACATCAGCGCCATGCACCTGCTCCGCCGTTGCCAACAATTTCGGATCAATGCCAAAGTCGCGCAGGATTTGATCGTGGCGGGGTGCAAGCCGCGCCATGGCGGTGTCCCGGTCGGTGGCGACATCCACGCCAGTCATGCGACCGATGAATCCATGCCTGCAAGTTGGGTTCGTTGCCAGCACATCCCATTGCGTCACGTTGGGGTATTGGATCATTGGACCCCAGGGAACTTGCATCTACCGCCGTCCCGGCACCCGCGCTTTCTTTGCGCTTTTTCCATCGCCACGAGCAGCCGTTGGAGTGGGAGTTAGAATGGGAGTTGGCGTGGCGACTGGTGCGTCCGGGGCGTTGGCTGCAAATCCGGAAATCGGATCCTCATTGCGGAGTCGCCGTGGCAGTTCCGGTTGGGGGGCGGTGGGGTCGGTCACTTTGGTGAACCGTTTCCGTTCACTTGTGCTCAACGGATCATCAAAAATCTCCTCGTATTGGGCATCCAGCGCCAGCGCCAGATTGTATTGCGCCAACGCGGTAATGTAGTCATAGCGGGCGGTGAGGACATTCGTTTGCGACGTGAGCAGTTGGGTCTGCGCGTTCAAAACATCGAGCTGCGTTCCTGCTCCCGCGTCGAGACGTTCCTGCGCCAACCGGAAAGCCTCCGTGGCCTGGACCACACTGGCTTCCTGGCTCTGCACCGTCTCAAGGGCAGTCTGTAAATTTGAAATTGCCTCCTGCACATCCAGGATAATCTGCCGCACTCCGTCGTTGTAGTTATTTACCGATTGTTCAAGCTGCGCACGCGCCTGCATCACACGGCCCTTGGTTTCAAATCCGTCAAACACAGCCCAACTCCCGAGGAAACCAAACGTCCAGCCTTGAGTCACCTCAGTGAGTGATTGAAATGCCTGATTGCTTTGCCACGTGTAGTCGGCCACAGCACTCACAGTCGGAAGATAACCCGCGAACTGGACATCTACATTTTGCACCTGGGCAAGCAAATCCTGGCGTTGTGCCTTGAGGGCGGGGTTGCGTTCGATTGCCATGCGCACGGACTCGTCGATGTTGATGCTGCGGGCCACGTAGCTCAAGTCTCCCACGACATTGAACGGCACTTCACTTGGCTTCGCCGGGGAGTAGTCCATTCCCAGAAGCTTCACTAACTGATAGAGCGCAATCCGCAGGTTGTTCTGGGCTTGGATCAGCGGGGGCTGGGCATTTGCGAGTGCGACCTCGGCCTGCAAAACATTGAATCGGGGCACCGTGCCTGCCTCGTAACGGTTCTCCTGATCCCGGAGTTGCTGGGTTAGGAGCTCGACTGATTGCTGCTGAGCAACTATGAGAGCCCGGTTAAGAACAACCTGGAAAAACCCGATCTTTACCTGCGCAACCACATCATTGATGGTCTGACGCAACAGGAAATACGCGCCGGATTCCACGGCATCCGCAGCGCGAATTCCCGAAATTACCGCGCCGCCATTATATAAAAGCTGGCTCGCCTGGAAGCCGACATTCCACGTCTTGTCGTTGATGTTCCGGCCGGAACCTCCGCCCGTCGTCAGCGGGACAGTCGTACCATCAGCCATTGGAATATTGATCACGCCGCCTGAGGATGCAGGAGTGTTGGGATTTGCTAATTCGGGAGCAATTTGCTGATAGCCGGCAACCAGATCCACTTGGGGCAATGCCTGGGCCGTGATTTGAATCACCTGCCCGCGTGTAAACCGAATCTGTTGGATCGCGTTTAGGATCGTCGGATTTCTCGTGAGCGCCGTGCGCACCGCGTCGTCCAGGGTAAAATCCGGGACATTCGGATTGCGGATGCTCTTGGCGAAGGCGGCGATTTGTGCGGATGCCTCCTGATTCGCTTTTTTGACCGTGTCAGCACTGGGGCTCACATCCCGGACATTGGGCGCCAGTTGCGGCGGCGGCGGAAGTCCGGGATCCGAGAAATTCAAAGGCAATATCGTACTCGAGAAGTCGGTCGCCGTAGGATCCGGTTGCGAGGCGTCCACGGTGGGTGCCGCCGCAAGGTCCGGAGTCGAAAGCGGTTCCGGGGTTGGTAATCCGCTAGGCGTGGGATTTGGCACCGCAACCGGGCTGGAAGAAGCCGGCGCGGACTCCTCTGGCGTTGGATCTGAGGCGATCTGCGCGAATGCGATGGACGCCGATACGACCCACAGCGCTGCGGCCGTCCGCACGTAAAAAAAGTTAGTCATTGATTGCAGTCCTCAGGTTGCTTTTGGCAGTAGTCGAATATTTTGGCGTAAATTTGAAGCCACATTTTCCCCTCTTCAGGCTCAAGGTAATTCGTGAGTTTGGTGAGGCCATCGATAATGTCCTGCCGGATCCGCCCTACCAGTTGGTCTCCCTTGGGAGTGATCCGGACGAGCACCTTCCGGCGATCTGACTCCGCGTGCATGCGGGCGACATACCCTAAATTCTCCAGGCGATCAACCAACCCGCTCGCAGCCGCGGTCGTGTGGTGCATCTTCTCTGCGATTTCGGTCATGCTCAAGTATTCGCATGCCCCCACGTGCCCAAGCAAGAGATACTGCGGGAAAGAAACCTGCCCACGGGACAATTCCTCCGAAAGCCGCAACATAAGACACCGCTGCAAACGCAAAATAATCTCCGCAAGCTGCTCGATGCCCGCCAAATCAATGCGATCAACATTCGGGGCTTCAGAGAGAATGATGTCGGGGTCTGGCGCAGTCAAATTGGTCAATGTAGTTAATAATCAATTTTCCCGTATTGTCCACATGACAATCTCGCAATCCCGACGTTTCCAGCACGAGAAAAAAAGAACGGAGGGGCGTATTTTCCATTTACATTCGGATCAGGTGTGATTTACTTCTCCTCCGCGCTAAACCAAAAGCAATACCGTCGGTCCTTGGGATGGAGTCCTCGATTTCATCCGCAGCGCCAAGGGAAACCCGGTAATTAGACATCAATAAACGAGCTTCTTTCTGAGAGGCTCCATTGCCACCATGCCAAAACGTTTGGGTAGATTCGAAATGCCAAAGTCTCTTGCGAGAGATGAGGCGACAGCCACCGACCACTACGCGAAATTTATCGCTGAGCCATTTGACGCCGGTTACGGCCAGACGATAGGAAACTCGCTTCGCCGAGTGCTCCTTTCCTCGCTTGAAGGTGCCGCCATCACGACGGTCAAAATCGAAGGTGCTCTGCACGAATTCACCACCCTTCCCGGCGTGGTCGAAGATCTTGTGGACATCATTCTTAACCTGAAGAAGGTGAAATTTAAGGCACACGACACCGAAGTCCGCAATCTCACGTTGTCTGTAAATAGAGAGGGTGCCATCACCGCCGCAGACATCGAATCGACTGCACAATGCGAAGTTCTCAATCCAGAGCAGCACATTTGCACCCTCGACAAAAAGCAAAAGTTCGAGGCCGAGTTTGAGGTTAAAGTCGGCCGCGGATTCGCGACTGGCGACGAAAATAAATACCCGGACATGCCCATTGGCGTGATCGCGATTGACTCGATTTTTTCGCCGGTAACGAGGGTGAAATACGCGGTTGAAAATACCCGTGTGGGTCAACGCACAGATTACGACAAGCTGATCCTCGAAGTTTGGACAGATGGTCGGATCAATCCCGATGACGCAGTGCTCCAAGCGTCAGCGATTTTGCGGAAGCATCTGGATGTTTTTGTCAATTACGACGACACACAGGTCGAGTTCGACGAGACGCCTCAGGAAGTCAGTCAGGAAAACTCGCGCTTGAAGAAACTCCTCAATATGAGCGTCAACGAAATCGAGCTGTCGGTGCGGGCCGCCAACTGTCTGAACAACGCCAATATCACGACCGTCGGACAGCTCGCAACCAAGTCCGAGGGCGAAATGCTCAAATATCGGAACTTCGGCAAAAAATCGCTGAACGAGATCAAAGACAAACTACTCCAACTCGGCCTTGGCCTCGGCATGAAGTTCGAGAGCGGACTCGTCGAAGTACCCGTAGAGACCGAGTCGTAATTCACCTTAACGCATCAACTATCCATGAGACACAGAAGAAAAACGATCAAGCTCGGTCGTTCCAGCGCACACCGTGACGCGCTACTTGCGAACCAAGTAGTCAGCCTCATCGAGCATTCCCGTATCAAGACCACGCTTGCCAAAGCGAAGGCTGTCCGTCCGTTTGCGGAAAAGATGGTCACACTAGGCAAGCGGGGTGATCTCCACGCACGCCGCACGGCTGTTTCGTATTTGAAGCAAAAGGACGCAGTGAAAAAGCTATTTGCTGAAGTCGCGCCTCGCGCGGCAGAGCGTAAAGGGGGCTACACGCGTATCATTAAGCTTGGACCGAGGCAGAGTGATTCTGCGCCGATGGCATTCATCGAGTGGGTGGATGTGTCTGTCGAGGCCGAGGTGATCCCTGTGGTTGCGGCCACGAAGCCGAAAGCGAAGGCGAAACCCAAGGCCGTGGCGAAGAAACCCGAAAAGACAGAGCCAGCCACTGAGGCTCCGGCCGAGTAAGTCGACTCCAACGCGTGCTGTGCTTCGATGGCAACAGCAGCGATACAACCCCCGGCGGCACGTTTCACGTTCGGTCCCGAACACGATCCGGCCGCCGGGTTTTTTTCAATATTCTTCCGTCCTGCGCACGGCGTGTAAAAGACGCCACCGTTCCCTTGACGGGCACCGGCGGAACCAATACGTTTTCAGCTTTCATGCTTCGCCGACCCGAGACAGACCCACATTTTTGTAACCGATTCGGCAGATCGATTGCCGTAGTCATCGCAGGTATCGGCATGGCCGCTGCAATGTTAGATCCATTGGTGGCGCAGATTTCCGAACCTGCCACGGGTGTAGAATCCGTGCCGCAGGATACCGTGGCACAAGAAAATGACGCATATGCCACCGCACGCGCATTCGATGAGCAGGGACAGACAAGTGAGGCCATCAACGCCTACCGGCGGGCAATCAAGCGCTACCCGCTTGCAAAACCCGCTGCCGAAGCTCAATACCGCGTGGCAGAGCTGCTGGAGTCAACCGGTAACACATCCCGCGCCTTTAATGCATACCAGGCCCTGCTCACAAACTATCCTGATACTCAAAATTTTGAGCGCGCCGTCTCGGCTCAAGTGAATATCGCAAACCGTTTTCTGGAGGGTAAACCGCAGTCGATCTTAGGACTTTCTTTAGGAAGCACCGCGCCACGCGCTCAAGAGATGTACCGCGCCATTTTAGCGAGTGCACCGTTCAGTAAGTATGCGCCTGTCGCGCAGTTCAACCTGGGCCTTGCCTCGGAAAAAGATAGCAAGCCGTTTGAAGCCATTGCTGCCTACCAGGCAGTCATGGATACTTACCCCAACAGCGATGTCGTGGATGATGCGATGTATCAAATTGGATACGTCTATATGCGGATCGGATTTGCACAACAGTCGCAGGATCTTTCTTCCATCATCTCCGCCAAAAATACCTTTGAGGATTTTTTGATAGAATTTTCCGAGAGTGAAAAGGCTCCCCAAGCGCGGGAAAATCTGGTTCGGATCGCGAACAAAGAATCGGGAGACATTTTTCAGATTGCGAAGTTTTACGAATTCACGCGGGATTACAGGGCCGCGGTGATTTACTATAACGACGTGATCCGGCGGCAGCCAGACACCGAAGATGCAAAGATCTCAAAGATGCGTATCGAAGAACTGCGCGGTGAAGTTGGAGACGAGGCGTTGCGCACCGGCCCGGAACGGGCAGAAACGGGCGAGAAACTTGCCATCCGTCGCCGCCTGCAGGCGCAGATTGAGACGTCTGCTTTGGCCGATTTTGCCGGACCTCCCACCCGGGATATCGTCCCGGACGAATTACCCGCCGATATCCGGCCCCGGATGCGGACCAGTGTGGATGACATCCGCCCCCTGCCAGCGGTTGAACCAGATCTACCTATCGAATGAGAACCGCATCTATCTTTTGTTTGCTTCTGACGTGCTCGCTGCTGGTTTCCGGATGCGGATATCATCTTGGGCCGGCAACACCATCGTATCTACGAGGCGTGAAGACGTTAGCAATTCCCACATTCAAGAATCGAACGCTTGAACCGCGGCTGGAAGTCCTGATGGCGGACACGCTTATTAAACAATTTCAGCGTGATGGCACGTTTGAAATCGTGTCGGATAATAAAGCGGACGCCATTCTTTACTGCACACTTACGAAAACCGAGCGTCGGCAAGCACGTCCCGTCCCGAGCAACGTGCTCGCAACTGCAGAATTTCTACTCATTATCCACGTCGAATACGAGCTTATCAACCGTGTCACGGGAGCCATAATTACCGAGGGCAATTTGGTCACAAACACATCCTTTTTCAGTAATGCAGATATTCAGACGGATGAACGCCAGGCCATCGTGACGGCTATCGAGCAATTTGCCAAAACGCTCACAGCCAATATCACGGAAGGGTTTTAAGCGCCTATGTTGTTCATCGTTCCAACGCCGATTGGAAATCTCGATGATATCACACTACGCGCAATTCGCGTATTGGGCGAGGTGGACCTCATTGCTGCGGAGGACACACGCCACTCCGGGATGCTGCTGAAGCACCTGGGAATTTCGAAAACCATGGTCAGCTTCCATCAGCACAACGAAGCGAGCCGCACCGCCGAATTACTAGAGAGGCTTGCATCGGGCCAGTCAGTGGCCGTCGTCACTGACGCAGGCTCTCCCGGCATTTCAGATCCGGGGGGGCGCTTGATCAGAGCGTGTGTGCAGGGCGGAATTCCATTTACCGTGCTCCCGGGTGCTTGCGCCGTGATTCCTGCTCTTGTGGGATCTGGTTTTGGCGCTGGTGAGTTTTGTTTCGGCGGGTTTCTGCCGGTAAAATCAGGCCAGCGGGTGCGAGAACTCACCGCTGCGCTTGAACGTCTGGAACCCACCGTATTCTATGAGTCCCCTTACCGGTTGGTGAAGTCTCTGTCAGCCCTCCATTTGTTGGCACCCGAACGCAAGATTTGCGTTGCCCGCGAGTTGACCAAGAAATTTGAGGAGTATCGCCACGGCCATGCCAACGAATTGGCGGCTCACTACACGACCCGCCCTCCCAAGGGCGAGATATGCCTGATCATCGATGGAGCCAAGCCGCTGCGGAAGACGATAAAGAGCTGATTTCTGAAATGCTGTCACGCACCCAGGAAGCTTCATTCGGTCATTGACCCAGCTCAATCCTACAGCCTACGGTTTTTTTATGCTTCTTTGGATTACCTCATATCCCGGCTCCCTTGATCATCTCCTGTTGGACACCTTGCACCAGCAGTATGGTTTTTTCTGGTATGAGGCTGATCGAGCTGATCAAAGCGATTTTTTGCCGGATGAGGTAGCTGCTACGACTGGACAGCGATCGGCGAAAGGCAAATGGCGGAAGTTCTACGAGAAGTCGCTGGACTCCGATCGTTTGGTCATCGCCCGCACACGCATGCCACCTTCCGATGACCTTCCTTTCGTATATGTCTCGCGAGAGGGCAGCGCGGCGATTCGGACGTTTTACCATCAGCAGGGTGTGCCCGATGAGAAAACCTCGCTTTCAAGCACCATGCTCGGACACTACCTCTATGGCGATTGGACCAGCCATCACGCGGCGTGGAAATCGCGCAAAACTCAGGCCAACGGATTGTATCTACGAATCGAGGACTTAATTGCGGATCCAAAAGCTGTGATGGAGAAATTTTCCGGCCTGCTGCCATCATCCACACCACTCAAGGAAACCCCCATTTTTCCCGACCTCGCCACACTGGGTCGTAAAGATGAGGATTCACCTGACATGTCGGCAATTGAGGCAAAACTTTTTTCATTATTGCACTCTGCATCAGCCACAGAGCGCGGCTACAGCCCCGTTACCGATCAGAAACACACGTCTGATCCAACCATGGAGGTACCATTTGATGACGTGTTCCGATTCGTGGAGGAACATCGCAAATCGGTGGCCCTCGCGGGACAGATTCATGAGATGAGCGGCTACATCGACTCCCTCCAGGCACAACTCGAAGAAGAAACTGAGCGGCTGCGCGATTACATTGACGTGCTCAAGGCGCAAGCGGTCACCAAGAAGATTAATACGAAATAAAAGCTCACGGCTTACGGATTCGAAACTGCCCAAGAATAGCATTGCCGGATTGACCCACCGCGAAGGCTAATGCCGCAACCGCGCTTGCATACAACGGTGCTGCAAAACGGGGTAAATCCTGCGTGAAGAGCTTCGTGAGAAACCACATCACGACAGCCGTCGCCAATACGCTGAGCACCACAGCCGCCGCCCTCCACTGAGCAGGTCCGCCAAATGCAATCAACCCCAAGGAGAAAAGAAGCCCGATCAATAAATAGACGCCATGGGCAGGAAGCAAACGCGGAACGAAAGAAAATAACGGATTTGCCAAGAACACCTCCCTCACCCGATTTGCATCCCGTCCTTTAAACGTAACCAACTCGTAAAGCGGCTGATTTCGTGGCTGCTCGATCAAACGAGGATCATCATAGAATTTGGTAGTCGTCTTCACGAGTTGATCAGATATGGCTCCCGGTCCCCATGCCAGACCCTCAGAGAAATCCTCTCCTACCGAATTCCAATATGGCTTACCCCCCCGCAACAAAAACGCATTGATCAGCGAATTGAGGGCCATTTCGGCGTGAGCGACGGCGTCCGAGTGAGAGAGTTCAGGATCGAGGGATTTGATTTTATCCAAAACCTGAGTGAATAGCGTCTTGGTTTGCCACATGCCATTTTCATTGAGACGGTCGATATTGATCGCATAAATCAAATCCGAAACAGGACTGCGATCATCAGGAGAACCCAGCACACGTTGCCAGTAGTCTCGGCGTGCCTCGCGCGTCATCGCGTTCATATACCCGAGCTTCCACTGGAGCGTGTAACCCGCGTTGGAGCGGTAGATTTGATTGCCTGCGACGGCAATGCTCCAAGAAAGAATGTGAGACGCACCAATCGTGAGGAGACTAATCCCAATCGCAAAAACTAGTAGTTTGAAAGACCTTTGAATGCCGCCCCGGCTTCGCGTGCGGACTCCGTCAATGATTGCTCCCAACAGAATCACCCCCGGCAACATGGCAGCTAATACCGCATTCGCGTGACGGGTAAGAATCGCAACTAGCAGCAAGATAGAATACGCGGCAACAAGGCCTGGACGGAGCCCTGCGTGCCCCAGCCATCCCAACAACGCGATCATGGCGATGATCAAGATGAGCGTCAGTGTCTCAGTGCCGACGCAATGCGCATAAATATACAACGGCGCTTGAATCACGCATAGCGCGCACAGCCCCAGCCGAATCCCATTGTGATTCGAAGCGGAATAAACAAGTAACGTCAGTGCTCCCGCCAGGAGCAAATGCTGCGTCAAAACGAGCGAGGCAATACCAGCATCAGTGGCAGCGGGTTTCGAAAAAAAATCCGGCTTAGGCCAATCATTGTTGCCCTGGGCGGCTCCGACCAAAGTTCCGATCCACATCGGCACCCGGGCTCCAAAACAATACGCCGGTCCAAATCGCACCAACGTGCTCACGTTCGGCGGAGAAGTGACTTGTGCCCATGCATCCATGTCACGCCACAGCGGAGGCGCAGTAACCATCAAAAACAGGGACGGCACGAACAAGACAATAAATATCAAGCTCAGCCATCCGACCGATCGGACCTGCGCGTGTGAGGAGGCGCCCATTTGCTAGGATGCGGAGTCCGGTCGTTTGCGGTAATCACCACGGCTGAAGTATTTCTCCAGCCAAACGTAAAGGCAGATAAACAAATACCGACTGCCCATTTCCCGAATCTTTAACTTCGCCTCACCATGCCTACGGTTGCGCCAAGTGATGGGGATAGTGGCGAACGTGTATCCCCGCACAATCGCCTTGAGCGGCAACTCGACCGTAATGTTAAAATGCGGTGACAAGATCGGCCGGATGCCATCAATGACCGTGCGGCGGTAGGCCTTAAACGCATTGGTCGTATCGTTCAACCCATGGCGGAACAACACTTGGATAAAGGAATTCGCAAGCCGGTTCAAAAGGAGCTTAATTTTCGGATAATCGATCACGCCCCCTCCGCGCACAAATCGGCTGCCAAATACACAGTCCACGCCCGTATTGAGCATTTCCCAGTATCTCACCACATCGCGGCAGTCGTCGGATTCATCAGCCATCATGATCACAACGGCATCACCTGTGGAATGGTCCAATCCATAGGTAATTGCCCGGCCAAAACCGTGCGGCCCCGGATTCTGCACCGGTCTCACCTCGGGGAATTTTTTGGATTCTTCGCAGAGAATCTCCCACGTGCGGTCAGTACTTCCATCATCGACGACCACAATCTCATGCGGCACCCCGCGCAGTGCCAGTTCGAGGTGCAGGTGTTCGATCGTGGAAGCCACACACCCCTCCTCGTCCCGCGCGGGAATCACAATGGAAAGCAGATGCAAAGGACGGTGGTCGGACATAGTTAAATTTAGTTTTTCGGGTTCTTCGCTGTTTTCGGTGGGGTTGCGACTCCGTCAGCCCGGAGGGCTTGCGGAAATTAGCCGGTGGTGCCAACCACCGGAATATCGACCGATGATGACATCAGCCCCGGCAGGGGCGACGGATCAAAACACATACCGAATATCAAACTCCACTCCGTGTCGCTGGAGGAGTTCCAGATATTCCTCGCGAAACGTCCGCGTACGATGGTGCTCCTCCTGGTTTTCAATGTAGCGCCGGACAGTAACACTCTGCGACTGACTCACAGTGAATGCTCCGTAACCTTCCTGCCACGCAAAACGACTGAAGCCCGGGGTTTCATGGACCCATCGCGAGGAAACGGACTTCAATTCGCGCATTACATCGGAGAGGCAATGCGTTGCTCGTAGTCCCACCATCAAATGAACATGGTCGGAAACACCACCCACGACCTCCGGCACACCACCAAGGGTGCGCACAATGCCACCCATGAAAGCATGCAAATCGCCACGCCACGCAGATGCAATGCCCGGCGCATGATCCTTGGTTCCAAAAACCAGATGGTAATGCATGCAGAGATGGGTCGATGGCATGGTTGGGATTTTCCTCCACCCCTGCCGGGGCGGATCACTGACCGTATTGAATTCCGGTGGTTTGCACCACCGGCTAATTTCCTATTGGACCCTCCGGGTCTAAACTGGACATGCTCACCCACTGAAAGTAGCGAAGAACCCTTTTTCGTAGTTACTTCGTCTTGTCATCTCATCGATGGAGTTGCAATTTCAGATCTTGGACAAAGTGACTAGTTTTGATTTTCTTGCCATCTTCGTTTAAGTGATAAACAGAATCGAAAAATTCCTCCGGCGGTCGGAGCGACTTCCGCAGATTGCCAATGACCGAAATCCCAAGCGCCTTATATTGATCGGTGATTGTCTGCGCCGTTTCATCGACCGCCACAGCGGCATACTCGGGATGATTCAGTAGAGGAGGAAATGCGGCAAAAACCTGGATTTGATTTTCCCGACACCAATTTGCAAAGAGCGATAGAGTTTCCCAAGCGGGAGATTGAGCGATCCTCTGTCCCATGAACAATACTTGCACCGGCGGGGCAGCACGAATCGCAGTTTTTTGTGCTCCGCTCGCCCGACTGGCTTCGTGATGATCGCGGTTGCCGAGTTCGCTCATCTCCCGGTCCACCACTTTAACCACATTGTCCTGAGTTTCTCCTTGCCCCGATAGTCCGCTAACTAAGCGCCGCATGAGATCCTCTGGCGGATCAGTCAGAAACCCGAAGATCTGCGCTCCAAGCCCCTGCGATCGAAAATAACCCGTATCGCTGCCAACCACGAAATCTATCATGACGTCCGTGGATCCAGCTTCGACAAAGTACGAGTATTCCAGCATCAACACGACGAGATCGCCTGGCTCCAGGGACTCCTTTACCCGGGAGAGAATATAGTCGAGAGAAAGCGCTGCGTGTGTCGCAAAATTAATAGATGGCATTCCAATCTCATCTGTAACCGTGCGCGTATCCACTCCGAAAAATCCGCTGGAACCTCCTACAAGATAAAGACTCGGACCGCTGGTATCCTCAACGCCTTCTTTACGATCGTACCACTCGCTGATGAAACGCGCTTCTGGCGTCGCTTCAATTCCGAGCGAAAATTGGAAGGCCACACCCCAGAACAACGCAAGCAACAGGGCACCGACCGCTATGCAGAGAAAATAGCGCATGGATCACAAACTTGCGCGAAACTGCTGACTGGTAAGCGCGGACCTGAATGGAGGAAATTGTTCACCGGGCAAGTCCGTATTTCACAATACACCAGATGGCACGCACTCCATCTTTCCAATTGATCTTCTTTCCCTCGGCGTACGTCCGGCCATGGTAAGAAATCGCCACCTCATAAATCCTCGATCCGCTGCGAGCAAGTTTAGCAGTCACCTCGGGTTCAAAGCCGAAGCGGTTTTCTTCAATCGTGATGGATTGAATGACCTCCCGCCGAAATGCTTTATAGCACGTCTCCATGTCGGTGAGATTCAGGTTGGTGAACATGTTGGAGAGAAGCGTGAGGAAGCGATTTCCGATCGAATGCCAGAAGTAGAGCACCCGGTGTTCCTGCGAACCGATAAACCGCGAGCCAAAAACGACATCCGCGCGGCCAGAGAGGATCGGTCGAAGCAAAATCGGATACTCGGTAGGATCATACTCCCGATCCGCATCCTGAATGATGACAATATCCGCTGTCGCCTCACGGATGCCGGTCCGGAGCGCAGCCCCCTTGCCCTGATTAACCGAATGTTTCAGGACTTTCAGCCGCGGCTCGCCGCTGACCATGCGCTCCAATACTGCGAGCGTGCCGTCACTTGAGCAATCGTCCACAACAATCAACTCCTGCGTCACGGGCTGCGAGAGCACCGTCCGGATCATCTCCTCGACCGTGGTCGCCTCATTAAAAACCGGCATGACAACGCTGAGACAGGGAACGTGCAGGGAATCGTCGTATTTCATGATTGAGAGCAACAGAGAACGGTTATGGGAAGTGACGGCTATTTGGAGCCAGAGATTCGCCTCAGGTAACTCTGGAGCGTGGTTTTGAGCTGATATTTGAGATCCGCCTTTGATCGCAGCTTCTCGTAAGCATTTCGAAGCGAATCAATCGCCTTCAGTCGTTCATTCGCAGCATGAGCAAGAAGGTGAATCATTGCTTCCTTCCGCTTAATCTCATCCTCCATATTCGACAGCACAAAGAGAATGCTATCGTCCTCAACCCGTTCCTCACGCCAGCGCGCAGCCGACTGTGAGAGCGCCTCAAGAGCGGCATCGCCGGGGATCTGCTCAGGATTCCATGTCCCGCCGTCAACCGCAGGCGGATACAGGTTCAAAACGGAATCCGGCTCGCGCGGGCCCCGGGCCTCCAGTCTCGCCAACTCGGCGTTAACCTCGTCTTCGTAGCGCGAGATGCGGCTGCGTTGTTCGCCATGATACCTGAACGCGGCAAGCGGAGCATGCAATCCGACCAACTTGGCGTGTTCAAAAAACTCGGACCAAAGGTGGTAATCCGCCGCGAGGGAGTAGGTGCTTTTGATTTCACCCCCAATTTTTTCCCAGAGCGAACGCCGCCAAAAGCAGGCTTCCTGCTGAATGAAATTCGTGCTGCTCTTTCCGCCGTGCAGCCCCTCTGCAAAACCCCGCGCTGAATATCCATAGACGCGCTGGATGCTGCGAAATCCGCCATCCTCGCCCACACAGCATTTATAAAGCGATGTGATCCAATCCATCCCGGGGTTCTGCGTAAAAACGTCCGCGACGGTTTTCAGCGTCCATGGCAGATAGATGTCGGACGAGTTGATCCAAGCCATGACGTCGCCCGTCGCCTTGGCAAATCCCTTGTTGATCGCCGCGTATTGACCCGCGTCACTCTCGCTGCACCACCAGGCGAGATCGCCCGCATAGCGCTGAATAATTGCAGGGCTGTCGTCCGTGGATCCTCCGTCCACGATGATGTATTCCAACTCATAATCTCCGGGCTCCGAGCCAAGAACGCTCTTGATGGTTTTCTCAAGGAGTGAGCCTTGGTTGTACGAAGGCGTTACGATGCTGATTTTCATATACGAGAGCTAAGTAGTAAAGCGGATCTCTGCCGGAGAGAAAAGCGGCTAAATCAGTCGATCAGAACGGCACCTACTGGACCGATTCGAGTTCGCACACGACCCCGCAGACCCATGCATTGCGGAACAGCAACTCCGGAAAGATCGTTCCAAATCGAACCGCGTATTACAGAAACCCATACCGCTCAACAAGCTCGTAGAAGTTGTCTGCGTAAGCAAAATAATAAAACGCATCGGTAAAACCAATCGCCGTCATCACCGGCAAACGAAATGCCAGCCAAACGATCACCGGCAGCAGAAAGACGATGAGACCGTCCCACCGCTGCACCCCGCTCACGACGGATCGAGCCATCTCGCAATTCGCTTTTTCAATCCGCGCGGTTTCGCCAGTTGCGGAGCCTGATGCACCAGCCCGTTAAGACGGCGGCATTCCTCATCGAGTTGCTCAATGAGCACCCCGCGCCGGTCTAGATCCGCCTTCAAATCTCCAATGTATTCGAACTGTTGTTTGATCAAACGTGGTCCATCAATCAGCATTTTGTTTGTTTCAAGCCTTCCGAGCAGAAATGCCCGCGCATATGCCACATCACCCATTTCATTGGCGACGCCCAAATACTTCAAGGATGCTTCAACCTGATTAAGTACGGCCTCAAAGGTGACAATTTGATCTTGGGATGCATGTCCCGGTGCAACAGGCTGAGCCAGGAATCGGGCGCAAATCCTCCGTGTTGCATAGATCTTCGCCTCAACAGCGTATTTGCAACCCCAAACGGAATCCCCACCGTGCCCTTGATCCGTAGGAAACGGACGGGACGCCAGGAAGCTTCTCCGGTAAAGATTGCTCGCACTGCTTCCCATAATCCCCTGTCCCGGCATGAACCCGTAGCACAGAATCAGCTTCATCAGGGAATCCACTTCGAACACGGCCGGATACGGTACTGCGTCCAGTAAATGATGGATAGGCCATCGCGTGAAACACGTCTCACCAGTTCCAACCATCTCCATTCGGGGAGCGGATATCACCACATCCGCCTGATTGTTTTGAGCCACCTCAACCAAATGTTGAAGGCCACCGGGTTCAATAGAATCCCCGATCGTTGCGACGTAGATATACTTTCCACTCGCCTGCCGGATGCCGTGATTCCATGCCTGATAGAGCCCCTTTGGCTGGTCAATCACACGCGCATTCGCGAGCGGGGCAAGAGCTTGGTCAAGCAGCTCACGGGTTCCGTCCGAGGATTCGCTATCCACAGCAATCACCTCCGCGACCTCGGAAAGCAGCGGTGCAAGCAACTTCAAATGCTGCGGCAACTTCTCCACCTCGTTGCGCGTGGGAATCAGAATGGTAATAGTTGGGTCTTGCACGAAATAATTACCCCTTGCGGACGGTGAGAGATTGGATGGCATTCCGAAACGGATGCCGCTGGATGCGGTCGAGCTCGGACTGCAAGCGATTTGTCTCCGCCTGCAGTGCGTGCATTCCTTCGAGACGCTGCGCACAAGCGGTTTCAAGTTCCTGGATGTATTCCGCTTGCTGACGAAGCACGGAGACGCTTGCGCCGCGAACCCGTTCTGGAGTGCTGGATGTCGGGTTGTGACGATGCGCCTCAACAGCCTCCTTGGAAACGTCGAGGAGGACGCGTCCGAACTCTCTGCATCGATCTTTCGCTGCGGCCAGCGACACCGCTTCCACGTCAAGTTCGGGGCCCAAGATCCAATCTCTCGATGCAAAAGCCAGCGCGCGGCCAAGTTCGGCGGGATCATCCACCGGGAAAAACAGACCTTTGGAACCGACCTGTTCCCGATGCACCGGGATATCGGAGCAAATCAGCGGTCGTCCGATGGCCTTACAATCTTCGATGCTGGTGCTCCAGCCCTCGAAGCGCGACGGCTGAATGATGGCAACGGCCTTCCGCATCAGTGTCACAAGATCTGCATACGGGGTCTGTCCCAGCACGGCGATGAAGTCCCTCACACCTTCCCGGGAACACGCCTGCAAAAACTCGGAAAAAACGCGATTCTCTGGATCCCGGTAATCACACGGGAGACCGGTGCAAACCAAAAACACATCCGCTCCGGATCGCCGGGCCTCTGCAACAGCCGCCGGAAGAATGGCGTGGTTCTTGTGTTTCCAGAACTGATTTGCCACGAGAAAAAATCGAGACGGCAAATGATAGCGGCCTTCGACATCAACCAGATCACGATAACCGCTCTGCCACAGCATGGATGAAAAACGTGCCACGCAAGCTTTGCCACCATGATCTGAAAGAAAATGCTGGAAGTCTGCGCGAGCCGATTCGCTGGAAACAATCACCCGGTCACTTTGCGCTGCCACCGCTTCCAGCAATTCGTTGCGTGCATCTCGGTCCTCCCCGGTGAACAAATCGGGCAATTGGAAATGCTGAAAATCCGGGATCCATCCCACCTTCGCGCCGGGGATGTCATGGATCAGATGATCGCGAACCGGCAGCGTGACTGCGATTTGATTCTCGGACAAACACGACTGCCAGTCCGCAGGCGTCGCCGATTCTGGAACGAGTTGTTTTTCAATTCCCGACGGAGGTTCAAGATTTCCGTCCTGCGTGAGAAAAACGACCTTCCCGGGTGCTTCGGGCAACACCAACTCCAAGCTCGCGAGCATCATCTTGGTGTAGCTTGCGCCCGCCGACCACCCCTGACACGTCTGATCCAAAATGCCGATGTTCATGGAGTCTTTGGGATCGGGGTGAAGTTGATTCTGAAAAGTCGGGCGGCCACGGGACCCGGATCATAGTCTGAAGGATATCCCATGGTAAAATCCACAATGATTGAGAATGCAGCGCTTTGAGCGGGAACAATCGCCCGGAATTCGGCGGGCTCGGCATCGTTTTTGACCTCCAACTCACCAAGGCGCTGATCGCCAATTCGAATCGTGAGCCGATTCGGCCCGCCGAAACTTCCGACAATCATCCGCAGCGTCATCGGCAGATCCGTCGGACCCGATTCGAAAACCGCTTGTGGCGCATACAAATTGCGAAAGGCCGCGAGACGATACTCGGGATAAGGCCCCTGCACGTCCCCCACCCCGCGCATCTCACCCGGCCAATCGAATGCAGCCGGATCAATCAACGCACTCGCGGATTCGGCCTTCGCTGGACTCATCCACAACGCCCAGGCACCACCGAGGGAAATGCTCTGCCAATCTGATACGACAAAATCCGGACGCGCCGTCGGATTGACTGATTTCACAAGCCAGACGTCAGGGTTGCCGTCTCCCAATAAAACAACCTGCGGCCAGGTGCCATCCGCACGCTGAAGCGATCGCAACAGCGAGTATACGATGCCGCCGGATGGGAAATGGACACCGACAGAAGACGGATCGATTTTTCCAAAAATGACACGCGAGTTTCGCGAAGCCTCAACATCGGCAGGTACGTCTATGTTGCGCAGGATCTGCTCGTCTCTCATTAAAAGCAGGGACCGGGGGCCGATCAATGGCCGGTGGGTGTTGTCGAGTGATGGCCAAAGCCACGCACACCATGCGACAGCCAACGCAACCCCAAACCATCTCCCGGCAGTCGGCACCGCCAGCCCGACTCCAATAGACCCAATGGCCACGCAGGGAATTAGAAGCCGCGAGTGCCACGGCTGCCAGCGAAAGAGCAGCGAAAAGACCACGAACAACAAAATCGCCGATATTCCGAAGATCAGCATTGGCGATCGAAGCGGAGGCTTTACCCACAGCCATCCGAAAACGGGAATCAGCAAGAGCATAGCCCAATGAATTAATCCGGTTGCGCGATCCTCGTGCTCGGGATGCCATGCAACGCCGAATCGTGTTCCGGCAAAAGTCGTTCGTTCATCATTGACCGGAAAGCCAACCGCCGCCGAAATCTGCCCAACTCCCCCTTCGAGCGATCGATTCCACGAATCGAAAGGTAGTGCGAACTGCAAGGCCGCGTTTTGAATCAGAACCGCAAGCCCTGCGGCCGGGTGCATGATTGCATTCGCATGATTGCTCGAACTGCCCCGTTCGGAATTTAGAATCCTGGATGACTGAGCGACAAAATGCGGCGCCGCAACCGCCGTGGTGAGCACCACCGCGACCAGGATGCCGTGAATAGAGAGAGGCACCCGCATCCGCAGACTGACCGCCAGAAAGACAGCACCGATGACCGGAAGAAACGCGATCGCCGTTCCTTTCGTGAGAAGTGCACATCCGGCAAAGAGGCCTGCGAGCACCGCGTCGAAAATCACGAATCTCCTGCGCAGAACGGCTCCCGTGAGCGCCCAAACAGCACCCAGCAGAAAGAACGTCGTGACTAAATCGTTCTTCGTGTTCGACGCCTCAAAAAATACCGCAGGGAGCGTGGCAAAAAAGAGGCACCCGACAAACTGTGCACGGCGGGACCCACCCGCCAGGCAAAGGATCCGCGAGATCGCCACCAAGCACCCGCAGAGCGCCACCCACTGAATCAGATTATGCACCCGATCCGATCCCGTGAGTAGATACAGATTTAATCCCAGATACTCACTCAGCGGAGGCATCTTGATCATGTGCGGGTTGGAGACCTGATCGGTGAATACGGTCCCCTGCGCCATCCAGAATACCTGGCGCGGCAAATGGTAGATTAGCGAATCCGCATTATTTGGAGGCGAAAGGACGGCCATCAAAAAAGCAGCCGCGACCACCAGGCTCAGAGCCCCGGCGAGCAGCCATTCATCTGAGCCGAAGGCCGTCCGTTTCGACTTTAGCGGCTTCATCCTCTCGTGGCGTGCGTTCCACGCAGCCAACCCCCCGAGAACCGCCCAGCCGAGCCACCAACAAATGAAAAATGTGGACGCGAGAGCGCCGGTCACACTGCCGATCCAGCAGGCGGCGACCGCAATGAGTGCAAGCAGAAGCCCCGCCAATAACACCGCGTCCCGTAAACCAACGACCCATCCGTTGACCAACGTCCGGCCATGCAGCCCGACGATCCAACCCACCCCGGCGAGCGCAGGAAGAGCGGAGTTCAAGAGCTCCCAATAGCTCTGATTATCGAGTAAAACATCCATCTGTAAAAGTCGGATGGTCCTCGTGCAAAAAGACGATATCCGTCTGCCACAAAAGCCCGTCGGAACGACGCATGTCGTCGAAAACATCCGCTACTCGGAAACCTCTTTCGCGAAGGAATTCGCACATTTCAGGGAATAGCCGGCAAATCTCTGCGATCACAATATTGTGACACTCGACGATCACGCAGGAAGCGTGCTTCAGGGCAGAGTGCGAGGCTGGGAGGGTTGCCGACGACGTGCAGACCGAAAGGCGAAAGAAGAGACTGGATTGATGATTTGATGATTTCACGCATGGAGACCGAATTCGGGTAAGGATCAAACGAGGAGTGCCCGGGCCCAATTAACGACGCCGGCAAGGCCGACTGATAAATCAACTTCGAGCCGAAATCCAAGAGTCACCGTTTTGGAGACATCTGCCCGCCAGTTCTGTGGATCACCAGGGCGTTCAACGCCGGAGAATTCGGCAGGTGAGGCGTCTGGAAAGTGTTTGCCGATTTCGTTTACCAATTCTGCAATCGTGACCTCATTTCCAGATGCCACGTTATAGATCTCACCGCGTCCCTCCGCATTTTCGACAAGCAGGCGCAGAGCCCGTGCCACATCAGCGGCATGGATAAAGTCACGGGACTCGCGCCCTGTTCCCTGCAACTTCACGCTGCCGTTGGTAAAAAGCTGCGAACAGATTTCCCACAAAATCTGACGACGGAGCCCGGGACCATAAGCGGAGAAGATGCGGGCGGAACAGGTCTTCATGCCGTGCACCCTCGCCGATTCCTCCATGAGGAGTTCTCCAATGCGTTTGTGGTATCCGTACGGGGAGAGCGGGAAGGTTTCTGCCTTCTCCGTGACCGGCAACAGTTTGGGCTCGCCATAAACCGCCGCGCTGGAAAGGTAAACCACCGAGCACTGCGGGGCCTCTAAACGCAAAACTTCCAGCAAGTCCGCCGTCAGAGTTACCCCCGCTTGAAAGTCCGCCGCTGGATTTCGCATCGAATCCGGAACGGAAGCACGACCCGCACAATGCACGCAGGCGTCCGGCCGGGTCTCGCGAACCAGCGTGCGTAATCCGGGATCCGGCAGCGATAACGGTAAATACCGCACTCCCGCAGGAACGCCGGAATTCTCCGCCGAGCGATTGCCAGTCGCGGTCACGCTCCATCCGGCACGCTGCATTTCCCTGACCACATAGCCACCGAGAAATCCCGAGGCTCCGGTAACAAGCACCGACCTCACCCGCCGACCTCCACGACCGGCAAATGGGCGATCATCGCAGCCTCTTCCTCGAACGTTGAAAACGCGAGCGTCCCATCGGCGGCCCGTGCTTCCCGGAAGTTTCGGCGCAAATAGGCATCGGTGACAGCCACCTC
>Ga0209491_10004402_pt1 | contig 21810 bp, 32 predicted proteins | sample BON02_FD_187213 | JGI IMG/M metagenome (GOLD analysis project Ga0209491, IMG submission 187213) | Freshwater microbial communities from Lake Bonney liftoff mats and glacier meltwater in Antarctica - BON-02 (SPAdes) (version 2) | ecosystem: Environmental > Aquatic > Freshwater > Ice > Glacier... | reverse complement strand
GGGGGGGGGAAGGAGGGGGCAGGGGAGGGTCAAAAAATCAGGTGCGGGCGGGTGCTTACCTTTTTCTGCCCATGCTCAATGCCAAGCGTAATGGCGATGACCAGGACACCCAGGAACAGCAGGACCGCCGCCCCAAGCTTGAGCCAGCGTTTTCGCCTGTCATTGCTGCTGCTGGGTCCTGCACCCGCGGATGCCTGAGCTGTGGCCATGCTGGTTTGACGACAGGCGGAGGGAGGACGACCACGACGCCCTTCTCCGGAGGCGTGTGTGCTGGTAGTGGCGACCGCGACCACGACGCTGCCTGCCCTTTGTCCTATGGCCAGATGGAAGGGGGAGGGGCGGAGGCAGGGATCAAAACCTCGTCCACCTTGCGCCCTGGCGGGCATGCTCTTTTGGCGAGGCAACAACACGAAAAAAGCCAAGGAGACGCATTCAGAAGGCGGCAAATAGGTTGTCCGCAGACGCTCCTCGATGATGGTGAACGTATTGTTATTGTCTCGATCACCACATGGGTGCGCACCACCAACAGAGCCCCCGTTATCTATTTTTGTCTCGAGCCATGCCTTTGTAGTGCCGTGTTTGGGCCATGAATGCTTCGCTGAGTAGAGCGTTGGCGAAAGGCGATGATGGGGGATAAGTCGAATTGCCCCGTCTCCCTGATTTGGCACGTCACACATTAAGAGGACCGGTTGGCAGCGGTTCCGACGGCGCGGGCAGTACCTGGTACATGCCTGCATGCCGCAGGCGAAGGCGGCCCGTGTGTGCGCGGTGTGTGGCTGTGGCCTAGCCCGCTGGGTGTGACGGTGGAAGGTAGAGAGACGAGACGCAGGTGGCTAACCCATCCTCACTGCACCCCTCCTCGCCTTCCCCCACACAACACAGCCCGTTAAACCATGCACGCCATTTTTCTGAAACCGTCGTCATTTCTCCTCGTCGTTGTCCTTCTCGTCCTGGCGGTCCTTGCCCAGGGGCAGGAGCAGCAGCAGCATGACAAGCCTGCCCGCCCCTTCAGCCGTCTCCAGTCCACCACGGGCGCGGCAGCAGCAGCACCGGCTCCGCCTCGGTGGGAGCACAGCCGTCGGACAACGAGGAAGGTGAGGAGGGAGGGTGGGATGGGATGGGTAGAGGGGGTGGAGAGCGTAGGAGGAGTGGGGTGTGTGTGGGTGGGTGGGCGTGGGTGGTGCACGGGGGCGGGCTGCTGGTCTGCAAAGCCGCACATTTGCACTCCAACCCTCCCTTGTCCCCCTTGCTGCCGTCCGGCTAGTGCACTCGGCCGTTTAGAATCCCTTTCTTTTCCCCTGGTACTCTCTCTTTCCATCCAACCGACTCAACCACTCCCACCCCCCCAACCTCCCTCTCCTTTCCTCCCTCCACTCCCACACCCACAGCCGACTTCACCAAGCCCACTGACCGCGTCGGCTACCTCCTGAATCTGACTAAGAACGGGCTCGACCCCGTGCAGGCTTTCCGGAGCGCCATGAACACCAAGGGTACGGAGGGAGGGAGGGAGGGATGGGATGAAGGGGTAGAGCGGGGTTGAGTGCTTATGGGTGTATTGTCTCGTCTTAATCGCAGGAGAGGAGGAGAAGGGAAGAAGGACGACGACAAGAGGATTCGGGAAATAGAAGGGACCGAGAAAGGTGACAAGACGCCAACGCCTCTCCTCACCTTCCTTTTAACTTCCCCTCCCTCCCGCCCTCTCTCCTTACCAGGATTCAAGGCCATTTTGGATAACTCGGAGATTCAGCACCGGGTCCTCAAGGAGTTGCCTCTCTTGGGCGCCATCGAGGGTTTCAGCAAGATCAGGGCAAACCGCCGGTTGAGCGCGGAGGAGGTAGGGAAGGGAGGGAGGGAGGGGAGGAGGGAGGTTTGGGTCCACATTATTCAATATTTTAAAAAGAAATCAACTCAACCCAACTCAACCTTTATTCTTACGCATCACCACTCACAGACTAAGGAGGGCTCTGCTCAAGGTATCGAGAACCTCATGACGCTGGCCCAAGACGCTTTCGTTAACAATGTAAGGCGCCTCCCTTCTGTCCCTCCCTCCCTCCATCCCCTCCTTCCCTTCCTTCCTTCCTTTCCATGCACCTCCACCCTTCCTTCCCGTCCAGTCACCTCACTATTGTTCCTCCCTCCCTTCCTCCCTCCCTCCCCAGGTGAACGACCCCGCAAAGGTCTCGGCGACGGTCGCGAAGATGGCCACCTCCTCCGACCCTACCATCCAGGTAAGGAGGGAGGGAGAAAGGGAGGGAGGGAGGAATGGGAAAGGCAAGAGGATAGAATGGTTGCATGTTTTGCTCGGGGAAGCATATAGTAGGGTTTGGAATCTTACCCACGCATCACTTCATCTTTATACCTTCTTTCCCTCCCTTCGTCCAAACTCACACGCACACAGGCCCTCTTCAAGCGGGCGCAGGCAGGCGACAAGGATGCAGTGGAGGCCCTGCAGGACGAGTTCACGCAGCAGCACTACACGGGTACGTCCTTCCTCCTCCTTTTCCTTCAATAAATTGTATGCGACGAAAAGTTGAGCGCCAAATTCGCTCATCGCCCCTCCCTCCCTCCTTCCTTCCCTCCCTTCAGGCTTGGACGGAAAGGCGTTCCGGGAGATCGCCAAGGAGCAGAACGCCGGCAAGCTGGAGCAGTTGCCAGAGATGATGCACTTCATTGAGAAGGAGCCCAGCTTGGCCAAGGTATTCAAGGACTGTAAGTCGAAGGAGGGAGGGAGGGTAGGGAACGGATATGGAAACTGGCACGGGCTGATTTTCACACGCATGTGTACACACACACACACCAAAAAACACCCAAAAAAAAACCAAAAAACGCACACACACACAAACAGTGGCACCCGTAAATGAGCCGACCTTTCCGCCGACTGAGGAGGACATGATGGCGTCCACAAGATAAACAGATATAAAAGAAGTGCTGGGGGGGGGAACTGGAGATAAGGATAGATAGAAAGATAAACAGAGACAAGAAGCGCAAAGCCAAAAGTATTTTGAGTATGTGAGAAACTAGATGGGAGAAAGAGAGATGGGAGAAGAAGAGGGTATAAAGTAGGCCAAATGAATTTCAAAGCCAAAGAAAAAAGAATAAGAGAAAGTCAGGTGACACCGATGCATGGCAGTTGAAAGAAGTCGTCCTTGGTAAGCGTTGTTGTCGTTTCGACATGACCCGCGACGATGACGGACAGCCGCTGGCCAAACGCACGCGCAAGGGCCTTTCGCAGCACGGCAGCAGCGAGGCAGCAGCATGGCTTGCAGCACGGCAGCAGCACGGAAGCAGCATGGGCAGTAGCACGGCAGCAGTACGGAATATGTGTAGGCGATATAGCCGACAATTCGCGCTTCGCGCGTCAGAGAACTCGCACCTTGCGTCATAATTAATGCATTCAATCGATGTAGGCAATTGTTCCCGTTTCGCGCGTCAGGACACGCCACGCCATTTGTCCACACGGAAATGCGATATCACGGTACACGCGCTTTTGTGGGGGAAATGACTCAAAAACACCACGTTCTTTCTTTTTTGATGCACAATGGACTGTTATACCGAAAAGCTCGTCTTCACATTCGCATTTCGACTTCCGCCACAGGTAAGATTATACCCCATGTTTTCTGGTACCATGCAATCAGAATGTCGGATCAGCGCCATCTCAGCCATGTCCAACGCATCCTGTCGCTTAATGCCGGCCAGGATAATCACACTCATAAAATTATGCAAGCCGTACTCATTGATGTCATGCGCGAGGCACAGCCTATGAGATTCACTAAAATGCACATGAATACGCTGATCAAAGTTTCTTGTCTGCCCGACATATACTTTTAAGTTTTTGAGACATAAAATCAAATAAATGACACCACCTCGCATAACACCATCACATTGCTTCATGATTTTATAGGTTTCCACGATGAAGTTTCGTAATCCACAGTAGCGTAGATATCAAAGTTTGGGCACAGGGGATGGTGAGAACGAGAGTTGGAACTCTACCGGCAGATTTAGATTTTTGTAAAATTGTGTAGCAATCGCGCAATGAAAATATTCGATATTTTTGCCACGAAGATTCGTTTGCGGCCACGACCGCTGCGCCGGGCTCGAAAGAATGTCATTGCCGGCAGCGACTGCTCTCCAACGACCGATCGGTGATATGCGACCAGTTCTTCAAACACCGGTCGGGATTTTACAGCGACCATATCCCCGGTGTACGACCACGACCGATCGGTGATGCCGGCGTTGGCTACGATAATCGGCGATTTCGACTCCACTCCGGCGATTTCGCGACGCTACGACTATCGGCAAATGTCACAAACGAACACCTCTTTGCGACGACCGATCGGGATTTTATACAAAGACATTGCTTTTTTCTTTCATATACAGCCGATCGGCGATTCTCGGTGACTATATTCAGTCGTGATTCCGGGTATTCATCACCAACACTCACGCCACGTACACACCTAATAAAAAAACCGCTTCAAAAAAACGTTGCAGTATGCATCCGCGGATTCATCGGCATCTCAAGCGTCGTTAACACATTTCCATATCCAAATGTTTTCGACCAACCATGCAAATCAATCTTGACCTCATCCAGCACATTCTTTCCATTTCGCTTGCAAACGACCACCATCAAGCGCTATGAGTCAGCATCGACGAGGAGGCGCGACGTGCTTCAATAATGCCATCAATAAATTCGGCTGGGAAAATTTCGTGTCTGTAATTCTCCTGTCCGGCATTGAGCAGCAGGAACAACTGGATTGGACCGAGATTGCAGCGATCGGGTATCTAGATTCTTTGTCATCCGGAAAGAGAGGTTACAATGTTGAAGCTGGCGGCAGGGGGATCTCAAAGGACATGAGGGAGAAGATGAGTGGCGACAAAACGGGAACACCACACAAAAAAGCCGTGATGATCAAGATACTTAAGACCGGCGTGGAAATTACGCACAAGTCCGTCATCGATGCCGCAAAAAAGATGGGTGTAGGACGACATACCATCAGAGATCTTGCCATCAATAAGAGGAAACAAATTAAGTGCAAATGCGGCGAGTATGTCAACTTCTTCTTTACGGCAAGGTTCCTGGACTAGAAATTACTTTGGTACCGTGCGTAAATCAGTAATGTGGTGAGAGACCTAAAAAATGAAATAAAATATTATCGTATAATTAGCGCGCGAAGCGCGTAGCGCTGCTCCTACCACACGTAATAATAAATTTCAATTTTCGTTAACTTACATAAGCCCTACCATAAGACATTTAAACCCCGACACCTACATGCCCTCATAGTGCCGTAATAGCGTAATACCTAGGTACTATCGCGATCTTCCTCGACCTTTATTTTTATTTTAGCTAACTTACTTGAAAATATGAAACAGAGGTGTTGGTGACCAACATAGGTGTATTATATCATCTTGCATCATTTATGGGCCAAAAACGCCCCCCATGGGCCACGCGGTACATTCCAGGCTTCAGCCTACATTCCCAGGGATATTCGGCCATTTTCCGCGGAATTATCGGTGGATAACGGAGTGATTGTTTAGAGAGGATTGTAGGCGTCTTTCACCGCGAGCAAACTCGGAAAACGCCGGTAGTTCCAGGGTACCTACATTCCCAGGGATATTCGGCCATATTTCCGCGGAATTATCGGTGGGCCACAACGGTGTGATATTTTAGAGAGGGATGTAGGCGAGCAAAAATCGGATAAAAACGCCAGTGGTCTGATGCTGGTATATCCCGCGTGGCGCATGGGGGGCGTTTTTGGCCCATAAATGATGCAAGATGATATAACACACCTATGTTGGTCACCAACACCTCTGTTTCATATTTTCAAGTAAGTTAGCTAAAAATAAAAATAAAGGTCGAGGAAGATCGCGATAGTACCTAGACGCCGAATCTGCCAGATGTGTTGGCCGCCACGGATGCGTTGGCAGCCATGCGTCTTGAGGAGAAGCAGGAAGAGGACGCGCAGCCGCAGCAGAAGCCGGGGCAGGACGAGGAGGAGTTTGACGAGGAAGCCTTCTTGCTTGAGGGGGCGCCCGATACGATCGTGTGTCCCATCTCCCATGTCCTCATGATGGAAGCCTGCGTGGCCGGCGACGGCTTTTCCTTCAACCGCCCCGCACTGCAAGCCCATTCCTGAGATCACTTTGCATAACCAGAACATTCGAACGCAGGTGGTGGAATGGAAAGAGGAGAAGCACAAGCAACGGCGGGCCATTCTTGCAGGTGCGACTGCTGCTATCGGGGGTGCGATAGCTAAGGGAGGTGCAGGGGAAGGGGTGGCTTGTGCCACGGAGGCCGGAAGGGGCGCCTCCAAGAAGAGGAACAAGGGGCGAAACAAGGGAAAGAATTAGACGGCGTGAAAAGAATATGTAAATTATCAATGTGATTATGGTCTTATTTTTTTTAAAACTTTGTGCAAACAATCTAAACCTATCAAATGTACCTAAGATCCCCAAATACCATGTCCCATCAATCTGCGAAACCCCACAAAATTTAGGACTTTTTTATCATGCTCAAATCACACTTGCATTCCCGCCCTGATTGGTCATGCCAGGTAGCGGTACGGGAGGAGAAGGCGGCCCTTGCGCCTCGTCGCCCTCACGCCCCTCAACGCCATCCACACCCACGTCGACGATGCCCTCCTTGTTGTCCCGTTCCTCCTCCTCGGCATCCTCTTGTGCCTGCTCGTGCTGGCTGGTGTAACTCGACTCCAGCTCCTGCTGCTGTTGTTGCTTGCTGGAGCTGCCCTCCAACACACGCAAAGCCGCGTCCCTCACCAAGTGGCCACCCATGCCACCAACACCGCCAGCGCCACCACCACTAGCCAGCGGTGGCTCTGGAAGCATTGGCATGACCGACAATGTGCCTCGCGTGTTCACATTGCTGCTGCAGCTGCTGCTGCCCTTTGGTTCGGAGGCCTCCATTTCCTGCCCCAGCTTCACCAAGTCTGTGGTGAAGGCAAACGGGGTGCCGTGCAACCGAATGTCGTGACGTTCCAGCAAGTACACCATCTCTTCCAAAGACAAGTACATCTTCTCGCCGCCCAGGTCATGATACAGGTGCTCGGAGTTGCGCAGCATGTCTCGAAGGCGATTCTTGGCCCGCGCAATGAGAAGCCGGACGCCAAGGTCGCGCAGGTCGCTGCTCGCATCCGCGAGGGCACGCATCCCGCTCAAGTCGATAAAGTTGATGCCCGAGGCGTCCAGCACGATGAAGTGGTGGCAGCGCTTCTTGCCTTTGGCGCCTGCTTCCTGTAAGTGCTGCGTCGGCTTCGGCCGCTGCTGAACGGACGCTCTCGCCGCATCCGATCCCATCTCCGTCTCTTCACTCGTCCTCGTCGTGGCTGGCAGACACCCACACGTCGCCGGACTGCTGTCAGCCACACTGCCCGCCGCCGTGTTGGCAACTGAGCTTGGCCTCGACAAGGGCGTGATGCTGCCTCCACCATGCGTATCCTTTTTGACGACGGCCGCCTCGGCGATCACCTTGGCCGTCTTGGTGGTGGTCAGGAAACCCTTGATTGACATGCCCAAGTTCTGCGTCACCGCCGCGTCCCGCTCCATCTTCCTGGCTTCGCGCACGAGTTCCTCCTTCACGCAATCCCCATTCACAAACGTCAGGGCTTCGTCCAACCGCAACACCCTAATATTTCGCAATTGCATTGCTTGCGGGTACCTGTCCACAGTGCGCCACCCTCCCGGCCCTCCAGGGAGCCGACCGAGCTGCTTCAGGTCCGGATAAGAATATTGGAGAAGGAGGCCGCAAATCGAAATGGCAATGCCGCAGTAGATGCCCGTGTCAATGCCCACCGCAAGCATGATGATCGCCGTGGACATCATCACAAAGAAATCCCGTTTATTGCAACGGTATGCCTCGAAATAGGGCTGTACGCTGAAGGACGAGACAAGGGCGCCGCACAACAAGGCTGCCAAACCCGACATGGGGATGAAGTAAAAGATGGGGCCCAGCCATTGGACTGCCACGATGATGAGCGCCGAGGCCACCAGTGCTGCAACCTGCGTCCGTCCACCGGCTTCATAATTCACCGCCGAACGAGCAAAGCCCGTCACCGCGACAAAGCTGCCGAAGCAAGACCCAATCACATTGCTCAGGCCCAGGGCACTCAGCTCTTGATCAACCATGATCTCGTACCGGCCCTTGTTGGCATACGCTTTTTGGGCAGAATAGGAGAGGAGAAAAGAGACGACGGCGACAGTCAAGCCAGAAGTGGCAAAGGTGGAAAGCTCGTCCAAGCTCATATCCCAGGCAGCGTAGGTCTGGAAGCCACTGGGCAAGTTCCCAATGATCTTCATAGGCACGTCATGATGGGTGGAAAGAGCCCAAGAAAGCACAGTCGCATAGACCATCACAAAAACGGGCATCAGATTCGCCACATTTCGGCAAGCCCTGTCCCAGCGCATTCCTGTGGCGGGACGCTTCTTCCAGGTAGCCATGCCGTATATGAGGAAGAACCCAGACAAGCCCACGAAGAGTTCCCAAGGGTTGGTGCGAGGCAGGTGCATAATAAGATACTCCAAAATTTGATGGGTGTAAGTGAAGGAGGGTACCTTGATCCCAAGAAAGTACTTAAGTTGGGAGATGACGGTGATAAGAATCCCGGCGCTGTTGCAGGACACGAGGACAGGATAAGAGACGTAGTGCACAATCGCCCCAAGCCGGAAAAGCCCCAGCCCGACTTGGAAGATGCCGACGAGGAAAGTGAAGTGGATGGCGGCAACGAGGCGCATTTCCTTGCTATACCCATCGGTGAGACCCTTGTCGAGGGCCGAGGCGGCCATCATGGTGACGAGCGCTGGGGGGAAAGGAAAGGAAGGGAGGGAGGGAGGGATAGGAGAATGAGTAGGTGGCGGTGACTAGGTGGTTTGATACAGAGAGACAATTGAGGGGGAAATAATGAAAAGTGGAATGAAAGAGATAGAGAGGGAGCAAGCTACCTCCACAGAGGAAGCACACCGGACCCAACCCCACCCTCCCCACCCGCAACCAAAACACACCCCGCACCAACATCATCTCCCAATGACTTACCCGTATTGGCTGGACACGTCTCCCTACTCGTGCCCATGACAGCATAGACCAACCCAAAGAAAATCGCCGAGTACAAACCATGGATGACGGGGATGCCCAGCTGAATCCCATACGCCATCCCCTGGGGAATCAACAGCACGGCACACGCCAAGCCTGCATTCAAATCTCCTGAGAACTGCTGCTGGAGAGAGTACTTGGGCAGCCATTTTAAAATGGGAACGGACGGAATGCGGACGATCTCGACGTTCGCTACCCATTGCTTGGCTTTCTCCCAAGACGACTTGGGTCGCATCGCCATGCTTTCCCGCTCTTGCTCAATGTAGGAGGCGGCTTCGTGGTCCAGTGTGGAGAGCTCAGAGGACATGCGGCGGATGCGGTCGCTGGTGGGCGAATGCAGGTTGTCGCCGCCGCCAGACGCCGCGGGAGGAGGAGGAGGAGGAAAGGAGCCGGCCCGATGCAGGCCCAGCTTGGGTGGATAGAAGGGCGGGGGCACGCTGCCAGCCCAGGAGCTTGAGGCTGCCCTTCCCTCCCCGCCGCCACCAGGACCGTCGTCTCTGCTGCCGAAACGCGCCCGTGGCTGTGCAGATGAACTGGAGGCCGCACCCCCCTCTCCACCACCAACAGGGCCGTCGTCACTGCTGCCGAAGCGGGCCCGTGGCTGAGCCATGTGTTTCTGGGCTGTATGTGACGAAGGATGGCCCGAGAGCGATGCCGGCGCGTTTATGCGTGGGTCTGTCTGGTGGGAAGGGGGGCAGGGCAGGGGGCGGGGAGAGACAGAATGAGCATAAGGTTACAATGATGAGGTTGTCTGCGTGAGCTGCAGGCGGTACAAACTTCGTACGCGAGAGAGTCGTCGTGCCCTGCGCCTGTGGGCAAACGGGCCATAGCGATAGCGAAGCATGAGAATCGGCAGCAAGCAAGCAAGCCTTTTGATCATGTCTTTGCCGCATCTTGTTCTTTTTGGTGCTGCTCGCACAAACCACACAGCCCACTGACGCCCTCCCTTCCCCTACACACTCAACCACAAGACAGGCCATTTGCGCTTTTGTGCCTGGACAAGTCGCCGCCGCTGCCGTCGTCGTCGTTCAGCAGCCCGAAGTCAAACCTCAAGCAAGCAAGCCAGCCTCCTCCCTCGCCTCCCTAGCTCCCCTCCCTACTCTCGCGTGCCAACGAGAATGAACACCGACGACAACGACCAGAACAACCCCAACAAATGCGACGGGTCCCCGTCTCGCCAAGTCCCCCACCCCAATAAGCAAGCCATGGATGACGACCTGAACGAGATGCGTGCAGCAGCCGCAACAGCAGCAGCAGCGGCCGCAGCAGCAGCGGGAGCCGCGGCCTCTGTCCTTCAAGAGGTAGGACGCGCCTTAAAGTTGTGCATGGGTGTATGCGCGTTTTCAATCAACCTGCCTAAGAACATGGAGAGCTGGCCATGCTCTTCCCTCTCGTCCGCGTCAGTGCCTTGAGACTCTCCTCCCCTCCAGATCATCCGCTGTCTACTCCCCCCACATATCATGCCGCCTCACCTCTCCCTTCCCTTCCCCTTACACTTCCCCAACCCTTTCGTTTCTCCAGCTGGATTCACCCGCCAACCAGGCCATGGAGCTGACCACGAACGACACGAGCGACTCAGAAGACGAGGGAGGGGAGTCCAAGAAATACCTGCGTCCGCCCGCCGCCCCTCAGCATCCCCGCCTCGGCGACTACTACCAGGCAGCCTTACCAGCTTTGGGCGAGGTCAAGGAGGAGGGCATGGCCGGCGGGAACGAGGAGCGACCGCACGAGCAGATGCAGCAGGAGAATATGTGTTTGCAGCAGCAGCATAGTAGTGAGGGGTCTACTTCGTCCTCGTCGTCGGGCGCGTCCTCCACTTCCTTCTCTTCGTCGTCGCGGGCCGCGGCTTTGATTGCTGGGCGGGTGGAACTTGAGGAGGACGGGTTGGGGTCGGGAACGCGGGCTTATCGTTAGGAAGCAGAGAGAGGAAGGGTGAGAGAAGGAGGGAAGGAAGGCAGTGTGAATATGAATGATGGAGGAATGTGTATGTGTGTGCGTGGTTGGTAAAGGTATAATCAGCAGCAAGCGGGATGGAACAAAGAGGAGAAAAGACGATTAAGACTAAGACCAAAGTGCGTGGACGTGGCAAGGTGAAGAGGCGCGACAGCAAAGACGTGCAAGTAAAAGACAAAGGCAAAAAGAATATCAATGAGAAAAGTGATGCCAGGGCAGATTGAGATCTTTGGGGAGGGTGCGAGGAAGGCAAGAGGCGGCCTTGATAATTTCAATTTTGCCTTGCTTGCTTTGCGTTTGACTTTTCTGTCAGGAAAGCTACGCAAATGCTGTCTAGCCCATCCAGCACACCGGCCCTATGGACATAGATGGGCCGCGTTGCTTCGCCGTTTGCCTCCCCCGTCTTGGTCTGGCTTCTCAACACTCAACCACAAACTACACCACACCATCACAGCCACAGCACACAGGCCTTGGACCCCGTGGTGTCCGGGCAGGCCTCATGGCCTGATGCCAAGCTTTTTGTCAGCTGAACCCCCGGCCCCGCGGGTCGATCCAACCTCCCCTCCCTCCCTCCCCTCCCTTCGTCACGGCCTTCCACAAGCATGCCGGGCGCCCCCATTCGCGTCCTCTCTTTGGGCTACGCCCGCTATGGACAAAACCGCGGGCCCGAGGACGTTCTGGAGCTGTCTGCTGTTCCTGACGACGGAGAGGCAGATGTGCAAGCCTCTGCACCAGGCAACCGACCTCCTCCCTCAAGCCCACCAGCCATTGCTGCCGCATGCGGGGCCACGAGCAGCCTCGTTGTTGTCTCCAGCAGTGGTAGTAGTAGCAATAGCAACAGACGTTGCCCGATATTGTATGCTTGGGGCAGCGACTTGGCGGGCGAGTTTCTGGAAGGAGGAGGAGCGGAAGCAGCAGCAGCAGCAGCAGTAGCACCGGTACCACCAGCACGACCAGCGGCAGCAGCAGCAGCAGCAGAGGGCGATGGAGCAAATGGAGCAACAATAATACAAAGCGCAGAGACAAGCCAGCCAGTACTGCAAATCTCCTTGTCCTCCTTCCTTCTCCCTCTCCCTTGCTCTCCCCTCACGGCTTCGGTCGTCGTCCACCTCCTAGCCTGCGGGCCACACCACGTTTTTGCCGTCAGCAGCACTACCACCACCACCACCAGCAGCAGTATTAGCAGCAGCAGTACTTATAGCACCATGACACTCTGGGCGTGGGGGCTGAATCTACACAAACAGACGCTTGGCCTGGGTGGATGCGGGGACTGCTTATCTTGCAGCAGCAGTAGCAGCAGCAGTAGCAGCAGCGAGAAAGAAAACGGAACGGAGCAAGGGAAACCACAACAAAAAGAAAGGAATTTCGAAATGGAGATTGTTTCTTCCCCTCGGCCAATTGAAGGTTGCCCGCCACCAAACACAGGAGGCGAAAGAGGGGAGGGAGGGAGGGAGGGAGGGCAGGGAGTGATTACCTGCATAGCGACGGGGGAGGGACATACGTTGGCGGTGATGGATGGAGGGAGGAGGGTCTGGGCATGGGGATGTGGGTCCTCGGGGCAGCTGGGGGTGGGGAGGAAGGGAGGGAGGGAGGGGGGAGGAGAGGAGAAGGAAGATGAGGAGGAGGGTGGGAGAGCCGCCTTGGGAAGTTGCAGGTGAGTTTCAGATTAAGGGAGAGCAGATTAATAAGCAATTGCTATTCATTCTCATATTTCTTACCCCTTTCCTCCATCCGTTTCTCACCCCCTCCTCACACAGACCCATCCTCGTCGATTGGCCTCCTTCCCCATACTCCTCCTCCTCCTCCGCCTCCTCCCCTTCTCCTCTCCTCGTCCGTCAAGTCGCCGTTGGGAAACGCCACAGCCTCCTCCTCGCCGCTCCAGCAGCAGCTTCTCCCTCCCTCCCTACCACCCTCCCTACCAAAGGAGGGAGCGAAGGAGGGAGGGAGGGAGGGCAGGTGTACAGCTGGGGGAGTGGTTTGTACCATACGTTGGGGCATGGGAGGACGGCGAATGAATGGCGGCCTCATTTGGTGGAGGCGCTGGAGGGAATAGGGGAGATGAGGGAAGGTACGGAGGGAGGGAGGGAGGGAGGGAGGGAGGGAGGGCGAGTAAAGAGATCGAGAGAAGAGACGGATGAATCTGCTTTCCTCTAATTTCTCTCTCACCCTCCCTCCCCCCTCTTTTCAAATCTAGACGGAAGTTTTGTGAGCGGAATGCGAGCAATTGCGGCAGGAGGCTGGCACAGCGTTGCCTTGTCAGTCACAGGAGACGTGTATGGCTGGGGGTGGAATAAGCACGGGCAGTTAGGAGGAAGCAGAGGAGAAGGGCAAGGAGCAGGAGGGTTGGTTCCGTTTCCTCGTTTGTTGCGAGTACCTGAAGAAGAAGAGGAGGAGGATGACATTGTTTTTGACCAGCTTGGAGCTGGGACTTCTTATACTGCTGCTCTCTCTTCCTCGTCTTCCTTCAATTTCTCGTCTTCTTCCTCCTCTTTTTCGGAAGTGAATGGGAAGGAAGAAGGAAAGGAGCAGAAGCAGCAGCAGCAGCAGCATTCGAAGCAGAAGGAGAGACGCTCGTTGTACGTTTGGGGCCGCTTAGGGCTGGGCGAGGCGACGGAGGGAAGGAAGAAGGAAAAGAGTATCGGATCACAAGATGGAGGAGGAGGAGGAGGAGCAGCAGCAGCAGCAGCGGGGATTTTGGAGGAAATGAAAGGGGAAGTGAAGATGGTCTGTGGGGCTTATCACCTCTTGCTTCTTGAGCGCGGCGGTGGTGGTGGCGTCGAGTGTACAGGACAGTATGGAAAAGCCGAAGTGAGTAATGACTGCGGAATAACCGATAAATCAGATGGAAAGAGATTACACGAACTTTGAAATAAGTAGAAGAGTATGATGACGTAGCAAACCAGACAGCGCTGATGAAAGAAAAAAAGCAATAATCGGCGCACGCTTTCGATTTCATCCTCCTCCCTCCCCCTTGGCACTGCCTTTGCTTTTGCCTTGTTTTTTTTTTCACAAAGTGGCCCTCAGAGCCATTCAATGCGACAAGCGGCGGGAAATAGGCACGGATCATGTATGCGCATCTTGTAAGACCATCTGCATCTCTGGAGATGCATAGATGGCCCTACAAGGTAGATATGCATGTGCCGAGCCTATCTGCTGCTTATCGCAATTTTTCCTTTCAGAGCCTTATTTAAGCGGGGGACAAGGCAAAAAAGCAATGAGTCAAGGAAGGGAGGAGGTTGAAAATCGAAGGCGTGCGTCGTGCATTTTTTTTGGCTTTCTTTGCATGCAACGTTTCCTGATTGGCAAAAATTTATGCACTAAATGACATCCGCGAGCAAGTCATGGGGCCAGTCGTTCTCTTTGCCTTGGTCAGTATTTGGAGGACGTGCAACACGCTTAGGGCTGGGTAAGGAGCGAGACAGAAATGGGTAAGGAGAGTGTGGGGCCAGAAGGGGCAGCAGCAGGACAGTAGTAAGGAACGTCACAAGCAAGAAGTGCAATGAAAATTTGAACGAGACTTTTAATCTCGAAACCCATTTAAAAGTATAATAAACATGCCACATTTGTACCACAGGACCAAGGGGAGGAAATCACATTCTCAACCTCGACAAGAACAAACAACGGATGAAAGTGACGACAACACGATGTCGTGCGCAAAACATGTTGTGCACCTCGTGCCATTCTCCAGACCAAACCGTCCACAAAGGCACCGCAGAAATTACCCCTTCCAAAGGAAGGAAGCGACGAACCCCACGCGCTCCGAACGAAGAAACGTATGCATGTCCTTCAACCTCAAGTTCGAGCGACCAGCTTCGAGCGGGCATCAAGGAGAGGGATGGGCATCACGCCTTCGACACCTCGCAAGGCCTAACCCTACTTACAAAACCCCACGGCCTTTCTTGTGTTTGGAGAAAGAGTATCATTTTCATTGTACGTCGCCGCAACTGGGGCATCCGCGCCCCTGGTTGTTTGCAAATTGAGTGCGGAAACAGGCCATCACCGCCTCACGCACGACGTCGCTCTCTCCTGCGAACGCAACATCAACTTGGCGGTTTGGCGCACGTATGTCAAAACGCCAGACACGTGGGACCTTTGCTTTCTTTCCTCTTTTGCGTCCACGCTTTCGGCTTCACGCTGCCCCTTGACGCTTAGGGGGTGCTTGCCCTGCCTTTGGGCTGCCGAGGCCAGGCGTTGCATCACTGCCCCTCTCACGTGCTCACGAACGCATCACCCCCGCTCCCCGCTCCGGCACTAGCACAGGCGAAAACGAAGAATCGACGCGCCCCCATGAAGACATAACGACGCCCGGGCCACACCACCACAAACCAAGACCAGCAAGGCAGACACACGCGTGCGCCCAGGTACGTCTTGCGACGCCTGTTTCTTTTGCTTCCCCTCCGATTGCTGCCCGCGTTGTCTCTGTCTGGCCTCCTTGACATGACACCTCAAGCAGGTTGTCACGGTGCCGTTTTCCTTACCCTTCCTCCCTCCCTCCCCTCCCTCTTTCTCTTCACAAACACAAGCACAGACAAACAACAATCATGAAGCGCTCTTGCACGTGCTCGAACCTAAGGGACATGGAGGACTACCGAGATTTTGCCTCCACCTCGACCAGCAGCAGCGGCAGCAGCAGCAAGCAATACCAACACCTCTACTCCTCCTCCTCCTCCTTCCTCATGCAAGCACACACGGCCAAGCGGTTTCATTCCGGCCCTGGGGTAGGCTTGCGGGGACAGTTGAGCGGGGGAGGGATAGTGTCAGCCGCAGCAGTAGCAGCAGCAGGAAGCAGCAGCAGTAGTAGAAAAGAAGGCGATGACCTCTTCGCTCGGGCGGACTTGGCCTTGTTCACGCGGGCATTGGCCACCAACACCACTACATCGATGCGGATGATGGTCGATTCGTCTACCTCTCCTTCTTCCTCCTCCTCTACGTCCTTTGCTCCTCCCCCATCTCCAGGCAGCGGCAGCAGCAGCAACAGCATATCACCACCACCACAACAACCACAACAACAAATACAACAAGGGTTCGGCCTCCCCACCACCTTCGAAGGCACACCCCAAAAGACCTACCTCCTCTCCTCCCCCCCCCTCTCCTCCCCCCCCTCCTCCCCTTCCTTCCGCCCCTCCTCCTCCTCTGCCGCCTTCCTACGACGCCTCGGCTGCTCCTCCTCCCTCACCTGCCTCCCACCCACCCCCTCCTCCTTCCTCCCCTCCTTCTTCCCCCTCCCCTCCCCCCCACCGATTTCCACCACCACTTCCCTCTGCCTCAGCAGCAGCAGTAGCAGCAGCATGTCAACACATACCACCCCCTGCTCCTCCTCCTCCTCCCTCTCCATTCTCTCCCGCTCCCTCTCCTCCTCTACCTCCCCCCGCCCCTCCTTTGGGAGTCTCCCACCAGTACTAGACGACGACCAGGAGGAAGAGGAGGAGGGGAAGGAGGAGGAGGAAGGGAGGGAGGAAGGGGGGGAGGGAGGGATGCTCGAGTTGGCGGCTATCAGCGCGGCGCGACGAGCGTGCTTTTTGGTGTTGTCCTCGTCTTCGTCCTCTACCTCTTCCTTGACCAGTCGAGGGGCGTCAGAAGGAGAGGAGGAGGAGGAGGATGAGGAGGAGGAGGAGGAAGGGAGGGGGGAAGGGACGGAGGGGCTACATACTCCTTCTCCCAGTTTTGTGGTCCAAGACGAGGAGGAGGACGAGGACGGGAGGGAGGAAGGGGAGGAGGAAGAGTTGCAATCACAAGCAGCAGTAGTCAGGCCCCGCCGATCAAGAACCAGCAGCAGCAGCAGCGGCCACACCAATTCCTCCCTCCCTTCCTGCCCTTCCTCCCTCGCTGCCTCCACCACCACCACCGCCGCCGTCGCTCAAGCCGACTCCCTCCTACACCAACTCTGGCACCTGCGTCTCGCGGATAAGAATAGCCCTTCCCTCCCTCTTTCCCTCCCTCCCTCAAAAGAAGCACCTCATTTCGGTGGTGCTGGAAAGGGCTTAGGGTCGTTTACCCTCTCCTCCTCCTCTGCTTCCTCCTCTTCTTCCTCCTTCTTTTCCTCCTCGGCGGTGGTATGAGAGAGAAGGAGGGAGGGAGGGAGGGAGGGTGGGTTCTATGCAGTGATTTGGGTATTTCTTCTCACCTCTAGCGAGGAGCAGAAAGGACGGGTATGTGGGGAGGGAGGGTAAAGAGGAGGACGGCAAGGAGGAGGAGGAGGAGCAGGGACCAAGAGAATGATAACGACGATGGTTTCTCTTATTCTTAGTGCCCTGTGCCCTCCCTCCCTCCCTGTCTGTCTGTCTGTCTGACTGTCTGTGTGTGTGTAGATTTTGATATATAAAAAGGCCTCGGGAAAAGAGGGACATGAGAAAAAAGAACAACAGAGATGAGATGTGTTTTTGGAGAGGGGGAGGGAGGGAGGGAGGGAGGGAGGGAGGGTGTGTATTTATTTTGAGGCCAACTAGAAGAGGGATGAGAAAAAGATTTCGGGTTTGATTTTTGGGGAAACAAAGAGGTGAGAGAGAAAGAAGGGAGCTTAGGGAGAAGCGAAGAGAGAGAGAGAGTGAGAGAGAGAGCAGGGAGCTTGGTAGATAGAGATGAGAGAGAGACCGAAAGAGGGGGTACATAGAAGAGAGGTGAGAGAGCAAGGGACGAGAAGCAGCAGCAGCAGCAGCAGCAGCAGCAGCAAGAGCAGCAGCACATAGCCAAAAACAACAACAGATAAATAAAAGAAAGGTCTTTTTTTATTAATCTTACGCTTCTCGATTGAAACTGAGTAGTGGGTATCGTCATTGATATCGTGCTTTCCATCTCTTTTGTGGATCTTCTGTAGCTAGCAAGAAGTGAGAGGAAACCAGAATCATTAGTCTGTTTGCGTGGGCATGTGATGCTTGTAGGAAAGGGAAGGAGAACCCAAAGAACAAAGTGAGTAAAAACGACCACAACAGAAAACCATCACCACCACCAACAACAACAACAGGGGGGAGAGATAGAAGAGGAAGAGGAAGAGGAAAGGACAGCGAGTAATGAAATGCAACTCCCTGATGACTGCCCTCCCTCCCTCCCTCCCTCCCTCCCTTCCTCCCCCTCTTTTACATATGTGCATGACTTCATCTCCTTCCTATTCATGCTCCTTGTGCACATTCTATTGCTGGCTCACAAAAATTAAAAGAACACCAAAAACAACAATAACGATGATAACATCAGCAGCAGCAGCAGCAGCAGCAGCAGCGGTAGTAAAAGAAGCAAAAGCAAAAGCACGAACGTGAAACCCCCCGACTTTTTCTCTCTCTCTCTGTCTCTCTCTTTCAAGTAAATTGATAATTGACCACAGCAACAGCAGCAGCAGCAAACGCAACGAAACAAAAAGGCAGGAAAGAAAAGGGAACGACAGCGAAAAACACGACAAGTAAAGGGCTTAAAAACTGCTTTGCCTTCTTGATACAATATCATTGTCGTCTACTTCCTTGCAAATCCACAACAAAATCATCATTTCTAGTCATTTTTCCTTTCCTTTCCGTTTTGTGCACTACTTTCCTCCCTCCTTCGCCCTCCACCTCAAATAAGCGCCAATAAACCCCTCCAACCCCTCCCCCCCCTCCAGCACACTCGCCACATCCACCGTCTCCCTCTCCGTCCTCGTGTCCTTCACAAGCTTATAAGGATGCAACACATAATTCCGAATCTGCTGCCCCCACGACGCCTCCACCAGATCCCCCCTTATCTCCGCCAGCTCCTCCACCCTTTGCTCCTCCTTCACCACCAGCAACTTCTCTTTCAACATGTCCATCGCCTTCTTTCGATTCAAAATCTGTGATCGTTCCTCCTGACATCGCACGACCAAGCCCGTCGGTAAATGCTTAAGCCTCACAGCCGTCTCCACCTTATTCACATTCTGGCCTCCCGCCCCTCCCGCCCTACTCGTGGTCATCTCCACCTCCCCTTCCTCAATCACCACCTCCTCCAACGCCTCCTCCGATAAAATAGGCATCGTCTCCACCCCCGCAAACGACGTCTGTCTCTTCCCCCCACTATTAAAAGGACTAATCCTCACCAATCTATGCGTCCCCTTCTCCGCCTTCAAAAACCCAAAAGCCATCTCACCCTCCACCTCAACCATAGCACTCTTAACCCCAAACCCTTCCACAGGCACACTCATCTCCATTACCTTAACCTTCCACCCCTTCCTCTCCCCATACCTCGTATACATCCTCAACAACATCCCCGCCCAATCACTCGCATCCGCCCCCCCCACCCCCGCAGTAATCAACATCCGACACCCACACCCATCATAAGGCCCCGACAAAAGACTCTCCACCTCCCACCTCTCCAAATCCTCCTTCAACTTCCGCACGCCCTCCCTCCCTTCCTCCCCCCAGACCTCGCCCTCCCCCCCTCCTTTGCCATCCTCCTCCTCCCAGAACAGCAGAGCCGTCTCCACGTCTTCCACTAATTTATTCCATTCCTTAACCCGTGCCAAAATCCCTTTTAATCTTGTTAAATTACTCAGGACTTCACGGGCCTTAGCAGGCTTGTCCCAAAACCCTTCCTGGGCCGCTTCTTGTTCGTAATAATTGATTTCGCCTTCTATTTTTATCAGGTCTAAGGAGGCAGCATTTGCTTGAATGGAGGCTTGGGCTTCGCTTAGAAGGCGCTTGAGTTCGCCGGGGTCGGAGATGGGGGAGGACGACGAGGGGGAGGAGGAGGAAGGGGAGGACGAGGGGGAGGAGGAGGCTATCAGTGCTCGGGCTCTTCTTATTCTTATTCTGCCAGAGGGTAAGACGCTGCTGCTGCTGCTAATGCTGCAAGGGAAGAAGGAGGAGGACGGCAAGGGGTGAAATAAAAAGGCGTGGCAGGGCATCGTTGCCAAGGCCAGGAGGAGGCAGGCTGGGAGGAGGAGGAGGGGGAGGAGGAGAAGGAAGAGGGGAGGCAGGCCATAGGATGGTCTTGGTCTTCTCCTCCTTCTGCTCCTGGCATGATTGCTGCTGCTGCTGCTTGCCGTCGTCGTCGTCATGGCAAGGCCACGCGCCTGTGTGCGAAGGATGTAGTGGTGTTGTGGTGTGTTAGAACTGAACTGAAGGACCCTTCACCATCATCCGATGATCACGACACACGACAGCTGTAGACTGTCTGGCCTTGATGGAGGCCATGCTCCCTGCGCCTTTTCTGCTAATCCACCACGCCTCCACTCTCCACATACATACATACACAGCCAAGCATACGTTGGGTGGACCGTCGTCGTCCTCGCTTCCCTGTCCTCTCCTTCAAACTAGCAACACAACTATCTTCCCCTCATCCCCACCCTCACCCACCCCTCCCACCAACCCACAGTACAAACATGCCCAAACGGAGACGGGAGCACCACGCCAATGGCAGCAGCACGACTCCCTCACCACAACCACCAAAACAACCACCATTCCAAGAACAAAAAGTCACATTCAAGCTGGCCCTGCTCCCCCACGCAATGGAAGACCTGGAACACCACGTGCAAAGCAAGCTGCACAAGCTGCTCATGAAATACAACGACGACGCCGGTGGGGTCCTCCTCTCACTCTCCCACCTTCGCTTGCCGCCTTCGCGTCGATTTGCGACCATATTGCAGGACTTGCCTTTTTTGCATGTCCAGGTAGAGGCGACTGCTTTAGTGTTTACCCCCACGCCGGGGAGTGTCTTGACAGGGGAGGTTATCAAAGTGACGGGCACGCATGTGGCTTTACTGGTCCATGGGCTGTTTAACGCGGCGATTGCTAAGGAAGATATGCCGGATGCCTTTGAATACGTGAGTGGGCGGGGGGAGTGGGTGTGTAATGGCGGTGGAGGAGGGGAGGGAGGGAGGGAGGGGCGGTTGACCTTGGGGGAGCAGGTGGAGTTCAGGGTGGTGAGGGTGCATGAGGCGGCGGGCTTGATTGCGTTGGATGGATCGATGCGGGAGGAGGGGGAAGAGCCAAGGGAGTCGACGCATGGGCATTATCACCATCAGCAGCAGCAGCAGAAGCAGCAGCAGCAGCAGCAGCAGCAGGAGGGTGGTGGAGGAGGAGGGAGCAATGGACGGCAGGAGGAGCAGCCATCCGAAGAAAATGAAGAAGAGGAGGAGCAGCAGCAGCAGATGGGGAAGCGTAAATCAGCAAGTGGGAATGATCAGGGAGAGAAGAAGGCAAAGAAACAGAAGAAGGGGAAGGACGGGAAGGAGGGCCAGGAGAAGGAGCGGGAGAAGGAAAAGCGCAAGTCGAAGAAGAAGGATAAGGAGAGGCCACGAAGTGAAGAAGGGGAAAGTAGTGATTAGATTGAAAGGGAGGGAATGAAAAGAGAGAGATTTGAAAAGAACAAAAAAAGATTATTGGGAGGTATTGTCTCGGTGGGATTCCTTTTATTTGCTTACTCTTCCTTATCGTGTGTGTGTATATACATACAGGCTTCGGTCTTCTTCCTAGTATCTAAGTTATCTTGCGCCCTTCCCGCTCGATTTCTCAACCCCACCGGCTCTTCCTCTTCTTCTCACCCTCCGCCGGCGGCTGGCCCTGCTGTGCGCTCCCTCCTCCTCCCCCTCCTCCACCACCAGCAGCAGCACCCCCCGCGACAGTATGATACTCCTCCTGCTGCCGTACAAACGACGACATCCCTCCCATCAACCCTCCTTCCCCTCCTCCTCCCCCCCTTCCTCCCCCTCCACCTCCGCCTCCAAACCCAATCCCACTAGTCGTCTTATAAGAAGGCGGCGGCGGAACCAAATGATGCCCCTGCCCCTGACCCGACCTCCCCCCCCCCCCCCCCCCCCCCCC